>Ga0163149_10000175_pt1 | contig 83458 bp, 74 predicted proteins | sample OliLakLV19MP5G1_FD_148604 | JGI IMG/M metagenome (GOLD analysis project Ga0163149, IMG submission 148604) | Freshwater microbial mat bacterial communities from Lake Vanda, McMurdo Dry Valleys, Antarctica - Oligotrophic Lake LV.19.MP5.G1 | ecosystem: Environmental > Aquatic > Freshwater > Lake >...
TACGGTTTAATTTACACTTAAAAACATCTGCCGCTTTTTTAATCCTTTTTTACTTTTTTCGGTAGATTTTTATCGCACTATTTTTAAACAAACTCAATAATAACAAGGCTTACAGAGTTTTTGAGGGGCGACTAGTTATAGAGGCAGGAACCACAGAGACCTTCGGTCTAACGGAGTTTTGCACAGAGAACGCTGAGTTTTTATAACTAAATGGTGGTTCTCAGTAACCTCTATGCCAACCTCAATGAAGCACTTTAGGGCGCCATGTGGTTTCTGAGCCTACTTAACCTTTCAAAGTAGATTTCTTAAAACCTCATCAAACTCCTCACCTGTTTTTATTAATACAGATTGAAGTCCTACTTTTTTTGCACCTTCTACATGATGTATAGAATCATCTATAAAAAGAGTTTCAGTCGGATCTAAATGATTTTGCTTTAATACCAATTCAAAAATTTCTTTATCGGGCTTCCGCATATTTACTCTACAAGAGAAATATACTTTTTCGAAGAATTGATCTAGATCACGCATTCCGTAACTTTGATGCAATGCGTTATGAAATTCGCGAATATGTGTTTCGTTAGTATTACTCAACAAAAATGTACGGTGCGTTTTTTTATGCTTGCTTAAAGCTTCCAATCTATGCTTTGGGAAATCAAGCAACATAGCATTCCAAGCTTTTTCAAGGTCGTGCAAAGGTTTTTTAAGATCGAATTGGTTTTTTATACTATTAAAAAAGTAATTTTCGGTTATCAACCCCTTGTCGAACTGATCGAACAAGTTGGTTTGCGAAAACTGACTATAAATATTCTCAAAATCATTTATCCCCAGATCAACATAGGCTTTTATGGTTGCCGTTGTATCCAAATTAAGGATGACACCACCCAGGTCGAAAATAATATTTTTAATTTTTTTTATTGCCATTACATTTCCCACCATTTAACTTTAATTCCAACAAATACTCCACTCTCTCTAATTTCCAATGGATACGTTTTCAATGCAAAACTACTACCAGCCGTTGCTTTGCCGGTTTTTAGATCGAACTTATAACGATGTACCGGACAAACTATTTCTCCATCCTCGGTACAAAAACCTTGCTGCAAAGAAGCGCCATTGTGCGGGCATTTTTCTTGAACCGCATAAAATGTATCCTTCCCTTTTGCAATACAAACACGCTCTCCCTTTAATACAAATACTTCTGTTTTATGTGTTAAAACATTGTTCGCCAAGGCCTCAAAGCTATCATATATTTTTAGCCAATGATACATTGTCACAAATTTAGCAAAATAAGCCTACTTTGGAGTTTGCCAATAAAGCGCTTATTCGTATTTTTAGCTCTTATGTCGGTAAAAAGATTTCTACTTTTTCTATTCATCATTAGCCTTCATTCGCTTTACAGCCAAGAGTATACCATTACCGGCAAGATCTATGTTGCGAGTTCTAAAGAAGCTTTGCCATTTGTGCCAGTTATTATTAAAGGAACCAAAACAGGCAACTCTAGTGATTTTGACGGAAATTTCGTGATCAAAGCCAATGTTTTGGGCGACTCCCTGATCTCTTCTTACATAGGATACAAACGTTGTGCTCGTAAAATAAACAAAAGTTTAAAAGTTCAAGAGATAAACATGCCCATGGTAGAAGATGGTGGTGTTTCGTTGGATGAAGTTGTTGTAACTATGGGCGAAAATCCTGCGCACCGCATTATTCGTAATGCCAATAAAAATAAAGAAGAGAATAATCCTGCCAATTTAAAATCCTACGAATACGAAACCTATAATAAATTAGAATTCGATCTTACACGTATCCCTAAAGAAATGCGTGAAAAAAAGATCTTCAAGCCTATTCAATTTGTGTTTGATAATGTAGATAGCACAAACAGTGGCGAAAAACCATCGCTTCCGTTCTTTATTGTAGAAAGTTTATCTGACTTCTATTATAAAAGTGATCCTGAGCGTAAAAAAGAAGTTATTAAAGCAAGTAAGATCACTGGTTTGGAAAATGCTAGTGTATCACAGGTTTTAGGTGATATGTACCAAAAGATCAACGTGTATAATAATAACGTTATTGCTTTCAACAAACAAATTCCTAGTCCTATTGGCGAAAACGCTTTGTTCTATTATAAATTCTATATGGTGGATAGTTTGTTTCAAGACAATCATTATGTATACCATATCCGATTTAAACCTAAACGCGTGCAAGAATTATCATTTGCCGGAAATATTTGGATAGCAGATACAACATGGGGGATCAAACGTTTGGAAATGAGTTTACCAAAGGACGCTAACTTAAATTTCATCAACACCGCCGCTGTGATTCAGGAATATGTTTATACCGATAGCACATGGATCATGAAAAAAGACAGGTTAGTGCTCGATTTCGCTCCAACAAAAAATTCTATTGGTTTTTACGGGCGCAAAACAACATCGTACCGCAACATTGTTATTGATAAACCAAAAGATAATAAGTTCTACGAATTCAGCGATGCCATTGCCATTCAAGATAGCGCCACCAAACGCAGTGATGAATTTTGGGCCAACAATCGGCATGATAGTTTATCGGTGCGAGAATTGAAGATCTTTAAAATGATCGATACCATTCAATCATTACCAGTGTATAAAACCTGGGTTGATATTTTTTATGTGGCAGTTGCAGGATACAAAAAGTTCAATAATTTCGAGATCGGACCATATACAAACCTTATTTCGTATAATAAATTGGAAGGCTTGCGTTTACGATTTGGTGGCCGAACAAGTGATCTGTTCAGTAAATGGTATGAACTAGCAGGATATGTTGCTTACGGCTTAAAAGATGAGAAATGGAAATATTCTTTAGGGTTTAAATCCTTCGTCACCAAAAAACCATCGCGACAACTTATAGGGATGCGTTACAAAAGTGATAATGAAATTTTAGGACAAAGCACCAATGGTTATACACAAGACAACGTTTTGGCATCTCTATTCAGATCATCACCACTTACAAGTTTAACTCGCGTGAATTTTGCCGAAGCATGGTACGAGCGCGAATGGTTCCAAGGATTGATTACACGTGTTACTCTTGTTGGAAGACAATTTATCCCAATAGGCAGCCAAGTTTATTTGGGCTATCAACGCGATGGCTCTATAGGCAATGTAGAAAGCATACATAATACTGAAGCTCGGTTTAATGTGCGATTTGCATGGAAAGAAAAATATGTTGGCGAGGGCTTTACCCGACTATCTATAGGAACAACCTGGCCAGTGATCCAATTGAACTATTCAAAAAGTTTACGTGATGCATTTAAAGGCGAATACGATTATCATAAGCTCTCTTTGCGTGTTACCGACCGTGTTCGTATAACACCCATCATTGGTTATACCGATTTTTCATTAGAGGGCGGTAAGATATTTGGTACAGTTCCATATCCCTTAATGGAATTACATGGCGGAAATGAAACATTGATATACGACGAGCAAGCTTATAACATGATGCGTTATTACGAATTTGCAAGCGACCAGTTTGTGGCTGTTGGCATTTATCATCACTTTGATGGTTTATTTTTTAATAAATTTCCATTACTCCGTAAAGCAAAACTAAGAGAAGTAATTACTATCAAAGGCGTATATGGAAGCGTGGAAAAAAAGAATGAAAATGCACTCATTTTCCCATACACCCTTAAAACCCTTGATAAAAAGCCTTATGTGGAGGCAAGCGCAGGTGTAGAGAATATTTTAAAAGTGTTTAGGATAGACGCTTTATGGCGTTTAACCTATAGAGACACAAGAGCTATTAATAATTTTGGGATAAAATTCACCTTCCAGTTCACGCTATAAGGATTAACATATTTTATTTAATGCGCATGCTAATTTTTACGAAGTTTATACAATGATCCTACGCTCAGAGAATCTGGTTAAAAAATATAGAAACAGAACTGTTGCCAACAACGTAAGCGTACAAGTTGAGCAAGGAGAGATTGTTGGTTTACTTGGACCAAACGGTGCCGGAAAAACTACTTCTTTTTACATGATCGTGGGAATGATAAGACCAAATAGTGGTAAGATCTTTTTGAATGATTTGGACATTACTAAAGAACCTATGTACAAACGCGCTCAATTAGGCGTTGGGTATTTACCGCAAGAAGCATCTGTTTTTAGAAAACTTAGTATTGAAGATAATTTGCGGGCTGTTTTGGAAATGACCAAGCTCACCAAAAAAGAACAAGAATTAAAAGTAGAAAGTTTGTTAGATGAATTTGGCTTGCATCATGTGCGCAAAAATCTTGGCGATCAGTTAAGTGGTGGCGAACGCAGAAGAACAGAAATTGCAAGGGCTTTAGCAACAGATCCTAAATTTATTTTGTTGGACGAGCCTTTTGCGGGTGTTGACCCAATTGCCGTAGAAGATATTCAAGGCGTTGTGAAAAAATTAAAAGAAAAAAATATCGGCATTTTAATTACCGATCATAACGTGCACGAAACATTAAGTATTACCGATAGAGCTTATTTATTGTACTCAGGTAGCGTAATTAAAAGTGGAACTGCAGAAGAGCTGGCTAACGACGAACAAGTGCGTAAGGTATATTTGGGTCAGAATTTTGAATTGAGAAAGTAGAGCTCGCTTTGTTTTTCTCCAAAAAAATCACTAATTTTATAATGTGAACTACGCTAATCACATATCTATTAACTCTTCCATCCGATTTGGGAAACCTTGTGTTAACGGAACTCGAATTGCAGTTTACGACGTTCTTGGCTGGCTCGCCTCTGGCCTGTCAATCACTCAATTAATTAAAGATTATCCAGAACTAAACGACGAAAAGATACGTGCCTGCCTCGCGTTTGCTGCTGACAAGGAGCATAAATTAAAAAATGCTTCATGAAACTTCTCTTTGACCAAAACATTTCGTTTAAGGTTGCCAAGAGAATTCAAGATAACTTTCCCAACGCCCAACATGTATCTGATCTTCGTATTGAAACATACAATGATCTTGAAATATGGGATTACGCTAAAGCAAATGATTATTCAATTGTTACTTTCGACGGAGACTTTATTGATCTATCAATGTTGAAAGGATTTCCGCCGAAAATGGTTTGGTTAAAAACCGGAAATACCTCAACGGATAATTTAATAAACTTATTTAATACAAAGAGTTCCATAATAAAAGAATTTATTATAGATAAAGAATCAAGTTTTCTTGAATTAGAATAATTATGAATATCCTTTTCGCATCATCCAATAAAAATAAAATAAAAGAGGTAGCGGCTTTAATTCCAGCTCACATTAAACTACTAGGTTTAAGTGATATTCATTTTGCTCAAGACATCGCAGAAACTGCACCTACCATTGAGGGCAATGCCAAACTAAAAGCAGAATTCATTTGGAATTATATCAGTGAACATCCTTCTGAGGTAAAAATTGATGCTGTATTCGCTGATGATAGCGGTTTGGAAGTTGAAGCGCTGAATTGGGCACCGGGCGTTTATTCGGCGCGCTATGCAGGCGAACCAAAAAATGATGAAGCCAATAACAAAAAACTTTTTGAAGAACTAAAACTACAAACAAAACGCAATGCCCAATTTAAAACGGTAATTGCTTTTATAAAACCGAACATTTATAAAGAGTTTGAAGGTATTATGAAAGGAACTATTGCTTATGAATCCCGAGGCAAAAACGGTTTTGGCTACGATCCTCTTTTTATTCCTCAAGGATACCGCTCTACATTTGCCGAACTGGATTTTGAAACTAAAAATAGTATTTCCCATAGGGGAGTTGCGGTGAAACAGATGGTGGAGTATTTAAGTAATTAACAACTTGAAACATGAACCAAGACTGCAGGAATCATGACATGTTCTCTTACTGGATCTTGCTGTCTTGGATCCTGCATCACCTATTTAACATTCCTTCACAAAACCCCCTTCCACTTAACCCTTTTAGGCATACCACTTATAAAATTATAGGCACAAACCGCTACCAATTTCATAATTTTGAAGAGGTAAAAAATACTAACCATGACTTCAACCTTAAAAACCATTATTGCTTGCTTTACATTAATAAGCACATTTTCATTTTCGCAAATAAATAACACCATTACACCAACATCAATACTAAAATTTTCTGATAAATATTGGTCATTAGACGTATACGCTACTGTTCCATTAAAACAATGCGGTTGGGGAATGGGGGTTGGCGTTTTTGGTCCTGGTAAAAAAATAGGAATGATAAATCCTTACTTACCAATTCATTTGCGATTTGGCGGCGATTTCTATTTTGCCGAATTAGATCGCAAGCATTTAGGCACTTTACCGTTAAGCGCTCCACAACTTGGCGATGCTAAAGTTCGTTTATCACAAACCAATATTGGATTAAATGTTGCAGCACGTTTTTCAATTCCCTATTCTAAAAAATTCACGCCTTATATAGATCTTTTTGTTGGTTATCGCTATTTTGGATCGGGAATGAGCATTACACCTCTTCAAAAGCAGGAGGAATATGAAGAATCAACTTCCAATAATTTAACCAAGTCTAATCAATTTTGCTATGGCGGTGCTACAGGCGTTCTTGTCTATTTAGGGCCTTGCGTAAGGTTTAACGCCGGCTTAATGATCACTAGTTCCAACAAACTTGGCGAAATAACTGATATTGCACGCGCCCGTGTTGAAAGTGGAAACATCATTGCTCAAAAAATAAATACACCTAAAGATATGTTCATCCTTAAGGTAGGATTTACATTTATACTTGATTGCGAGGATAATCGTTACGATAACGATTGTAAATCCGGCCATTCAAAAACCTACCGCACATCATCTTCCTCTTCAACCCGAGGAACCTGGAGCGGCGGGAAAATTGGTGGCGGAACAAAATCCAACAGCGTAAAAATAAATGTAAGGCCATCTAAATAAGGTTTGTGATCTTACTTCAACATTTATCAAAAATAATTTTCATTTCCAAAGCATTAGAAGATGCTATCAACTCTGTTGCCAAAGAGATAACCTTGCCAAAAAACACCATCCTCGTAAACCACAAAGAACGTTGTCGTAATTTATTCTTTATCCAAAAAGGCTTGGTACGAGGTTATTATTACGATGAAGGAAAAGAAATAACCAATTGGTTTGCGCAGGAAGAAGAATTTGCAACATCTTTTTATTCTTTTATTACAAACGAACCATCTCCCGAAACAATCGAAGCTCTTGAAGATTGCCAGCTCATCCAAATTAGTTATACCGATCTGCAAGATCTTTACAAAAAATTTCAGGAAACCGAACGCATAGGAAGAATAATAACCGAGAACTATTATATTAAACTCGAAGAACGCTTTTTAAATATTCGATTTCGATCGGCTAAAGAACGTTACCAAAATTTAATTTCAAAGAACCCATCTCTACTCCAACGCGCTTCACTCGGGCAAATCGCTACTTATCTGGGTATCACACAAGAAACCTTAAGTCGCATTCGCGCCGAATTGTAAAAATTAGTTAAGAACTTCGCTTTTTGACATTTATCAAAAACCTCCTCATTTAACTCCGGTACTTTTGTTTCATAAACTAAAAACTATGAATCAAAAACCATCAAATGCATTTATTGGCGCCTCATGGGTGGCTTTAATTGTGGGAGTTGTCTCCTTTTGTACCGGACTTTGGAATACAGATAACATGTTTCTCAACGAAAAGGGATATTACTTTACCGTATTAATGTACGGACTTTTTTCGGCCGTATCTGTTCAAAAAGCAGTACGCGATCAAATGGAGGGAATCCCGGTAACCAATATCTATTATGGCATCAGTTGGTTCTCTACCATTCTCTCTCTTCTTTTATTGATCATAGGTTTGTGGAATGCCGAACTCGACCGCAGCGAGAAAGGATTTTACGGCATGAGTTTTACCTTAGCTCTATTTGCAGCTGTTGCCGTACAAAAAAATATTCGCGACGCTGCAATTATTGATCGCGAAAATGCCAAAGCCACCGCACATACCGAATCGATACACAATGATCAGCAATAAATTAAAAGCCTATATTCTACTAGGCATAAGCATGGCCGCATTTTTGGCCATGCTTTTTTCCGGGGCTGTAAATCAAGATGCGCATTACCATTTTTTTGCCGATGACAGATTGATGTACGCTATACCAAATTTTTGGAATGTTATATCTAATTTTCCCTTCATCATTATAGGTTTGATAGGTGTTACTAGCGTAACAAACAGCAGATCCGACAATGCCTTTAAGGAATTAAACTTAGCTCGTTATGTTTTTTTTATAGGAATAGTCTTTACAGGTATTGGGTCTGCTTATTACCACTGGCATCCTACAAACCAAACCTTGGTGTGGGATAGGTTACCAATGACCATTTCTTTTATGGCATTTTTCTCCGCATTAATTGGAGATACCATTTCTCTTAAAGCAGGTAAGCAAATTTTATGGCCAATGATATTAATTGGGCTCATGAGTATTATGTATTGGACAGCTTTAGGAGATTTACGCCTTTATGTATTGGTTCAGTTTTTACCGGTGATATTAACACCTATTATTCTTTTGCTATATAGGTCGCAAAGCAATAGCGCTAAGTATTTTTGGATGATGATACTATTTTACGCCTTTGCCAAAGTGTTTGAAAGCTGCGATCATCAAACATATTATGCTTGCGGCATAAGCGGACATAGCATTAAACATTTGTTTGCGACTTTGGCACCTGTGAGTTTTCTGATGGCCTTTAGGAATTTATGATTTTCTATTTGGCCGCTACCCTCCTTCGTCTGCGGAAGTACCCACCTCAGGGAGTCGGGCTTTTCCTTCGCCGCGGCGAACAATCTTTTTGCCAAAGTAAAAAAATAGAACTGGTAAGCAAAAAAGATTTCCGCTACAATCCCTAACCCAGAGCCGGTAAAAAAGGCAGCCTGTATGATTGCAAATGCTTTCTAAACAAAACGTAAAGGCAATTACTGTAAACTGCAACTGCTAATTCAATACTAAAGGATCGCTTTCGGCAATACCTTCCCTTTCCATGTTTTCCTTTGCTTATCTCCTGCAAATGAATCAGGGTTAAATTTAAGAGTGGTTTCCCAAGCGTTCGCGGGTTTAAATTCCTCTTCCATTTCTTTTAGAACATTTGCAGCTATTTTTTTATTGCGCACAATAGTTACACATTCGGTATTATAATATGCGCTGCGGGGATCCAAATTAAATGTTCCTACCACCGTAGTTTCTCCATCAATCACCATTGATTTTGCGTGCAAACCAAAAATGGGCTTGAACTTTAATTCTTTTTGCAAAGCGCCTGTCATCATTTTGTAACGGCAAGCGGCATCGGGCTTAAATTCAAAAATTCGAATGCCTGTTTTTAAAAGTTCTGCTCTACACTCTTGGTAAGCGCCAAAAGCTTCCATATTATCTGTTGAGCAAAGACTATTAGTAAGAATGCGAACCTTTACACCGCGTTTTACCGCACTACGCATTAAAGACTGCCCTACTTTTGTTGTAATTAAATAAGGAGATTGAATGTCGATGCTTTTTTTTGCGCTCATTAATAATTTCATAAGCGTATCGGTGGTTATTCCACCAGACCCTAAATTCTCTCTGTTTTTTCCGGGAGCATCCGATACAAAACTTACAATATCCATCCATACCAGATCGCCCGACTCTTGAATATTTTTAAAGGCTACTGGCAAATTTTGAATTCGCTCGCGTACTTGCGGCCAAAAATTTTCAGGGTTACAGGCGTATTGATGCAAACGATCGTAACGCGAAGGATTGGTAAGATTAATATCCTCTTCTTTTACCAAATTACTTACAGGTACACTTAAAGTATCTTTCCAAAACTGTTCAAAGGATGAAGAAACATTTCGAATACCTTTTCCAAGCAACATAATATCTCTATCTCTAAAATTATAATCATGGTCATAATCAAAATACTCATCGGCAATATTTCTTCCACCGGTAATTACCACTTTACCATCTACAGTAAAGGTTTTGTTATGCATCCGTTGATTAAAACCTTTAAAATCGTTTTTTAGTTTGGTGAGTTTTTGCAAAATACTTTTTCCAAGGTTAGCTCCCGGATTATAAATTCTAATATCTATATTTTCATGCGAATCCATGGTTAAAATATCATGAATTCCGGCTTCCACCATAATATCATCCACCAAAATTCGCACTTTTACGCCTCTATCGGCTGCACGCACCAAATAATCGCAAGCGATCAACCCAACATTATCGGTAGAGAAAATGAAATACTGTATATCAATTGTTTTTTCGGCGTATTCGCTTAACCAAGCACGGGCTATCATGGCACTACCTCCATCTTCTAAAACATATACACCCGTTTTAGTAGTCATCGAATCCTTTAAAGGCTCTAGTTCTTTTGAAAGAGACGTTGAACTATCCCTATGGATACTTCTACAAAAATCGAATTTTTGTTCAAGTATGGTGTCTACCTTTTCATCAGAACATGAAACTAGGATAATTAAACTCAAAAAAAGTATTTCCTTAATATTCTTCATCATATAATTTATCTAGGAATTAGTGAATAACCCAAGCTCAACAAAGCAAATGCGCCGCTTTGGTTAAAATTACTGAAACCAATTGAGCCATTCTTCATTTTCCAGGGCGTTTTTGAAACATCGTATTCATACTCAAAAATTGCCGAAAGTGATATTCTTCTTGAAAGCCAAAATTTTGGTTGAACACTTAGTTTTGGCGAAAAGAATGTGTTTTTATATTTACCAGCACTGCATTCTATTTTTGTACTTCCAGCATTAAATCCAGTATAAATAAAAACATTAAATCGACTGCTTCTTCTCATTAACTTTCTACCTAAACCAAAATTGTACGAAAAACCAGAGATCTTTGAATCAAGACTATCGTTTGGTGTCAGCGCCCTTTTTATATTCCCTATAAGGTACATTTGAACAAGGATATAACCTCTGGGGTTATAATGAATAGCATAATCTGAAAAGCCAAAGCCAACAGTTTTAGGAGGCATGTTCACATCAAACTTATCAAGTCGGTTGAGGCCCTTATCAAAAGGCTTATCATAGCCTCTTTGGCCATATAATACGTCAAAATTTAAGCGACTTGCATAGTGCCTTTTTTGAGGAACCGTATCTGTATTTTCTACAGCGCCTTCCTTTTTGATCTTTATCTTATCTTGTGCTTCGAGGTCAATTGGAATACAAAGAAGACAGATGTAAAAAACTTTAAAGGTCAAGTTATTAGACATAAGGTAAATGTAATAAATTAATCAAAACCTCCGCCATCCTTGCCTATGGCCCAAATTGAGGGCCCAAAAGGCAACCTTGGCGTTCGATTTAGCGTAAACAATGTAAAGAGTGCTTCCCAATTATTTAATTAACCTTTTGGTTTAGGTAATTTAATATAAGTAATTCTTTAAATATTTAATTTTACAGAAGAGAAGGATGCTAAATTATCCGGGCCGGAAAGGAGAATAAAAACATGGTACTTGTAAACATTTTAAAAAAATTGAAAACACTATTTAAACTACGCCTGAAGATAGGAGTCAACAAATTTCATTTTGATGCTCAGAAACAACGCCCTATTTTAAACAGGTTCTTCATTTGGTATAAAAAAGCTTAGTTATAGGCCCCCTATAGGTTTTGGCATATAATAAAAGATAAAGGCAGCTAAGGCTGCCTTTTTAGTTTTAAGGGATTACCTGATCTATTTCACGCACATTATCACCCCATCCAAATAACACAAGGAATTTATCCATCTACATTTTTTTGTCACTTAATGCCGTAACAATAGCTGAAGAAAAGAATTAGCGATAGTTAAGAATTTTTTGTTTAACTTTGCCGATAAACAGTTAAACAGTATTAATTTATAGTTATCGCGTAACCATTTCATGCTGCATAGAATTCATAAAAAGCAATGGATCAAAAACAATATCATTGAACTATGGGAGTTTATAAATAACCCACAGAATAATGTTTTTAGTATACCTGCCTTAATGAGATTTAAGGCAGTTAGCGAGTTGAAGAACAAAAAAATATGATAACTTCCTGGGTATAGAAATACTAAATTATTTACTTTTAAAAAACTAACACTGTGAATTCATACCAAATATCCGATCTTGAAAGACTAAGTGGAATTAAAGCACATACCATTCGTATTTGGGAAAAGCGCTACAATTTGATAGAACCCCACCGTACTTCTACCAACATAAGATACTATGATGATGCACAGGCGCGAAAACTTCTTAAAGTTTCTACATTATTAGCACAAGGTATAAAGATCTCGAAGATTTCTAAACTCTCTGAAAAGGAAATTAACTTTAGAATACAGGAGTTACAAAATGTTGTTAGCGAAGATGCCATATGCACAGGTTTTATAAACGAACTTATCTCAACAATGCTTTCGTTTGATGAGATTGGTTTTGATAAAACATTCTCATCAGCCGTTATCCGTTTTGGAATGCACGAAGCTATGCTCAAAGTATTCTATCCGTTTTTACATAAAACAGGATTAATGTGGTCAACAGAAGAAGCCATGCCTGCACAAGAGCATTTTGCACTCTGTGTCATCCGACGAAAATTAATTACCGCTATTGATGGATTGCCTGCTCCTACTAAACGTTCGAAGAGCTTTGTATTATTTCTTCCCACTGAAGAGTGGCATGAAAGTGGACTTCTATTCGCGGATTATATTATTCGAACACACGGCTATAAAACCATTTACCTTGGCCAAAATGTACCTGCCAAAAATCTTATTGATGTAATTGAAAATATCAAACCAACCCACCTAATTACGTTTTATATTGCGCGCCGCGATCCCCAAAGTATTGTATCTGATTTAACACTCATTTCAAAAAAACATGCCGGCATAAACCTTATAGTGGCGGGAAGCTATCCAATGGACCAGCTTGTTAAAAAGACAAAAAAAATCACGTTCCTTTCATCCCCTTCAGAACTCTTAAAACTACTGTAAATAGCTTATTAACAAGGTTTATACACTTCCTTACTTGAACATCCTCTGTTTTTTTTAAAAGAAACAGATTTGCATATTTGATTTTTGTTTAATATTTTTGTATATAAGTTAAACGAATTAAATGTTCAAAATAAACATCATAGGAAGTGGTTTCTCGGGATTAGCTGCTGCGGCATACTTAGCTAAGAGTGGCAGTTCTGTAACTATTTTGGAAAAGAATGCCCACATTGGTGGAAGAGCCCGTGCTTTTGAAACTAATAATGGTTTTATGTTTGATATGGGCCCCAGTTGGTATTGGATGCCCGATGCCTTTGAAAGCTTCTTCAACAGCTTTGGAAAATCAACTAGTGATTATTACGAACTAAAAAAACTCGATCCCGGTTTTCAGGTGTTCTTCGGCAAAGGAGAAGTGATACAAATACCAGACAACAAAGAAGAACTTCTTGCCTTATTCGAAAGTATTGAAAAGGGAAGCGGCGATAAACTTAATACATTCTTACAAGAAGGCGAATTCAAATACCGCGTTGGAATGCAAAAACTGGCTTATAAGCCTGCCCTATCGTGGTTAGAATTTGCCAATTATGAAGTTATTAATGGGGCCATTCGCTCGCATATGTTCAGGTCGATAAAAAACTATGTAAGAAGTTTTTTTACAGATGAAAGATTGGTGGCTATCATGGAATTCCCTGTACTTTTTTTAGGAGCAAGACCAAAAAACATACCTGCGCTTTACAGTTTAATGAATTACGCGGCGTTGGAACTTGGAACATATTACCCAATGGGTGGGATGCGCAAAATAACCGAAGGCATGGAACAGCTTGCCAGGGAAATGGGTGTAGACATTATTACAAATTGCGAGGTTAGCAAGATCAACGCAACAGAAAAGTTAGTAAGCAGTGTTGAAACAACTAAAGGTACAATTTCGTGTGATGCTTTGCTAGCCACAGGAGATTATCACCATATTGAACAAAAACTACTCGACCCTCAGCACAGGAATTACAAGACGAGTTATTGGGATAAAAAAACTCTTGCTCCTTCATGTCTCATTTTTTATGTTGGAGTTTCTAAAAAAGTAAAAAAACTAATTCATCATAATTTATTTTTCGATCGTGATTTTGAAAAACATTCATTTGAGATTTACGACGAGCCCCAATGGCCAACCGAGCCATTGTTTTACGTATGCTGTCCTTCAAAAACTGATGATACAGTTGCACCTAAAGGAATGGAAAATCTCTTTATTTTAATTCCTATTGCCCCTGGTTTAACAGACACCGATGAACTAAGAGAAAGCTATTATAAAAAAGTAATGCAACGCTTAGAGAAGGAATGTGATGATTCTATAAACGATCATGTGGTTTACAAAAAGAGTTATTGTATTAACGATTTTGTTGCCGACTATCACGCCTTTAAAGGGAATGCCTATGGTTTAGCAAATACTCTATCTCAAACAGCCGTATTTAAACCTTCTATCCGCAATAAGCACCTCAAAAATCTTTTTTACGCTGGGCAACTTACTGTTCCTGGTCCGGGAGTACCTCCGGCCCTGATCTCGGGAAAGATCTCTGCCCAACAAACCATTAACTACTTAAAAAAAATCAACCATGAAGCAATTGTTTGATAACGTATCACATGCTACAAGCAAACTTACGACGCGAACATACAGCACTAGCTTTTCTCTAGGCATTCACTGCTTAAACAAAAGCATTCATGAACCCATTTACAATATTTATGGATTTGTGCGCTTTGCCGATGAGATAGTAGATTCTTTTCATGATTACAATAAGAGTTTACTGCTTAGTGAATTTAGAGAAGATACCTATAAAGCCATTGAACGTGGTATTAGTTTGAATCCCATCCTTAATAGTTTTCAAAGTGTGGTTAAACAATACAACATTGAAAAACAATTGATCGATTGCTTTTTGGATAGCATGGAAATGGACCTTACACAAAATTTTCATTCGGAAGATTCTTACAAAACCTATATTTTAGGTTCAGCTGAAGTAGTTGGTCTTATGTGTCTCCGAGTTTTTACAAACGGTGATGAAGCACTTTATCAAAAACTAAAACCCTCGGCCATGAAACTTGGCTCAGCCTTTCAAAAAATAAATTTCTTACGCGATATAAAAGACGATTATAAAACTCTAGGTCGTATTTATTTCCCTAAAGTTGATATTGCCCTATTATCGCCCAAAGAAAAAAAAGAGATTGAAAAAGATATAGAATTTGATTTTAGAGAAGCGCTTGAGGGAATTAAACAATTGCCCGGTACCTCGCGATTTGGTGTGTATGTGGCCTATGTATATTACTACACTCTATTTACAAAGATCAAAGGCATTCCATCCTATCGAATCATGATTGAACGAACGCGAATACCGAATTATCAAAAAGTAGGCTTACTTGCACGCTCATACTTTAAACACAGCCTAAGAATGTTATGAAATATATTTTAAAAATAATTATTGCAATATGCTTACCACTAAGCACAATCGCGGTTGAAACTGAAGTAGTTAAAGTGAGAAACCTTTTATATAAAGCTTCAAAAGATAAAGATGATGCCAAAACATTCTATGATCATCTTAAATCTACCCCGAACATTAGCTCCACCTTACTTTCAGGTTACAAGGGTATGGCATACATGATTAGGGCCAATTATTCATGGAATCCCTATAACAAGTTTAGTTTCTTTTTAAAAGGTAAAGATCTGTTAGATAATGCCATTGAACAAGACCCCATCAATATTGAGTTACGTTGGCTTCGCTTTTGCGTTCAAACTAATGCGCCATCTTTTTTAGGCTATAGCGGAAAAACTAAAGAAGATAAAGCCGCAGTACTTTATGGGTATCCACTTTTAAAAGATAGTGATCTAAAGGAACGCATAAAAAAATACATGAATGACCCAAAATATTGTACCCCTGAAGAGAGAAGTTCCCTATAATTCGATGTTTATTAATAACTTTAATGTATGAATTGGCTGGTAAATATAAGCGCTGTTATAATTGCCTTTATTGGAATGGAAGGTATTGCTTGGCTTGCACATAAATATATTATGCATGGTCTTTTATGGAGTTTGCACAAAGATCATCATCAACCCCATGAAGAAAGAGTATTTGAGAAGAATGATTATTTCTTTGTGATCTTTGCATTACCTGCTATCATTTGTTTTATTGTTGGTTTTGAAAATTTTACTTTATCCTTTTGGATAGGCATTGGAATAACACTATATGGAGCAGCTTATTTTTTTATTCATGACCTATTTATACATCAGCGCCTAAAAGTATTACGCAATGCAAATTCCAATTACTTTAGAGCCATAAGAAAAGCACACAAAGTGCACCATAAACATATCGTGCCGCAAAATGGCGAATGCTTTGGAATGTTATGGGCTCCAATAAAATATTTTAAGGAGATTAAAAAACATGCACAATAAGTTTACCTATTTACTTATTGATATTGCAACTATTTTGGTGCCCTTTGTATTTAGCTTTTACCATAAGATTAATTTTTACAAAACATGGAGAGCTTACTGGCCGGCCAATCTATTGGTAACTTTGATATTTATTGCGTGGGACATGCTTTACACAAAGCTTGGCGTGTGGGGCTTTAACGAGAGTTATATTTGTGGAATAAAGATCTTCAACTTGCCAATAGAAGAAGTGCTTTTTTTTATTTGTATTCCCTACGCAAGTGTGTTTACCTACCACTGCTTAAAATTATTTTTTAATTCAATTCAACTTCCAACAACTTTAATTTCAATTGTACTGAGCTCATTGCTGCTTATTACCGGCATTATTAATTTTGATAAGCTCTACACCGCTGCTACATTCATTTCAATGAGCTTATTACTTACGGTAGTTGGAATTTTACGGAAGCAAGAATGGCTAAAAAACTTTTTTCTCACTTATCTCCTAATTCTTATCCCCTTCTTTATTGTGAACGGAATTCTTACGGGTTCATGGATAGATGAACCAATTGTATGGTATAATGACAATGAAAATTTAGGCATCAGAATGCTTACCATTCCTTTTGAAGACACATTTTACGGAATGCTTTTACTCATATTGAACACTTGGCTTTATGAATACTTCTTACAAAAAAGATCATAAGCAAAGAATCCTGTTCTTTCCATTCGATCTAATGTCGCACTACCTGCGCTGTATTGAACTTGCAAAAAATTATTCCGGCAGTGAGATCCATTTCTCCAGCTCACTGATGTATAATTCCTATATTCAAAAAGCAGGTTATGAAAGATTCTCCGCAGAGGATTTTGATCCGGAAAAAGTAATGGAGTGCGCTTCAAAGTTTAATTTCTCATGGCTTAACTTCAAAGATATTGATCGCATATTTTTATCGCAGGTACAGGTAATTCAAAATTTAAAACCCGATCTGGTTATTGGCGATACCTCTCCTACTTTAAAAATGGCCGCAGAATACACGGGCGTACCTTATACTGCCTTAATGAATGGCTATATGACTAAACACTACTCAAATGTACGCGCATTATCCAAAACTCACCCGGGCCATAAACACCTTAGCAAATTACCTCCTTCTGTTTCTAATAAGGTAATAAAATTTGCTGAAACAATTTCATTTCGGATAGTACATAAACCATTTAAAAAATTGCGTCGCAAATACAACCTCAAGCGTATTAGCAATTATATCAACGAAATGGAAGGAGATGAAAATCTCATCTGCGATCATGAGTATTTATTTCCTCAAACTAATTTACCCGCCAATTACAAAATCATTGGCCCTTTAATGTACAAAACTCATAACGATGAATCAGAACTTCTTTCATTACTTGATCCGAATAAAAAAACTATTTGCGTTTGCATGGGTAGTTCTGGTAATTGGAACAAACTAAAATTCCTTTCTTCCCAAAAATATTCAAACTACAACATTATTGTCGCGGGCGACCAAAAAAAATGCATTACCGGAAAACATATCATTTCCAAAGATTTTATCTCCCTTGAAACTATTTTACCGCACTGTAGCTTATTGATCTGCCATGGAGGCAACGGAACAATTTATCATGGTGTTGAAAACAAAATTCCTATGCTTTGTTTAACAAACCATTTCGAACAAGAATGGAATGTGCAACAACTAGAAGCATTAAAGTTTGGCATTTGTATTGACCAGGCTCCGGAAGAAAAGATTACCGCGTATTTAAATTTGAAATAACAAGATCTCTAAAGCTTAGTTTTTTTGTTTCACCATTTTGATCAACACCAGCAAGCCCATCCAAATAGCACAAGGGATTCCTATCCATTTAAGCTCGCTGGCAAGTATTGCATAAGCGCGGCCACTAAAAAAGTGCGAGATGCTCATTGGTGAAACGTGAACAGGATGCCAATCAAAGAAAAATCGTTCGTTGCAAAATGGCGAGAAGATGGCAACGCCTAAACCACCGTTTGTGAGCATATCTAATGCGGCATGAGAAGCGCTGCATAAAAAAAAGTAAATGATATACATCCAGCCCAATTTGCTAAATGTTTGTTCATGCCTATAAAAAGTTCCTCTTACAAATATGGCTAGTATAGCGCAAAAGAAAAATGAATGAAAAAATCCTCGGTGGCCAAAAAAACTATCATACTCCACCCAATTATGCATCACTACATCCGCATCAGGAATTACTGAGCAAAAAATACCAAGCCAAAAGAATTTTGTTCCCGTAAATTTTTGTGAGAAGGTTTTGCCAACCGTAACTGCTACTAAAGCGTGCGCAAATGCTGAAGCCATTTTTTTTTAATATTCAGTGGGCAGCTGCACTCCGTGCTACTAGTGCATACTGGTTAATTAGTACTGTTCTTTCTTATTCGGAAAATCTTTACTCTTTACGTCTTTAATGTATGATTTAAAAGCCTTTCCCATAATATCGAAAAGGTTTACATATCTGCGCAAAAAACGCGGCGAGAACTCTTGGGTCATACCCAGCATATCATGTGTTACTAATACTTGTCCATCAACACCACCACCTGCGCCAATTCCTATCACTGGAATTTTTACTGTTTTTGCGACTTTAGTGGCAAGCGCTGCCGGAATTTTTTCGAGCACTAAAGCAAAACAACCATACTCTTCTAATAAACGAGCATTCTCTAGTAATTGCACTGCTTCATCTTTTTCTTGAGCACGAACAGCGTAGGTTCCAAATTTATAAATACTTTGAGGGGTTAATCCTAAATGTCCCATTACTGGAATGCCAGCCGTTAAAATACGTTCAATGCTTTCTTTGATCTCTTTACCACCTTCTAATTTAACAGCATGTGCTCCGCTCTCTTTCATAATACGAATGGCAGAGTTCAATGCTTCTTTACTATTAGCTTGATAAGCTCCAAACGGAAGATCCACTACAACTAAAGCACGACTTATAGCACGAATAACACTACTGGCGTGATAGATCATTTGATCCAATGTAATTGGCAAAGTTGTTTCATGTCCTGCCATTACATTACTTGCGCTATCACCCACTAATATAACATCAATCCCTGAATGATCAATAATTTTGGCCATGGTATAATCATAGGCTGTAAGCATAGCGATCTTCTCGCCTTTTTGCTTCATTTCCTGTAGGGTATGCGTAGTAACTTTTTTGTACTGTTTGTGCACGCTCATGGCAATTAAATTAGACTATAAATATAATGAAAAAAGAGCTGTTCTGTGGTTTCTATCTCTTTAAATGAAACTAACGGCCTAGTATCACCTTTCGCATGATATCATATTTATCTGATCGATAATGAACAATGTAAACGCCGGATGGCCATGTATGGGTATCAATCTCACGAGTTCCGATTAAATATGTCATTTGGCGTCCTACAACATCATTTATTTCTATTTCAAAATCATTTTCTGATGAACTTATTTTAATACTGCCACTAAATGGATTAGGGTAAAAAATAATATCCGAACCACCATTATTTTCTTTTACCCCTGTACTTGGATAAGTGCTTGCTTTAAACCAATAATTAAAACTATTATTTGAATTATTTAAATTACTAAACTGTACACCTACTTTTCCCGAGTCGCCTACCATTGATGTTGAAAAGTCGAGGCTAAAGTCGAGCGTATCATATGCCGCCACTACAAACGAAATATTATAATCATTAGCAGTATAGCAAACATCTGCGCAAAAAGAGGCTTGCCATCCGCTTGGTAATACTTCAAATACTTTTTGTGCCGTTACTGTAACAGGAACAGATTGAGTGTTTACAATCAGGGCCTTGTCGTATAAGGTTGATCCCGGTATTCCATTAGATATATTATTGATCACATTTACTGAAAAATGTCCAGGCGCCGTAGTTACAATGCAAGATCCACTTGTAATACTTAGGTAATTATCAAGATCGCAAAAAATATTATCTGTAGGCTGTTTATGAAACCACCCATGCTTGCTTACAACTACTCCATTTATATCAATTAAATAAGAGTTGTTTGGCGCCGGTCCAAAATTATTCCACCACTCATTGCAAGGTCCATCAATAAAAACAGGAGCATTTAAACTCACATAATCACTCATTGTATCCACCATTTGCTTTCTATCCCCATATGTTAATGAATTTGGGAACAAAATATTATCATTTATGTTTTGATTAGTAACATTTACATTGCCCGAATAAACTGAAATATTGGTTGGATGAGCCTCGATCGTATAAATTACAAATACACTAATGGAAGAACCGTAAGTTGCCATTACTTGATTTATAGTTGGGATCTTTCCTCTAAAAACCGGACAAGTTAAACTGCCAGCAATCAAAAGTATTGGCTTCCCATTTTGTAATTCATCTGAAAGGATGATTGAATCTCCTAGCAAATTATACAGTTTAAAATCATTAACCGTATTTCCTACCTGGTATCCTGAGGTATAAAAACTACCAGTATAATAAGGGGGGTAACACAGCGTGGCAGTATTTGGGGGTTGTGCATTTAATCCAATAGAGGGTAAGAGCTGGGCATTTAAGCTGGTTTTAAAACCAAATAAGATAATAACTATAACATACTTTAAACTTCTCATAAAATAAATTTACATAAAATAAAATAACAATTCCCCATATTAGACCGCGTTTTAACAGAAAGGTTTAATGTTCGACTCTTTTTAGACCCTGAAAAACAAAAACCCCGATCTTTCGATCAGGTTTCTTAAAGAATAAAAATATCTACTAGTATTTTGAGAAGCCTTGCCTGTCTGTAACCTTGTTCTCGATCAACAAACCAACGCAAGCTGCATCAGTTGCTTTGTGCTTATCTTTTTCAGTAGCGCCTTGTGGTACTGCTACCTCAATAACTAACTGACGTGTACTTACACTTTGGAATTCGAACACTTGAGTATTCTCAGCAGCCGAGTTATCAAATAACAGCTCCTGCGTACGTCCGTCAAATATTTTATAATTCACTTTGTCGCCCAATACAGTTTCGCAACAAACAGAAATACGGTAATCCATACCTTTGTAAATTACGCAACGCAATTTATTTGTCATGCCTTGAGCAAATAAACCACTTTTACTTTGCGCGTTATAACTCCACTTTTCAGCGGTCTTTTCCAAAACACAATACTTTTTATGGAAATTACCACAAACACCGCTTTGCGAGTACCCTGAGCAACTAAAGCAAGCAACTAATAAGGTTAATAATATCGTTCTCATTTTTATAGTATTATTTAGTTAATGTATATGAATTTCTTAATGACCTAACTTTAGCTACAATAGAAGTGTAAATTTCTTTTGACATTACTAATTGTGTACCACCACCAATAACCGTAGATTTTGAATCCTTACCTTTTTTGGCATCAGAAGCAGTAGTTTGTTCAGTTAGTTTGTTATACTCAGCTAATAAACCTTCGAAATCAGTTTTAATAGCAGCAACGTTGGCATCTGTTTCGTGTTTTTTAAGGAACTCGATCAAATTCTCTAAGGTATATTTTTGATCTGCCAAACGCTCGATCACAGGGCTGTTTGGTTCCCATTTTGCTAATTGAGTTGCAATAAACAAGCTCTCTAACCAGCCACCTGCAACAACAAGCGCTAAAGTTGGACCTTGTTTGCTATCTTCAAGAGCTTCGAATGATGAGAAATAAACGTCATCAGTAATTACAGCCAATGAATCGGGCTTACCTAAATTAGATTCTAAACGCTTAAGGATCTCAGGTTTAATTGCTGTAGAAACACCAATTTGATCACCCATGATCTTTACGGCTTTGAAATATTTAAGCGCTTCAGAACCAATTTCAAAAATAGAGCAATAACTCAAATCGCAACTATAGATACCGAAGTTCAAAGCTTTTGATTTAGAATCGTTATAATTTTTTTGATTATCCGGAGGATTCAAAAATGAGATATCCTTTTTCTTTGGATCGCCAACCATTTTAATGAAGGTTAACATTTCACCCGGTGAAGGCACCTGGAAGAAGGTTTCAGAAACAGGAGTGTTTACATTGTTCTCCACTTTTGTTGTTGTGTCCATCCCATCTTCAGGACCATCAACTTTCTCGTCCCCACCACCACAGCTTGTAAAGGTCATACTCCCTGCAAGTGTTAAGCCGATAAGATAATGTAGATTTTTCATATGGTTTTTTTAGGTTTGATTTGATTAATTTATACCTCTTGTCGCTTATAAAGTTACAAAAAGGGGTTGTTTGGGTATTACTTTATGATTCTTTAATTAATTTGTTCACTAATGAGGCTGCTTCGTGGAACTCAATGGCCGAATAAACCTTTAAACCGCTATCATCAATTAACTTTTTAGCAGCTTCGGCATTTGTTCCTTGCAAACGCACAATAATAGGTACAGGAATATTTCCAATGTTCTTGTATGCATCAACAACACCTTGCGCAACGCGATCGCAACGTACAATTCCTCCAAATATATTTACCAAAATCGCCTTAACTTTTTTGTCTTTCAAAATGATCTTGAATGCTTTTTCAACGCGCTCTGCATTTGCAGTACCACCTACATCCAAAAAGTTTGCCGGCTCTCCACCGCTTAATTTGATAATATCCATTGTAGCCATTGCCAAACCTGCACCGTTTACCATACAACCGACGTTTCCATCTAATTGCACATAGTTAAGATCGGCTTCACGCGCTTCAACATCTATAGGATTCTCTTCTGTAACATCGCGCATTGCTTCGTAATCAGGATGGCGGTATAAACCGTTATCATCAAACGATACTTTGCTATCCACTGCAATGATCTTATCATCGCTTGTTTTTAATACAGGATTAATTTCAAATAAAGATGCGTCAATTCCTTCGTAGGCTTTGTATAAAGAATGAATGAATTTCACCATTTCTTTAAAAGCATTTCCGCTTAAACCTAAATTGAATGCAATTTTACGCGCCTGAAAACCTTGGATTCCAACACGTGGATCAATTTCTTCTTTCCAGATTTTTTCAGGAGTGGTTTCGGCAACATGCTCAATGTCCATACCACCTTCAGTACTATAAATAATAGTATTACGACCTTTTGCGCGATCTAATAACACACTCATGTAAAATTCTTTTGTTGGATTAGCACCGGGATAATAAACATCTTGTGCTACCAATACTTTATTCACCTTTTTTCCTGTTGCGCTGGTTTGAGGTGTGATCAATTGCATGCCAATAATAGCGCCTGCTTTTTCTTTAACTTCATCAAGGCTTTTTGCAAGTTTTACTCCGCCACCTTTACCGCGCCCTCCGGCATGTATTTGAGCCTTTATAACAACCCAATCGCTGTTATATTTTTCTTTCATTTCTTTGGCAGCAGCAACAGCTTGTTCAACTGTTTCGGCCACTACACCTTCTTGAATTGCAACCCCATAACTTTTGAGGATACTTTTTCCTTGATATTCGTGAATATTCATATAGAGAGCGGTATTATACCAGCTTCAAATATAGCATTTTTCTTCTGAAATAGTTAATTTTATTAAAAATTGACGGAATAGGCTATTTTATTGGCTTTTAGCCCGTTATTTGATATAAATAGTACATGAAAAACGTCCAATTTTTTGCCCTTTTTTTTAGCCCCATTTGTGGCTTTTCGCAGATCGACTTTTCTACTAAAACTGTGGAGCTCGGAAACGTAAAAGAAGCCTACGAAATTAGGGCCGATATTGTTGTAAAAAATACTGGCGCCAAAAAATTATACCTTTTAAAAGCCGATGGCGAAAAGGGCATTAAAGTTTTTGCGAGCAAAAAAACCATAGAGGCAAATGATACTGCCTTGTTGGTGATCTCTTTTATTCCCGAAAGTCCCGGAAGATTTTCAAAAGAAATAAAACTATTCAGCAGCGTGCAACCAAATGCTATTGAACTACGCATCAAAGGTAACTTAGAAACATTAAAAAACGAGGATAAAACAGCTTGCTTTTATTTTGGCAGGCCTAATAAACCTGTGGCAGTAAAAGAAGATGCCATTGTAATAAATAAACCCATTGAGAAAAGAGACAATAGCAATAAAATGCCGGACAATTCTTCTGCGCCAATTGAAACAAAAACAGTTGGAATCACGAAGCAGGATGACAAGGAGCAAGATGTAAAAGCTGTAACAACAAATGAAAAACTACCGGAAACACTTTACAAACCAAATAATTTATTGTTTTTGGTGGATATAAGTAATTCGATGAAGGATTCGTTGAAATTACCCTTGCTGAAAATTGCGATCAATAAATTAATTGACGATGTACGTGATATTGATTTTATTACTTTGGTTTGCTATGCAGATAGCGTTAGAGTTTTAGCCGAAAACATTAACGGAGCTAAAAAAGAAGAGTTACACGCTATTGTAAACGGCTTAAAAGCAAGAGGTTTAACCAAAGGGCGGCAAGCCATTATTAAAAGCGAAAGTGTTTTGATAAAACATTATATAAAAGAAGGAAACAACCAAATGATATTGGCCACCGATGGAAAATTTAATTTTTACAGTGAGGATGAAAAAAAATTCATCGCTCAGCAGGAAAACAATCCAATTGTGATGAGTGTAATTGGTTTTGGAGATGATAGAGATGCTATAAAGAATTTAAAAGAAATTGCAACCAAAGGTAAGGGCAGTTTTATTCATATTAAGAAAAAAACAAATTTAGATGAGTTGTTGATGGAAGAAGTGAAAGAAAGAAGCAGGCGGAATTAATGCTGCCCATTTTTCCACTAAGTTACAAAGACGCTAATTTTTATAAAGTTTAATTCGTCTTTGCGACTTTGAGCCAAAACTAATTTACATATATTTACTTAAACTAAAATTGACCATATGAAAAAATTATTATTTACTGTTGCAATTATCACAGCGTTTACAGCCGGTGCGCAAACAATTGAATCAGGAAGTCATTCAACAACCGGTTATGTAAAATCCGACGGAACGATTGAGAATTCATCTCACTCAACTCGCGGATATATAAAAAGCGATGGGACGATCGAAAACTCCTCGCACTCTACTATAGGTTACATTAAAAGCAATGGCACCATTGAAAATAGTAGCCACAGTACTGTAGGTTACGTAAAAAGCGATGGAACCATTGAGAATTCATCTCACTCTACTATTGGTTATATAAAAGATAACGGAACCGTTGAGAACTCATCGCATTCTAGCATTGGCCACGCAAGTGGTGTTAAAAAAGAATGGGCTGCAGTTGTATTCTTCTTCTTTAAATTTTAAATCACAGTTTTAATAGCCTTAAAGACACTAAGGAGCAAAATATTGAGTTAACCTCAATACCAAAAACAAATAAATTTTATGTCTTGGAGCCTTTGTGGAATAGATTTGTGAAAGACATATACGACACAAATTAAAGTTTGGATTTAGCTTTTTGAAAATTTAGGTGTATTAAAATTTGCTAAAAAGTTTCGTTTTCGATTTTGATAGGAGTACCTTTAGCATATGAAAAAGTTAATTATCATTTTAGTAAGTGTGTTGAGCGCGCAATTATATAGTTGCCAAACAAGCACCGCACAAAAAACCGAAAGTAAAGAAACAAAAGCTATGGAAACCTCATACAAAAAAACCGATGAAGAGTGGAAAAAACAATTAACCTCTGAGCAATACCACGTGTTGCGAGAAAAAGGAACTGAAAGACCTTTCACCGGCAAATTCACCTTAACCACAGATAAAGGCGTGTACACTTGCGCAGGTTGTAACACGGAATTATTTACAAGCGATCAAAAATTTGATAGTCATTGTGGCTGGCCTAGTTTTGATGCCGAACTTGGAAAGGGCGAAAAGATCTTGAAAATAAAAGATAATACACTTGGAATGGTACGCACGGAAATTGTTTGTGCAAAATGTGGTGGGCATCTAGGTCATATTTTTGATGATGGCCCTACACAAACAGGCCAACGCTATTGTGTAAATAGTTTGAGCTTGGATTTTAAGCCGGCAGAAAAAAAGTAGCTTAGAGCCAATGTTGGTCTTTTCAATTTTAGAGTAGCAAAGACGCGAATACTCCAAGATCCGCAAATTAAACTTTGTGACTTTGAGGCTTTGTGGCAATTTAAGATCACTTCCCTTTCACCTGAAGACTATCATAGTAAGAATACTTCATCTTTATGATACGTATACTTTTGTTTGCGAAATCGCGGATAACAATTGAGTTCACTAAAGAAGAAGTTGTATCGTTCACAAAACTTGATTCAGTAAGAAGAATATCGTTCTTGTAGCGTTTTTCGGTTAACAACCATCCATTTTTATCATAATCAAATGTGTGTTTGTATGATAAATTCACATTAGCATTACTGTTAAATACAGCCTGTGTCATTTGGCCTGTTACGTTATATTCAAATTGTTGATTTTGTTGGATCCATGATGCCGCAACATAACTTTCGTTGATGTTGATCACATGTTCATTCTTCTTTAAAATAATTTGCTCTTTATAAGGCCTTCGTTCACTATTAAAATAAATGATCTTGGTTTGTTCTTCGGTATATTTTAAAACTGTGGTACTATCCTTACTTACCAAAACCTGACTTCCCAAAATAAAATCATTTCTGCTTTGCGATACATTGGTTTCTTTATAACGTGTTTCCTCTATCATATTCATGATCGAATCGTAGCGATAATAACGCGTATCGTAAAATCCGCTCCCTAAATGTCCGCGCTTCATTAGTAATTTATTTGAAAGTTCTTTGTACATGAATGTTGTACTTATGGTATCGTAAATAAAATCATTTGCCATATACGAATAAGCACTTTTTATTTTTCTTCGCCCACGATATTGAGCAGGAACATTCACTTCCTTTTCAATGGTTTTTATGATGTCGGTATAATAGAACCGTAACAAAAAACCAAAACTGCTGAATTCGTAATTCTCAACTAACCTCCGGTCAACAGGAGCTTCAAAATCTTTTTTATCGAGGATTTCAAAAACTATTTTTTTGATCTGATTTTTGCTGATGTATTGAGGCGAGAAGGTATATTCCTTTTTAAAAACGGTATTATGATCAGGGAAAAGCAATTGTGCGGTTACATGATAACTCATGAACACAATTACCGCTATGACCTTAATTATCCTCAAGTTTTTTGATGGCCTCCAGAGCCGTTTTTACAGGTAGATCGCAGGTATTGTTCTTACACACATAAATGAGTGTTTCACCATCCTTAAATCTATTCGTAATTAACAGAAGCTCAGAGGCTTTGTTGCTTCCTACTAAAGTCGTATTTGTAAAGTAATATTTATGGAGGTCTAAAAATATTTCATCAACATTGTTACCAACAATTACAAGCTCCTTATGAGGCTTGGTAAAATTAAGGGCTAAACAGCCCCAATTGCTGTACCCGGGCGTATATCCAGCCATTTCACCTGCAAATAAATGCAGCATTCTCTTAGCCTTTTCAATATACTCGGGCTTTTGTGTAATGACGCCCAAATTAAATAGATTAAGTGCCATTTGCGAGTTTGAGGCCGGGATCACATTGTCGGATGTTTCGGTTTGTTGAGCAATTAATTCGTTGTTATTGATGCTTGTGTAATAAAACAATTCGGAGGTTTCGTGTTTGAAATGTTTTAATACATGATCCATTAATTTTTGTGCCTCCGCTAAATAGTTTGAGTTAATATCAATCAAACTTGCGCTCAATAAAGCGTCAATAGTAAATGCATAGTCGTCCAAAAAAGCCGGAATTTTTGTTCTTCCATTTTTATAAATACGATTCAAGCCATTTTCATTTACTTGTTGTTTCAAAATAAAATCACAGACTTTTAATGCAACTTCCTTATACCTTAAATTTCCAAAACAAGCGTAGGCATCGGCAAAACCTTTTGCCATTAAAGCATTCCAGCTTACAATTGTTTTATCATCTAAACCCGGTTTTATTCGTTTAGCGGCAACAACTTTTAGTTTTTCCTTTGCTGAATTTATTTTAGAGTTCAAACTGTCTAAACTTAGTTGCTGTTCGACTGCTATTTGCGCCCACTTTTCATTACGCATTAAAATATAATTCCCATCTTCCCAATAACCCACTTCATTTACCTGATAACATTTTGCAAAAAGCTCAAAATCATCTTTTAAAATACTGTGTAATTCCTCTTTACTCCATACATAAAACTTTCCTTCTATACCTTCGCTATCGGCATCGTATGCGGAATAAAAACAGCCTTCCGGCTTTAACCATTCGTTCATTACAAATTGCAATGTTTCTTCGATCACAATTTTGTAAAGTTCATTTTTTGTAAAACGGTATGCTTCGCAATACAAACTCACTAACTGCGAATTATCGTAAAGCATTTTTTCGAAGTGCGGTAATTTCCAAATGCCATCGGTACTGTATCGTGCAAAGCCTCCATGTAATTGATCGTAAATTCCTCCACAAGCCATTTTTGTAAGTGTAAGATTTACATGATCCAACACTTCCTTATCCTTATACAAATGCCCGTAACGCAAAAGAAAAACATAATTACTCGGTAACGGAAATTTCGGTGCGCGATTTGGTCCGCCATGTTCATTATCAAAACTTCCTTTCCACTTTTGCACACCTTTTTTTAGCGCTTCTTCCAGATCCATATTCTCAGGATGCTTAGTTGTTACTACTAATTGGGCTTGCTTTATTCCGGCAGTTAAATTATTTGCGTACTCTAAAACCTTTTCTTTATCCTCTTTAAAAACATTCACCAAATTAGATAGCACATTCAACCATTGCTTTTTATTAAAATATGTTCCTCCATAAACCGGCCGGCCATCGGGTAAAGCAATACAATTTAATGGCCATCCTCCATGTCCTGTCATTAATTGAACAGCCGTCATGTACAAATTATCTACATCCGGTCTTTCTTCCCTATCTACTTTTACTGAAACAAAATGCTCATTCATTAAAGCAGCTACTTCTTCATCTTCAAAACTCTCGTGCTCCATAACGTGGCACCAATGGCAAGCACTATAGCCAACACTAATTATTACCAGCTTATTTTGGTTTTTTGCCTCCTCAAAAGCCTTATTGCTCCAAGGCTGCCATTTTACGGGGTTATAAGCATGCTGCAGCAAGTAAGGACTGCTTTCGTTAACCAATGAATTTGCCTCTTTTTTTGCCATGTTTTAGATTAAATTTTATGAGTGGCAATTTACGTATATATAGGCCCAAAAAACACGTATAGTATGAATAGTATTGAACTTTAAATTCACTAAATTTGAACTTCTGCAATTAATTGTACAGTACTATGAAAAAACTTTATTGGATCATTGGAATTGGCGTTACCATTTTATTGGTGATCATCTTCATGAAAGTAAGTGAGGGTACCAAACCTTTTGAAGTAACTTTAGACAAAGCCGAATTACGAAGCGTAGTTGAAGTTGTTTCGGCAACAGGAAAGATACAACCGGAAACAGAATTAAAAATCACAAGTGATGTTAGCGGAGAGATCACTGAAATGTTGGTGAAAGAAGGCGATCAAATAAAAAAAGGAACACTTATTTGCCGTATCCAGCCAGATCTTTATGAAAGCGCATTAGATCGTGTAAATGCATCGGTAAGTACAACCAAGGCAAATTTAAAATCTGCAGAGGCTCAATTAGAACAAGCTAAAGCAAGTTTGGTAAATATGGATGCCAACTATAAGCGAAATAAAAAATTATTTGAACAAGGAGCTATTTCGCAACAAGAATTTGACGGTGCAAAAGCGCAATACGAAAGTGCCAAAGCTAATGTGGATGCATTAGATGCCGGAGTTAGCGCTAGTAAATCAAATATTCAAAGTAGTGAAGCCACTTTAAAAGAAGCAAGTGCCAATTTAGAAAAAACGTATATTTATTCGCCTGTGGATGGTACAGTTTATAAAATGAATGTGGAAAAAGGTGAGCGCGTACAAGGCGTGCAAGGTTTTCAAGGAACCGAGATCTTACGCTTAGCGAATTTGAATGAAATGGAAGTAAATGTTGAAGTTAACGAGAATGATATTATCAAAGTTCACAAGGGAGATACAGCTTTAGTAGAGGTTGACGCTTACATGAATAAAAAATTCAAAGGAATAGTTACCGAAGTTGCAAACTCGGCAAACATTGCGAATATGTCTATCGATCAAGTAACAAACTTTGTAGTTAAGATCCGATTGATACGTGAATCTTATGCATTTTTGATCGATGATACGAATCCGGTTCCTTTCCGTCCGGGCATGAGCGCGAGTGTAGAGATACAAACCTTGCGCGTTTCAAATGTTGTTACAGTTCCAATTCAAGCGGTAACTTCGCGTAATAAAGATTCGTTAATGGTAAAAGATGATAATAATAGCGGCGACATGAAAGTGAAGAATGATAAAGAAAAAGTTGATGAAGAAAAAGAAAAGAAGAAAGCTGAAGAGGAAATAAAAGAATTGGTATTTGTAGTAAAAGACGGTAAAGCAGTACAAAAAGTTGTTGTATCAGGAATACAAGACAATGAGTACATCCAGATCATTTCGGGTTTAGAAAAAGGTGAAGAAGTAATTTCCGGTCCTTACAGCGCCGTTTCGCGAAGCTTAAGGGAAGGCTCTAAAGTAGTTGTTGTAAGCAAAAAAGATCTTTATAATAAAGACTAATTGGCTATCCTACTACATATTGAAACAGCCACCAGTAATTGCTCTGTTTCTTTGAGTGACGAAGAGCACATTTTAGCAACGGTAGAATTAAATGAAGGCTATACGCACGCCGAAAATCTGCATCCGTTCATTGAGCAACTATTCAAAAAAACCAATTTAAATCCTAATCAATTAAACGCTATTGCAGTTAGCGCCGGGCCGGGCTCATACACGGGATTGCGCATTGGCGTAACCGCAGCCAAGGGTTTATGTTACGCATTAAATATCCCATTGATATCGGTTAATACGTTGCAAATTTTAAGTGCCCAAGCCGTTAAACTTATCATCGAAAAGGATGTCATACTATGCTCGATGTTAGATGCGCGACGCATGGAGGTATATACGGCAGCTTATAACCAGGAGCTTTTGGAAATAAAAAAAACAGAAGCAAAGATCGTTGCTGAAAATTCGGTTAATGAATTTAGAATGGATAGAACAACTTACTATTTTGGTGATGGTATGCCAAAATGCAAAGCTCTTTTACAAACTATATCAGGGGCGAAATTTCTTGACAACATCATTCCCTCCTCTACTAATATGTTAAACTTAGCTTTAACAAAATATAAAGCCAAACAATTTGAAGATATTGCTTATTTTGAACCAATGTATTTAAAAGAATATTTTTTTAAAACAAAATAAGAACCATCTAATGGTATTGAGAACTTGTTTCTATTTGATCACCTTTTTGTTATGCATTCATATGCATGCACAAACCATTACCGGTAAAGTAATTGATGAACGCAATAAACAACCTATACCCTTTGCATTTGTTGGAATAAACAACACTAATATAGGAACAACAACTGATATTGACGGGAACTTTTTGCTTAAGCTGAATTCAGGAGCGTCTCTTTTAATAATACAGATTGTTTCATATGAAAAAATGCAAATTGATCTTAGTGCTTTGGATATTTCAAAGCCTTTGAACATCAAATTAAAGTCGGCCGATATAAGTTTGATGGAAGTTGTGGTTACACCAAAAGAAAATCCCGCTAATGAGATCATTAGACGTGTTATAAAAAATAAACAGAAACTAGATCCCCGAAATTTACCATTTTATTCATGCGAAACGTATGGTAAAACTTATTTTACAGCAAGCACAACCGAAGGCGATGAATTTTATTACGATCAAGATACAGCTAAATTCAGAAAAGACAAAAAATTTCTTGATAAACAATATTTCTTTTTGATTGAATCGGCGAGTGAAAAAAAATACATCTACAAAAACATCACACAAGAAAAGATCTTAGCATCAAGAGTTTCAGGATTTAAAAGCGCCCCTTTTGCATCATTAGCTTCACAATTACAATCATTCACTTTTTTTGACAAGAATATAGAAGTAATGGATATTAAATATGTAAATCCCTTACAAAAAGGAACTTTTAAACGCTATCGATTCGACATAAGAGATACTATTGTTGAAGGAACAGATACAACAATACTTATTGATTTTAAACCACGAAATAATACAAATTTTAAAGCGCTTAAAGGAACGTTGTATGTGAATAAGAACGATCACGCTTTGGCTAATGTTGTTGCAGAACCTTTTGATGAAAACAAGAAAACTAACGCGGTAAAAATTCAACAGTTATATAAACGCGTTAATGATAAACAATGGTTCCCTATTCAGTTGGTAACAGAGATCTTATTTAAGAATGCGCAAGTGAGTGCTCAAGATGAAAAAGGTGGCGGCAGGATAATGAAGTGTGTAAGCCGATTATATGTGAGCGATGTGAATTTGGATTCTACTATCAAAATAAAAAAGAAGAATATTGAAGTGATAAATGAAAAGGGGTACGAAAGCAAGGATGAGAGCTATTGGAAAACCAAACGTAATGATAGTTTAAGTGAAAAGGAAAAACGCACCTACACTGTTGTTGATAGTGTTGGTAAAGCATCAAATTTTGAAAAAAAACTTAAGCTTGCCAAGATCGCCAGTACAGGGCAAATTCCCATTGGCATTATAAGTTTAGATATTAGAAAAATATTAAAAGCCAATGACTATGAAAAGATCCGTGTTGGCGCCGGGTTTGTTACCAATGAAAAACTTACTAAATGGGCCTCGCTTGGCGGTTTCGCAGGATATGGTTTTGGCGATAAGGCCTGGAAATACGGAGGACAATTTCAGATCAACTTTACGGGGAATAAAAGCAACAATATCAAATTTGAAATGGCGCACGATCTTTTAGAAACCGCTCATACTGATTTTTTAGAAGATGGCGTTTCTATTGTATCCACACAAAACATCCGTAATTATTTAGTTGGCATGATGGATAAAGTTTCTTTTGGAAAAATTTCATTGAATACACCTATCAACCATTTTATTAAAAGCAGTTTTTACTTTCAAGTAGCTGAACGCACATCGCGATCTGGATATGGTAACTTTGAAAATTACTTTAATGATGATAATCATAAATTCATTACCAATGAAGCAGGTGTTCAATTAAAGATCTGGCCCTTTGAGAAATTCACCGAATCGTTTTTGGGATTGATATCACTTGGAAGCAAATGGCCTGCATTTTACGTTAATTATTCTCAAACCATTCCAACACGTGTGATGGGTTATTCAAACAATGTTGAATTCAATAAACTTGATGTGAGGCTAGATCATCATATAGCATTTAAGATCCGGGGTTATATGAATTACCAATTACAAGCCGGCAAAGTTTTTGGTGATGTTCCATACAGCTTCCAATACAATACTAACGGAAGTCGCATCAATAAATATTACATCAGTGCCGACAATTCATTTGAAACCATGTACTTTAACGAATTTGCGAGTACTGAATATGCAGCTCTTTACACCACTTACAATACAGGCAGATTATTCAAGCCAAATAAATATATTAATCCCGAATTTGAATTAGTAAATAATGTTGGTATTGGTCATTTATTAAACAGTGAAAAACTCACCAATATCGAACTCAACGAAATAGCTAAGATCTATACCGAAACAGGCGTTCGTTTCAAAAATATTTTGCATAGTGGATTTAGCAGTTACGGTTTGGGTATTTTCTACCGCTATGGAAATTATGCTTTTGATGATCTTAAAAGTAATTTAGTTTTCAAATTTGTTTTAGGATTTAATATTTAAGTAAACATGCTTTTTTCCGATTCATTTTACACGGCTAAAACGCCTTCGAGTGGTGTCTTCAAAGATCGTGAGAGCAAATTTATTGGTTACGCTTATCCTGTAAAAACTGAAGACGAGATCAAAGATCACATATCGAACTTAAAAAAAGAACATGTGAGCGCGCGGCATTTTTGTTATGCGTGGCGTTTGGGGTCGGGTGGACAAGGTTGGCGTGCCAACGATGATGGCGAACCGAATAACAGCGCGGGCAAACCTATCTATTCGCAAATATTAAGTAAAGATCTTACATACGTTCTTGTTGTTGTAGTAAGATATTTTGGAGGAATTCTATTAGGTGTTGGTGGTTTAGTAAATGCTTATAAAAGTGCGGCTCTTGAAGCCCTTTTGGCAGCGGAGATAACCGAAAAATTTATTTATTTTCAATATAATCTTATATTTGATGTTCATGATGCAAACGCTGTACTCAGAACATTAAAAGAAATGAACGCCGAGATCCTAAATCAAGACTATACCCAACATTACACACTTTTGTTCAATGTAAAACGATCTTTATCTGCTGATCTGGAAGAAAAATTAAAGCCTATTTATAACGCAAAACTTATTTACCTCCAAACATTATAATATGTCCTTAACTAAAAAAACCAAATACGACCTTGTAAAAACCATGTGCGCTATTCATTCTCCAAGTGGAAATGAAGTGCAAATGAACGAGTTTATTTTAAATTATATTAATAACAACAGTAAGAACTGGAAACATAAACCTAAGGTAATTCACGGCAAAGGTTTTCAGGATAATATCATCTTGATATTTGGTAAACCGCGCACTGCTGTGTTTGCACATTTGGATAGCATTGGTTTTACTGTACGTTACGGAAAGCAATTAGTAAAAATTGGCGGACCGTTATGTAAAACCGGTATTGAATTGATAGGGACCGATAGTAAGGGGACGCAAACGGTTACTTTACAGGTTACCGAAAAGCATGGCATGCGCGAATTGAGCTATAAAAGTAAACGCGATTTTGAAAGAGGAACAGAGTTGGTATTTAAACAACATTGGAAAGAAGATAAAAACTTCATTCAATCGTGCTACATGGATAATAGGCTTGGTGTTTACAATGCTTTAAAAGTTGCCGAAACATTAAAAAATGGCGCAATTGTATTTAGCACTTACGAAGAACATGGCGGAGGTTCGGTTGCCTATTTACAAAAATATCTTTACGATAAATATAAGATCACTCAAGGATTGATATCAGATATTTCGTGGATAAGTGATGGGGTGCGTGCCGGAAAGGGCGCGGTGATATCTATGCGCGATAGTTTGATTCCACGAAGAAGTTTTATTGATAAGATCATTAAGATAGCGAATAAGAATAAAGTTACTTACCAATTAGAAGTAGAAGGAAGTGGTGGCAGCGATGCTAAAGAATTACAAATGTGTGAGAACCCTTGGGACTGGTGTTTTATAGGTGCCGGCGAACAAGGAGTGCATTCGCCCGAAGAAAAAGTACATAAAGATGATATTGAGAATATGATCCATTTGTACCAAGTAATTTTAAAAGAACTTTAACCAAACTTTAAGAAAGCAAAAAAGCCATCACGATGATCGTGATGGCTTTTTATTTAGTTGTGGTTACTTGTCTGCCGGCAAGGCTGGCAATTATTTTTTGTTCACTGAACCTGCAAGGTCAGAACCAGCCTTGAACTTCACTACTTTTTTAGCAGCGATCTTAATTTCTTTACCAGTTTGCGGGTTACGTCCAACACGAGCCGAACGCTTAGCAACAGTAAAAGAACCGAACCCTACTAATCCAATTCTGTCACCTTTTTTTAATGCTTTGTTGATAGCATCGATAGTTGAATCTAATGCACGACCAGCGTCTGCCTTAGTTAATTTAGAGCTAGATGCAATTGCATCAATTAATTCTGCTTTGTTCATTTTAGTTTTTGTTAAGGGTTAAACAATTATTAATTCAAGAACAAATATATCCCATATTCGAGTGTTGTCAAGCCTTGCGGAGAACAAAAGCCTAATTATTGTTGAAAAACCTGGGTTTTGTTGATAACTATTGGCTGAAATCGTTTAGCAGCAAGGGTTTTGAGCGATCAGCCTGCTTTTTTGTGACTATAGTTGGGATGCAGCGCTATGATGGCCGCTAAACCAAGAATAGCCTTATGTGAGCAAAATTCCATTTACAAATTTATAACCGTTCAAAAATTCTTTTACCGTCATTCTTTTTTTTCCTTGCAATTGCATTTCTACTAATTGCAAAATGCCATCAACGCAATTGATATTAATAAACGTTTTGTTATCGGTATCTAGTAAGCCTTTTTTAGCATTATTGTTGCTTGTTATCATCACTGCCTTAAATATTTTTAAGATTTGTGTTTGTCCATTTGCATCTACAAATTCTGTGAACGCTGTTGGATACGGGCTTAATCCTCGCACATGATCATGTATTTTTTTCAGCGGCCAGGTCCAGTTTATTTTACAAGTATCCTTAAATAACTTTGGAGCGTGTGTAGCAACTGTATCATCTTGCTTAATAAAATTTAAAGGTGTTCCGTTGCGCGAATCATCAATGGCTTCTACGGTTTTTACGATCAAGTTCGCGCCAATTACCATCAGTTCATCATGCAGTTCGCCGGCCGTAGTAGCATCATCCAGCTTTATTTTCTCACAGAATAAAACATTTCCTGTATCAATTTCATGAGATAATTTAAAAGTAGTAACCCCTGTTTCTGTATCGCCATTCATCACCGCCCAATTGATTGGGGCCGCTCCGCGATATTTTGGTAATAAAGATCCGTGAAGATTAAACGTTCCTAATGGAGGCATACTCCAAACTACTTCAGGCAACATTCTAAATGCAACAATTATTTGAATATCGGCTTTTAAATTTTTTAAATCGTTTACAAAATTTTCGTCCTTTAAGTTTGTTGGCTGCAATATTTTAAGGTTGTGCTTTAAAGCAAATTCTTTTACCGCACTCATTTGTATCTTTTGTCCCCTACCAGCCGGTTTATCAGGAACGGTAATAACCCCAACAATATGATAATTGTTTTTAATAAGCGCATCCAAACTTGCTACTGCAAATTCAGGAGTACCCATAAACACTATTTTTAATTTATTATACATTTAACCACCATACAAATTTAACAACAATCGCACGGTTCTTTATAGAAAAATCGGTGTTATTGTAGTTATCACTATAAACAATGAAAAGATCGCTCATGGGCCTGAAACGCCATTGAAGTCTGCCATTGAAGTTGATATTATTAGCCTGCGTATTATACTGCCAAAAGGTAGTTAAAAATAAAGAACGGGTAACCGAAAGTTCTATTCGAGGACTAATAAGGTTCAATTCAACTTTTTTATTCAAATAAGGCAAATAGATCTCATCTCTTGTATAAGAAGCCGAAAAGATCACATAAGGCTGCAGGCGATATGTAAGATCGGCCACCATAGAGAATTTATTTCCCATAAAATAACTACCATAAGTTGCAGTAACACCTCCGGTAAGAGTTTTTCTCACATCCGATCGGATGTTTACGCCAGCATTTTGGTAAAGGTAATCGCCAGTTGACGTTGTTTGTTGCTTTCCGCTAAAACTCACATCTGTTGGAAATAAAAGCTTAGTGTAATAGGCATTAGCTATAAAAGAGAGAAATGCCGAACTTTTAAAATAAAGATCATAAGAGCCACGCAAGAGCCAATCGGTATTTTTAAATTCTTGATTGCGATAATGGTCGAGGTGAACGGTAGATCCAATTTTATTTATAAATCCATTTTTAGGGAAAGAAAAATAATACACATGTGGTTCTAAACGCCAATAAGAAAAGCGATTCAACTTACCCGTTTGATCAGTTTGAAAGATCCGAGGTGTAAAACCAACCTCAGCGTTGTAATTCTTATCTACATACTCATGGTTCCACTCTGCACTCCAGTGCCGGGAGCTGTAATTTAACCAACTTGCATGCGTAAATGCATTAGCATTAATTTTGCTTCCTAACGAATGATGGAAAAAGAATTTACCATTCCATTTGTTATTAGCGCTCGATAAATTGTAATCTAATCCCATAACGCGATTAAAATTATTATCCGAATAGCCAGTGGTATCAAATTGCTGCCGATTCACAAAAATTGCAGCGATATTACTTCTTTTGAAAACATTATACTGTGCCGCGGCTGCAAAATAATTTTGCGAGAAAACTTTTCGTGTTTCCAATGACTTTTCGCCGGTTTGCATGTCTAAAATACCAATTCGCCAATTCTTACTTGGTTTTCCGCTTAATCTTACGCCACCTATAATTGGAATGATAGTTCCATTATCTAAACCAATGCGTCGCGAAAAAAATGGTCGGATCTGTCGGAATCCAAAACGATCGAACAGATCACTATTTTCGATAAAGAACTGGCGTTGCTCCGGAAAAAATAAACTGAATCGCGTTAAATTAGTTAACTGCCTATCCACTTCTACTTGGCTAAAATCAGGATTGATGGTCATATCCAAATTAAGCGAAGAGCCCAAAACCATTTTTGCATCTGCTCCAACACTACCATCTATTTTTTGAGAACCCGGTATTTTATAATCTTCACTAAAACGACCAATGGCGTAAGGTATAACCGACATATTAGATCTGCTTTTTTGGGGGGCTTTTTCAAACACAAGATCCCCTGCAAAAGCTAATGTAGAAATATTGAACTGCCTAGGCACTTTTACCCAACAACTGTTTTCATTTGTTCCCAGATCATTTCGAGAAAAATTGATCCGCCATGTTGTTAAATTTCCCTTGAACCGAATCGATTTAAAAGGAATCTGCATTTCAAGGGTCCACTTTCCTTTATAGCGTTTTGTTTCGCCATACCATTTATTATCCCAAATGGTTGTTACACCTTGTCCACCGCCATTCGACACCAAACCTTCGCGCTGAACACCATAAGGATTCAACCCAAATGAAAAACCATTTTGCTGATCACTAAAAGGATCCATGGTGGCAACAAAGGCATCACTAATAGGATACGAAAAATCGCGCTTTAACGATTGGATTACATATTTATGAGGGATGCTATCGTAACAAATGGCAGCTATGTAAAGATTATTCTCATCATATGCCACCATTACTTCCGTTTTTTCCTTTGCCAAAGACGTATCGTTTGGAAAAATTTGCCAGAAGCTACCGGTTTTTTGTGCCGTTTGCCAAATGGATTCAGAAAGATCTCCATCTACAGTTATTTTTTCTGAAATTAATTTTGCGGAGATACTTTTCAATATTTCCTGTGACAAAATTACGTTAGAAAGAATTAGAAAAATAAAAGTAAAAAATAATTTCACGGAACTCAATTTATACTAAAATGCTTAAATACCCAGAGAAGATAATATTAAACTCAATACAATTATAAAAACTAATACTTTGCAAATTACATATACAGTTTTAGCCAAGCCCATCCCTTTAAAAATATCCGGTTTTGCATTAATTTCCTTAATGGCATAATACGCGAGAATGCCACCAAGAATTATTCCAAGACCAAACAACCAAAATAAAAATATTAATGCCAGCAATGCCCATATAGCTTTAGGATGAACCTTTTTTGGCGCTTTAAAAGTATTTTGCTTGTTTCCAGGCTGAGTATAAGGATCGGGATTGTAACTAGGTTCTGGTGCAACTATCGTTTCCACAACACCATTTGCATATCTTATAGTTTGAACCGTTCCTTTGTTCACCACAAATACCGGCCCATCCAAATTATCACAGCGCTTATACTTAATTTTATCTTCAGTAATTTCTGTAACTCGAGCTGTAACTTGATCCCCTGATTTGAATGTGATCACATCACCGCATGTATCCATCAGGACAACTTTTTTTTGAACGGTAACAAAACCTTCAGTTAGCGCGTTTGAATTTTTTGAAGCGGCAACATTTTCCGTTTCGATAGCTTCATTTACAGACAACTTAATGGCCTTATTAGTTTCAGAGTCGGTTTTACTTTTTGGGGTGCTTACTCTCTTTTGAAAGGCCCAATCTATACAATAACCATCTCTATATGTACGCTTTTTTACGGAGCAAGATGCCAGCATAAAAAAGGCAAATATAATGGGAATATATCTCATTACTTTTTTTCTTTCGTCATTTTTATCTTAACCACGTTAAGTAATATAGGAAGCACAGAGATCAATATGATGCCTAAGCATACAAGATCAATATGCTTTCTTATAAATTCAACTTCGCCAAGTAAATATCCGGCAGTAGTTAAACTACCGATCCATAAAGCTCCACCGAGAACATCAAAAGACAGATATTTTTTGTAACTCATTTCACCAACACCGGCTGCAAACGGAGCAAAAGTCCTAACGAACGGAACAAAACGAGCCATGATAATAGCTTTAGTTCCATGTTTCTCAAAGAATTTGTGAGTTTTATCAAGGTATTCTTTTTTTACAAGTGGTCGCCCTTTGAATTTTAAAGCGAAAACCTTTATTCCTATTTTCCTTCCTACCCAATAATTTACATTATCACCCAACACCGCCGCAATGAATAATAGACCCATTAAATAAGCCATATTCAAATAACCGGAGCGTGCAAACAAACCGGCCGTGAATAATAATGAATCTCCGGGCAAAAAGGGCATTGCCACCAAACCGGTTTCTATAAAGATCACTAAGAATAACACCACGTAAATGGATGTACCATAATTTTGAAATAACCAATCAAAATCTAAGTGTAGTATGTGTTTAAATAATTCTATCATAATTACGATCCTATTTGTTCAACGTAGGCTAAAATTCCGCCTTTTAAATTATACAAATTGGTATAACCCAACTGAGCTTCCAATGCTTGTATGGCTGTTGCGCTTCGCTTTCCGCTACGGCAATGAATAACAACTTGCTTATCCTTTGCTACCTCTTCTGCTCTATCAAGTATATCTCCCAAAGGAATAAGCAAACCATTTAAGTTCGCTTCATCAAACTCATGTTCTTCACGCACGTCAATCAATTGAAAATTGGCATTGCTGTCTTTTAATTGCTTTAGCTCTTGTACAGTTATTTCCTTCATAAAATTATATTTCTTGTTTCATCGTTTCTGGTAAAAAGGTAAAAAAGGTATCACCTCTTAAACCTAAACGTAAAGTTTCTAATGGGATCACATCATCAGTGCCTATATTTCCCAAATTCACATTAGCGCCAAATAATTTAATAAAATATACTTGCTGACTTTTTTGGGGAGTTTCCCAAATAATATTCTCGATCTTTATTTTATTAACGATACGATTGATCAACAATGTGTGTGCGCTTCCATTTTTATGGAAAATACCTACAGTTCCACTTTCTCTCGCCTCAGCAATAACTTTAAGGGCACCTGCTTCCAATTCACTTTGCATCATACTTATCCACCGAGCCGGGTGAATGATCACACCTTCCTCTTTACTTCCAACCTCGCTTAGCACTGTAAAATCCTTTGCTAAACGATGTATATAATCGCATTTCTTGTCGTGATCCAAGTTAATACTTCCATCACTCACTTCTGCACAATTTAATTCAAGGTCGCTTATGCACTTAATATAATCTTCAAACTTATCTCGAACAATAAAAGCTTCAAGCAGTGTGCCGCCTAAATACACTTTCATTCCTGCATCTTTATAGAGTTTTATTTTCTCTTTTATATTTTTGGATACAACGGATGTTCCAAAACCAAGTTTAATAAAATCAATGTAATCGCTACCCGCGGTTAAAAGATCTTCTGCTTGTCTCATCGAAAGCCCTTTGTCCATTACCATTGTTAAACCTGTAGCACGAGGTCTTTCGGTGCGTTGTGGAATGTGTTCCAGATTAAAATTATACTTATCTGACATAAATTATTTTTTGTATTGATTAATTAATTGCAATAATTCGTTGTTGTTCTCTAGTGCCGGTGCATATTCAAAAATTGTTCCGTGTTCGTTATAATCCAGTTGCAAAGCATTTGCAAAAGCCGACATGGCATCTTGCTTGTTTCCTGATTCTAAAACTAAAACACCTAAGCGGTAGTATAATGACGGAACATCCGGAAAATTCTTTATTCCTTCTTGTATCACTTCCAATGCTTCGGTAAAATAACCAGACTCGTGCATGAGTTTGCTGTAATCTAACCATACATCGTAATCAGGGTATTCTAATTCAATCACACGTTGGTAAGCCAATGCAGCTTCCTCCTGAAATCCTAATTTTTGTTGCACTTCTGCAAATACATACCAGTATTCTGCTTCGTTAGGGTTAATTTCAATTGCTTTTTTTATATAATGAATTCCTTCAGTTAAACGATTCAAAGAGTCCAAACAAATTCCTATAGCTAACCAACCATCAGCATTTGCAGGATCCAACTTCACGCACTTATTGAAATTTATCAAAGCATTTTCATAGTCCTCCGAGTTTTCGTAACACTCTCCAATGTAATAGTACGTAACGGGGTCGCCTTCTTCGTACTTTAAAGTTTCCTTATAGATAGCAATTGCTTCGGGATAACGTTTCAATTGCGCCAATGAATTTGCCTTGTTGAAATAAGCCGAACTAAATTGCTCGTTGATAGCAATAGAATAATCGTAGGCGTCAATGGCTTTTTCGAATAAACCCAAGCGACCAAAGGACAGCCCTAGGTTGAACCAAGCGTAATAACTATAAGGATTATTTTCAATATAGCCAGCAAAAAAAGAAACGGCCTCTTCGCTTTTTGAAGTAAGATCAAAACATAAAGAGATCTCGTTCAGTGCTGTTTCATTTTTAGGATTTATTTTGATGGCCTTTTTGAAATAGAATAAAGCATCATCAGGTTTATCTTCATTTAAAAATTCGATCCCTAATGCTACGTATACTTCATCTTTAAATTCAGCTAAGGGCATTGCTTTTTTGAAATTTTCGATCGCTTGCTCGCCTAAACCCATTTGACTATAGATATATCCACGCGTCATATAAAGATCAAAATTACTGTTCTCTATTTGCTCAATCTCGTTAAGCATATTTAATGCTTCGTGCGTAAAATGTTGAGTAGATAAGTACTGCGCTTTTTTTATTTTTAGAATTGAAGAAAAAGGAAAGTGTGCAATACCATAATCGATGGCTTTTTTTGCCATTTCGTAATTAAGCCATTGCATATAATATTCAATAACCTCCTCAAGCTCGTCGGCATCAAAGAAAGATGCCTCGCCATTGTTGATCATATTCTCGAAACGCTTCAGTATCTCCTCAAACTCCTTATCATTCATTCCTTCATCTTCAAATTCACTCATGTTGTATACTCAAAAAAGGTATTAATTAATGTTTGCCCGAAAAGTCAATTTCCATTCAAACACTTGGTTTCGCACAGGTATTAATTATAAAGATATTGTTTTTTTAGGGAAAATCCCAAGAAAATACTTTTATATGTATTTGAGTAGTAGGTGGTTAAAAAAATCCGGAAATTGTCAATAACGTCTGTATTTATTATATTATTTGGAACTCAAAAGCTCAGCCACAAGGCTCTCTTTCTCTTTGGGAACAAAGAAAAAATCGAGTTTACCCTTTTCAACCAAGAGTGAATTTACTTTTATTAAACCGTTTTGGTTAACTGCGTAAAAAAGGTAATCATTGCTGTTTAAAATCACTTCCATTTGTTTTTCAATAAATCCTTTGATCACTTCGCACATAATAATAGGACGATGTTTTGAAAGAACATGTGTTGCCCCTTCAAGCACAAGATTTTCAGTGCCTTCCGTATCTAATTTTATAAGATCAATAACTTGCACAGATTTTAAATTATCTGCTACGAAATTATCGAGCGTATCGGTTTTTACTTTTAATTCTACTCGTGAAATTATTCCTGTGGCATCGCTGTTTAAACTATTATCGCCGTACAAAAAATCAGTTTCGTTAGGGAATTTTGGATTTATATTGGTGTGGAATGTTGCCTCTCCTTTAAAATTAGTAAGTGCAGTTTGATGAACTTTAATGTCGTCAAAGTCATTGATGATGCAGTTATTCTTAAAATATTTAGAAGCAGAAGGCATGGGCTCAAATCCATACACCACAATGTTTGGGTTGAATTTTTTTGCGACACAAGAATAATAGCCAATGTTTGCACCAATATCCAAAAATAATTTTGAGCGCGAAACCAATTTTGTAAAAACCTTGAATTCATTATATTCAAAACCTTTTATTCCACCCCAAAATAACATATTAAATACGTTACTGGTTGGGTTAGAATGAAAGAGCATCTTCTTATCATCGCCTAGATCAACAGTTATTGTACCATTGATGGCGAAGTGATACTTTTTAGGAATTATTCCCGCAAAAGGTTTTAATAAAGTGCGCGCAAAAAGGTTTACACCTTTGTTATGAATAAAAGACATTATTTACAACCTAATTTTTCCAATTCGGCTTGCGACTTAGCGTACCCAAGCGTGTTTGCTTTTTTCAGATCGGCGCAGGCTCCAGTTAGATCCTTTTTGTAACTCTTAGATAAGCCACGGAAATGAAAAGCCTGAGAGTCGTTAGGATTCATTTCAAGTGCTTTGTTGAAATCAGCAATGGCACTATCATCTTTTGCTTGCGCAAAATAAGTTGTGCCGCGCCATGTGTAAGCGCTTGAGTAAGTAGTTTTTAAACCAATGGTCATATTAAAATCGGCCATAGCACCATTGTAATCCTTTAATGAATACTTGCTCAAACCACGCTGATAATGAAATAAATATTCATTACTGTTTTTAGCAATTGCCAAAGTTAGATCATCAATAGCGCCTTGATCGTCGATAGCCGCATATTTTACAAGAGATCTGTAATAATAACTCCAAGCATAGCTTTGATCATATCCTATGGCCATTGTAAGATCCTTTTTAGCTTCTTCATCTTTTGCTTGGTAATAATAACAAGCCCCACGGTAACAATATGATTTTCCGTGATCAGATTTGATACTGATAGCAATATTGAAATCAGTAATTGCCTTATTGTACTCCTTTTTCCAGAAATAACATAAGCCTCGATTGTAATAAACGTCGAACACACCCGGCTTTAATTCAATAGACTTGTTATAATCTAAGATGGCTTCATCATCTTGCGCCAATGAATACTTCGCCATTCCGCGGTTATAATAAGCGTCTGCATTTTTTGGATCCTTTTCAATACAACGGTCGTAATCCATGATGGCACCTTTGTAATCCTTGTTCTCGTACTTTTTAAATCCTGAATCGTAAAATTCGGTTGATGTAGTTTGTCCATTAGCTATACCCGCTAAAGCGAATATCATAACTAACATGATGGCGCCCTTCTTCATTTGTTTTATGTTTTTATATTAATGTTTTTGCTTTTTCAATAGCAGCTGGCAAACCTTCCGGTTTACTTCCTCCTGCTTGCGCGTAAAACGCCTGCCCGCCACCGCCGCCATTTATTTCTTTGGCTAGCTCACGAACAATATTACCAGCGTTCAAATTCTTTTCCTTTACCAAATTATCACTTACAATTACCGACAAACTTGGTTTTCCGTTGATCTCAACTCCTACTACAAGAAAGCAATTCTCCACTTCATTTTTTATTTCGAACAAAATATTCTTTATCTCTTCGGCATGATCAAAAACGATCTGCTTAGCTAAAAAATTAACTCCATTTTTATTTTGTAGTTGCGATTTAAGATCTTTCTTAATGGCCTGAGCTTTTTCTTTTACAAATACATGAAGTTGTTTTTGTAATTCAGTATTCTCCTCTATCAATCCGCTTACACTTTTCAAAACATCCTTACTTCCTTTCAATGTTGTTTTAAGCTCATTGATGAGATGCAGTTGCGAATGAATAAATTCTTCACTCTTAACCGATGTTATGGCTTCAATTCGCCTTATTCCAGCAGCTACAGCACCCTCAGAGGTAATTTTGAAAAAGCCTATCTGGCCTGTTGCACTTACATGCGTGCCACCACATAATTCAATTGAATAGTGTTTGCCAAAAGTAACTACACGAACTATATCCCCATACTTCTCGCCAAACAAAGCCATTGCTCCTGTTTTTTTAGCTTCGTCAATTGGCATCAGTTTAACCGACTTTTTTATGTTCTTTCTGATTTTCGAGTTTACGATTTTTTCTATTCGAGCAATTTCCTCATCAGTTACTTTACTAAAATGCGAAAAGTCGAAACGTAAGTAATCGCTATTCACCAAACTTCCTTTTTGTTCTACATGTGCTCCTAAAACTTTCCTTAAGGCTGCATGCATCAAATGCGTTGCACTATGATTGTTTGCAATAAGGATCCGTTTGTTTTTATCAATTTTAGCTGTAAATATTGCTTCCAATTTTTCAGGCAAACGATCCGTAAAATGAATGATCACTCCATTTTCTTTTTTAGTGTCGTAGATAGGGATCATTTCATTTACATTATCTAAAACTCCCGAATCGCCAATTTGTCCGCCACTTTCAGAATAAAAAGGTGTTTTACTAAGAACAATATTATATGATTCCTTATTTTTAGTTTTAACTTTTCTCAATCTTACGATCTTCGTCTCACATTCAAACTCATCGTAACCTACAAATTCAGTTTCTTTATCCCCTTGTAAGGTCCTTCCGAATTCGGTATAGATCCAATCATCGGTATCAATTGAAGTTGCGGCACGAGAGCGATTCTTTTGCTCCTGCAAATGTTTATTAAAAGATTCTTCATCAATGCTGAGATCATAAGCACGAGCGATAAGCGATGTAAGATCCACAGGGAAACCAAAAGTATCATACAATTCAAATACTACTTTTCCATCTATCACTTTTGTTTTAGCAGAATTTGCCTCAATACAAACTTGATCGATGCGTTTTAAACCGTACTCTAGTGTTTTGTAAAAAGAGATCTCTTCCTCTTTTAAAACTTTTTCGATCAATAATTTTTGCATGTTCAATTCAGGAAAGGCTCCTCCCATCTGATGTGCTAATGTTGGCACCAAACGATGCATAAAAGGATCTTTCATGTTGAGCGATTGGTAACCGTAACGAATTGCACGGCGCAAAATTCTTCTGATCACATAACCTGCTCCAGTATTTCCGGGCAACTGCCCATCGGCAATGCTAAACGAAATAGTGCGTATATGATCAGCAATTACACGAATAGCGATATTGATATCTCTTTGCTTTTTGTGTTGCTCCTCACCTTCTGGTTTGTATCTAAGCCCTGATAATTCTTCAATTTTACTGATCAAAGGCATGAATACATCAGTATCGTAATTACTTTGTTTTTTCTGCAGCACACGCACCAAACGCTCAAAACCCATTCCTGTATCTACGTGTTGTTTTGGCAATTTTACTAATGATCCATCGGCCTTGCGTTCAAATTCCATGAACACATTATTCCAAATTTCAATTACTTGCGCATTATCGCTATTCACCAATGAAGCGCCACTTACTTTTGCTCTTTCTTCATCACTTCTTCCATCATAATGAATCTCGCTGCAAGGCCCGCATGGACCCATATCTCCCATTTCCCAGAAATTATCTTTTTTATTTCCGTTCAAAATGCGGTCTTCACTTATAAATTGTTTCCAAGTATCATATGCTTCCTGATCAAAGGCCAATCCTTCTTCTTTGCTTCCTTCAAAAACCGTAACGTATAAACGCGACTTATCAATTTTGTATACGTCCGTTAATAATTCCCAGGCCCAACTAATAGCATCTTTTTTAAAATAATCTCCAAAACTCCAGTTACCCAACATTTCAAACATGGTATGATGGTATGTATCCACACCAACTTCTTCCAAATCGTTATGTTTTCCACTTACACGCAAACATTTTTGTGTATCGGCAATGCGAGGATGTTTAACAGGTGAATTCCCTAAAAAAATATCTTTAAAAGGGGCCATACCGCTATTGTTGAACATAAGCGTTGGGTCGCCCTTAACAACCATTGGCGCACTAGGAACTATATGATGTCCTTTACTCTTAAAAAAACTTAAAAATGTATCTCTTACCTTGCTCGCTTCCATAAAAAAATGATCCCGTAAATATAATAAAATTGAGGGTTTTAAGGCTCTTTTTTATTCACAGATAATAAAAACAGGCTCATACTTTGCATTTTGCCCTAACGGGTAATTTTAGTAACTTAAACCCTTAAATGAACAAGGTAAAATACAGGTTCAATACCAAAAGTCTCACTTACGAAAAAGTGAGTGTTACGTTCAAGGAACGTTTCTGGAAAGTATTGTCGTACTTGGCTACAGGCCTTGTTTTTGCCACCTTAACCATTCTAGTTTCGCGTAAAATTTTACCATCTCCTTCCGAGAAAAAACAAAATCGAGAAATTGAAGCGTTAACATTTCAATACAATATCGTTAACGAAAAACTAAAAGAGATGGATCTGGTATTGCAAGATCTTGAAGAAAGAGACGATAATATTTACCGTTCTATTTTTGAAGCAGAACCTCTTCCTAAAAGCATGCGCAACGCGGGTTATGGCGGAAGTGATCGTTATTCGCAGTTTGATAATTTTGATAATGCGGAATTAATGAAGCAAACCACAGAACGTTTGGATAAAATTGGCAAGCGTTTGTATATACAATCACGATCGTTTGACGAAGTAGTAAAATTGGCGAAAAGCAAAGAACAGTTGATCAATTCTATTCCTGCCATTATGCCTATTAATAAAAAAGACCTTTCGCATGCGGTAACAAGTGGTTTTGGCTGGAGAACACATCCGATTTATAAAACACAAGAATTTCATCCAGGAATGGATTTTACCGCAGTGCAAGGAACACCAATTTACGCTACTGGAGATGGTGTTGTTGAACGTGCTGATAACATGGCACAAGGTTATGGAAATCACGTAGTGATAGATCACGGATTTGGTTATCAAACTTTATACGGACATATGAGTCGCATTAAATGTAAAGTAGGCGAGAAAGTAAAGCGTGGCCAATTAATTGGTTATGTTGGTAGCACAGGATTAAGTACAGCGCCACATGTTCATTACGAAGTTATTAAGAATGGAAATAAAACAAATCCTATAAGTTATTATTACAGCGATCTTTCGCCTTTGCAATACCAACAATTGGTTGAGAATAGTAAGAATGTTACTCAATCGTTTGACTAGACCACAAAACCATAGGCGTACAATATGAATTCACACAAAATTGGTTTTTACACTGCAATTTCTATTGTAATCGCTAACATGATCGGCACCGGCGTATTCACTAGTTTAGGTTTTCAGGTAATGGGAATTCAAAGTGGTGGAGCGCTTTTAGCATTATGGATAGTTGGGGGCGTTTTGGCATTGTGTGGTGCGTTAACCTATGGAGAAATTGGCGCCGCCTATCCTGAAAATGGCGGAGAGTTTTATTTTCTCTCTAAATTATATCACCCTGCGGTTGGTTTTTTAAGTGGCTGGGTAAGTGTTACAGTTGGCTTTGCGGCCCCAATTGCCGCGGCTTCCATGGCTTTAGGAAAATACGTTCATTCTGTTTACGCCGATGTAAATGTGATGATCCTAGCAATTGTTGTGATCATTGGAATAACTGCTTTGCATTCTTTTAATTTAAAAACAGGAAGCGCTTTTCAACGCGTGTTTACTATTGTAAAAGTTGCAGTTATCATTCTGTTTGTGCTCTTTGGAATTTCGCACACACCAAGTTTTGATATCTCTTTCAAATTAGACAATACCGCTGTAACCCAAATATTCTCGGCAAGTTTTGCCACATCGCTTATTTACGTAACCTATGCCTATAGTGGTTGGAATGCTGCGGCTTATTTATCGGGAGAAATAAAAGATGTGAATAGAACTTTACCTAGAGCTTTGATATTTGGAACTCTTATTGTTTTGGTGGTTTATACGCTTTTGAATTATGTTTTTTTGTACACAACTCCCATCGAATCTTTAAAAGGGCAAATTGAAGTTGGTTACTTAAGTGCGAACCAAATTTTTGGTACAAACATTGGAAAATACATGAGCTTGGCTATTGCCGTTTTACTTATTTCAACCATCAGCGCCATGATTTTAGCCGGCCCAAGAGTAATGCAAAGTATGGGTAAGGCTATACCTTCGCTGAATAGACTGGCAAAAACGAATAAAAATGGCGTTCCATTCATTGCTATTGGCATTCAATCGTTTATAGCCATTATATTGGTTATCTTTTCAAGTTTTGAATCGTTAATAAATTATATTGGTTTTACCTTAAATATTTTTACGTTTCTAACAGTTTTTGGTATTTTTATACTCCGATATAAAAAGCGTGATGTAGTGCGTCCTTTTAAAACACCCTTGTTCCCGCTTCCTCCTATTTTGTTCTTGCTAATTTTAGGGTGGATATTAGTGAATGTTTTAATTGAAAAACCGATGGAATCGTTGTTGGGTTTACTTACAGTGTTAGGAGGTTTAGGGTTTTACTACATAACGGTATATTTAGACAAGAAAAAAAATGAAAGTAATTAAGATCTATTTTTACACTTTATTAACGCTAACTTTTATTAGCTGCGATAGTAATTCAAGCGAAAGCAAACAAAAAGACAGAAAAGATAGCATTGAATATATTTTGCCGTCTACTGATACCACAAAATTCAAGGATCTGGCAGATCAAAACACAAAGCCTTTGCCACGTATTAATGATACGCTAAACGATCTTGCACATTTTATAAGTGGAAATGCAAATTCAACAAAGTACTTTAAAGATTTTAGAAATAATACTTCTTACACCGATTTCGCTGCACGTTTCTCAAAACGCTGGGTGAATTTTGATTCTACTAAATTACTGCCTATCAAAAATTTTGTGTCGTATGAATTTGTAAATGAAAGCAAGATCAAAAATCTTTTTTATCCATTTTCGGGTCCGGATATTTTATATGCAAATACCATTTTCCCTGCAGCCGACGTTTATACAATGATAGGATTAGAACCTGTAGGAACATTACCCATTGTAGACGACAAAAAAATTGTAGCTGATTCCATTCAAAAGTATGTAGATAAGATCAACTCATCACTTAACGCCATTTTAAAATTCAGTTTCTTCAGAACAGTAAGCATGAAAGAAGACCTACGCAATGATGAAGTGGATGGAACTATTCACTTGCTTTTACTGTTCTTGAATAAAACGGGTCATCAAATTGCTGACGTGAAACCATTTTACATTGATACTACAGGTGCAAAAAACTATTTAGAGTCAACCACCGTATTAAGCAAATCGAGCTATAAAAATAAAAGTATTGAAATAACAGCTATTGACAAGAATGGTAAGCTAAAAACCGTTACTTACACATCAACCGACCTAAGCGACCCTGCCTTAAGAAAAAATAAAGGTTTAATTACATACATCAATAATTTACATTTTGAAACTACTTATTTAAAAGGCGCTTCGTATTTGATGCACCTTTCGGCATTCGCAAAAATAAGAGAGTTGATCTTAGCTAATACCAAAAATATTGTTCAGGATGATAGTGGTATTGCTTTACATTATATTACTACCGATAAAAATAAATGGAAATTTACCTTTTACGGAGCTTATACAAAGCCAATAAATATGTTTGCCAAACATTACCAGGCCGATCTTGATTCGCTTTATAAAACACAGGGCGCTAAAAAACTTGGTTTTGGCTTAGGTTATAATTATCGCGATAAGAATAGCAGCTTTATGCTCATCAAAAAAACATAAGTTGAGTAAAACAATTCATATACTCTTTCTAATTCTTTCGAGTTTCTGTTTTTCGCAAAACAACTCATCTCTTTTGGCATCTATTATTTCTAATGATCCGATCCTTAAGAACATCATTGAAAAAAAAGACACTTATAAACCACAGATCATTTATACACAAATAGATCGCGATAAAAACAACGATCCTATTTTTACCGATCACACTTATTTATTGGATAGCGCCAATTATTTTTACTGCGCCAGTTTAGTAAAACTCCCCTGCTCTATTTTAGCGCTAGAGAAATTGAATGAATTAAATATTAATGGACTCAATAAACAAAGCTATATGTTTACCGACAAAACAATAGCTTGCCAAACCGGTGTAGATAAAGACACCAGTTCAGCTAGTGGCTATCCAAGCATTGAACATTACATTAAAAAAATGGCTTTGATAAGCGATAACTCAAGTTATAGCCGAATATTTGAGTTTCTCAATCCAAAATACATTCACAAAAAATTAAACGCTTATGGCTATCCTCAAATTCGTATTGTACATCGTTTTGATCCTATTTGCAAGCCGGAAGTTAATTACATCATGAATCAGGTGCGATTTTTTGATCGTAATTTAGAACTTGTATACAAACAAGAAGCTGATGCCAAATTCGTTTCGCTACCTAATCCATTAGGAACAATCGCATTAGGCCAAGATGTTTACAATAAAAAAAATCAACGTGTTTCCGAGAAAAAAGATTTTACTTATTCAAACTATATTCCTTTAGGTAATATTCATAGCATTTTAAAACGTTTACTATTCCATAATCATCTTCCACAAAAAGATCAATTCAATATCAGTAAAAGCGATTGGGTATTTTTAGTGCAGCACATTGGTATGTATCCTCGTGAGGCCGGCTATCCGCGTTACGACCCAAAAAAATTCGCCGATTCGTTTAAAAAATATTTTATGTATGGCAATAAAGTAAAGGTTATTGATTCTGACACCATGCGCGTATTTAACATGATAGGGTATTCTTATGGTTTTTTAGTAGATTGCGCTTACATTATTAATTACAAAACCAAAACCGAATTCATGCTAAGCGCTGTGTTATATACCAATGCTCGTAATAGTTTCGGGAGTGGCTCTTACGAATACGAAAGTGTTGGCATACCTTACTTAAAAGAATTAAGCGCCGAAATATATAAGCTAGAAGCAAAACGTAGGAAAGCATACGAACCGGACTTAAGTGAATTTGATTTTTACAATAACCCCAGCGATACAAGTAAAATACGTAAAGTAACCATTCATGGAAACATTACAGTAAATGGAAATCCATCTAACGGCAGTATTATTGTAAAATCCATTAATAAGCATTTTTTATACTTCCCAGAATTGGCCGCCGATAAAGAAGGTAAGTTTAATTTAAATCTTTTGGCCGGAGAGGAATATGAATTTGAATTCAATGTAAAAGATTCACCACCACAGGTAATTGATATTGATACCAAAAAAAATAAGGAGAATGATACCATTAATGTTTATGTTGATTTTATGTCGGCCCGACTCGAAAAAATGATCAAAACAAAACAGGATAGTTTATTTTTGGCCATGCTTAAGATCTACAACAAAATTTCGTTACGACAATTCTCCGAAAAATACGGAACACAAAAATTAGAAGGCCTTACATTCAAAGTTCAAATAGGTGCCTACAAATTCATTGAGAATTTTAATTACAATTCGGTCGCCGGAATGCCAATGATCATTCGCGAAACATTTGATGATTACATTACGCGTTTTACCATGGGTAATTATGCAACCTATAATGAGGCCTACGAATTATTAGGAAGGTTGAAAGAAACAAAGGCAAAAGACGCATTTATTCTCGCGGTTTACAATGGCAAACGTCTTTATTTAAATGAATTAATCGAGAGCGGTCTTCTGAAGTAAAAAGTTTGGAAAGTTAATCAGTTTAGAAAATGTTTTGGTCCCTGTGGCACTGGTACAAAAATTTTAAACAGGAACAAAGGCTCCAGGGGGCAAAACATCTACTATTTTTTCTTCTTCAACGCCTCTTCAATAAAAGCATAGGTACTCAGTATTTCAGGCTTGCCATTAATTACAGCCACATCATGTTCAAAATGCGCGCTTGGCAAATTATCGGCGGTAACTATCGACCAGCCATCATTCAGTTGCTTTACATTTTTTTTACCCATGTTGATCATAGGTTCAATAGCCAAAACTAATCCTTCTTTTATTTTTGGACCGTTACCGCGCGAACCATAATTTGGAACTTCAGGTTCTTCGTGTAAATTCTTACCCAGTCCATGCCCCACTAATTCGCGAACAACACCGTAACCATTCTTTTCGGCATGTTGTTGAATGGCATAACTAATATCTCCAATGCGATTTCCTTCTAACATTTGCTCAATGCCTTTGTACAAACACTCTTTTGTAACTTCTAACAAGCGTTTAACTTGCGGCGTAACTTCACCAACTTCGAATGTGTATGCGTGATCTCCAAAAAAACCATTTTTCTTTACACCACAATCAACCGAAATAATATCACCTTCTTTTACAGGTTTATCTCCAGGAATTCCATGAACAACTGTTTCGTTTATAGAAACACATAAGGTAGAAGGAAATGGTCCATTTGCACCTTTGTAACCTTTAAATGCAGGAATGCCGCCATTATCGCGAATAAATTCTTCGGCAAGCTTATCTAATTTAGCAGGGCTCACGCCTGGTTTTATTTCAGCAGCAATAAGCCCAAGAGTTCTTGAGACCATTAATGCCGATTCGCGCATCAACTCAATTTCCTCGCTGGTTTTTAAGAAGATCATTTTTTTCCAAATAGTTTACCCAGAAATGAGCCTCCGGATTTATTATAATTCATATGCGCATCAGGATTACGAAATTGGTGGGCAAAATCAGAACCTTCCGGATGCAACGTTTGCCATATTTCGCTCCAACCTAAAAAACCACCAACATTGCGATCATCAATAAAAATATCGGCATTTAATTTACGAGCTACGTTTTGATCCCATACTTCTTCAGGAAAATTTTTGTTCACTGCGTAAAATTCAACTCCATTTTTTTTACAATATTCAACCGCTTCATCTAAATATTCTGCATGTCTAAATGTCCAAAGGATTAATTTATGTCCACGTTTTTGTAACTCCTTCAACGTAGCAAAAGCAAACAACATCTCTTTTCCTATTTTAGGATAAGCATGTTCAACGATGGTGCCATCGAAATCAACGGCGATCGTTTTGCTATTTTGATCCATCATTTTCATCTTATAAATTCTTTACTGATATCACTTTAAGATCGGCATCTAGATCATAAAAACGTGGCTGACCTGTTCCTATTTCAAATTCTAATATTTGTTGCGGTGTCATTTTTTCTAAGTACATGATCAAAGCTCGCAAGCTGTTACCATGTGCAACAATTACTGCATTTTTTCCGGCCTTTAATTTTGGAACAATCTCTTTTTCAAAATAAGGGATCACGCGCGCTGCGGTATCTTTTAAACTTTCTCCATTTGGAGGAGGGATATCGTAACTCCTTCGCCAGATCTTTACTTGCTCTTCGCCATATTTTTTTGCCGTTTCGGTTTTATCCAACCCTTGAAGATCGCCATACATGCGCTCGTTCAAAGCTTTATCGTAAACCGGAGTAATTGCAGGATGCTTTGCAACTTCAAGCGCGGTAGATAAAGTTTTTTGTGCACGCATAAGATCTGACGAGTAAGCGTAGTCGAATTTAAAATTCTTTATTTTTTCTCCGGCTGCTTTTGCTTCATCTATTCCTTTTGGAGTAAGATCAACATCAACCCAGCCGGTAAATTTGTTCTCTAAATTCCAAGTGCTTTGTCCGTGACGGAAAATAACTAATTGTGCCATAAATTATAAAGAGCAAAGATACTACTTTAATCTATTTACCATGTTGGTAATATCTTAAATAATTAAGTCTCCATCGCAGGTTTGCTTTGGCATTAGCTAGCTCTAATACTGGCTTATCATCGGTATTAACAAGCTCATTATCATTTGAATAAATCTTATGATCTGTATTACACACGATCAATGTATTACGATGGTCTTGGCCACCTTTACCCATAATTAAAGTTGTTTTAAAGTTGGTATGGTGTAAGGTATTCAAAAGAATTTGCGTTCCTTTTCCTAAAGGCGCATCCACATATCCATGCCAATTAATGATCAATTTTCCGTTTGTGGAAAGTAAAGAAGATACTTTTTGGAAACACTCCGCAGTAATGGTGTGCACAGGTTGCTCTTCTCCTTTAAAAAGATCAAAAATAATGAGTTCATATGTTTTATCACATCTATTAACGTAAGTGCGAGCGTCGGTATTAAAACAATTTATAGTTGAACTTAAATTAAAGTGTTGTTTAGCCGCTTCTGTAATTCGTGAGTCAAATTCCACTGCATCCACTTCAAAATTCTTTTCTTCTATCAAATTCGCGAGTAATCCTCCCCCTAAACCCAAAACTAAAGCATTCGATCTTTTTGTTTGTGAAGGAATCATACTATCAATAATGTTGATGTATTCAGAAGTTGAGTGCTTTGTGCTTATCATCATTTCTGTCTGCACGATCTTATTGATCATTAACTGACGAATAGGTTGCTTTTCATTTAGAAATTCCACCACACCTATCTCGCCCATTATTCCGTGTTTATAATAAATAACAGAACCGTTATCATTTCCGATCATGGTTTTTAACGAAAATAAAAGTACAAGAGCAAATGGCAATGCCGAACCGGTTTTAAATATCTTTAGAACCAGAACGGCCGTAATAAATAAAATGATTGCAAACGCGAGCAAAGTTATTCTTAATCCAACGCTAGGAATTAGAAAAAATCCACAAAGCAAAGTAGATGCGATCCCTCCTACCGTTGAAATAGCATAAACTTTACCGCTAATGAGTCCTGCAGTTTCTACAGTAGTTGTATTTAATCTAACGATTAATGGCGTGGTGCATCCCAGAAAAAAAATAGGAACAAATATTAAAAGAGTTGAACTTAAAATTACAGCAAGTTTAAGATCGATGTAAGAAATATAAGGCACAACATAGCTCGCTAAAAAAGGCATTAAAGCAATACAAATGGCGGCAAGAACAACAACGTTGAATAATGTATTGGTTGGTTCTTTTTCACTACTTAACACTCCGCCATAATAATACCCAAATGCCAAGGCGCCTAATGTTACGGCAAGTATAGCGGCCCACACAAATAAACTTCCACCGTATAATGGCGAAAGTAGTTTAGCGCCACATAACTCAACGGCCATTACAGTTGCTCCTTCAACTAGTATAAGCGGAATGTATTTTTTCATTTATTGATGATACCGGCTATGATGAGCAACGACACAGCGAACATAAATATACCAATAATCCATTTTATAAATACTATACTGGTTTTTTGAAATACTTTGTTGCCAATAAACGCTCCTAAAAAAGCCGACAAAATTGCGGCTATCAAAATACCAGTATTGGAGCCTAGCTGCTTTAAACTGAACGAGTAAACACTCAATCTGGCAACATCCACCAGGCAAGCAATAGCTACCCCTGTTGCAATAAAAACAGCTTTATCGAGTTTCATTCGCAGCAAGAATGCAGTGCGCAAAGCGCCTTGATGTCCGCTTAATCCTCCAAAAAAACCGGTAAGGATGGCTCCCGGAATAAGGAATTTAGAATTAAAACTTATCTCGCTTAATTTTTTGTTTAATTCTACAATGGAGAAAAATAAAATAACCAATCCTATAATTAAACCATGCCATGTGATATTAAATTCTTTCTCGCCAAGATAATAGACATACAAGATCAAACTGGAGTGACTTATTTTCTGCAGCATCCAAGCGCCTGCAAACGATGCCAGAAGAGCAGGAATACCAAATTGCCAAAGTATTTTGTAATTGATATGCAGATGAACTAATCCTAATTTAAAAATGTTATTTAGCAAATGTACAATTGCCGTGAGAGCAATAGCTGTAGGGAGATCGAAGAATAAAGCAAACACCGGCATTAAAAGTGTACCTAATCCAAAGCCAGAAAAAAAAGTGATGAACGAGGCGGCTAATGCAGTAAATGATATAACAACATAGATCATTAGTTATGGTTTTGGTGAAATTTTACCAGTCCTTCCAATGGCGATTTAATAATAGTTCCCAAAGTATAACCCTTATTTTTTGCAGCGATCTCTAGAAATTCTTTGTAATTGAATCCGATAGATCCAACCGTGTTTACCAGATGTTTTTTTGCATCGGTATATTTAGAGATCTGATATGTAAAGAATTCTTCGAAACAGCTTACAATAAGACTTTTTACAAAATCATTGGTTTTGTGTTTTGAAATAAACAAACTCAACGCCGCCAAATATTTACTTGGCATATGTTTTTTGTAAACATTGTTCAGGATCTCCTCTCGATGATAGCCTTCTTTTTCAAAAGCATTTTTAATTTCTCTTGGCAACTCATCATGAAAATAATACGTGAGGAATTTATTTCCAATACTCGCGCCACTTCCATGATCGCCCCACATAAATCCAACGGAAGGAACATTCTCAATTATTTTTTCTCCATCATACAAAGCGCTGTTACTTCCTGTTCCTAAAATTCCGGCAATGCCAGGTTTATCCTGACACAAAGCACGTGATGCTGCTAACAGATCATGAGAGATATAAATATCTTTTACTTTTAAAATATTGCTGATGCCTTGTTTTACGATCTTACAATTATCTTCGTTAGAACAACCGGCACCATAATAATATACCTTGCTTATTTTTTCAACGTACTCGGCAACACTTGGCAATAGTTGCGCATAAATAGCATTCGAAATTTGGTCTTTGTTTTGGAAATAAGGATTAAACCCAATGGTAAAAACTTCTTTCACGATATGGTTTCCTTTTAACAAGATCCAATCCGTTTTTGTTGATCCACTATCAGCAATTAAAATGTACATAGTAACTAGAAGGATTTAGGTAAATATAATAATAAAAAAACCGTTCAACTATAGTGTTGAACGGTTTTTTAAAATTTATCTAGAGTTAATTTACGCTTGTTCGTCGTTACTCGCCGGCGTTTCGTTGTTAGCCGGAGCTTCAACTTCGCTTGCTGCTTCTTCAGCTACTGGTTTTGCTGCAAGTTTTGCTGCATTTTTTGCTGCAATTACTTCCTTGCGGGCAGTTTCTGCGCTAAATTTATCAGCTACTTTCTTTTTACCTTCGGTAACTAAATTATCCTTTTTCGCATTTACTTTACCTTCTTTATCTGCAAGCCATTTAGTGAATTTTTCTTCAACTTGTGCTTCAGTTAAAGCTCCCTTTGTAACGCCACCTAAAAGGTGTTTTTTGTAGATAACCCCTTTGTAAGAAAGGATAGCTCTGCATGTATCAGTAGGCTGTGCCCCTTTCAACATCCAGTTCAATGCTCCATTAAAATCAAGGTTAATTGTTGCAGGATTGGTAGTAGGGTTATAAACGCCTAACTTTTCAATGTACTTTCCATCACGTGGTGCACGACCATCTGCAACTACAATATGGAAGAACGCTGCGTCCTTTTTTCCATGTCTCTGTAGTCTAATCTTTACTGCCATTTTGAGTTTTATTTAAATTTTTAGGGTGCAAATGTCGTTAAAATCCTATAAACCGCCAAATAAATGTCCCTTATTGTATTGCTATCAGAGGAAAAATAGCTACTTTTGTCTAAAATTTTAACAATTATGCAGGTTAAAGAAAGAGGTATCATATTAGTTCCCATTGACTTTTCAGAACAATCGTTATTGGCTGTAAAACAGTCTTATAATCTTGCGAAGTATACCCACTCTAAGATCATTTTATTACATGTTTATAACAAAACGGGTGATGAAAGTTACGAAGCTCTAACCAAATTAACTAAACAAAGCGAACAGGAAAGTGGTGTTCCGTGCGAGTTCATGAACGTGAAGGGTGATATTTATGAGGAAACTGATCGCGTTGCAGAAGAAGTAAATGCCACCATGATCATTGCTGGTTTAGAAAGCCATATGCACTTCCGTAATATTATTGGAAGCAGCGCCAGCAAATTGATTCGTAAAGCACCATGCCCTATTATTACTATTCGTGGTAAAGAGAACCGCGATGGTTGCGAAAATATTTTATTACCATTAGATCTTTCAAACGAATCGCGCGAAAAAGTAGATGTTGCAGTGCAATTTGCCCATTATTTTGGCGCAAGTATTCGTATACTTTCAGTATTTAGTCCTAGCGATGCAGCTTACGAAAACAAATTGATCGCCTATTCTCATCAGGTTAAACACTTTGTAAAAAATAAAGGCATTGCTTGTACAAATAAATCTATTGCAAGCGATAATATTGCCGAAACTGTTGTTGAATATGCTAACAAAATTGAAGCTGATCTTATTATGATCATGAATAAGAAAAGTTTAGCTGTTGGCGAATTTTTTGGCGGAACCGATTCGCAAAAAATAGTTGATATCAGTAATATTCCTGTATTAACTATTCAGCCTAGTAAAAAAGTGAGCTTAACTCATTTTGGTACTGGTTTCTAGAAAGTTTCTTGTTTTAACCTCTTTTATTTCGTTTTTATTTGGGCGTGACCCCATGAAGCGAAATGCGCTTTATGAAATTCCCGGACACATTTCACTTCATGGGGTCGGGCTTTCCACTCCAATCTTTTTGCCCTTCCGTTTGTACTAAAAAAATATTTTGGACGCAAGGTCAAAAAGGATTTCCGTTGCAATCCCTCACGCAAGCGGTAAAAAACAGCTACTGCCTCTTTTTACCGCCAGCGCCAAGGATGCGAAGGGTTCCTGCCTGCCGGCAAGACAGGTAGCTCTTTTTTGTCCCGCCTCTTCGTCGGGACAAAAAAAGCCGAAGCGAAGCCCGCAGCAGCCCAGCCGCGAGCATTGAAAGCGTTTACGGCGAGCGGGGCGCCCAAATAAATAAATTTTTACTTTTAATTTACGCCCTTACCAGCCATCCACTCTTCGATCTTGTATTGGTTAAGTTCAAAGTAATCTAATTTTTTTACTACCACGCCATTATCGATGTAGTAAATTTGGGGTAAGTGTGTTCCTGCTAAATTCACAAAGGTTTTTCCCAAAGCAAATGATGCAGGAATATCGTCGCACTTTGTGTCTAAATAAAAAGGAGCGAGTTTATCCTTTTCACCATTTAAAATAAAATAGATGGGGACTTGTGGATTACTTTTGTTAATGAGTCTGAATTTTTTAGCGGCAATTCTACAGTGCGCACAAGTTAAACTTAAAAATACCATCACATGTTTTCCGCTTCGCAATTCCTTTTTTGGAATTTGCACTTTACTTGTGTCCTCAGGCTTGTACAGTAGGTCAAACTCCAATGGGTAATTTACTTTCTCGCCAAGATTATTGGATGAGTATGAAAAATCAACGGCATTCAAAATAAATGGAATCATAATAGCACTCACTCCAAAAAAAGAAATAAATAATTTATTGAATTTTATTTTCCAACCGCCCCAGAAAAAATAAATTGGTAAGGCTGCAGCTATCATGATCACATTTTTAATAATGGCTTTTAATGGGGTCATAAATAATCGTTCGCCAAAACATCCGCAATTACTGTCGTTACCATTGATCATGATCTGAAACGCGAGATAAATACTAAAAAAAATAAGCAATCCTATAGTAAGAGGCAAAGTGAATTTTCGGAGATCATAATTAATGATGAGAAGAAAACCAATGAGGAACTCGAGGCCTATCAGCAATCGTGCAATAATAGGGGCCGAATACCAATTGCCAATTCCAAGTTCAACAAACGTAAATTCAAAGGTTTCTATCACCGGATCGAGTTTGCTCCAACCCGAATAGATGAATATTAACCCGAGAGCTACACTTAGCACGATCATTATTATTCGCAGGGCCATTTTCATTGGTGCAAATTTACTGAAATATCTTTCTCTAAATCTATTTTCTTTGCTTGCTAACTCATATGATTGCAATTGGTCTATTGAATATTTCATCTCGGTCCTTTTTAACCACAAAGACGCTAAGTCACAAAGTTTAAAAAACAAAGCTGTACGCCTAAATTAAGAAAATCAAGCGCCTCCGGCGTGCGCAAAGTACACTAATGCCTATAACCGTAGTTAGGACCAAAGGTCCGATTTGACTTTGCGCTCCTAATTATTAAACATACACTAAAGCATCATGATCTGAAGGTTCATGAACTTAGTTCCTTAGTGTATTTGTGTTTAAAATATTGAATATGTCAATTTAAAACATTTAAGCAAATAATGTCTAATTTAGCATACGAATGGCCGAAGAACAAGTAATACTCGTTGATGAACACGATAAACCCATAGGCACCATGGGTAAATTAGAAGCTCATCAAAAAGGCCAATTGCATCGGGCATTTTCGGTTTTTATTTTTAATGATAAGGGCGAATTACTTTTACAAAAACGTGCTTTAAGTAAATATCACAGTGCGGGTTTATGGACCAACACTTGTTGCTCTCATCCAAAACCGAACGAAGAAACATTAGCCGCAGCAAACCGCCGATTAAGAGAAGAAATGGGATTAGATTCTCTTCTTATTCATAAAACGTCTTTTATTTACAAAACTCCATTCGATAACGGCCTTACCGAGCATGAATTTGACCATGTATTTATTGGGCAATCGAATGAAGACCCTATCATAAACTTGGAAGAAGTAGACAGCTTTAAATGGTTGAGTTTGGAAAATGTAAAGGAGAAAATTAAAAGAACTCCTGAAAGTTTTACGAGTTGGTTTAAAATTGCTTTGGGGATGGTATTTTAATTGTTAAAATTCATATTATGAAAAAAATAACATCTTTTTTATTACTGATATTTACTTGCCTCACTTCGTTTTCTCAAATCGGCGCCGATTACGGATTTAACTCTCAGTTTAACGCTAACGAACCATTTATACGCTTCAAATGGGATGATGGTACATTTAAAACAAAGCAAGTGAATGGTAATCTAGAATTATCGTACACAAAAGACGGATCCATTTTTATTTCTGATTGGGCTGATATCAATTGGCAAAAACCCTTTAGCGTCAAAACCTCTTTTAAAGAAGAAACTGGAAGCAGTGATAGAAGCTTTGGAATTTTATGGGGCGCCACCGGAATTGATAATGCTTATGTTTTTAAGATCAGCGATAACGGTATGTACACCTTTTTTAAATATGAAAAAGATAAGTATGTGGAAATAAAAGCTTGGACAAGCTCTCCAAATATTCTTACAAATAAAAAAACAAATGTGGTTGAGCTTAAAAGCGAAAAGAACGTTTACAATTTTTATGTGAATGGCGCGCTTACCTATACGCATGCCGCTTTGCCGTTTTACGGATTAGTGCATGGATACTTGGTTACAGGCCCCATTACGGTTGCATCCGATTATTATATCATTAATCAAAAGCAAACTGATAAAATAAATTTATTAGAGAACGCCAATAATTTTGGTCAAAAAATAAAACTGAGTGCCGCTATCAATACAGAAGATGATGAATTGTGCCCTGTGATATCATACGACGAAAGAACACTTTATGTGGCGCGAAAAAAAGCCTCGTACTACGAGAACACAAGTTACGACGATGATATTTGGCATTCTAGTTTTAACGTAAAAGATAGCACTTGGGGAGTGATGAAGAACATTGGCAAACCTTTGAATAATAAAACCAACAACTTTGTACAATATGTTAGTCCCGATAATAACAGTTTGATCGTAGGAAATCAATATAATAGTTTAGGCGAATATAAAGCTCCTGGCTATTCTATTACTCATCGCTCTGCACATGGGTGGACGATGCCAAAGCCCATAGAAATAAAAAACTATTACAATAAAAGTAATTATAATGAGATCTGTTTATCGCCCAATGGAAAAGTAATGTTACTCACCGCTCAGCGCAACGAAACGCAAGGCTTTAAAGATATTTATGTTTCATTTATAAATTCAGATAGTACGTGGTCAGAACCAAAGAACATGGGCAATGTGGTAAACACGTTTGCCAATGAAACCAGCCCGTTTATTGGCGCAGACGGTGTTACTTTGTATTTTTCAACGTGCGGACTTCCTGGATATGGAGGAAATGATATTTTTATGACTAAGCGTTTAGATGAAACATGGACGAATTGGAGTAAACCAAAAAATCTTGGTTCTAAAATAAATTCGAAAAAATGGGATGCATATTATACTATACCGGCATCAGGTAAAACAGCATACTTAGTTCAAGAAGATGGCACCAATAATAACGTGTACACAATTAAGCAACCTGAATCGGCGAGGCCCGATCCAATTGTTTTAATAAAAGGTAAAGTATTTAATTCAGAAACTAAAGAACATATGCAGGCTAATATTAGTTATAGCGAATTGGGTAAGAAAGCGATCTTAGGTCATTTAAATTCCGATCCTAAAACCGGAGAGTTTATGTTGGCATTACCACGAGGGAAAAAATATTCGTTCACGGCCAACAAACAACATTTTTTGGCAGTTCACGAGAATATCGATCTTGTTGACTTGAAAGCTTACTCTGAAAAAGAAGTTGATCTTTATTTAACTCCAATTAAAAAAGGAGAGAAGTTGGTATTGAACAATTTGTTTTTTAAAGCAAATACAGCCGATATTTTACCTGAATCGCACGAAGAGCTTGATAAAATTGTTGAAATTTTAAAATTGAATCGCAGTTTAAAAATAGAAGTGTCGGGGCATACCAGCAAAAATAATTCGAAGCCGGAATGGAACATGAATTTATCTACGAACCGTGCCAATTCGGTAAAAAGCTATTTTATTGAAAAAGGCATCGCTGAAACACGGATCATAGCCGTTGGCTATGGAAATTCAAAACCAATATTTGCCGGTATGGATGAAGCTACTTTAGCAAAGAACAGAAGAGTTGAGTTGGAGATATTGGAGAATTAAAACTTCACTTCCTTAACGCTCCATGCCTGTGGCTTATCATTAAAAAGGGGTTTTACCCTACTCCACACCGAATTAAATAATTCTGAATCGCGGTACGTGTTCAAATGCGTTTCTGATTTCCATAAACTGTAAGTGAAAAAAATATGTGGTGCGTTTTCGTCTTGCAACAACTCTACATAATCACATCCTTCAAAACCTCTGATCAAATTCCAATTATCTTTATACACGGCTAAAAAATCATTCACCTTTTCAGGCACAAAACTCATTTTTACAATTCGCTTTATCATTCAAACTCTATTAATAAATTAAAATCAAACTCTTTTCCAATTTGCCTTGGATGTAACATTTGATATGCGCTTTTTCCGTTGATGGCAATCTCTAATAATCCAAACGAATTAAAAAGGGCTAATACTTCGCCAAATTTTACATCATCGTAGGTATCGCTTATTTTTTCGATCACAGCCCCCGGTAAAATAATGGAGAAATTTCGTTTGCCCTTTGCTTTTTCAAAATCATCGCGTGTAACATTTGTGATCACATTTCCATAATCATCGGTATAAATATTTTTTCCGCGCAACTGATCTTCGTTCTTATAACTATTAAATTGAAATGCTTTATAATAATCCTCAGTTGCCACGGCAAAATCCTTGATCGGTTTTTTATGCATCAAATGCTGAGCTACATCAATAAACACATCTTTTAAAAAAAACTGATGCTGATCTTTATTATCAAAATAAATTTGGTAAACAGAATCGCTAAATGTTTCATCAATTAACGAGATCAAACCATTATCCAAACAAACAATATATTGATCTTTGTATTTAGTGAGCAAGTAGCGTGTATTATCAATTCCTTTGTTGTTTTGGTTTAACTGACTGTTGTTCACAATCAACTTTACCGCCACCAAATGAATAGTATCTTTTGGAAAATACGTTAAAGAATGTTTTAAAATGAACGCCGCATCGGAAATAGCATTATTGCGAACATCACAAGCTAGGTCAACTAAAGTAATATCCTTAATTTTGGCATACAGATTTGCCTTCACGATACCAAGGTAAGGATCGCGATATCCCAGATCTGTTGTTAATGTTACAATGCTCAATGTTCAAAAATAAATATTATTCTTGGCTAAGTTTTTTTTAAAATTGAATTTGATTAACAGCTTTATAAACAATACTAAATTAAACCTGAATTGGGAGAGAAATTAATTACACTCGATAGCATCGATCCGGTTGAGATCTACGGCGTGAACGACGTAAAACTTAACATCATAAAAAAATATTTTCCTAAGCTTAAACTGATTGCCAGAGGTTATTCGCTAAAAGTTCTTGGAGATGATTCGGAAATTGCAAGATTTGAGAAAAAAATGGAGTTAATGGTGGATTATTATCACAAAAGTGGTGTTTTAACCGATAATTCGATAGAACGTTTATTAGGGCAAACCGGAGATAACCTTATTGAAGCCAAGGAAGATGCCTTGAACAATGATATTATTTTATTTGGGAATAATGGTTTGGTTGTGAAAGCCAAAACTGATAACCAAAGACGAATGATGCGCTCTATCCTAAAAAACGATATGCTATTTGCAGTTGGCCCTGCAGGAACAGGCAAAACCTATACCGCCGTTGCTTTAGCCGTAAGATCTTTAAAGAATAAAGAAGTAAAACGTATCATTTTAACTCGCCCTGCCGTTGAAGCCGGAGAGAATTTAGGCTTTTTGCCCGGCGACTTGAAAGAGAAATTGGATCCGTATATGCAACCCTTGTACGATGCTTTGTTTGAAATGATACCTCAAGACAAACTGAATCAATATATCGAAAATCGCACCATACAAATTGCACCTTTGGCGTTCATGCGTGGAAGAACTTTAGATAATGCTTTTGTGATATTGGATGAAGCGCAAAACACCACCGAAAGTCAGATGAAAATGTTTTTAACTCGCATGGGAGCTAGCGCAAAGTTCATTGTTACAGGCGATCCAAGCCAAGTTGATCTTCCGGTAAAGCAACCAAGTGGTTTATTTCAAGCTGTGCGCCTCCTAAAAAATGTAGAAGGAATTGAAGTCATAGAACTTGACAATACGGATGTGATTCGGCACAAATTAGTACGCGCAATAATCGACAAATACGATGCTTCACCAAAAAACTAATGTTAACTTTGTAGTATGATCCCTTTTATTCAATCAAAATTACAATCGTCTATTACTCTTAAAACAACAGTAATGAATGATAAGGCCATTTTAAATTCGGTAAACGAAGCCATTTCTAAAATTACTGAAGCCTACAAAAACAAAGGCAAAGTTTTGTGGTGCGGAAATGGCGGAAGTGCAGCCGATGCACAACATTTAGCTGCCGAATTAAGCGGTAGGTTTTATTATGATCGTGCGCCTTTATTTTCTGAAGCATTGCACGTTAACACAAGTTATACCACCGCAGTTGCCAATGATTATAGTTACGATGTAATTTATAGCCGATTAGTAAAGGCCATGTGTGTAAAAGGTGATGTGTTAATAGGATTAAGCACCAGCGGCAACAGCGCCAACGTTGTAAAAGCTTTTGAAGAAGCGCGCAGCATGGGTGTGATAACAGTTGGTTTTACCGGTGAAACAGGAGGTAAAATGAAGCCATTCAGTGATATTTTAATAAACATTCCGAGTACCGATACACCGCGAATTCAAGAGTGCCATATGCTCCTTGGACATACCATTTGCGAAATAGTGGAAATGAATTTGTTTCCAAAAAAATAATACCAAATATATTTATGATTTAGTCTAAAGATTCGAAGTTACTTTTTATGAAGACGAGTCTAAAAAATGTTGCTTAGCCTTTGCTACGGAACCATTTTTTAACGAAGTGTGGATGAAAAAGAACGAGAATATTGGGCTAAATTATATGTATATTTGGTATCAAAATGGAAATTAAAACCGCCATAATACTTGCCGGAGGATTTGGCACACGTTTAAAAACTGTGGTGAGCGATGTTCCAAAGCCAATGGCTCCCGTAAATGGTGTTCCATTTCTATCTTACCAACTCAATTATTTAAAACACCATGGCATTGATACCGTAATTTTTTCGGTTGGCTATTTGCACGAAAAAATAATGTCTTTTTACAAAAATGAATTCAACGGGATGGAATTAAGTTACGTTGTAGAGAACGAACCTCTGGGCACAGGCGGCGGAATAAGAAAAGCCATGGAACAATGCAAAGATGTAGAAGTTTTAGTTTTGAATGGCGATTCATTTTTTGATGTTGATCTTAACAAATTTCAGCAATACCACGAATTTAAAAACGCCTCTTTCTCTTTGGCTTTGCGCAAAGTTGAAGACGCTTCTCGATATGGCTGTATTGAAATTGAAAACGATAATCGTATTACTTCTTTTCAAGAAAAAAGTGATACACCTAAAGCAGGATCGATAAATGCGGGCGTTTATATTTTGGATAGAAAACTGTTTTTACAATACACACCTACCGACACAAAATTCTCGATTGAGAAAGATTTTTTTGAAAAAGAGATACCGGTACATCCAATTTACGGTTTTGAATTTGATGGCTACTTTATAGATATTGGAATTCCGGAAGATTACACAAAAGCACAACATGACCTTAAAGGATCTAAATATAAATAAGGATTGGAGCTTATTCCTCGACCGTGATGGCGTTATCAATAAAAAATTGGATAACGATTACGTAAAGCATTGGATGGAGTTTGAATTTGAAAAAGATGTAGTGTCGAATTTCAAAAAACTAAACGATACGTTTGAAACAATTGTGGTGGTAACCAATCAACAAGGCATCGGTAAAGGCGTTTACACAAAAGAAGATCTTGAACTCATTCACAATAATATGATGTATGAATTAAAATACTACAAAGGGATAATTCATAAAGTTTATTACTCTCCACATTTGGCTTCTGAAAATAACCCGATGCGTAAACCAAATATTGGAATGGCTTTGGAGGCAAAAAAGGATTTTCCAAACATCAACTTTACAAAAAGTATTATTGTTGGTGATAGCATGAGTGATATGGAATTTGGAAGAACTGCCGGAATGAGAACTGTTTTTATTAGCGACAAAAAAGCAACCGATCCAAAAGTAGATATTCAATTCTCCTCACTTTCAGAATTCATTCTTTCGCTATGAAATGAGCCTTGACAATTTAAATGCAAAAAAAATCATGGCGAATTCCATGTGTCCTTTAAAAATAATTATGTCACATGAAAGTTTCGATAATTACTGCAACGTTTAATAGTGAAGCCTTTTTGGAGCAAACCATCAATTCGGTTTTGCAACAAACGCATAAAGATATTGAGTATATTATTGTAGATGGTAATTCTACAGACTCTACAATTGCCATCATCAATAAACACAAAGATAAAATAAGTCATTTTATTTCCGAAAAAGATGAAGGCATTTACCATGCACTCAACAAAGGAATTGCCTTGGCAACCGGCGATATTATAGCTTTTTTACATTCTGATGATTTTTACACAAGCAATCATGTGATAGAACATGTTGTGCATGAATTTACAAAGAAGAATACAGATGGATTATACGCCAATTTATATTTTGTAGATAAAAATGATCCTGAAAAAATAACGCGCAAATGGCATTCGGGTGATTATTCTCCAAACAGTTTTATGTATGGCTGGATGCCTCCTCACCCTACTCTTTTTTTAAAGAAAGCAGTTTACAAAAAATTTGGAGTTTTTAATTTGGATCTTAAAACCTCAGCCGATTACGAATTGATGTTGCGCTTTATTCATAAACATCAAATTAGTTTAACTTACCTAAATGAGTTCATTATAAAAATGCGTGTGGGCGGACAAAGTACGGCAAGCGTGAACAATCGTGTAAAAGCAAATATAGAAGACAGAAAAGCGTGGGAAGTAAATGGATTGAAACCCAAATTTTTTACGCTTTGGCTAAAGCCTTTACGAAAGGTTGGGCAATTTTTTTGAAACATAATGGAACGCTGATAACACAGATTCCTATGATCTCTTATGATTTTACTGTGCTAATCACAAAAAACAGCACCGTCTTCGTTCTATTCAGTCTCCCTTCGAAACCCAGTGTTTGGATGGAAAAGTTTAGTTTCGAGGCATGCCAAGACTAATAAAACAAGGAGTTTACTAAGGTAAACCTGCCTATCCGGCAGGCAGGTGACTAGTTTTTTAGACAAGCATAACGAAGAAAATGAACTTTTTGACCAAACACTATTTAGTCGAACCTCAAAAAGTATTTTTTATTATTTGGGCGCCTTATCGGGCTATCACTTCAAGCTTGTTTGTCCTTTGCTATGTTTGTCGCACTGCGGGGTCTGCGCAGAAAAAGCGAAGCCTCCTCGTTGCGCAAACATTAAGCAAAGCCCTAAACAAGGCTTTTCGCTCTATCCCGGGCGCAGCATTACGGTTTAATTTACACTTAAAAACATCTGCCGCTTATTTTATCCTTTTTTACTTTTTTCGGTAGATTTTTATCACACTTTTTTTAAATAAACTCAATAATAACAAGGCTTACAGAGTTTTTGAGGGACGACTATTTAATCAAATCGCAATGTTTTTATTGGAGTGATTTTGGTTAAAATAAGTGTTGGCAATAACAACATCAACAAACAAACTCCGGCGGTTCCTAAATTCAACATTACATACGATATCCAATTCATATCGATGGCCACTTTGTCAACATAATAGGTAGAGCTATCAAGCTTTACTAAGCCAAAATAATATTGTATCAAGCACATTCCAATTCCCACAATATTTCCCCACAACAAACCTCTACCCAATAGCTTTAAACTGATATACATAAAAATCTTACGCACATTTACATTGCTCATACCTAATGATTTTAGCATCCCCACCATGTTTGTTCTCTCCAATATTAAAATAAGTAATGCTGTGATCATATTAATTACAGCCACCAAGATCATGAGTACGATGATGATCACACCATTGATATCCAATTTATCTAACCAAACAAAAATATTTGAAAAACCATCTTTTACACTAATAACCTGACAATTAATTGAGGTATTATCATTGATCACTTCAATAGTGCTTTCTAGTTTTTCAAAATCGTTTACCCTAATTTCATAACTTCCAACAACTCCCGGCTCCCAGTAATTTAGCTTTTGAATATGTCGAATATCTACAAAGGTCAAATTATTATCAAAGTCGGAAAACGAAGTTTTATAAATGCCGCATATTTTAAAATTACGTGAGCGCTGTTCGAATTTTGTAAAATTTACTTTTTCAATCGAATCATATACATCATGTTGAACAACAAAATATACCAAAAACTTATCTTCCGGCTTAAGGTCCAAACGCGTTGCTAAATTTTCACTGATCAAAATATCATTACTTGCATCCTTCTCTTTTAATTCCGGCAATTTTCCACTTAACATGTGTTTTTTTATAAATTCAAGATCATAAGTATCATCAATTCCTTTTATCACAACACCTTCATTCTCTGTTTTTGTTTTTACAATCCCATTTTTTAATGCCGAACCTTGCACATGTTTTACATTCGAGATCTTTTTAAGAATATTTATACTATCAGCCGATATTTTTACTGGAACTTGCTCACCATTGCTTCCAAAACTAATATTACTAATGCTTACATCGGCCGCTAAACCCGTAACTTTTCGCGTGATCTCTTTTTTAAATCCAACAACTATACTTACCGTTAATAACATAACAGATAAGCCAAGAATTATCCCTAAAATACCTATCTTTACAATTGGCTTTGAAATACTTCCTTGCTCTTTACTTTTGGAAGTGATACGATCGGCTATATAACGTTCAACGTTCAATTAAAATGCACTTAGGAAACAAAAATACTAAATTGGTAACTGCTGTAATAGTTTATTTTGCTGTATTTATCACTTACGGCCAGGAACTTGTATTTAAAGAGTACAACTCACTTGCTGTGGGTGCGCAACAATTTCACAAGTATATTCCAAAACTTAAAAACAAAAAGGTAGCAGTTGTTACCAATCAAACCGGGGTTATCAATGGCGTAAGTATTGTTGATACGCTTTTAAAATTCAAAGTTGATATTAAAAAAATATTTGGGCCTGAGCACGGATTTAGAGGAGATACAGAAGCAGGAGAAAAAGTAAACAGTAATATTGATAAAAAAACAGGTCTTCCTGTTATTTCGCTTTACGGAAGCAATAAAAAACCAAGCGCGAAAGATCTTGCAGGAATTGATATTGTTATTTACGATATACAGGATGTTGGCGTTCGTTTTTACACCTATATCTCTACCATGTGTTATGTGATGGAAGCTTGCGCCGAAAATAATAAAGAAATGATAATTCTCGACAGGCCAAACCCCAATGGATTTTATGTGGATGGTCCGGTTTTAAAACCCGATTACAAAGGGTTTTTAGGATTGCATCCTGTGCCCATTGTTTACGGAATGACGTGTGGCGAATACGCGCAAATGGTAAATGGCGAAGGTTGGCTAAAAAAGAAAGTGAAGAAAAAAGATGCAGTGATAAAATGTAATTTAACTGTAGTTCCTTGTTTTAATTACGATAGGAAAGCGACCTATAAATTGCCGGTAAATCCATCTCCAAATCTTCCAAATCACACCGCCGTATTACTTTATCCAAGTTTAGGCTTGTTTGAAGGAACCCTTGTAAGCCTTGGCAGAGGAACATCGTGGCCTTTTCAAGTAATTGGATATCCTGAGTACAAAGACAGTTCGTTTTCGTTCATTCCACGCGTTTCTTCACTATCTGCTTCACCAAAATATCTCAACAAAAAATGTAATGGTTTAGATCTAAGAAAAACCGATATAACAAAACATTCCAAAAAAATTGATCTCTCGTTGTTATACAAAATGCATTCAAATTGGAATAAAGAAGAATTTTTTGACAAAAATTTTAACTACCATTCGGGCAATACCGAATTGCAAGAACAGGTTAAAAGCAAGTTGAACGAAATTGAAATTCGGTCTTCATGGGAAAAAGACCTCCTGAGCTTTAAGGCAATACGCAAAAAATACCTCATCTACAGCGATTTTGAGTGATTTTAGACAGGCCCAATTTTAACACGTATAAATAATTTTGGCAATGCCGTCAATACCCTTATTTTTGTAACTCTTTAAGATAAAAGCAATGGCGAATTTCGATTTAATAATGCCTAAAATGGGTGAAAGTGTGGCAGAAGCTACCATCATCAAATGGACCAAAAATGAAGGCGACAAGATCAAGATCGATGAAACGGTTCTTGAAATTGCTACCGATAAAGTTGATAGCGAAATTCCTTCGCCATTTGAAGGAACCCTTATAAAACGTTTATTTAAAGAAGGCGATGTAGTTCAAGTTGGCGCAGTAATAGCGCAAATAAGCAGCGATGCGGGCGCAGCAGTTTCTGATGTTCCAAAAACAACAACACCCGAAGTAAAAAAGGAAGCTACAACAACTACAACTTCACAACCTGTTGTAAGCACAACAAGTTCTGTAGCAGCCAGTGCAAACGATTATTCTCAATCCAATAAATTCTATTCTCCTCTTGTAAAAAGTATAGCAAAAGAAGAAGGAATTAGTTTATCTGACTTAGAAAATATAAAAGGAACTGGGCAAGAAGGTCGCGTAACAAAAGCCGATGTTTTGGCATATGTAGCAAATCCTAACAAGCAAAAAGCAAGCACGTCAACAAGCTCAAGTACGTTAACAAGCTCAAGTGGAACCATCCATATCAACCGTCCTGCAGTTTCATTAATGGCCGGTGATGAGATCATTGAAATGGATCGTATGCGTAAGATCATTGCCGATAACATGGTTATGAGCAAACATGTTTCTCCTCACGTAACTTCCTATGTAGAAGCAGACGTTACAGCGATGGTACAATGGAGAGAGAAAGTGAAAAAAGAGTTTGAGAAAAAAGAAGGTGAAAAAATGACCTATACTCCGATCTTTATTGAAGCGGTTGCAAAAGCAATAAAAGATTTTCCTATGATCAATGTTTCTGTAGATCAAACGGGATCAAAAATAATAAAACGTAAATCCATCAATATTGGAATGGCTGCTGCATTACCATCAGGTAATTTAATTGTGCCGGTAATCAGAAATGCTGATGAAAAAAATCTTTTAGGTCTTACCAAAAGCGTTAACGATCTTGCTGCAAGAGCTCGTGCTAATAAACTTCAACCGGATGAGATTCAAGGAGGAACTTTTACGGTAACAAACGTTGGAAATTTTGGAAATGTGATGGGTACTCCTATCATTTTACAACCGCAAGTAGCAATTTTAGCAGTAGGAACTATCAAGAAAAAACCAGCTGTTATTGAAACACCACAAGGAGATATGATCGGCATTCGCCACTTCATGTTCCTTTCTCTTTCATATGATCATAGAGTAGTTGATGGCTCTTTAGGAGGTACTTTTCTCCGTAAAATTGCCGATTACCTTGAGCAGTGGGATGTTAATCGCATCGTTTAATCAGTCAAAAAGGGGTTTCACCACCCCATAAAACAGTTCCAAATTAACCAATTCTTGGTTTACTCAACCAAAGCTTATGTTCAATAAGTTGAGCCTAAATTTAGGCCATCCATTGTGGATTAACGTTCATAGGATAGCTATATTTGTAGTATGAATACTACTATCACAAAATTTTTACTTGGTTCGTTGTTAACTTTAGGGTTAAACAGCATATTGGCACAAAACAATTGCCCTAGCTTAGGGCCCGACCAATTTTTACCGTGTGGACAGACGCAGACTACATTGAATGCTAATTTCACTACATGTAACCCATCAACAGTTCAGGCAAAACAAACCAACACCTATGGTGTACTTAACATTCCATTTGCAGCACAGCCAACTGTTGGAGCAACTAATGTTATTTTGTCGGACGACTCAGGAACGGGTGCTTTACCAATAGGTTTTACATTTTGTTTCTTTGGTCAATCCTATACTCAATTTTATATTGGTTCAAATGGTTGGGTCGCTTTTACTGCTGGTCAGTCAACAGGTTTCACCTCTTCACCTATACCTAACGCAGGTTTTGTGCCAAAAAATTGCATCATGGGTCCTTGGCAAGATTGGCATCCTGGTATTGCCGGTGGCCCATATATCTGCTATCAAACTTTAGGTGTTGCTCCTTGCAGAAGATTAGTAGTAAGCTGGAGACAGTGCCCTATGTATTCATGTACAACTACAAAAGGCACCTTCCAAATCATTATTTATGAAACAACAAATTTAATTGAGAATCATTTAACTAGTAAACCAAATTGCGTTACTTGGGCTGGTGGAACAGCGGTTGAAGGAATCCATAATCTTGCAGGAACAATTGGTATTACAGTGCCTGGAAGAAATTCAACACAATGGACAGCTACAAATGATGCATGGAGATGGTTTCCTAATGGAGCTACAATTACTCCTACAATTACTTGGTATCAAGTTGGTAACCCGGTAGCAATTGGAACTGGTCCAACTATTACTGTTGTGCCTGCTGCTACAGGAAATTCTTATACCTGTAAACAAGATTACGGACCTTGTAATACAGGCTTCGAGATATGTTCAGCTATGCCGGGTAACGGACCTGATACTGTTTTTGTAATGCCATTAACCGCTATTATTCCTACCATCACTGCGCCTACTTGCGCTGGCGTTGGTAGTCCAACAAATATTTGGTGCGCACCAAGCAGCGCTACTAATACTTATGTGTGGTCGGGCCCTAGTATTTTAGGACCAAACAACACACCAACTATAAGCATTAACGGTCCTGGAAGTTACACTTGCAGTATATCAAGTACTGCGGCAGCGTGTACCGGCACAGCCGTTGTAAATATTGCACTTCAACCTACAATTACAATTGCATCAACAAGCAACACAATGTGTATGTTCAATACAAACAATTCGCTCAATTCTGTCTCACTCACTGCTTCCGGAGCACCTAATTATACTTGGTCTGGTTTTTCAGGATTACTTAATACGTATTCTTCAACAACGCAGCCATTTATTTCACTAACTACTATACCGCCATCACTTATCGGATCTGTTACAGTTGTAGGTTCAAATGGCACGTGTTCTAACTCCGCAACGTATACTGTACTTATTATTCCTAATCCTACTATTACCGTTACAAGCCCAAGTGTTTGTGCGGGAAATACTATTGCTATCACGGCAAGTAATGCCAGTTCATTTACTTGGACACCTCCTGCAACATTAAGTACTAATACAGGCTCTACAGTAATTGCAAATACGCCAACTACAACCGTGTATAGTGTTACAGGTTCAAGTTTAGGCTGTAATAGTGCCACTGAAAATTCAACAGTAACGGTGGTTGCAAATCCAACTGTAATGGTTGCTCCATTTACCAATACAATTTGTTTTGGCAACAGCCTTAACTTAACAGCGAGTGGTGCAACTAATTATACTTGGTCGCCTGCTAATTCGTTAAGTGTTCCAAACGGACCAAATGTTACTGCCTCTCCAACAATTACAACTAACTACATTATTATTGGTGAAGCAGCAACTTGTACTGCAAGTGCAGTTTACCAGGTTTCTGTAATTGCTTTACCTAGTATTTTATCAAATCCTGCTACTCACACAATTTGTCAGTACAGCAGTGTAAATTTATTTGCTAATGGCGCAAGTTCATATTCATGGTCGCCAACCGTTGGTTTAAATATCTCATTAGGAAACCACGTTATTGCTTCTCCAAACCTTACAACCATTTACAATATCTCGGGTAACAATGGTGCTTGTATGGCATTTGGACAAGTAACCGTATATGTTGTTGCATTCCCTAATTTAAATATCTCATCACCGGTGAATAAAATTTGTGAAACACAAACCACAACTATTTTTGCAACAGGTGCACAATCGTATTCATGGTCACCACCTACAGGATTATCTTCTGTTAGCAGTTCTGCAGCACAAGCTTTCCCAATTGTATCTACAAACTATACGATTATGGGTGTGAACAACGGATTTGGGATCAATTGTACTATGACAAAGGAGATCTTAATTGAAGTTCTTCCTAAGATCACGCCTAATATTAGCCTTAGTGTAACTATTTGTAATGGACAAAGCGCTAGGCTTGTTGCCGACGGAAGTAATACATATAGTTGGACACCTTCAGGTTCATTAAATAACGGAACGCTTGCAAATCCTGTAGCAAATCCATCCGTTACAACAATGTATACGGTAAATATTTCTAACTATGGCAACTGTACTGTTCCTGCAACAGTAATGGTTCGTGTTAATCCAACGCCTACTGTTTATGCAGGAGAAGATTTTGCGGTTAACTTAGATGAGCCAATGTATTTGAATGCAAATGGAAGCGGAACATTAACATGGACAGCAGGCGAAGGTATTTTCTGTAGTGTATGTCCTAATTCGCAGATCATGCCTAAAATAAGTGGATGCTATAAAGTAAGAGCAACCAATAATTTTAATTGTATTGCCGAAGATGAGGTTTGTATTGAAGTAACTACGAATTACAATATCTACATTCCAAATATCTTTACGCCAAACGATGACGGATTGAATGATGTGTTCATTGTTTACGGAACAGGATTAACTAAATTTGAAATGTTGATCTTTGATCGTTGGGGTGAAAAATTATTTTCTTCTAATGATCAGTTAAAAGGTTGGGATGGCGTTTTCAAAGGTAAATTATCTAAGAATGATGTGTATCCTTATTTGATAAAGTATGTTTCGCTTGATGGAAAAACACATACTAAATCGGGACACGTAACTTTATTGAAATAAAATATTTAAATCTTTTTTAAAAACGCCGACTAAAACTAGTCGGCGTTTTTTTGTTCTCATAAACCCTCCTCTAAACGTTTAGAATAGAGCTTGTTGATAAACTATTTAGCTAAATCATATTAAAGCTTGGCCAAACAGCCTTACAGTTGAGTGAGTGAGCTTTCGCTTTTAATAACTATTATGTACCTTAAATTAATTGATAATCAGTTATTTACCGACTATTCGCTTTAATCAGAATTTTGATATTATATGAAAATAACATCTACCCTTTTAACCGCAGCATTATTCATCCTTTTTGGATCAATGCAATCGCAAATAAATTTAAACCCGGCGCAAGCAGCCAATTGGAACCCTAATTTATTAGGCACGCCTTCGGCTAATTGCATGGCAGTTAAAGTTGCCAACACAAACCCTACAAATCCCAAGGGTGGGGGAAATGATCAAGTGCAAAATGGTAATGGTACAGTGGCAACCATTTACACAATGACAGCGTGCGGATTAAATTATGTATTAGGAGAAGTAAAAACCGGTAAACGTTATTTTCCTGCAGCTGCAAATCAACCGGTTTCTATGCCAATTGCTGGTATTCCGGTATGTAAACAAATTTTAAGAGCTTACTTATACGTTGGGGGTTCTGGAAATGGTTTGGCATTTAGTACAACCATGACAAATCCTGCGGCAACTTCTTCTGTTTTTCCAATGACAATGATTGGCACTCACATTGATAAATGTTGGGGTTATGCCGGAACATACAATTACAGAGCTGACGTTACAGCTTTGATAACAGGAAATGGTAACTACGTTATTTCTGGCGTACCTACCAGCATCTCTACTCCTGGTAATGATATGGATGGAGCAAGTTTAGTTATTATTTACGCCGACCCAACTCAAAACTATACAGGACACATTGTAATTGGTGATGGTTGCCAAGTAAACAATTCAACTTTTGGAATTGTAACAAATACCTTAACAGGTTTCACTTCTTGTGCCGCTTCAACATTTGCAAATGCATTTTATATTATCAGCGATCTTCAAAACATCAATCCAACAGGATTGAACATGAACAGTGCAGCAAACAACTTCACCTATCCTGCTGCTTCAAACAAATGGTGGGATAATATTCAAGCGCCTGCGAATGCTGTTACTGCAGGGCAAAATCAATTTTTCTTTGGTGCTACAAATACAGGCGACTGTTATAATATTGTAACGGAAGGCGTATACTGGAGAACTAATTGTAATGTATGTACTGCAGGTGGTATGACAGTTAACACCGTTGTTTCTTCTTCGTGTACCATAGGATCTGCTACCGCAATTGTTACCGGCGGAAATGCTCCTTACTCTTATACATGGACACCAACTGCTTTAAATACTTCGGTGATCACTAACGTTGCCCCTGGGAATTATACCGTAACTGTAAAAGACGCTTCAGGATGTTTAACCGCAACAGCACTTGCAGTTATCCCTATTAGCTCAACAACATTAGCCGTAAACAGTGCAACCATTTGCTTAGGAAAAACTGCAACACTTACTGCTGTTGGTGGAAATACATATACTTGGACCCCAGCGGCAACATTAAATTCCGCTAATGGAAATCCCGTTTTTGCAACACCGGCAGCCACTACAATTTACACTGTTACCGGAACAAATACCTTAGGTTGCACCGGAACCGCAGTTGCAACCGTTGTTGTAAATCTTTTACCCGTTATTGCTGTAAACAATCCAACCACTTGCGTTGGCTCAACATTTACATTAACTGCTATAACAGGAACTGCTTTTGCGTGGACAGGTCCAAATGCATTTAACACTCCAGTTCAAAATCCATCATTTGCAAATGCGCAAACAACTCACAGCGGAAACTATACAGTAGTTGTAACCAGCGCGCAAGGTTGTACAAATAGCGCCGTTGCAAACGTTTCAGTAATTGCAAACCCAACTATAAATGTTACTGGCACAAACACCATGTGTTCGCAAAACTTTAATGCTTCGCCAAACTCAGTTGTATTAACTGCCAATGGCGGTAACTCGTATCAATGGACATTACCTCCAGGATTCTCTGCTTCACCTAATACAAGCAGCAATCCAATTACGTTAACTCCTCCAATAACTGCAGCGCAAGTTGTTGCAACAATGACTGTGGTAGGAACAATTGGCACATGTACAAATCAAGCGGTATATCAAGTCACAGTTTATCCTAATCCAACTATTGCTGTAACAAGTGCAAGTATGTGCGCGGGTACACAAGTAACACTTACTGCAAATAATGCTACAACATATACATGGAGTCCTGCAACTGCATTAACTTCAACAAGCGGACCGGTAGTAATTGCTAATCCTGCGAACACAACAGTTTATAGTGTAATTGGAAGTAGTATTGGTGGATGTAAAAGTCAAACACAAAACTCAACTGTAACTGTTGTTCCAAATCCTACGGTAACTATAAATCCAAATCCTGCATTAATTTGTTTAGGAAGTTCGGTTAACTTAGCAGCTGTGGGCGCAACTAACTATACGTGGAGCCCAAACATTGCATTAACTACAACGTTAGGTCCAAACACAACTGCTAACCCATCTGTTACTATAACCTATACTATAATTGGTTCTCAAGCAACGTGTACAAATTTAGCAACCGTACAAGTATCAGTAATTGGTTTACCAACCGTAAGTATTGCCGGAACAAATACCTTATGTTCACAAAACTTTAATGGCTCTCCTGCAACAACTACATTAACAGCCAGTGGTGCCGGAACATATGTATGGACATTACCTCCGGGTTTCTCAGGCTCACCAAGTTTAAGTAGTAATCCACTAGTTATTACGCCACCTATAACATCTGTTCCAATGGTTGCAACTATGACGGTTTTAGGAACAGCCGGAACTTGTACTAGTTTAGCCGTATTCAATTTAACTGTAGTTCCAAATCCAACTATTGCAACAACAAGTGGAAGTATGTGCGCAGGAACAAGTGTGAACTTAACAGCAAGTAATGCTACAACGTATACATGGACACCAAGTGCAACACTTAATACATCAAACGGACCAAGTGTAATTGCAAGTCCGGCCGTTACAACTGTGTATAGTATTATTGGAAGCAGTGTTGGATGTAATTCTCAAACACAAAACGCAACGGCTAACGTAGTTGCAAATCCTACAGTAACAATTCTTCCTAACCCTGCCGTAATTTGTTTGAATCAAGCGATCAACTTAACAGCAAGTGGTGCAAATAATTATACATGGAGTCCAAACCTTGCCTTAACTACAACTAATGGCCCTAACACAACAGCTAATCCAACTGTAACTACAGTTTACCAAGTAATAGGTGAGGCAGCAACCTGTACACATGTAGCAAATATTACAGTGAGTGTTTTACCACTTCCTACAATCACAATTGTACCAAGTAGTCCTACATTGTGTATGAATAATTTTAACGGCTCACCAAACACTGTTTCGTTAACAGCAAATGGTGCTGCAAGTTATACATGGGGACCAATTATTGGTTTAACCACAAATACATTAAATGGCTCAATGATTATTGGAACTTCTAACGGAAATCCAATTGCAACAGGAACTGTTATTGGAGCAAATGGAACATGTACAACTTTATCAACCTTTACCGTAAATGCTATTCCTAACCCAATCATTGCTGTAACTTCGGCAAGTATGTGCGCAGGAACAAGCGCAACATTAACTGCAAGTAATGCTATCACCTATACATGGAGCCCAAGTACAACTTTAAATACGGCCTTTGGTTCAAATGTAATTGCGAGCCCTGCAGTAACAACATTATATAGTGTTATTGGCGGAAGTGCCGGTTGTAACAGTCAAACACAAAACGGTGTAGTAACTGTAGTAAATAATCCAACGGTAAGCATTGCACCAACTACACCAACCATTTGTTTTGGAAGTTCAATAAACTTAACTGCAAGTGGTGCTAATAATTATACATGGAGTCCAAACACTGCTATCAGCTCAACTGTTGGTAATGCAGTAACGGTTAACCCAACGGTAACTACAGTTTATTCCATTATTGGTGAAGCATCAACGTGTACAAATACTGCTGCACAAACCGTAACTGTAATTCCATTACCCATTATTAATATTGGTTTAAGTAATGGCATCATGTGTATGAATAGTTTTAATGGATCAAATAATCAGATCACAGTTACAGCAAGTGGAGCAACTTCTTATAACTGGATAGGCTTTACGGGAATTGGTAATAGTACAAGTTCCGGACCAAATGTAATTGTAACAGCAATTCCAAATTCACCAATAGGAACCGGTACTGTAATAGGTACAGTTGGAACATGTACTAGCATGGCCAGCTTTACGATAATTGCAATTCCAAATCCGGTAATTGCAGTAACATCGGCAAGTATGTGTTTAGGAACAAGTGCAACATTAAATGCAAGCGGTGCCACAACCTATGTTTGGTCGCCCGGAAATACATTAAATCAAACAACCGGAAGTTCTGTTATTGCGAATCCTGCAAACTCTACTGTTTACAGCGTTATAGGAACAAGTTTAAATTGTAACAGTACAACACAAACCGGAACAGTAGATGTTGTGCCAAACCCGATAATTGTAATTGCGCCGGTAACGCCAACCATTTGTGCAGGAGATGCTATAGGATTAAGTGCTTTTGGAGCTACTAATTATACATGGGCACCTTCAAACACTTTAAATACAGCATTTGGAGCAAACGTTATTGCCTCACCAATGGTTACCACAAATTATATAGTAATTGGCGAAGCTGCAACGTGTACTTCTACAGCAATAAGACAAGTTCAAGTAATACAATTACCTACTCTACAAGCTATATGCGATAGAACAGTAATTTGTTTGGGAGACAAAACAAACATTAATGCCAACGGTGCTAATTCGTACACATGGAATCCTCCTTATGGATTAACTAGTAGTAGTTCAAATTTTGTGGTAGCAAATCCTACTTCATCCATGAACTACACTTTGATAGGCACTAATGGAATTTGTACAGCTTCTTTAAGTGTACCAATCATCGTATTACAAAAACCTTTATTAAATCTTACAACTAGCGCACCAAGAATTTGTATGGGTAATAAATCAACCATTTTTGCTTCAGGTGCTCAAACATACAGTTGGGAACCAATGGCCGATTCAACGGTAGCCAATTACGCAATTGTTAGTCCTTCGGTTAGTACAAATTACACGGTAACCGGTGTTAACTTTTCAGGAACTGTTGGTTGTGCATTTACCAAAGAAATTCTGGTAGAAGTAGTACCTCAGGTAACAGCATCGATAAGTAACAGTGTGGTTATTTGCGAAGGCGAATCAGTAAAATTAAATGCAGGTGGAAGCAATACTTATGTTTGGGTTCCAGGTGCCAGCTTAAGTAATTCACTGGTTGCTCAACCTTATGCAAACCCAAAAGTAACTACCGAATATACGGTGTATGTGTCCAATGGTGGCAACTGTGCAAGCAAAGCTACTGTAATGGTTAAAGTTCATCCAATGCCTGTGGTTGATGCAGGACCAGACTTATCCTTTAACTCCGATGAACCAATGTATTTGAGTGCAAAAGGCACCGGAACATTAAGTTGGATTTTAGGTGATGGCATTATGTGTCATGTTTGTCCTAACTCACAATTTACAACCAAGCAAAGCGGTGTTTACCAAATACAAGCAGTAAGCGAATATGGTTGCCGAGCTATAGATGAGGTGAATATTGAGATCACAAATGAGTATAGCATTTACATCCCTAATATCTTTACACCAAATTTCGATGGTAAAAATGATACCTTCTTAGTGTTTGGTGTTGGAATAACTGATATACAAGTAACAATATTCGACCGTTGGGGCGAGCAATTGTATCACGACGAGAACCAAACAACTGGTTGGGATGGAACATATAGAGATGAGTTAGGTAAAAACGATGTGTACATCTACTTAGTAAAATACACCGCCCTTGATGGTAAAAAACATACTAAATCGGGACACGTAACTTTATTGAAATAAAGGATTTGATTTAAATTAAACCCCCACCTAGCCGAAATGTTAGTTGGGGGTTTTTATTTTATTGTAGTCCGCTCAAATTTAATTTGTAGTATAACAAGAGCTGAGATTAAATACTCTAATTTCAAAAAGAGTTTTTCGTTAATTTAGGCGCCTTATGGATGATAAAATAGGACCCATAATATATTTTAAATTTGCACTTAACTAAAGAACTTTTAGAACTCAACACCAAATTATTCCTTACATTTGAAT
>Ga0163149_10000183_pt1 | contig 81855 bp, 74 predicted proteins | sample OliLakLV19MP5G1_FD_148604 | JGI IMG/M metagenome (GOLD analysis project Ga0163149, IMG submission 148604) | Freshwater microbial mat bacterial communities from Lake Vanda, McMurdo Dry Valleys, Antarctica - Oligotrophic Lake LV.19.MP5.G1 | ecosystem: Environmental > Aquatic > Freshwater > Lake >...
ATCCACGACAGTCGGAAGGTCGATAACCGGCGGCATGTCGACCGCGGGGGGCGGATTGACGACCGTCGGCGGAGTGCCCGGCGTTGGCACCGGCGGAACCTCCGGCGACGTGTTCGGGCGCAGGAAGAGCCTGCTACGCGTCCTATCGAGCGCTCTCCAGAATTCCACCTCGGTCACGTACTCGGCGAGGACAGTTGAGATGGTGCTGCTCACACGCGCGAAGTCCCCTTCGCCGCTGCGAGCCATCTGCGCGAGCTCGTGGACCGAGTCAATGATGGAAAGCGCGTCGTCGATGCGCATATATAAATTGACGCTCTGGCCGACGGGCGCAAGGAAGCCGCCCTGTGACATGGGGCCCACGGTATTCATCACCGAGAGGGCGATCATCATCGGGAGGGATTGGAAAAGCATTTCCGACGTGTGCGACGCGATACTCATCACCCCGTGCGCGCCTGCCATGAAACCGGTCGAGTCCATGGCGAGCCACGCGGCGACGTTGCCGTGCGAATAATCCATGAGCTTTCGCGCGCGCTCGAGCAACGTGATACGCCGTCCGACAAACCCGGGCGTGTTGTTCTGCCGCTCGCGGTCGCGCGTGATGAAATGATCGAGCACCCGGAGTTCCGCGGCTCCCAAGCCTGCGATCGACGCGCTGATGGCAAGGGGCACGTCCGCGTCCGTCGTGGCGCGGGCCAAATTCTGGAGCATTTGCCGGCGAGCTTCCCACGTCAGGCCGGAGGCGGACAGAATGCGGCTTCTCTCCGCCAAAAGCGCCCTGTTCTCCGCTTCGCCCAGCGGAGACAGTACATTGATCGCATATACCACGTTATGCCAGGCGTCCTGCCCGATATTCTCGAGCGCGTTAAAGGTATTACTGACGACGGGGGGCACGTAGAAACCGAAAAGGTCCTGCTCTCCGCGAACGAAACCCTGTACCGTGTCCGCGTACGTGGCGATGAACGACGAGCGAGGCGCCCATTCGTACGTCACCTCGGAATCGTACCGGTCTCCGGAATTCACCCACCCGCCGTAAGGCGGGTCGGCCGGACGCCACTGCTCTTGAGCGACCGCCGTTGTGCTCGTTCCGAACCGGTCCGTCAGCCAGCGCGGGTCCATGACGAACTGGCCGGAAGGAATGAATTCTCCTCTGTATGTATACGAGACCGCTGCGCCGCTAGGAAAATAAGAACGACGGATCCGTTCAGCCGTAACACCCGCGACGGTTCCGTCCTGGTTTACGGTCATCCCGACCTGCGTACGAAGATTATTCGCGGAAAAATACGCCGGGTTCACGTGTGACGCCCCGGTCGTTCGGTCACGCGCGACGGCCGAAAGCCGCCCGCGGATACCCAGCGTGAAGAAATGATCCGAATTCTCCGCTGACGTCTCGGTCCAATCATACAACCAATTCGTCAGCGGCACCCGGAAGAAGCTGTCTTGCTCCACAGGGCTGAGCGAATTCCAACCGGGCATCCCTATGCCGGGTTTGCCGTTCGGAGTATCGCCTATGATGAAAAGATTTCGGGCCTCCTCAATTCTGACGACGAATGCAGCGATTTCTCCGGCGATTCTCCAGCGTTCGGCCGAAGTCGTGGCGGTCAGCATCGGCTGAGCCTGAATCATCACTGCGGGCTGGGGACTGACGGCATTCGGCATGTAACGCACGGCAAGCTGCGGAGTAGGCTGTGCCCCCGTACGGCTCGTCACGAAGTAGTCCCTATTGCCGTTCGCCTCCCGCACCTCGCGGATCACGTTCACCAGCGTCTGTGGCGGTTGGACTCCGGTAATACCCGGCAAACTGCCACCGGTGACGTAGTGGTCGTAGATTTCTTCTTTTCCGTCTCGGAACACTTTTCTAACAACGGCGGACTGAGGCCTGCCATTAACCATGACTTCCGCAAAATGCGCAATGTGAGCCGGACTCGCTGGGCGGGTCCCGCTAGCCGGCATGGCGTTGAAATGCACCTCTCGAACTTGAAAACGTTTCGGCGGGATTCCGCCCGTATCCACCATTGTGCCGATTTGATGCGTCCAGGAGTTCGCGGGGTCGAATGAATTGATCCGCGTGACGCCATCGGTCATGATCATCTCGATGCCGCGGCCTGCCGCATTCCAAGATCGCGTGTAGTTTCCGTCGGAAGAGCGGAAGTAGCCGGCCTGCCCGGGAACGATATTCGCGATCCGGAGCATGCCTTCCGTGGACGAATGGCGGTAGACGGCGCCGATCCGCACAACGTTGTCGGAACCTTGGAACGGGATCGTCGGCTCTTCCTCCTGCGCCACCGGTTCAGCCGTAAGGCTTCTAAGCGCTCCCAGGAATTGGATGACTCCGTGGAAATCCGTGCTCGCGATCGGCGTGCCGATGGCGCGCGCCCGCGCTTCGACGCGGACTGCTTGCTGAAAAAGGCCTTCACTGACGAAACGAAACTGCGCTTTAGACTGCGAGGTGTCCGCGTTCCACGCCTGCACTGCCGCCGCGATCAAGGCGTTTCGGAAAAACCCGCTGATGCTGCGCCCCGACTCGAACGTCGTGTTCGGAGTGAGGTCATACGCAGGCGTTCCGTACGAGCCTTCGATCGCGAGGTGGAACGCGGGAACCCTCTCCGAGATAAGCTGGCCGATGCGGTGATTCACCTCAACGACGACACCGTCGAGGTGCGCAACCCGTTGCGCGAAGGCGGCCGCCGGCTCGTAGCGCCTATAGGGGTAACGCCAGGAAATTTCGTCTACCCAGGCCGCCACGAAATCGTTGTAAGCAGCACTCCGGTGACTGCGGACGATGTCCAGCATGTCGGCCAGCGGCACGTTGAAATCCGAAGAAACGAAGCGCGCATCACGAAATGGCATGAGGAAATCCCGGATCGACGCGGAAGAAATGTCAGCCCAAGGACGCTCGAACAGAGCCCGAACCGTCGACGAAGCACCGCTCTCCGCAAGGCGCGCCTGCTGAAAATGGCTCACCCACTCCCGAACAGTCATCATGGGCGCGCGATGCGGCTCGGTGATCGCCGCTTCGCCCTCGAACATGCTTTCCGAACCGTTTGTTAAAAGGTCGTCGAAATTCCGGATCTGATCCACATGAAGAGCGGTCAACGTCTCGCCCTGCATTTCCCGGATCAGGATGTCCTGGAGATTCCGCATCGCAGTAAGCGACGTGGTCGCCAGAATCTCGGGCGAAGAGAGATCGGGCAGCGCGTAAGTCGGCGTGGATGTCGCGGACGGCGGCGCAAGCGAGCTCGTAGGTGCAGTCGGCGCGGACGGCGCCGTCGGCATCTCGCTGGATCCCCCCGCCGGCGCGGGATCGGGCAGGTCCACCAGTGGATTCGAGGCAGACGTCGACGTGGAGACTACGGGTCCGCTCTCCAACCGCCGCGCCTTTTCTTCCCGCCAAAGCTCATCCGCGTTTGGATTGTACTCGGAAAGCTGAGGCTCGGATTGGGTCGCGGTCGGCTCGATGTAGGCGAAGACATTTTCCGCCGTGAAGGCGAGCGCAAGAAGGAGAGAAATCGTTTTGAGGCTTTTCTTCATCCGTCGGCCCTTTACAAAGAAAGCATGCTACCAGCCTGACATCTTTCAAACATTTAATAAGTAGTATCATGTTTCACTAGCACTTATACAAGGGCTAGGTAATTTTGATTAAAGATGCTTAATATTTGATAGGTTGGATATGGCGGGATATGGCGCGATAACGTTTTTTTTGGGGGGCAGCGAGGATTAAATTGAAAAGGGATATTAGGGGGTTCCTCGTCAGCGCTGGGGCGCTTTCTCGGAACGAAATTCGCGCGGCGAAGTTGACGACGACCGAGGGGTCGCCGTAACTTCGGTGCTCATTTCACATCGTGAACTGTTCGCCGAGGTAGATCTTGCGGGCTTCTTTCGAGGTGAGGAGGTCTTCCTTGGTGCCGGAGATGAGGATCTTCCCTTCCGACATGATGTACGCGCGGTCGGTGATCGCGAGGGTTTCGCGGACGTTGTGATCGGTGAGAAGAATGGCGAGGCCCTTTTCCCGCAGCTCGCGGATCAGGTTTTGGCAGTCCGTGACGGCGATCGGGTCGATGCCCGAGAACGGCTCGTCGAGAAGGATGCAAAGCGGGTGCGTGACGAGCGCGCGCGTGATCTCGAGGCGGCGGCGCTCACCGCCGGAGAGCGTGAACGCTTTCGATTTACGAAGGTGCGCGATGCCGAGCTCGTTCAAAAGCTCTTCGAGACGGGCTTTGCGTTCGCGGCGCGGCAGATCGAGCGTCTCCAGGATCGCGAGGATGTTCTCTTCGACCGTGAGTTTCCGGAAAATCGAGGGTTCCTGGGAAAGGTAGCCGATGCCGAGCTGGGCCCGGCGGTGCATCGGGTACTGCGTGACGTCGCGGTGATCGAAGAGGATCGTGCCGGAATCCGGTTTCACGACGCCCGTGACCATGTAGAACGACGTCGTTTTTCCGGCGCCGTTCGGGCCAAGAAGGCCGACGATCTCGCCCGCGTTCACGCGCAGGTCGACGCCGTTCACGACGGTGCGGCCGTTGTAGCTCTTTCGGATAGAGTTAGTTTCTAACAGCGCCATCGAGGAGCCTCGAACTTCCTTTGTGGAGCGTGATCTCCGGATTTCCCTCGAGGCGTATCGCGCCGTTCGAGGGCGTGTAGATCGCGCGGCGCGAGTGCGTGGTGTCCGTGCCCCGCTCGATCACGACATTGCCGAGCGCCTCGATGCGGCTGATCTTCTTGTTCTCCCCGTCGAAGAAGACGTCCATGCGGCGGGCGGTCAGGATGCCACGCGCGTCGCGCACGCGCACGTTCCGATAGAAGATCGCCTTGTTTTCGTTGTAAAAGATCTTCATCGGACCGGAGCAGGTGATGCGCGCCCCGTTCTCCATGTCCATTTCGATGTGGCGATTGAGCTGGATGAAACCTTCGTTCGGACGGCCGACGGCGCCGAGGCCCCGGATATCGGCGCTCTGATGGGTGACGTACACGCGGGCGTCCGTTTTAAGAAGAGCGCGGCCCTGCGACCATTCCACTTTGTCGGTTTTGATGATCGTGTCGTCGCGCAAGCGGAGCGTGACGTTCTGTTCGAGGAACACCGTCTGCGTCGGGTCGATCTGCGCGTTCTGCCCTTCGAGGTTCCAGAAGCGTTTCCCTTTTTCGTCGAAACCGGTCAGATTGAACTTTTGGAGTTCCTGATTGGGAGACGCGGAGCCCAGAAGCGCGGCGCGGAGGGCGTCTTTCTTCGGCGCGGCTTTTGATTTTTTAGCTTCGCGGCCGGTCAAAAGGAGCACGACAAGAACCGCAAGGCTGACCGCCAGGACGAACGGGATGTTCAGGCGATGGTAGCTCAACGGTAGTACCGCGCGGTGACTTCCGACCATTTCCCCTGCATCTTGAGGATCAGATCGCAGAGCTCCCGGACGGCACCCCGGCCGCCGGAGCGCACGGTCACGTAATGGGCGGCCGCCTTCACTTCGGCGACGGCGTTCGCGGGCGCGACCGCCAGACCGACGCGCGTCATGACGGGGAGGTCGATGAGGTCGTCCCCGACGTAGCACACCTCCTGCGCACCCACTTTGAATTTTTTGAGCATTTTCTCGTACACCTTCAGTTTATCGTGCGCGTTCTGGTAAACCTTGTTGAACTGCACGTCTTTTCCGCGCCGGATGTTCACCTTGCTCTTGCGGCCGGAGATCATCGCGGTGGAAAAACCCGCGCGGCGGAGCATCACGAGGCCGTGCCCGTCCTGGACGTCGAAGAATTTGAGTTCGTCGCCGTAATCGCCGAGGACGATGCGGCCGTCGGTGAGCACCCCGTCGTTGTCCACGACGAAGAGCTTCACGCGCCGGACGCGTTCCAGGAATTCCGTGGTCGATTCGCTCATAAGAGCCCCGCTTTTAGAAGATCCTGCACGTCCAAAAGCCCGACCGGCTTCCCCTTCGGATCGACCACCGGCACTTCGTCGATCCGTTTGGAACGCAGGATCTCGAGCGCTTCGGCGGCCAGGCGGCCGGCCTCGATCGTGACGGGATTCTTGGTCATGACGTCCGCGACGCGGCGCTCGAGCACGCGGCCGCCTTCTTCGCGTACCCGGCGGCGGAGATCGCCGTCGGTGAAAATACCGGAAAGCTTTCCATTTGGCCCCACGACGGTCGCGGAACCCGCGCGCGCTTCGGTGATCTTATAAAGGACGTCCTTCACCTTCTCGCTTTCGCGCACGATGGGGTTCGAGGCGCCTTTGCGCATGATCTCGGCGGCGGTCAGGAGCAGTTTTTTGCCGAGGCTGCCGCCGGGATGGAAGAACGCGAAATCCTCGGCCTTGAAGCCCTTCGCGTCGAGAAGCGCGACGGCGAGCGCGTCCCCCATCGCGAGCATGGCGGTCGTGGAGGCCGTGGGCGCGAGATTGAGCGAACAGGCTTCCTTCTTCACGCTCACGTCGATCGTGACGTCCGCCTGACGCGCCAGCGGCGACTTTTTATCGCCGGTCAGCGCGACGAGCTTCGCGCCGATTTTGCGCACCACCGGCAGGAGCTTCAGGATTTCTTCCGTACGGCCGCTGTTCGAAAGCGCGACCACGACGTCCTCTTTCATTACGCGGCCCAAGTCGCCGTGGAGCGCTTCGGCCGGATGGACGAAGAACGAGGAGGTGCCCGTCGAGGAAAGAGTGGCCGAGATCTTCTGGGCGATGAAACCGGGCTTTCCCATCCCGGTGAGGACGACGCGGCCTTTGGATTTTAGAATCAGTTCGCAGGCTTTTTCGAAGTTCGAATCGACGCGCGCAACCAGCGACGCGAGCGCGTCGCGTTCGATCTTTAAGACCGCGCGCCCGACCGCCTTAACGGCCACCGCGCACCACCCGGGAAAGCACGAACAGGCGCTCGAGAAGCCGCTCGAGATCGGCCAGGCGCACCATGTTCGGGCCGTCGGACGGCGCGTTGTCCGGATCCTCGTGCACTTCCATGAAAACGGCGTCTGCGCCCGATACGACGCCGGCCTGCGCGAGCGTCGGCACAAAGCGGCGATCGCCGCCGGAGGTCTTTCCGCGACCGCCGGGCTGCTGGACGGAATGGGTCGCGTCGAACACGACCGGAAATCCTGTTTCTTTCATGATCGGGATCGCGCGAAAATCGGAAACGAGCGTGTTGTAGCCGAAAGAAGTGCCGCGCTCGCAAAGCATCACGTTTTTGTTTCCGGTGGAGGCGATCTTTTCAGCGACGTTGCCCATCTCCCAGGGAGCCATGAACTGCCCCTTCTTCACGTTGACCGCTTTGCCCGTGCGGCCGGCGGCGAGAAGAAGATCCGTCTGACGGCAGAGAAACGCCGGAATCTGGAGGACGTCGGCGACGCGCGAAACCTTGTCGCATTCTTCCGGCGAATGGACGTCGGTCACGATCGGAAGCCCGGTCTCGTCCTTCACGCGCTGGAGGATCAAAAGACCGGCGTCGATACCGAGGCCGCGGAACGAGCCCATCGACGTGCGGTTGGCCTTGTCGTAGCTCGATTTGTAGATCAGGGGCATCTTGAAGCGGGCGGCGATTTTCGCGATGGCCTTCGCGTGCTTGATCGCGTGCTTTTCGCTTTCGATCACGCACGGACCGACCAGAAGAGCCAGCGGGCGGCCTTCGCCGATCTCGATTTTTCCGACGCGCGCGATCTTGGGTTTAATCGACTTTGTGGGCAAGGGACGCCTTCACGAACTCCCGGAAGAGTGGGTGCGCGTGGTCGGGCTTGGATTTGAATTCCGGATGGAACTGGCAACCGACGAACCACGGGTGGCCCACGAGTTCGACGATTTCGACGAGACGACCGTTCGGGCTCGTTCCCGAAATGATCATGCCCTGCGTCTCCATCTTCACCTTGTACTTATTGTTGAACTCGTACCGGTGGCGGTGGCGCTCGTGGATCGATTCCTTGCCGTAAGACTTGAAGGTTTTCGTAGAGCGCTTCAAGTGGCAGGGATAGGAGCCCAGGCGCATCGTGCCGCCCATGTTCTTCACGCGCTTTTGCTCTTCGAGGAGACTGATCACGGGGTACGGCGTGGTCTTGTTGAACTCGGTGGAATTGGCGCGGTTCATGCCGCAGACGTTCCGCGCGAACTCGATGACCGCCGTTTGCATTCCGAGACAAACGCCGAAGAACGGCACCTTCTGCTCGCGCGCGAATTTGATCGCTTTGATCTTCCCCTCGATGCCTCGGTCGCCGAAACCGCCGGGCACGAGCACGCCACTCACGTCCTTCAGGTACTTCTCGGGTCCGTGGACCATCACGTCCTCTGCGTCGATTTTCTTGATAATCACCTTGGAGTCGTTGGCGATGCCGCCGTGCTTGAGCGCCTCGTAGATCGATTTGTACGCGTCTTGAAGCTCCATGTACTTGCCGACGACGCCGATCGTGACCTCGCGCGTGGGGTTCAGGACCTTGTCGACGACGTCCGTTTTCCATTTCTTGAGCTTCTCGGCGCCGTCTTCGCCGTTCAACTTCAAAAGCCTTACGATGATTTCGTCGAGGCCCTCCTCCTTCAGCGCGAGCGGGACCTCGTAGATATCGTGGACGTCGAGAGCCTGAATGACGTTCTCGGTCTCGACGTTACAAAAAAGACCGATCTTGGCCCGCGTTTCCTTGGAGAGGCGCTTCTCGGTGCGGCACATCAGGATATCGGGCTGGATACCGATCTCGCGGAGCGCGGCGACCGAGTGCTGGGTCGGCTTCGTCTTGATCTCGTCGGCGACGCGGAGGTAAGGGACGAGCGTCAAGTGGACGTTCAGCGCGTTGTCGCGCCCCACGTCGTGGCGGAACTGGCGGATGGCTTCGAGAAACGGAAGGCTTTCGATATCGCCGACCGTGCCGCCGATCTCGCAGATCACGACGTCAACCGACTTCCCTTTCGAGACTTCCTTAATGTTGTTCTTGATCTCGTCCGTGATGTGCGGGACGACCTGGACGGTGGCGCCGAGGTAATCGCCCCGGCGTTCCTTGGAGATGACCGAATAGTAGATCTTGCCGGTCGTAATGTTGTTGAGGCGGGAGATTTCGACGTTCGTGAAGCGTTCGTAGTGGCCGAGGTCGAGGTCGGTTTCGGCGCCGTCTTCCGTGACGTAGACTTCGCCGTGCTGGTATGGGCTCATGGTGCCCGGGTCGACGTTCAGATAAGGATCGCACTTCATCATGATCACCCGGAGGCCCTTCGCTTCCAGGAGTTTGCCAAGAGACGAGGAGACGATACCCTTACCGAGACTCGAGACCACGCCGCCCGTGATGAATATGTGCTTAGCCATTCTTTTCCTTTTCCATTTCCTTCTCCAGGATCATCCGGGCAAGCTCGAGGTCGGCCGGCGTGTCGACGCCCACGGTCTCGTATTTGGTTTCGATCACCTTGATGCGCGTTCCGTTCTCAAGAGCCCTCAACTGCTCCAGCCGCTCGTTCGTTTCGAGGTAAGTCGGCGGCTGTTTCTTAAAGGTGAACAAGAATTCCTTATTATAGGCGTAAATGCCGATGTGCTTGTAGAAATAATTTTCACCGCCGGGCTGCAGGAGCGTCGGGATCGGAGAACGCGAGAAGTAGAGCGCGTATTTATCCTGCGAGACGATCGCCTTCACCACGTCGCGGCTGCGGAATTCGTCCTCGTTCGTGCTTTTCTTGACGACCGTCGCCATCATGAGGGAGAGGTCGTCCTTCATGGTCTTGACGAGATCGTCAATCACGAGAGGATTGATGAGCGGCTCGTCGCCCTGGATGTTCACGACGATCTTCACGTCGATGGCGTTTACGACTTCCGCCAGACGGTCCGTGCCGGTCGTGTGCGATTTCGAAGTGAAGACGACTTTCCCTCCAAACCCTCTCACCACGTCGACGATGCGGTCGTCGTCGGCCGCGATGATGACGTCGTCCAACTGCCGAGCCTTCTTCGCGCGCTCGTAAACGTGCTGCACGACGGGCTTGCCGCAGAGATCCTTGATGACCTTCCCCTCGAAGCGCGTCGAACCGTAACGCGCGGGGATGACGCCGATGGCTTCGATCATCGCGAAAGCTCCCTTTTCAGCCGCCCGAGCAGCTCTTGTTGGTTGGTGACCGCGACGCCGAGCTTGCCGACCACGATGCCTGCCGCGCAATTGGAGACGTACGCCGCTTCGGCACCGTTGCCGCCGGCCGCGCGCGTGAGCGTGTAGGCGGCGATGACGGTGTCGCCCGCGCCGGAGACGTCGTAAACCTCCTGCGCGACGGTCGGAATCTTGAAAGCGGGCTTGCCCTTCTGGAAAAGCGCCATGCCGTTCTCGCCGCGGGTGATAAGCACGCTCTCGCAGCCGAGCTTCGCAAGGAGCTTGTCGCCGGCCTTCTGCAAGCTCGCCTCGTCCTTCAACGGGAAACCGACCGCGCTCGCGGCCTCGTGATGGTTCGGCGTGATGGTCGTGACGCCTTTGTAGTAGGAAAAGTGCTCTTCCTTGGGATCGACCGTGATCACCTTGCCGGTTTTCTTGGCCAGACGCACGATCTCGCGGACGAGCTTGGGAACGACCACGCCTTTGCCGTAATCCTCGATGATGAGTGCGTCGGCCTGCGGCAAGCGCTCCTCTATATAGGAAAGAGTCTCGCGAAGGACGGAGTCCGGAAGCGGTCCCGTCTTTTCGCGGTCGACGCGCACCACCTGCTGGTGCTGCGCGATGATGCGGGTCTTCTGCGTGGTGGGACGGGAATCGTCAGTGAGCACGCCGTCGCAGTGAACGCCCTTTTCCTTCAATAGCGAGCGAAGCACTTCGCCCCGGTGGTCGTTGCCCACCGCTCCGACGAGCCACACTTCGCCCCCGAGGGAGCGGATGTTCGCGGCCACGTTCGACGCTCCTCCGGGCATGAAATTCTCGGAATCGACCCAGACGACGGGAACCGGCGCTTCGGGCGAGATGCGGGACACTTTCCCCCAGATGAACTCGTCGAGGATGAGATCGCCGACGACGAGCACCTTCGCCCGGTTGAAGCCGGTGACCAAATTTTTCAGACGCGAATAATTGAAGGAAGCCATTGAAAAGATGCCCGCGAGTTGGGTGTCGCCGAAAGACGGGCAATTGTAACACCGCCCCTAATACGTGTCAAACAAACGGGTCGCCGGAACGCGCGCTCCGCGAATAAAAAGACGAAGGCACCGTCAGAAAAGTTAAAATCCACATGCGCGCGCATTAGAAACTGATTAGATGAACATTAAAAGTTTCTAATTTTTCGATTGACTTCGACCCCCTATTTAGATACAATTACGTCACCATCCTGCTCTGAGACATTCCCAAAATATCGTTTCAGGGCACTCCTATCAAATCAAACGTTCCGAAAGAATCATTTCAGGAGACTCCAAAGCATGTCGCTTGCATCCCGTTTACGTTCCCAAAAAGGCCAGGGCACGGTCGAATACGCTCTCATCGTGGTCGCCGTCGTCGTCATCATCGGCGCCACGCTCATGACCACGAACAACCCGCTCCGCACTTCGATCACGAGTGCGTTCACGAAGGTTTCCACCGCAGTCACCAACGCACCGTCGACTCTCCGCTAAGTCCCGCTTAGCGCGCTTCACCCGGCACGAACGATGCCGGTTTCGTTAATCAGCTCGAAATCATAAACCAACCAAGGAGGAATTCCATGAAGAATGTCATGTCTCGCCTGCAGTCTCAAAAGGGTCAGGGTACGGTCGAGTACGCGCTGATCGTCGTCGCCGTCGTCGTCATCATCGGCGCCACGCTCATGACCACGAACAACCCGCTCCGCACTTCGATCACGAGCGCGTTCACGAAGGTGTCGACGGCCGTCAACAACGCCCCGTCCACGCTCACTTAATACCCGCACCAACCGCCGGCGTCCGCCGGCGACGTTCCGAAGCGCTCACTCCTCCGCGGTTACCGTAGGGTCGCGAGATCCGCACCCGACCGGTCCGCGGAGGCCAACGCCCCGCCCGAGGGGCCTCTTAAAGGGGGAATCATGCTTTCTCATGACACCGATTTCATCCTGACAATTTCGGACGACGCGGACTTCGCGTCGGATTTCACGCTCGCCCTTTCCCAGACCGGCTCCGCCCGCACGGTGCGGAGTGTCACTTATTCCGATTCGCCCGTATTCGGGGCCGAACCCTCCGCGGTGGTCCTGGACCTGCGCCACGGCACCGACGCGCTCGTCGCGTACGCGGCCGACCTCTCGACGCGCTTCCCCGTTTCCCGTCTCGTCGGTGCCGGTTCCCCGTCCGACGGCTCGGTCGTGCTCAAACTCGTCAAAAGCGGCGTGAAGGACTTCCTCGGGATGCCCGTTCAGGCGGAAGAACTCAAAGGCCTCCTCCGGCAGCTCGAATCCGCCGGGGCCGAATCGCCTCGCGCGCAAAAAGGCAAGCTCGTCACTTTCTACGGCCCCAAAGGTGGAAGCGGTGTGACGCTCCTTCTCGCGAACCTTTCGGTGGAGCTCGCCGCCGATCCGGCCAAGCGCGTCGCTCTTCTCGATTTTTCTCCAACCGGCGGTGACGCCTCCTCGTACCTCAACGTCGCCTCGGGCTACGCGCTCGCGGATCTCGTGGAAAACTACACCCTCCTCGATGCTTCGTTCCTGGACGGCGTCATGGTGAAGCATCCCTCGGGCGTCAAAATCCTCTCCGTACCTCGCGACGAACGCGAGGCGCCGACCGTGGATTTCCTGAACGCGATCCACGCGGTGCTCGGGCTCCTGCGCGCCTCGCACGACTTCGTGCTGGCGGACGCGAGCCACGTCGAGCCGCTTTGCCGCAAGCTCCTCGTCGGCGAATCCGACATCGTCTTCCCGGTCGGCACGCCCGACGTCCTCTCGCTCGTGGGATTGGCGCACTTCATGAAGAAAACGCGCGAATCCGGCATCGACCCGAAGAAAGTGAAGATCCTCATGAACCGCTGCGACTCGAAGAGCCGGATCGACACGAAGGAATTCGAGAAACGCATGCAGCACCCCGTCAGCTACCGCCTGCCGAACGATTATTCGCTCTGCATCGAGGCCGTGAACACAGGTCGCACGATCCGCAGCATCGAAGACCGCTCCGAACTGGCGCGTCGCATCGGCGAGCTCGCCAGCCTCGTGAACGAAGACGCGAACGCCCCGCAAGCGGCCGCCAAACCGAAAGGCCTCTTCCGTGTTTTCAACTAACGCTTCCGAATCCTCCGCCAAAGCCCAGTCCGCGCCTTCCGGCGACAAACGCCGTGAAGAACTTCAGGACCTGAAGACCAAACTCCACCGCGAGGTGGTAAACCGCGTCGATGTCGATCTTCTCGTCAAAATCGACAACGAGGCCGCTCGGCGCGAAGTCGCGAAGCTCGTCTGGGAGATTATTAACGAGAACAACCACCCCCTGAACGTGAGCGAAAAGCGCCTCATCGTCGACGAGGTCGTCAATTCCACCTTCGGCCTCGGCCCGCTCGAACCCCTTCTCCAGGACCGCACGATCGACGAAATCATGGTCAACGGCCCGCGCTGCGTCTACATCGAGCGCAAGGGCAAGATCATCCGCACCGACGTCGTCTTCAAGGACGACAACCACCTGCGCCACGTGATCAACCGCATCGTCTCCCGCGTCGGTCGTCGCATCGACGAGGCGTCGCCGATGGTCGACGCGCGCCTCCCCGACGGTTCGCGCGTGAACGCGATCATCCCGCCGCTGGCTCTCGACGGTGCCGCGGTTTGTATCCGCCGTTTCAAGGCTCAACCCCTCACAACAAAAGACCTGGTCGACTACGGCTCGATCTCGGCCGAGATGCTCGCCATCCTCCAGACCGCAGTGAAAGCGAAGATGAACATCCTCGTCGCCGGCGGCACCGGTTCCGGCAAGACGACACTCCTGAACGTGCTCTCCTCCTTCATCCCCACGGACGAACGCATCGTCACCATCGAGGACGCGGCCGAGCTTCAGCTTCAACAGCCGCACGTGATCCGCCTCGAAACGCGCCCCTCCAACATCGAGGGCAAGGGCCTCGTCACCCAGAGAGATCTCGTAAAAAATTCCCTTCGCATGCGTCCCGACCGAATCGTCGTTGGCGAGGTGCGCGGAGCGGAGGCGCTGGACATGCTTCAGGCCATGAATACCGGCCACGACGGCTCGATCACGACGGTCCACTCAAACTCCCCCCGAGACGGGCTGTACCGAATCGAGACGATGGTGCTCATGTCCAGCGCCAACATGATTCCTGCTGTCATCACGCGGCAGATCGCAAGCGCCATCCAGATGGTGGTCTTCATCCGCCGCTTCTCCGACGGCCAGCGCCGCGTGGAATCGATCTCCGAGGTCACGGGCATGGAAGGAACGGTCGTGAGCATGCAGGAGATCGCCTCTTACGTTCAGCGGGGCATCGGCCCAGACGGCAAATGCGTGGGCGACTTCCAGCTGCGCGCGGTCAAACCGAAGTTTCTGGAACGGGCGCGGTCGCTCGGCATCCAGCTTCCGAGCCACTTCAATACCGCCATCACCGGCAACGGCCACGCGGCTGGAGTCCGGTCGTGATCGCTCTCTTCTACGGCTTCACGGTCGGCTTCGGCGTGTGGTTCGCCGCGCGCGCGATGGCCCCGGGCGGCGTCTTCGACCGGCGAAACGCGATGCAGGAGCGCCTCGCGGGGCTCATTCCAGTCGCCGGGATCACAGCTTCCTTACGCAAGCGGACCTCGTTCAGCGACATCGATGCGCTCGATCAGGCGCTTCACAAGCATAAGTTCGCCAAGCGCATCGCGGCGCTTCTGGTGAGCGCGAAGCTCAAGGTCTCGGTCTCAACTTTCCTCTGGGGTTCGGCAATCCTCGGCGGCGTCTCACTCTTCGCGATCGGCCGCGTCGCGCCTTTCCCCGTCGCCCTGGCGGGAGCGACTCTCGTGACGGCCATCCCTTTCTTCTGGCTCCGCGCGATGCGAGCCCGTTATCTCGCAAAATTCGCCGAATACCTGCCGAACGCGCTTTCGGTCCTTTCGAATTCGATCAAGGTCGGGCACGGGATCGAAATTGCCTTCTCGACGGTCGCGGACGTCGCCCCCTGGCCCCTGAATACCGAATTTTCGACGGTGCGCGCAGAAATCCGTCTCGGCCTCTCACTTGAGGCGGCGCTCGCGAACCTGTACGACCGGATCCGCAGCGAAGAGCTCAAGATCCTTCTCACGAGCATCGCGATCCACCAGGAGCTCGGCGGGAACTTGAGTGAAATCGTCGACAATCTCGAAACCACGATCCGCGAACGCTTCGCGCTTCAGCGCGAGGCGCAGGCCCTCTCCTCGCAGGGCGTCATGTCCTCCTGGATCCTCTTTTGTATTCCGATTTTCCTTTCCGCGCTCTGGTTCGTCCGCGATCCGAAAACGCTCATCGGTTTCGCGCAGTCACCGGGCGGCAAGGTCGCGATCGGGATCTCCGTCTTCTTCCAACTCGCCGGTTTCTTCTGGATCCGGCGCATCATCCGTCTGAGGGACTAAAAAATGACCGCCCTTCTTCCTTTCCTTGCCGCGGTCGCCGCCGCTTCCGCCGCTTGGCTCCTGACCCGCCGCTGGGATAAAAAAAGGCTCGTTGCTTCCCGCCTCGCCGAAGCGCCCGAGGGCGCGCTCTCGTTCCCGTACGCGAACGCCCGCACGTCGGGTTCGCTGCGCGGGGAGTCACTGACTCTCGACGCCGTCGAGAACGACAAAGCTTCCCGCGCGCTCTTCCTCGCGGGGGTCGTCTCGAAGAAGGAAGTCGGCTTCTTCCGCACTCTTTTCAAACTCGCGTGGTTTGTGCCGGTCGGGCTCCTCGTTTTTTACACCCTTTCTGGAACGCTCACAGTAAAAACCGCGGTGATGGCTTTCTTCTGGGGCGCATTCTTCTGGTTTATCGCGCGCACGCTCGTGAAATCTCGCCGCGAAAAGCGCAAGCGTGCCATCCTCCGAAGCCTGCCGCAGTTCCTGGATCTCCTCGTGGTCTGCGTGGAGGCGGGACTGAGCTTTCCCGCGGCGATCGAGCGCATGCTCGGTGAGGTAGACACCAAAGACCCTCTCACCAAGGAATTCCGGCTGATGCATCACGAATTCCTGGGAGGGCTTTCTCTCGGTCAAGCTTGCGAACGCCTCGCGAAGCGCTGCGACGTTCCGGACCTTTCGCTCCTTCTTTCCTCGATCGTGCAGTCCGAGACGCTCGGCGCGAGCCTCGGGAGCACGCTCCGCATCCAGGCCCGCGAGCTCCGCGACAAGTCGCGTCAGCGGATGCGCGGACGCGCCCTCCAGATCCCGGTAAAACTCCTCTTCCCGATGATGCTCATCTTCGTGTCCCTCTTCACCATGACGCTGGGCCCCGCGTTCTACCAGCTCGGAAAATCGATGAGCGGGAACATGAAGCAAGCCGACGCGATGCAGCGCCGATGATTGCGATCAACGCCACTCGCCACCGTAGAATCGCCCTCGATGTCCGCCGCTGCGACACTTTTTGGACGCGTCTTCGCGGGCTCTTGGGGCGGCCTAAACCGAAAGCTGGAGAAGCCGTTTGGATCGAACCTTGCGGCTCCGTCCATACCTTCGGAATGAGCTATCCGATCGACGCGGTCTTCCTGGATAGCCAGAACCGCGTCGTGCGTATCGAGCGAAAGCTCGAACCGAACCGCCTCGCGGACGCTCCCGGTGCCCATTCCGTACTGGAATTCGCCTCCGACTCCTCTCCCGAGTGCGGCCTCGGGGAGCAAATCGTCTTCGTGGGAAAATGAAGCGTCGCCGGCGCTCCGAAAGCGGCCAGGCAGCTGTCGAAAGCGCGTTCTCCCTTCTCTTCTTCCTCGCCTTCCTCCTTGTCCTCGCCGACGTCTCGCGTATCTGCTACAACTGGGTCTGCCTGCAGTACGCGATCAACGAAGCCGCGCGTTACGGGAGCCTCGGAAAAAAGGACGGCCACGAAAACCGTGAGCAGGCCATCGAAAAAAAGGTCGAAGACAAGGCGGAAGAACTCGGACTCCGCGACGTGAAGGTAACGATGATCGACAAAGACGGCGGCGCCACCGCGGGCCTCCCAATGACCTTTTACCGACTGCAGGCCGAGACGAAAGTAAAGCTCACCCCGCTCTCCGAGATCCTCGCGCAGCTCGCCGGAGACGTCAGTGGCAACTGGCGCGTCACCGTCGAAACGCTGGTCCGTAACGAGCCTTTTTCGGAGGACGAGTCGTGACCTACCGCGGAAAGAAGGGCCAGGCAGCGCTCGAATTCATCTTCGGAATCCCCCTTCTCCTCACCTTTTTCATGGCGCTCATCGAGTTCAGCGCCCTTCTCATCCACGAGCACCGCGTCTCTGCGCTTTCGCGCGAAGCGGCCAACGCCGCGTTCCGCGACTGCGGTTCCTTCTGGGGCGGCGACCTGGACGACTGCCTCGACGCCGTCGTCACACAGATCGACGCCGGCGCGGGCGGCATGCTTCCCGAATTTTCCGAGCGGGGCCGCGTGATCGCGAGCGTGTGGCGCCCCGATCCGGCGTCGGTAATCGAGCCGCCGACTCCAGTGCTCGCCTCCCAGCGCGGATCCGGCAACGGGGTGTACAGCAGTAAATTTTCGGACGAACACATGGATTCGAGCCTCGTGAAGAACCACGAGGTCATCGCGATCGGAGAAGTCTTCTATCCTTATGAACCTCTCACCCCGCTGGCGTTCCTTATCGACCTCACCGGCTTCCCTGCGGTCCTCCATGAAGCCACGGTTTACTGATTCCCAGAAGGGCCAAGCGCTCTTCCTCATGATTTTCATGACTCTCGGGCTTCTGCTCCTCTCGGGTCTTTCGATCGATTCCGCGCACGCGTTCCTCAAGCACGCAAAGCTGCGGCGCGCGGTGGACGCGGCGGCGATCGCCGGAATCGCGCGGCTCAACAGCGGCGCGGACGTGGAGACGGCGAAGGCCGACGCCGTCGCGATGGCGCGCTACAATCTGCGCCAAATGGGCATTCCCGACAACGTCGTCACCGAGCTCTCCGCCAACGCCACCATCGACGCCAGCCGCGTCATGACAATGAATGTCGTCGCGCGGATGGACCTCGAGACGTTCTTCATGGGGCTGATTCCCGGCCTGCGGAACGTTCCCGTGTCGGCGGCTTCGACCGCCCGGCGGAATCCCGCCGTCCTCAGCCTCGTCCTCGACATTTCGGGCTCCATGTCCGGGGGGAAGTTTGACGACATGAAGGAGGCAGCGAAGGGATTCGTGAACAGTTTTCAGGAAAACGTCGACCAGATCGCGATCGTGGCGTACAGCGAGAACGCCTACATCAAGCGCCCGATGGGCACCTTCTCGGCACACGAGGAGCTCACGAGCGTCATCGACGATCTAGCGACGGAATCGGCCACGAACATCGCGCTCGGCGTCCAATATGGACGCGAGGAAATCGAGCGCGTAAAGCCCACGAAGGACACCGTGAAGGCTATCCTCCTTTTCACCGACGGCGCCCCCAACACGATCCAAGCGCGCTATCTGGACCGCAACGACGCGCCGCCGACGGGCCAGCCGCTTCCGCAAAACCCGGGCGGTAGCGGCGAGTATTACTACCGCATGCGTTTCTTCCAGCAACTGCGCCATCCGGTCACCAACGAACAGGTTCCCTGCAGCAGCGGGAGCTACAACGATCCTTTCGACTGCCTTTCCAGCTACCGCTACCTCGATTCGCGCGGGAACGTGCGCGGAGCGAACGCCGGCCTCAATAACGGCAACTACGAGGCGTACAAGGAGCACTACAATCTGCCGATCGTCGAGGGAGATTACGCGAAGGACGAGGGGATCACGATCTATTCGGTGGGACTCGGCGATCCGGCGCCGGAAGGCGCGAGCGCGTATCAGGACGTGTACGATCACTACAGGCTGAAATCATATCTCTTGCGGCGCATGGCCAACGCCACCCTGCCCTCAGATCCCGAATTCGACGACGTGTCCGACGACACAGACAAACATCCGACGGGCCTTTACCTTCAGACGCCGGATTCCACCCAACTCAAAAATCTTTTCATGACGGTCGTCCGCAAGATCCAGCTGCGACTCGTCGACTAACCCCGCCCCCCTACCCCGCCATCGCTCCGCGCTCCGCGGAGTCTCTCAATAAAAGCTGAACCGCCACGACCCTTCCGTTCCTCCTGACGGGCAGCGCGTTGCCCAAGAAAAGTCTCGGGCCCCGAAGCGAACGCAGCGTGATTTCTAGCGGCCCCGGATTCTGGCCGGCAAAAACGTCCCGGATGGCTCTTAAGACCGTGGGAACGCTTCCTGTATCGACCGCGGCCGTCATCACGAATATCTTTCCCGTGAGAGCCGGAAGCCCCTCACCGAAAATTCTTTCGGCAGCCGCGTTGATGCATTCGATGCGTCCGAACTCGTCAAGCGTCATGACGGGCGTCGGAGTCTCGAGGTAGAGCGTCAAATAGCGGTTTTCAGCGTCGACGAGATCCTCGAAGACGCGCTTCTCGTGCGTGACCTCGCGGACCAGGACGACGCGGGCGGACGCCTGGCCGACGTGATCCCTCACGTATGACTCGGATACTCGGAAAGAGCGCTCCCCGCCCGGCGAGCACGCTTCGAACGAGCGGTCGGCGCCGGCAGAAACTTCCATCGCGAAAGGAAGGTCGAGCGCGTACACGCACGTCCCGACGACACGGGAGCGCTTGTCCTCGAGAAGGTTGCAGGCCGCGTCGTTGGCGACCCGGACGATGTCCTCGGAATCGAGGACGAGAACCGCGTCGCCGAGCGCAGCCATGATCGTATGGACGGCCGCCGCAGGACTCACATCCACGAGGCGGTGGCGTCGGAGAACATAAGCCGACACACCCGCGAAACCGAGCACGCCGAGAAAACCAAGCGGATATACCCCGATCCCCCACTTCGGAAGAAAGTCCACGAAAGCCGCGTAACCGACGCAGAAAGCCACGAACAGATGCCGGATGCGCGCGCGGTGCACCGGCGGGTGGGGCTTGCGAAGCTCAGTCCAGTATTCGGCAAGTCCCACGACTGAGATCGAGACAAACACGGCCACGTAAAGAACGCTCGCCGGTTCGTACCGCGGATAATGGCCCCACGGATACGCGTAGAGTCGGCCGAAGACGGCGTTTCCCGAGACAGCCCAGAGCGAACACGCCGCGCTGAGCGCCGCAAAAAAAATCACACGTCCTTTTCTCTTCTCCCAAAGCCTCAGCACTTTCACCGTGAAGACGTACATCCCCAAAGGAATGAAAGGAACTCCGAAGTAAGCCGCTTTCGCCCAAAAAAGAGCCCTCTCGGCCGAGACCGAGGCGTACATCCCGGCGAATGCGAAGAGCCAGATGACCGCCGGCACAGTGAGAGCGCAAAAGGCGGTGGCCGTCGAGGAGGCGCGTTCCCGGATCAATGCGTCAACGCTCAGGGCGACGAGGAGCATTCCCGTGGCCAGGGTGCAGAGGGCGAGCGGGTGGAAGGAAGTTTCGGGCATGCTTCTCCTATTTAAATATTAACAAATATATACTATTCTTATCAATTATACAAACGGGGGCGGCGGGCTAAAAATCCAAGCGGTATTGATTTTCTTCGAGCCAGCGGCGGTGCTGGCGCCAGGAAGGACAGACAGACTCGACGACCGCCCAGAACTTCGGGGAATGGTTCAGCTCTTTCAAATGGGCCAGCTCGTGGATCACGACGTAATCGAGGATCTCGGGCGGCGCGAGGATGAGTCTCCACGAAAAACGGAGTCTCCCCTTCGCGTCGCAGGACCCCCAACGGCGGCGCGCCCCCGATAAATCGACCGTGCGGTACCGGACGCCCATGGCTTCCGAGAAAAACAAGCAGCGGTTCACGAGCACCGCAAACGCGGCTTCCTTGTACCAGCGCTCGAAAAGCGTCCGCGCGCGCGGCAGGTGCCGGGCGTTCAAAATGAAACGCTCTTCGAAGAGAAGCCTGCCGAACATATCGTCCGCCACGTGCAGAGGGTATTCGGCGCCGCGAAAAAGAAAGGTCTCCCCGGATTCAAACCGCCGCGGGCGGAACTTTCCGGCGCGCTCGCGTAGACGTAGAGCCGTGCGATCGATCCACTCCTTTTTTTCCTCCACAAAGCGGTGGATCTTGGATTCCGAGAGAGAATGCGGGGCGCGCACGACGAGGCGACCGTCCGGACGGACATGGAGCGAGAGGGTCCGGCGGCGGCTACGGATGAGTTCGGCGATCGGGATTCGGGAATCGTTCACGAGAAGAAATATAGCGCGAACGGAAGGCGGGTACAAGCGAAAGGCTCTAGCGGACGATGAAACTCCGCACGAAACCCTTGTAGGCAGCCGCACAGAGCGGATCGTGGCGGAGAGCGGCGAGCGAATAGCTCCGGGATCTCGACGTTTTGGACTCGTCGTAAGCGGCGCGCGCGGCGAGCGCATAAAAACGCGCGATGAAGCGGCCAGACGGCAGGCGGCGCGCGTCGATCGAGTCCCGCCGCTCCTTTAGGACTTCGGCCGTCGACGCCCACATCCGGGACCAACCTTCGCCGGTTACACTGTCGGAATGCGTCCGGTAGCTCACCAGCGGATCGCGGAGATACAGCACGGGGGCCGCGAGTCCTGCCCGCAGCCACAGATCGAAATCCTCGCCCGTGCGGTAACGCTCGTCGAAACGGCCCGCGTCCCGCAGCGTTTCGCGGCGAACGAGAACCCCGCTCGTGGCGACCGGCAGCTTTCCGGACAGAAAATCTGAAACGAAACTCCCCTGGTATTCGTAGGACGCCGGCACGTAACGGCCATTCAGCGTTTCGCCCGCGGAGTCAATCAACCTGAAATTCGTCACAGCCATTCCGGCGGCCGGCGCCTTGGAGAGCGCGTCGACGGCCGTCTCCAAATGACGAGGATCCCACAGATCGTCGGAATCCAGAAAAGCCGCCACCCGGCCCCGCATGCAGGTGAACGCGAAATTGCGCGCCGCTCCGGCATGGCCGCTCGGACGGTAAAAGTAGCGGATGCGCGGCGAATCAAACCCGGCAACGGCCTCGCGCGTGCCGTCAGAGGAGCCGTCGTCGACGACGAGGATTTCGAAATCAGTATAGGTCTGAAGGAGCGCGCTCCGGAGAGCCCTTTGCAGGAACGATTCGCGGTTCTTCGTCGGGATGATGACGCTGACGAAGGGATCCGTGGTCCTCACCGGACCGCTCGCGCAAATTTGAGCCGGTTCTTGCGAGCGGCGATCCAGACTTTCAGACCCCCGAGGGTTTTGAGCTTCTCGTAATAAAAACGGTCGACCGCGATCGCCGCGCCACTTTCGGGGTAAAGACGGGTGAAGAACCCGACCTTCCCGCCGAGACGAAGCATATGCTGCTCCATGTCGCTGTGCGTGACCATGTCGACACCCCACTTCTCCTGGAAATGTCCGAAGCCTTCGAGCACGGCGTGCGCGTCCCATTTCCACATGTAGAGCTTCACGTCGTCCGGATGATAAACGCGGTCGGTGTAATGGAGATACACGCGGGACTCCGGCTCGAACATCATCTTGCAGCCCGCCTTCGCCCACGTGAGGCCCGAATCGAAATCGCCGCCCTCGCGTAGCCGCTCGTCGTACACGCCGAGCGAGAGCGCTTTCTCGACTTCAACAAAATGGCAGTGGATCTCCCCGAAATCCGTCTCCCGGCGCTTCAAATTCGTGGTGTCCGACACGTACATATGCGCGAAGCGCAGCTCCGCGCGGCCATGCTTCTTTCCCTTGTGCGTAGTGACGTAGAAGTCGTTTCCGGCTGTATGGATCAAATTCTGGCGGTCGAGGACCATGGGCACCACGAGCGCGGCGCCAGTCTCCCGCTGACAGCGCATGAGAGGCTCGAGCCAGCCCGGCCGGACGAACACATCGGCGTCGATGCACGCTGCGTATCCGGTCTTGGTTTCTTTGAGCGCCAAATTACGGAGCTCAGCTGTGTTCATGAAGCGCGGGGTGAAAATGAAACGTACTTTGTCGCCGAAGGCGGCTAGGAGCTCAAAACGCACGTGGTCGGGGGCGCCTCCGAGCGCCGCGATCACTTCCACGCGCTCCGGCGTGTGCTTCAGAAGGTTCCGGATGCATTTTTCGGTCGTGGAAAAGTGGTCGCGCGGCGTCACGATGACGGTACAAACGGCGGGAGCTGCAGAAGTTCTCGAAACGGGTTTTTCGACGAAGGACGTGGCAGTCGCGTTCACGGGGAAACTCCTATTGAAAGACGGGTTTAGTGCGTAACTGGAGGGAATTGAAATGATTATATCACAAAAAAAAGCTCCGCGCATCTCCTTTTGCGGAGACGCGCGGAGCGAGACGGAGCGAACGGGGTTAGTGGCCCCCGCAGCAACCGCCCTCTTTGTCGTCGTGCTTATGATCGCCCGCGACCGGAGCGGCGCCCTTCTTGGCAAGCGGGCACGGAATGAAGCAGGACAGAAGCTTCACGATCGCGCAAACGCCGACCAGGATATACACGGCTTTTTCCGCGCCCGAACCCGCTCCGAGGAGCGAGGCGACGAGGTTGAAACCGAACGCGCCCACCAGACCCCAATTAAGCGCACCCACGATCACAAGGAGCGAAACAACCTTGCAAAGCGGACAGCAGCAGCCTTTTTTCATCATCGTAAACCCCCTTTTTTAACCGCCGTCAGTACGCCGGCGGGTATTCGTAACGAATGTCGTCCAAATAAAATGTGGCACCGCCCGGATTGTGGTCGGCGCTCGTCATCCAGCAAAAACCCCCGCTGATAGCCGAAAGATCGGCTTTCCGTAAGTCGATGCGGTATTGCTTCCATTCGCGCGTGAGGACGATCGGCCCCATAGAGACCTCGTCCGAGTCGCCGAACGTGTCCTTGATGCCGCCGACTTTCACCGTCTCGATCGTTTCCCCGCCGCTCTTTCCGCGGGCCCAGAAGGTCAAACGCGTCGCGCCGCGAAGGTCGATGCGCCCTTCGATTCCGCCCCAATTGTTGCCGGGATTCTGCCAATAAACGCCAGCCCAGCGAGCCCCGCGCGATCCTTTGGCGGTGTAAACAAATTCGATACAGCTCGAGCCGGAATGAGGCAGGACACGGCTGTTCTGGTTCATCTTGATGTCGTTCCAATCCCCCATCCACCCCGTCGGAAAGAAATGGTTCGATTTCTCTTTCGCGTCGCCGTAAACGTAGAACTCGCGCGGTCCCGCGACGGGAAGCTCGTCCATCGCCGACGGAAGCGGTCCGATCAGGCCGCCGCCGAAAGGCTTGGCCGCGATCGTTTCGATGCCGTACTGCCCCAAACTCGTCCCGGCGTCTGAATCCGCCCCGGCCGCCGAAGCCGCCGAGACCCAAAAACACGCCGCGATCACCGTAACCATCCCTAAAGCCCGCTTGTACATCGCACCCTCCGTAACCGTACCGTTTACTGCCACTCGTCGCTCCAACGCAAAACGCTGTCGAACGCCTCCCTTTGGGAATGGAAGATCACGAACGCGTGATCGACCTTCAGTATTTTGAGCATGTCCTGCATCATGTCCGGCACGTGCAGAAGTCCCAGGTGATGCCTTTTTTCCTTTAGCGTCGCGGAGATTTTGAGAAGCTGCGCTACTGCGGCCGTTTCCACGAATTCGACCTTGCGGAAATCGAGAACGATGTCTTTGTCGAGCGTCCCGTGCGCGCTGCGCTCACGCTCGAAAAATTCGGTGAGGCTCGGGATCGTCGCGTTGTCGAGCCGTCCCTGCAGGCGTATCATCTTGAGATGCTTCAAGTCGTCGATTCCGCGCACGAACGCGGGCGTCTCGGGTCGGCCGAAAGAAAGCGCCTTGCGCAAAAAATCCAGGAGCGGCTTCATCGCGCCGATGTCCTGGCCGCGATCGATTGGTACAGACGGCGGCGGCAGTCCAGACAGACGCTGTCCTTCTTCGCGTCGAAGTCCGCGACGGAGTTGGGATAAGCGCGGATGCAGTAGAACGAAGAGCAGCGCGGGATTTGCAAAGCGAAAAACGCGCTCGTGACCGCCTGTTTGAACGCGCGTCCGAACGTTCTCTCCCGTTCCGCGGGACCGCCCGTGAGGCCGAACCGTGCGGTCGAGAATACGGCGAACGGGCCCGACGAAGAGGCGAAAAGGTGGTCGTAGCCACCCGAATAAATATCCCGGTCGACAACGCCAACGTAGCCGACGACCCCGGTCTCCTCGGGCAATCCTTCGAAACGGATGAGCTCGTCCAAGAGACGGTCGACGTCGTACTGGTCCGCCGCACGGGCGCGAACGAGTTGGGAGTCGAAATCCGAGCGCGCCAGCTCCGGAAAAACCTCACGGTCCTCGAGCCCCACACGAACGAAGCGTTCCTTACCTTCCTGGGTTTTCAGATCCGCTCCTTCGATCCCTCCGGCGGCCAAGACCTTAACATTCTTCTCCATCGAGAGCTTTCCAGCGACGTGCTGCGTCGCGATCCCGAGAAACATCGCGCCGCGGTCCCGATCCGGCTTACCGAGTTCGAGTACGCGGTCGCCGATGACAAAGGTGCATTTCATGATGCTTTCAAGCCTCGGGACGAGCGCCTCCAGAAACTCCTTCTTCGTCCCGCCGATCGGCACGATCGCAATTTTCACGTCTGCGGCGATGCCCGCAGGCTCCTTCACTTCGACGAACCGTACGTTCTTCTTCCTTAGACCGGCGACGAGTTTCGACGCCTCCGCGCGGACCCCTGGATCTTCCGCGGCGTCCCGGACTGCTTCAGCGCGCTCGAGCGCGCGGGCGCCCCGGCCGTCCGCGGCGAGAGTCTGAGCGTATTTCAGCTGGTACGGCATGTTGCGGGCATCGACGCGGAGAGCGGTCTCGTAATAGGTGGCCGCCATGCCGAAACCGCCCACCGAGCGGTAGTGGTCGGCCAGCCGGTACAGGGAGCCGACATGCGCGCGCGTTCGGATTTCGTCGTCCGACACCCTGAAAACCTGGAACTGAAGGTAGGCGATTTCGAGGAAGCGCGCCAAAAGCACTGCGCAGAGGACGATGAATAGGAGTCGAAGCGTCTTTTTAAAAAACGACTGTTTATCCATCGCTGGATAAACAGTACGCTTTTTAGGCGAGAAAAGCAACGAAATCGCGACCGACCGCGGGGACCGTTAAAAGAATCTCCGTCCGCCGGAACCGGGACCGCGCGAACCGCCGCCCGGGCCGCGACGGCGCTGGCCGCCCTGTCCCTGACCGCCGCCCTGCGAGCTTGAACCGCCCGGGCCGCCGGAACGGTGGCCGCCGTGGCTTTGAGGGCCCCGGTGACCGCCGTATCCCTGATGACCGCGCTGCCCGCCGCCGCGCTGAGGACGGGAAGAGCCGCCACCGGCGACGAATTTCTCGGAAGGTATATCGCCGTGCGTCGCGACCGTTAGCGACATCCGGATGAGGCGCTCGATGTCCCGCACGTCATTGCCCTGGTCGGGCGTCGCGAACGAGATCGCGTGGCCTTCGCGGCCGGCGCGGCCCGTTCGGCCGATCCGGTGCACGTAATTGTCCGAGTCGTCCGGGAGGTCGTAATTGATGACCAACTCGATCCCCTTCACGTCGATTCCGCGCGCGGCGATGTCCGTCGCCACGAGCACGCGGTAGCGGCCGGTCTTGAAGCCGTCGAGGGCCTCACGGCGCTGGCCGAGCGAACGGTTCGCGTGGATCTCGTTGGCGGTGAAATTGGCGCCCCGGAGGAACTGCGTGATTTTCTTCGCGTTCGCCTTCGTGCGTGCGAAAACGAGCACGCTGCCGCGGTGCCGCTCGAGAAGCTTCACGAGAAGCGAACGCTTGGCGTCTTGCCGGACGACGAAGAGCTCCTGCGTGACGTTGTCGGCGGTGGTCCCCTGGCGAGCGATCTCGACGCGGATCGGCAGCTGCATGTATTCCTGCGCGATCTTCAGGATCTCCTCCGGCATCGTCGCGGAGAAGAAGAGCGTCTGCCTATCCTTCGGCAGGCACTTGGCGATGCGGCGGATCTGCGGCGCGAAGCCCATGTCGAGCATGCGGTCCGCTTCGTCGAGGACGACGACGTGCATGTCCGAGAGGTTCAAGGTCCGCTGCTCGATGTGATCTATTAGGCGGCCCGGCGTCGCGATCAGAATGCGCGTCGAGGGCCTTTTGAGCGCCTGGATCTGCATGCCCATGTTCATGCCGCCGATCAGGATCACGGACCGCAGGTTGAAGGGCTCCCCGAGCTTGCGCACGGTTTCGTCGACCTGAAGAGCGAGTTCCCTTGTCGGAACGAGGATAAGCGCGCGGCCCGGCTTCTGCACCAGCCGCTGGACGATCGGAATACCGAAAGCGAGGGTCTTGCCCGTTCCGGTCTGGGCGATGCCGAGCACGTCTTTGCCTTCCACGGCGATCGGAATAGCCTTGTGCTGGATCGGAGTCGGAACCGAGAACTTCATGCGGTCGAGCACGTCCAGAATGGCCGGCGCGATGCCGAGACCGTAAAAACCGGCGGGTTTGGTGCTGTCGTTGGCGGTATTGAAAAGATTAAACAATCTTAAACTTGCCTCCTGAAAATCCAGTTGAACGGTTCGGCGGGAAGCTCCCTGGCGATTTCCTGGAAGCGCTCCGCTTTCGCCGCATATTTTTCGGAAAGGCCGCAGACGTAATCTTGCGCCCGCGCCGCCTCTCCCGAAACCTTGCAATGGCCGACTCTCCAAAAATCCACCAGATGAGCGATAATGTCGGCGTAGTCCCTCATGGTGTAAACCTCGAGCCGCTGGGCGACCACGGCAAAATTGGAAAAAACGTCTCCGTCGCCACCGTCGTCCATCCGGCGCGCGGGCATCGCGATCTTGAGCCGCATCATCTCGGCGAATGCCGTCAGCGCCCTGCCGGGCTCGTTTTCGAGCACCTTCGCAAAAATCCGCTTGTACGCTTCCTCGTGCCGGGCCTCGTCGCCCGCGATCGTTGCGCAGATGCGCTCGAGCACCGTCTCGCCGTAGCTTCCGGCGAGTTTTCCCGTATTGGCGTGCGAGATCTTCGTCGCGCGCTCCTGAAACGAAACGTACACGAGCGCCTTATATGGATCTTTGCCGGAACCGGTGTCAAAACCGTTCCGGATCAAATGCTGCGTCGTGATCTCCGTGGAACGCATGTCGACGCGCCCCGAGAGATACAGGTAGCGGTTCAAGAGATCTCCGTGACGGTTTTCCTCGGCGGTCCAGCCGCGCGTCCAAACCGCCCAGGGGTTCTCTGCGGCGCCGGTCGCGTCCTCGAGGCCGTCGGGACGGTTGAGCCACGTTTGGTAGGACGGCAGAGCCTCCTCCGTCACGAGATTCCCGACGAGAACGACCAGCACGCCGTCCGGGAGAGCCTTCGCCCTCTCGCGGAGCGCCCGGACCTCGTCGTGCCAGGAATCGGCCGAGGATACGGGCAAAAAGTCGCTCGGCTGCCACGATTCGGCGACCGGCCGGAGATACTTCAAATTCTCCGTGATAATGGATTCTGCATCCGCGAAAACCATCTGGGACATACTTCTCTTGTCTCTCTTTGGCGCCGACTGCGAGCGGCTATTGGTCACACCGACCAAAACAAGCAGGTTTTTGGAGGGAAACGATCTTGCTCATTGTAACAGCTCCCCCTCCCGAGGCAAAGAAATAAGGAACCGCCCCGGCGGGCACCGGAGCGGTTCGCGATCGGCGGGAAAACAGGCGGAAAGTCTTTAGTTCAAACGGCCCCCGGGAAACACCCCCCTGTTGAGCGGAGCGGCGTCGTCGGTCCCGGAGTAGTCCTGCGACGGCGAAGGGCTGGGAGCCGGCGCGGTCACCGCGTACTCGTCGGGTGCCGCCTGCTTGCGCCGGCGGCGATTTTCGTCGTTGATCTCCTTCAGCTTTTTGCGCTCTTCCTCGAGCTTGATCTGGGAAGCCTTCATCTGTTTGTTGAAGTCCCAGCGGTCCTCGCCTTGGACCATCATGCCGCCGATGAGGTCGGCATGGGCGTCGGGATAAGATGGCTGGTAAGGCGCGATCGCCTCCTTGACCTCCTGGGCCTTGTAGAACTCCTTCTTCTCCCCCAGTTCCATCGGGTGCACGATGTGCGGCGTGATGACGATGAGGAGCTCCACGTCGGTGCGCTGGAAGTCGCGAGCCTGGAACATCAATTTCCCGATTCCAGGGATGTCGCCGAGGAGCGGCACCTTGCGGTTGATCTTGTTGATCTTCTGCGTCATCAGGCCGCCGATAACGAGAGACTGGTTATCCTTGAGCTCGGTGATCGTCTGGCTGTTTCGCTTGAGGATACTGGGCACCGTGAACTGACCGTTCGTCAGAGTGTTCGTGAAGTCGAGTTCGCTGACCTCGGCCATCACTTTCACCCGGATCGTCGAGTCCTCGAGGATCTCGGGTGTGAACTTAAGCTGGGTGCCGAATTCCTTATAGTTAATCTCGATACCGTCGCGCGTGGCGAGCGGGATCGGGAACTCGCCGCCGACGATGAACTTCGCCTCTTCGCCGTCTTTAGCAATGAGGTTCGGACGGGCGATGATTTTGAGCACGTTTTTCTGCTCCAGCCAGTTGAGATAGCTCGTGAGCCGCTGGCTCGAATTGATGTACGACGCGGCGAAGTTACCGAACTGCTGGGCGCCCATCGCGGACGGCAGGCCTTCGAAGAGGACGCCGCTCGGCGCTCCGTAGCTGCTCGTGCCGGCGGCGGAAGTCGCCCCGGTCTGCCCGGTGAGGCTCGAGAACGTCGCGTATTTGGAGAGGCTACCGATTCCCTGGAGGTCGAGTTTGAATTCTTCGCTCGAACGGCGGGTGACCTCGGCGAAGCGGACCTCGAGCAGCACCTGCTGGGGCTCGCGCAGGCGCACGAAACTGACCGAGCCCTTGTCGAAGGCTTTGGCGGCTTCCTGGATCTGTTTCAGGTGGAGGCTTGTTCCCGCGGTGCCGTACACGGCAACCGTGTCGTTGAACGTGGTGATTTGGAGATCCGAACGCGAATCGACCTGGCGAAGGATCGAGCGCAGTTTTTCGACGTCGACCGTCGATTCGAGGCTGTACGTGATCACGTTGCCCTGCTGGTCCCAGACCATGAGGCTCACGACGCCAGTGTCCTTGGCGTTCACGAGGAGCTCGCGTTCGCCAACATTCACGATGTCGCAGATCGCGGGGTTCGAAATCGACGCGCGCGCGATCGGGCGGTCGAAACGGAACACCTGTGAGGTATTCTTCGTGATGACGATGGTCTCGCGTGCGGAGACATCGGCGAGTTCGAGTCGGCGAATCGGAGATTCTTCGGCCCCGACGGAGGAGGCGAGCGTCGCGCAGAGCGCGACCAGGACGACGGTCTTCTTCACGTATAAGAACATTATTCCACCCCTCCGGTGCGACCGTAACCGATCTTACGCTCGCGGTTGGTGCCGCGGATGATCTCGACGAAGCCGAGACTCGCGGCGGTAGCACGCGTGTCGCCCTTGTCCGGGCGTACGACTAGACGGATGCGGCCCTGGCCCATCGCCTTGGATACGGATTCCGAATCCTCCGGGGTCAGCGCGATCGTGATCGCGCGAGCGGAGCCGTCCTCGGCCTTCTTCAGGTTCAGCACTTGGGAGCCGCGGACGATGGTCTGAAGCTCGGTGCGTCCTTCGACGTTCGAGGCCACTCCGAGGACATCCAAGTAGTCGCCGACACCGACCATGTCGGGGACGTTGTCGATGTCGGACGAGGAGAGCGTCATGCCGCGCATTCCCGCGGGAATGGGAAGCGACTCCGGGCGCGAAGCGGCCAGCGCGGCCGCAGCCGGACGGCGCACCTGCGTGCGACGAACGAGCGTTCCCTTCTCGAGTGCCTCGACAGCTTCCTTGCCTGCGACGGCCTGGGGATCGAGGAAATAAAGCGCCGAGTCCGAACCCTTGACCGGATCAGAGAACGCGACGTCCTCATCCTGGATGAGTGCGCCCGCCGAAACCGGCTTCACGACGGTCACGAAGCGGTGGGCGGGCTGGGCAGCGGCGCTCAGATAGTTTCCCGTGAGCAGGAAAGCCACAGCGCCGCTCGTGACGGCGACCAAAAGGATGACGGTGTCTCGTTTCATGAATGTCCCCCGAATTAAAGATACGTAGGCTTAGAGCGGGCGATGCAACTGCTAGTTTGAACGAAGTTTGAAGCGGTGAAAAACGACATTCCGTTTTGTGGTGTTTCTAGGAAGGTCTGTATTCTATCAACTTCCCCCGCTGTTTTCAAGGGAAATATTAGAATTTTCTAATCTTCTTTTAATGCAGCTCTAATTTGCGGAAGATGAATTTTTCGTGGCGCTGGAGGGCCTCAGAGCGCCGACCACGGGGCCAAAGGGCGTCTTGAGGGTGATAAGGACAGGCACGCGGCGCGCGTCCGACGTGAAATGGACCCACGCGCGGCCGCGGCTATAAAGGATGCCCTGTAAACGGGTCTTCGGCTCGACGGCGAGCGTGTCCACCACCTGGCCGCCGCGAAGCTCCTTCGTCTCCTGCCGCATCACGTCGAGCTCGAGGTCATAGGTTTTCTCCTCACTCGAAACGCGTGTCTTGATCTTGTCGCCCGGTTTCGCGGGCTGAAGGCGGAACCAATAGAAGGCGCTGACCAAATCGTGCACCGGCCAGGGAATTTCGACTTCCTTCTTTTCCCCGTTGCGGAACGACTCGTAGAGGCCTTTTTTCGAGACGGGATCGAACGTGATCCGTTCGTCCGCGCGGTAGTTGCGCTCGGAGAGTTTCTTGCGGAACTCGAGGGAATGGAACGTCTCCGCGTCGATGTAACTGTGGATTTCGTCGCGAACGGGGTACATCGTCGAGAGCGCGTCGTTGGTTTGCGCCACGGCGATCACGTGATACGCGCGCCGGCCCGCGACCTCCGTAATTTCACGGACCTCGAGCGAACCGAAGCCGACGTGCAGGCCCATCCAGAAGACGTCGTACACGAGCGACTCCCCTACGAGGTGCGCCGCGGCGGGAGCCGCGATTTCCACCGGCTTGGGAGTTTTCTTGGCCGAGAAGTTCGAGGTTTGCGCAGAGGCCGGCGGAACGAACGAAAGAAAAAGGACGACCGCGAGCGTGCGGACCTTCATCGCGCGGCCTCCCGCTCGAGCGCGGTCACGCGGCCGAGCGCGTCATAGACTTCGTCCACGCCGAGCGTCGAGAGGCACTCGAAACCGATGGGACACCGGTGCGCGAGGCACTCCACACAGCCGACGTCCTTCCGCACCACTTCGTTTCGGTCCCCGAGCGGCGCCCAGCGGCTCGAGGAGAGCCCCGCCCGCACGCGGCCGAAGATCGCGACCGTGGGCGTTCCGACGGCGGCGGCCACGTGAACGGGACCGGAATCGTTCGAAACGAGCGCTTCCGTGCGCCGCAGGAAGGCGGCGAGCTCTTTCAGGTCGAACCGCCCGGTCAAATCCGCGGCGCGAGGGCCGATGGCGGCGGCCAACTCGTGGCCTGAGGCCGCGTCTTCCCGGCCGCCAACAATCGCGACGCGGTACGGCGTTTCGGCGGCGATGCGGCGGCCAAGCTCGGCGAAGCGGTCGAGCGGCCAGCGCTTCGAAGGGCAGCTCGCCCCCGGGTGGAGTGCGACGATCCGCTCGTCGGAATAGATCGCGCCTTCCACTTTACGCCACGCGCGGAGCTCCTCCTCGCGACTTACGGGGATCTCGGGCATTTCGACGGGAACGCCGGGATCGTCCAGGTACGCGCGCGCGACGTCCAGCGTGAGATCGGCTTCATGCCGACTTCCCTCGTGACGACAGTCGGCCACGGCGCGCGTCAGCGCCCACCACGGACCGCTCTTGAAGCCCACGCGGAGGGGCACACCGGCGAAAAACGGCACGAGCATCGAACGGTTCGAGGGGTGAAGGATGAGCGCCGCGTCGAAGCGGCGTTTGCGGATCTCCCGGATCATCCGGAGACTGCCGAGCGCTCCGCAGTGCCTTCCGCCTTTCTCGTACAGATAAGGAATCGTCTCGTCGACGAGCGGATGGCCCTCCACGAGCGCGCGCGTGTACGGGCGCGTCATCATCGCGATCCACGCGTTCGGATGTCGGCGACGAACGGCTTGGACCGCAGGCAAGGAAAGGACGAGGTCGCCGACCCGATCGAGCCGGACGACCAGGATGCGCGGCGTGTGGATGGGCACGGTCCCCGAAAGAAGCGCGGCGGCCCGCCGGTACGCTTCGTCGGGACCGAGTTCGTTCATGCATTCGTGCGAGCCACCCGGACGGCACAGGGGCCGCTCGCACGGAGAGCAGAATATGTCCTTCCGGAGCGAGGCGGTGCGCGTGCCGCGCGGGCCGTATTTGGCCGGGTCCGTGGGGCCGAAAAGCGCGAGGGTCGGCACGCCGAGCGCGTCCGCGACATGAAGCGGCGCGCTGTCGTTCGTGACCACGAGCGCCGCCGAAGAAATCACCTCGCGGAGCACACGCAGATCGGTCGTTCCCGTCAAATCCAGAACCGCCGAATTCATGTGCTGCTTCACGGCCGTCGACGCAGGCGCATCGGAGGCGTCCCCCACCAGCGCGATCCGGCAGCCGTCGACCGCCGCGAGCTTATCGAGAAGGCGCGCGAAATGCGCAGCCGGCCAAATCTTGAGATGACTCTTCGAACCGGCGGCCGCCACGACGAGCGGCCCCGCCGCGTTGGCCTTCAGCATCGCCACTGCGGACGATTCCGAGGAAGGCTCCCAGAAGCGGCCTTTCGGAGGAGGCGCGATACCCGCAAGGGCCGCAAGATGACCCTCTGCCCTGTGCCGGTCGGTCCGCGGCCGGAATACGTAACGATTGCGTGCCCGGGCGCCTCCGAAGAAACCGACGAGTGAGTGGCGAAGATCGATGATCACGTCGTAGCGTTCGCGCCGGACCGCCCCTAAAAGGGAAAGACGCGCGGACAAACCCGAGCCGTACGGAAAGACCCGCCGGATGCGCGCGTCTCCCTCGAACGCGAGCCGGCCCGCGGGCGTCGTGAGCGCGTCGATCGCCACCGACGGAAAAGCTTCCAAAAGCGCCTGAAAGACGGGAAACGTGAGCACAATGTCGCCCAGATTGGAGGGCGTGACAACGAGAGCCTTCTTCACGCTCCTGGGATTCAGGCGCAAAGAGACAGGCTCCTCTCGAGAACTTCTTCCGGAGTCAGAAGCTCCATGCAAGCGCGCCAGTCGCACGCGCGGAAATAACACGGGACCGCGCAGCCGACGTCTTTTCGGAGCGTGAGAATGCGGCCGTCCGAAACCGGGCCGGTGCGCTCGGGGGAAGTCGGCCCGAAGAGAGCCACGATCGGAGTGTCCTGGCTCGCGGCGAGGTGGATCGGCCCCGAATCATTCGACACGAGGAGTCGTGCGCCGCGGAGGAGAAGCGCGAGTTCGTCGAGCGAGGTTTTACCGGAAAGCGAAACGACTTCGGAAGGCGCGAATCCGTCGCGGATCCGGTCGGCGAGCTCCGCCTCTGAGGCGGTGCCGCAAAGAAGCACCTTCCAGGGACGGTTTTGGCGGAAGAGCCGAATCCACCGCGCGAAGTGCTCCGCGGGCCAGCGCTTCAAATCCCAGTTGCCGCCCGCGTGGACAACGACGTACGGCTCATCGCGCCGCATTCCGTGCTGTGCGAAAAGCCGGTCGAGGCTTCCGGAGGCGCTTTCGGCCGGAAAAAACTCGGGCTTGCGGCCGTTGGCCTGGATTCCGGCCCCCTGAACGAGGGAAAGATAAAAGTCGATCCGATGCGTCTCCTCGGGCGGAAGCGGCACGGCCTTCGTCAGAAGCCCGGACCGGCCGGGCACCGCAAAGCCGACTCGTTCCCGGATGCCGGCCCACCGCGCCACGCGCGCCTTCGTCCGCGAACGGTGAAAAAGAAACACCGTGTCGAATTTCCTACGACCGAGAGAACGGGCGAGTCCCAGCGAACGGAAGAAAGACCGTCCGGAGGTGTCGTCGTCCGTGGGAATCACCTCGTCGAGTCGCGGGTTGCCGGCAAGGACAGCCGCGGCGCGCGACGGCACGAGGCACGCCAGATGCGCCTGGGGGTAGCGCTTCCGGATCGCGCGGATCGCGGGTGTCGAGAAAAGGACGTCTCCGACCCAGTTCGCGTTCACGACGAGGATGCGGGAGCGCTCGCTCAAGAAGTCTTGATCCTTTTTTTTCCGATGTGGTAAAGGCCCGTCGTCTTCGCCCAAAAATTAAAGAGACTCCCCTTCGACTCTTTCACCTTGATCCGGTGGAGCGCGTAAGGGTCGCCTTTTCTTCTACCGTGATTGGTGGTTACCGCTCCTTCGTAACCCGCGTTTTCGACCATCACCTTCGAAAGCTCCGTGAAACCGCCGGCCGGATAACTGAAAAGCGTCACGGGATGTTCGAGAAGGGTTTCCAGCACGCGCTTGGATTCGACGATCTCGCCGCGCGCTTCCTCTTCAGTCAGGGACGGCAGGAAAGCGTGCGTCACCGTGTGGCTTCCTATCGTGATACCGGAGGCGTCCATGAGACGGAGATCCTCCGTCGAGAGCCATCCTCCTTTGCCGACGTTTTGGGCGATCATGAAGATCGTCGCTGGAAAATCCATCTTCTTGAGCGTCGGGAAAGCGTTTTCGATGTTGTCCATGGTCCCGTCGTCGAACGTGAGAACGACGCTCTTGAAGGGAAGCCTGCGGCCTTCTTTCGTCGCGCGCACGAGTTCTTCCAGGCGGATGACGCGGTAGCCATGAATCTTGAGGAATTCCATCTGCTTCTCGAATGTTTCCGGACTCACGCAGAGACCTTCCGGCACGCCCGGAGGCGCATGGTCCACGCGGTGGTACATGAGGACGGGTACCTGGTAATTGGCCTGACAGAAAGCGCCCGCCGCGAGGACCGCGGCCAGGGCGAGGAGGACTCTCTTACGGAAGAGTTTCTTAAGGACCCGCAATCACGGGCTCCTCGACGGCGCCCGAACGCCGTTCGCGCACGAACTTGAGGACGGTGTCGAGTACCTCCTGCACCGTGATCTTCTTCATGCAGACGTGCCCCACCGGACAGTCGTTCAGGTAGCAGGGCGCGCACGGAACCTCTTTCCAAAAAACTTCGTGGCGGGACGGCGGCACGAGATGGCGTTTCGGGTCCGTCGGGCCAAAGAGCGCGACGAGCGGGATATCCGCGCTGGCCGCCACGTGCATCGGCGCTGAATCGGAACTGACGAAAGCGTGGCAGCGCTTGACGAGCGCCACGAGTTCGCTGATCGACGTCCGTCCTACCGCGTTGATCGGCTTGTTGCGCGTCCTCGAGAGCAGATCCTCGGCGATCGGCGCGTCGTCGGCGGAACCCGTGAGCACCACGCGGATGTTGCGCTTGGCGAGCTCGTCGCAGAGTTTCGCAAAATTTTCGACCGGCCACTGCTTCGTGGGCCAGCGCAGAGACGAGCCTGGATTGACCCCCACGAGCACTTGGCTTGAGGAAACCCACTGAGAGTCGAGAAACCTGCCTACGGAACGCTCGTCTTCCGGGGACGCCCAGAGCTCGAGCCGTTTATCGATCGCCTCGACGTCGACAAGCTTGAGCACGCGGAACTGGTGCTCGAGCGGCGGGAGCGCGGTTTTCGAGTCGGCCACCGCGCGGTTCAGCAGGAACGACCACTTGCCGTTTCCGTGCCCCGCGCGCACGCGGGCGCCGGAAAGATACGCGAGCCAGTGGCTTTTGCGGTTGTTTTGGAGATCGACCGTCATGTCGAAGTCTTCTCTCGAAAGTGCTCGTCCGGTACGGAGGATCGATGTCAGCTTCCGGCGCCCCGCAGGTTCGTCGTAGGTGATCACGTCGTCGACGTAGGGGCAGTTACGGAGGATCTTGCGCGACTTGCGGCCGACGAGCACGGAGAGCTTCGCCTTCGGGTACCGAACTTTTAGCGCGCGCAAAGACGGCACCGAAAGGATCACGTCCCCGACCGCGCTCATCTTGATGACGAGGATCTTCCGGATTTCGGCGGCTTCCTTGTAAACTTCGAGCGTGCTCTCGAACATGCGTTCGAGATTGAATTCGCGTTCGATCTTCGTCCGGAAATGCTTCGCGAGGCCCGCGGCGTACGCGGGCTCCTTGATGAGACGCAGCACCGCCTCGGCTAGAAGCCTCGGATCGTCCGGGGGCACGAGAAGGCCGTCTTTGCCGTCCTCGACGACGTCCATGAGCCCGCCAATCTTCGTCGCGACAACGGGCACGCCGCAAGCGCCGGCCTCGATCGCGACGCGTCCGAACGCCTCCTCGCCCACCGACGGCACGGCGAGAACCGTCATGTCGGTCAAGAGCCTCGGGATGTCGTAGCGCGTGCCGAGAAACTCCACCTGCTTGGAAATGCCCAGGTGACGCGCGAGCGCGAGGAGCTCTTCTTTGTACTGAGGCTTCGGCGCATCACCGATGATCCGGATCTTCATCTCTGGGAAAACGCGGGCGACGCGCGCCATCGCCTTCAGGAAAAGCGGGTGTCCCTTGATCGGCGTGAGACGCCCGATCATGCCCACGACGATCTCGGGCCGCGGCATCTCGGGACGATTCCACCGGAACTCTTCCAGGTTCACGCCCCGGGGGATGAGGCGCATCTTCGACTGCGCTACGCCGAAGTCGTCGCGCATGCGACGGCCAATGACGCGGCTGGCCACGATGACGATCTTCCCCCAGCCCATCATTCGGGACAGGAAGTGCTTGCTGTAGAAGCCGTGGCAGGTCGTGACAAACGGAACCTGGGTGCGGCGCGAAACGAAAAACGCGACGACGGCCGGGACGCGGCTGCGCGCGTGGATCATGTCGATCTTTTCGAGTTGGACGATCCGGGAGAGCGTGCGCACCGAACGGATCACCGAAAGAGGCGACTTCTTGTGGACCGGCAACGCGTAGTGCGTGACGCCGGCCGCCGTGAGCTCGGCCACGAGAGGACCGCCGGCCGAAACCACCACCGCTTTATGCCCGTGGCGGTGCAGGTATTTGGCGAGATCGATCGTACCGCGTTCGACGCCGCCGGATTTAAGCTCAGGCAACACCTGAAGGACGTTCATCAGAGGACCTTCCGGGCGGCCTGGCGAAGCACGTCGGCATCTTTCGGCGCCTCCGGACCGGCCGTTCCCGAGAGCGCGGTCCGGAGCGCTTCACCCAAACCGGAGGGCTCGGCGGTCACGATGCGGCGCTCGGCGCGGAGGCGCTCGAGGAAAGCGCGGTATTTCGGTTTCAGATTCGGCGATTCGGCGGGCGTGAAGACGACGACGCGTTTACCCGAAAGAACCGCTTCGGAGACCATCGACATCGACTCGCCCGAGACGGCGACGACGTCCGAAGCTCCGAGGATGGAGCCGACGGCGTCCGGGGGGTTGGATTCGCGTGCGATGACGAGGTACGGGCAGCGGCGCTTGTCCCCCAGCGCCCGCTTCATCGCATCCCCCGCCCAAGCGGGCGTGCGGCGAGAGGACGTCGCGAGAACCAGCGCGCCGTGCGCTTCGCTGAAGCGTACGAGGGAGTCGAGGGCACTTCCGAAAAGATCCTCCCGAAAACGCACGCGCTCGGTGTCACCGCCGACGAGGAAACCCACGCGCGGACTGCCGTTCAGCGCAAGGCGCTCGGAGAGCTTCTCTCCTTGCGCTGCGAGCGCCGCGCGGTCGAGCCGCGAAGGTGCGCACTCGGTGACGAACACGTTTTTCGCGGCGCGCGGACGGTCGTGCCGGGGTACGACGACCGCGTCGAAACGCGAGAGCCCGAACGGAGGCCGCATCGCGACGACGGAGCGCGCCTCGTTGAGCGCGGCCGCGAAAAGATTCGGCGCCGCCGTCGAGGAACCGGCAGAGACCGTGACGTCCGCGTAGAACGAGTCTATTTCGGAGAACGTCTCTGGCGCGAGCGCCGCGCGCGTGAGCGCCTCGAAGAACGGGGGGCGGCCGCCGAACGCGGCGGCGGCGAACGAAAGAAGCCGGCGGCGGGCCTCCGAGCGGTAACGGACCTCGACGGTCTTCGTCGAGAACGTCTCCGGCGCGAAGCCGCGCGAGGCGTGCTCCGCGCGAAGCGCGTCGACGATCGCCAGGGACTGATTCAGATGGCCGGCGCGGCCGTCCGAGAGGACGAGCACCCGCCTGTCCGGAGAGGACTTCCAGCGGCGGTGCGCCCAAAGCCACTGCTCGGGGGATTTTCTGATCTTCGTTTCGAGAACGTCCGCGAAACGCTGGAGCACGAAATGCTCAGCCTCTTCGGGCGACGAGGACGGATCGGGCTCGGGAAGCGCGGGCTCCACCTCGATGCGGTGCCGGCGCGAGAGGTTCTCGCGGAAGATGAATACAGGATGGATCGGAGCGCCCGTACGTAACGAGAAAGCGGCCGCGCCGGGAGGGGTGGACGAGAGCCGGCCGAAGAACCGGACGAAAGTGCCCCGCTTTCCTCCGTCCTGGTCGGCGACGATACCGACGATCTTCCCCGCGCGCAGCGCGCGGAGAATTTCCCGGATGGGCATGCCTTTCCGGATGACCTGCGCGCCCTTGGACGTGCGAAGCTCGTTCAGATACGCGTCCGAGCGCGGATGCTTCTGCAGACGCACGAGGGCGACCGTGGGATAGCCCTTCAGATTTCCAGCGACGTTCTGAAATTCCCAGTTGCCGAAGTGCCCGGTGATGAAAATCATCCCCCGCCCGGATTCGAGGGACGGCTTCAGGCGCTCGTCCCCTTCGAACGTGAAATGACGGTCGACGTATTTCCGGTCCGTCTCCGGGAAGCGGAGGATTTCGACGAGGGACATCATGAGATTCTCGGCGGAACGGCGCGCGATGCGGCGCAGCTCGCGCGAAGACTTCTCGCCCGCGAAAGCCGCGCGCAGGTTCCGGTAGGCGACCTTACGGCGCTTCGTCAGGCGATGCACGGCCGCACCCGCGAGTCTCGCCAAAAAAAGCGAAACCCCGAGCGGCAGAACCAGGCACAAGGCCCGGATCGCGCGGACGGCGTTAAGGATTAATGCATCGCTTAAGGAGCGATTCCTCATCGTTCACCACGAATTCGATTTCAAGCGTTAGGAACGGATAGGCCGCGAGCTCCGGCATCGTCTTGAGATGCGGTTCGAGCCTGGGATAATCCTTCTCGGTGGTCACGACTTCGCGGACGCCCAGCTCGCGGCATTCGGCCACGAACTGGATCAGCTCCTCGCGCGTGAAGGCGTGATGGTCGTCGAAGCGGGCCGCGAGCACGATCTCGCCCCCGAGATTCTCGACCGTCTTCTCGAACGAGAACGGGTCGCCGATCGCCGAGATCGCCGCGACGCGCTTACCGCGGATCTCCTGGAGGCCCACCTGCCGGCGGCGCGCCGGGTCCGTGAAGCGAACGGGCTTATGCACCCCTTCGAGGATCAGCGCGTCCGGCTTGACCGCGAGGAGCTTCTGCCGGATCGCGGCGACGTTCTTCGAACCCAAATCACTCTTTGAGATCATAAAAAGGTGCGCGCGCTTGAGATGGGCCAGCGGCTCCCTCAAAGTTCCCGCCGGAATCAGTCCCCCTGGACCGAATGGCTCGACGGCGTTCAGGTTCACGATGTCGAGGTCCCGGTGCAGACGGATATGCTGGAAACCGTCGTCGAGCACGAGGTATTCGGCGCCGTGCTTCGAGATCGCCTCCTCGGCGGACTTCACTCGGTCCCGGCCCACGACGACGGGCACGTCCGGAAGCGCACGGCGAAGTTCCTCCACCTCGTCCATCCCATAGCCGCGCGTGAGCACGGCCACTTTCTTTCCGTAATATCCGAGCTCGCGGGCGATCTTGATCACCAGTGGCGTCTTACCCGTGCCGCCCCAGGTGATGTTGCCCACGCTGATGACTTTCGCGTTCACCTTCCGGATGCGGAAGGGCAGCGCCCAATAACTCGCCTGGCAGACGGCGAGTCCCGCTCCGTACAGCAAAGCCCCCCAAGCAACGACCATTTTTTTCACAGAATTCCTCCGTTTTCGCGGCCGTCATGACGGCCGCCCAAGAATGCGTCGATGTTGCGTTCGGCGGCTCCCTGGTGCTTTTCCACCAGCGTCCGCGCGGCCTTGCCGAGCGCCGCGCGCTCCTCGGGCCGTGCGACGAGCCTTGAAACCGCCTCGGTGAGCGCCCCGGCGTCCGGCACGCGGATCGCCGCGCGCTCAGCCAAAAACGCTTCCGTCATTTCCTTGAAATTCTGCGTATGCGGCCCGAACAGGATCGGCTTCTCGTGGAAAGCCGGTTCCACGAGGTTGTGCCCGCCCGTCGGGACGAGACTTCCTCCCACGAACACCGCGTCGGCTTCCGCGTACAACGACGCGAGAACGCCCATGCGGTCCAAAATGCAGATCGTCCCCGCTCCCCTCGAAGCCTCGCCTAAAAGAAGCGACGAAGCGCGCTCGAGCCGCGTTCCAACCCTCGCCGCCGCCGCTTCGATGGACGGCAGGCGCTCCGGATGCCGCGGGGCCACCACCATGCGGAAACCCGCGTACCTGGCCCGGAGAGCCTCGTGCGCACCAAAGAGCGCTTCCTCTTCGCCTTCGTGCGTGCTTCCGGCGACGAACAAAAACTCCCCGGGGCGTTTCAGTTTCCGGCCGAGTTCCGCGGCCTCCGTCTTTCCGGAGGCGGTCGGGCGCCAGTCGAACTTCACGTTTCCCGTCACGCGGACGCGGGCGGCCGGAACGCCGAGCTCGACGAATCTCGAGCGCATCGTCGCGTCCTGCGCCCCTACCCCGGCGATCGCGCCGAAGACGGGAGCCAGGAGCCGCCGGGCGGCCCTGTATTTCGGAAACGCCCGGTCCGAAATGCGTCCGTTCATCACGACTGTCGGCACGCCGCGTTTCCTAAGCCCTAGGATCATATTGGGCCAAATTTCCGTTTCGAGCAAGATGAGTGCGCGCGGGTTCACCGAGGCCGCGAATCGGTCCACGGCGCGGCTCCAGTCGAACGGCGCGTACACGAGCGCGTCTTCCTCGGCTTTCATGCGGGCGCAGACCTCGCGGCCCGCGGGCGTCGAGCACGTATGGATCACCCGCCGCGTCCCCGTGTGGTCCTTGATCGCGGGCGCCAGACGCACCGCAAGCGACGTCTCGCCGACCGAAACCGCGTGCAGCCAGTACGGCCGCTCCCCCGCCAGCGATTCAAGCACCGGTGCCGGCACACGTCCCAGGCGCTCCCCGAAGCCGCTCTTGTGCTTGCCCTTCGCCACGAATCCCGGTAGAGCCAGCGCCGCGTACGCGAAAAATGCCGCGTCGTAAAAAAAACTCATGCGCGCGGATGCGCTTTCTCGTACGCCTCGCGCATCCTTTGCGTCGACACGTGCGTGTATATCTGCGTGGTCGAAAGGTTCTCGTGCCCTAAAAGCTCCTGGACCGACCGCAGGTCCGCCCCGCGGTCCAAAAGATGCGTCGCGAACGAATGCCGGAGCGAATGCGGCGAAATTCCTTCCCGCTTGCAAGTGCGCTCGATATATTTCTCCAAAACCCGCCGCACGCTGCGGTCGGTGAGCCGCGAGCCGCTCTCGTTGGGCGAGTGATTCAGAAAAAGAGCCCGGCGCCCTTTCCCGCTCTCCTCGCCGCGCAGCTCGAGATACTTTCGGATCGACCGAAGCGCCTTGTCCCCAATGGGACAGAGCCGCTCCTTGCCGCCTTTTCCCATCACGCGGCACGAGCCGCCGATGAAATCCACGCGCTCCATGTCGAGCGCCACGAGTTCCGAGACGCGCATTCCGGTCGAATAGAGCGTCTCCAGGATCGCGCGGTCCCGGCGGCCCGGAAGGTCGTCGTCGGGCGACTCGATGAGCCGCGTCATTTCGTTCTCGTCGAGCACGACGGGAAGCTTCTTGTCCGCCTTCGGGTTCCGCAGGCCCGCCATCGGGCTCTTCTTCACGTACCCTTCGCGCACGAGGAACCGGAAGAACGTGCGCATCGTCGCCTCGCGTCGCGCGACCGTGCGCTTGGCCAAGCCCGTCTCGTACAGATGCGCGAGGTACCGCCGGAGTCCGTCCCGGTCGAGCTCCTCGATCGGCCTTCCCGAAGCGAACGAAAAAAACTCCGTCAAATCGTGCGAATACGCCGTGAGCGTGTGTTTCGAATAGTTCTTCTCGACGGTCAGGTATTTCAGAAACTTGTCGAGATAACTCTCCACTTACGCTTCGTCTTCGGGCTGCGCGCTCCCGGCGGACGCCGCCGAGTCCTCGCCGGTGGATCCGTCGGCCGGGGCGGAGGCGCTTCCCCCCGCGCCCGGAAGCTTGTTCGCGATGTAGCGGCAATCCGGATACGCGGTGCAGCCGTAGAACGAACGTCCGCGGCCCGATTTGGCGCGCCGCTGGACGAGTTTCCCTTTGCCGCACTGGGGGCATCCGACCGAAGTCGAGATCGACTTCGCATTTTTGCAATCCGGCCACCCCGAGCAGCTCATGAAACGGCCGCGGCGGCCCCACTTGATGACCATGGGTTTCTGGCACTTCTCGCAGATCTCGTCAGTCGGCTCCGCCGCGCGCTTGACGGTCGTCATCTCGCTCTTGGCGAGCTCCATCTGCCCGCTGAATTTCGCGTAGAAATCGCCGACCACCGCGACCCACTCGGCGGTGCCCTCTTCGATCCGGTCGAGCTGCTCTTCGAGGTTCGCGGTGAATTCGAAATCGAGCACCTTTTCGAAATATTTAAGGAGCAGGTCGATCACGAGCATGCCAAGCTCGGTCGGCACGAGGCTCCCGCCCTCGCGGCGGATGTAGTCGCGTCCGGTCAACGTGAAGATGATCGGCGCGTACGTCGACGGACGACCGATACCGCGCTCTTCGAGCGCTTTGACGAGCGACGCGTCCGTGTACCGAGCGGGCGGCTTCGTGAAATGCTGATGCTCGTCGATCTTAACGAGATCGAGCGCCTCGTTCGCCGCGAGGACGGGTAGCGGGTTATCCTGCTCCTCGTCGCGGCCGTGCACGGTGAGCCAGCCGAGAAACTCAACGCGGCTTCCAGTCGCGCGGAAAAGAAGTTCGCCCGCGGTGATGTCCGCCGTCTCGTGGGCGATGACCGCGGGCGTCATCTGGCTCGAGAGCGCCTGCTCCCAGATGAGCGAGTAAAGTTTGAACTGGTCGGGTGTGAGGTAAGGCTCGATCTGGCTCGGGCGGCGGTCCACCGACGTCGGACGGATGGCCTCGTGGGCCTCTTGCGCCTGCTTTTTCGCCTTGTAGACGTTCGGCGTCGGCGGGAGGTAGTCTTTGCCGTAGTCCCGCGCGATCGCGTCGCGGATTTCCTTCACCGCTCCGTCGGAGATGCGCACGGAGTCGGTGCGCATGTAGGTGATGAGACCTAGGCTCCCCTCGTTACCGAGCTCCACGCCTTCGTAAAGCGTCTGCGCGACCCGCATGGTCTTCGACGCCGGAAAACGCAACTGATTATACGCGGCCTGTTGCAACTTGGACGTCGTGAAGGGCGCCGAGGGATTTCGTTTCTTCGACTGCCGCTTCACGTCCTTCACGACGAAAGGCTCGTTCTTCGATCGCGCGAGCGCGTCGGCGGCCTTCGTGCCGTTCGTGAGCTCGGCTTTCTCGTTTCCGATTTTTTCGAGCTTGGCGACGAACGTCGGGCCGCCGGTTCCCTTCTTTTTGAGTTCGGCCTCGACCGTCCAGTATTCCTCGGGCTTGAACGCGCGTATCTCGCGCTCGCGGTCCACGATCATACGGAGCGCGACGGTCTGGACACGGCCTGCCGAGAGACCGCGGCCGACCTTCTGCCAAAGAAGCGGGCTCAAATTATAGCCGACGAGACGATCGAGAACGCGGCGCGCCTGCTGGGCATCGACGAGCTTGCGGTTGATCTGGCCGGGCTTTTTGAACGCTTCTAAGACGGCTTCCTTCGTGATTTCGTTGAAGACGACCCGTGAACACTCCTTGCCCGCGCCGAGTTCGTTTTGAAGGTGCCAGCTGATCGCCTCGCCTTCCCGGTCCGGATCGCAGGCGAGGTAAATACGGGATTTATCTTTGGCCTTCTTTTTGAGCTCCGAAAGCGTCTTCTTGCGGTCCTTGACGACGATGTAATGGGGCTTGAAATCGTTGTCCACGTCGATGCCCATCTTCGATTTAGGGAGGTCGATCACGTGGCCCATCGAGGCGGCGACTTCGAAGTCTTTCCCGAGATACTTGTTGATCGTCTTGCACTTGGCAGGCGATTCCACGATGACGAGCGCCTTGCCGTTTCCGGCGGCCGGGGAAGCACTTTTCCGCTTCTTGGCGGGTTTAGCGGGTTCCTTGGCCGGCTCTTCGGCGCCGCCGCCAACGAACTGGACGATTTCGATCTCGTCGCCGTCCTTCAAGGAAGTCTCGTCGAGCCGCTCCTTGGGCACGATGTCGAGATTGAGTTCGACGACCACGCGTTCGCGCTGGACCTCGAGTTTCGCCAGAAGCTCGGAAAGGGTCAGCGGGCCATCAAAGGTGCGCATCTCGCCGTTCAGTTTAAGCGTCACGCGACCCTCCCCGTACGCACGAAGCGCTTGCCCGGAAGCTGACGCACTCGGCCCGCGATCTCGAGCTTCACGAGAGCGGCGGCCGCTTTGCCGTGCGGGAGCCCGCTTTTTTCGAGCAGGTCGTCCATCTGGACCTCCTCGGCGCCGAGGATCGAAAAAAGCGTTCCTTCGTCGCCCGGGGGCGGCGCGAAGGCGCGCGTCTCAAGCGGCTTGAGTCCGAAATCGGCGAGGATCTGCGCCGGCGAGACGAGCGGGCGCGCGCCCTGGAGGATGAGGCGGTTCGTTCCCTCGGAGAGCGGAGAATCGATATTGCCCGGGACCGCATAGACGTCGCGGCCCTGTTCGAGCGCGAGATCGGCCGTGATCAGCGTCCCGCTCTTCTGGCCCGCTTCCACCACGACCGTCACTCGGGAGAGGCCGGCGACGATACGGTTACGCACCGGAAAAAATTCGGGACGCGCGAGGGTGTCGAGCGGATATTCCGAAACGACCGCGCCCGCTTCGGCGATGCGTTCGAAGAGCGCCCGGTTGGACGCGGGGTACGGTTTTCCGAGGCCGCTTCCAAGCACCGCGACGGTGAAACCGCCGGTTTCAAGGGCCGCCTCGTGCGCCTCGGCGTCGATTCCAAGAGCCATGCCGCTCACCACCGTGACCCCGCCGAACGCGAGCGCTTCGGCGACCGCGCGCGCGGTGCGCCGGCCGTACGCCGACGGACGGCGGGCGCCGACCACGGCCGCCGTCGGGGCGTCCGTAAACGGAAAACGTCCTTTCACGTAAAGGACGGCAGGCGGATCGTAAATGCTCTTGAGAAGCTCCGGATAATCGGGGTCGTGCAGGCCCAGGACGCGCACGCCCGCGCGCTCGCATGCCTCGAGCTCCTTCTTTGCGCGCTCGAGCGGCAAGCCCTTCGCGGACCGCTCGACGACCTTCGAGAAGGGCGCGAGGACCTTGAGGGCCGCCGGTTCCGCACACGCGACCGCCTCGATGCCGCCGAGGGCGTCGCAAAGTTTGCGGAACGTACGGCCGCCCATGCCGGGCACGAGCGACCAAGCGACGAGGCGTTGGGTGAGCGCTTCTTTGGTCATAACTTGTCCTTCAAGGTTTCCAGGATCATCCGCGCGACTTGCGGCGCCGTGCGCCCGTCGGTCGCGAATTGGTAGTCAGCCTTGTCGTAAAACGGTTTCCGGATTTCCATGAGCTTGCGGATCTCCGCATACACGTCGCCCACTTTAAGGAGCGGTCGGTTACGCGAATCTTTCACGCGGCGATACACGGTCTCGGGCACCGCCGTCAGAGCGACCACGAGGCCGCCGCCCTTCAGTGCCGCCATGTTTTCCGGGTCCACCACAGCGCCGCCGCCCGTCGTAATCACCTGAGAGCGTCCGCGCGAGGCCTCGAGGATCACTTCCTTCTCAATCGCACGAAAGCGGGCCTCGCCGTCGGTCTCGAAGATCTCGGGGATGGACCGGCCGTCCTTCTCCTCGATCCGCTGGTCGACGTCCACGAGCGTGCGGCCGGTCTTCCGCGCGAGGATTCGCCCCACGCTCGACTTGCCGGTCCCCATGAACCCCACGAGCGCGAGATTCGCCTCGTTCACTAAAACTCCGAAACCTGCTTCCGGTACGAGTCGTAATTGCGGCGCGTCTCGCCGAGCGAGTCACCGCCGAACTTTTCGAGAAAGGCGTTGGCCAGCTCGAACGCGACCATCGCCTCGCCCACGACGCCGCACGCGGGAACTGCGGTTACGTCCGAGCGTTCGATCGTCGCCGCGTCCTCGGCCTTCGACTCGATATTCACGGACTTGAGCGGATTCATGAGCGTCGCATACGGCTTGGTCGCGGCGCGAAGAACGATGTCCTCCCCGTTCGTGACGCCACCCTCGAAACCACCCGCCTTGTTCGACTTCCGGTAGAAGCCGCGCTTCTTGTCGTGGAAGATCTCGTCGTGCACGTCCTTGCCGAGCCGGCGCGAAACCTCGAAGCCGATACCGATCTCGACGCCCTTCACGGCCTGAATCGACATCACTGCCGCGCAGAGCTTCGCGGTAAGGCGGCGGTCGTAATGAACGAAGCTGCCGAGGCCGACCGGCACGCCGGTCGCCACGACCTCGAAGATGCCGCCGATCGTGTCCTTCGAAAGCTTCGCCTCGTCGACGCGCACGATCATGCGCTTCTCGGCCTCCTTGTCCGCACAGCGAAGCGGAGAGCCCTCGGCACGTTTTCTGATCTCGTCGAACGAAAGGCCGTCCACCTTCGCTTCGACGCCGCCGATGGAAACGACGTGGCTCGTGACGCCTATCCCGAATTCCTTGAGGAACGCTTTGCAAACGCCCCCGACCGCCACGCGTGCGGTCGTTTCGCGCGCGGAAGCGCGCTCGAGGATGTCGCGGACGTCCGTGCGGCCGTATTTGATGACTCCCACGAGATCAGCGTGGCCCGGGCGGGGTTTTTTCACGACGGGCAGTTCGTTGATCTTGAAATCTCGGTTCGGCATCATGAGCGCGATCGGTCCGCCGATCGTAATCTCGGAACGTATCCCGGAAAGGATGTCGACTTTGTCCTTTTCAATCGTCATGCGCCCGCCGCGGCCGTAGCCTTCCTGCCGGCGCGCGAGCTCGACGTCCACGTCTTCGGCGCGGACGCGCAGGCCCGCCACCATCCCCTCGAGAATGGCCACGAGACACTTGCCGTGCGATTCACCGCTAGTCAGAAATCGGAGCATCGATCCTTACCCCCTCAAAGACTGGAAATACCACTGCATGAACGCGCGTCCCCAAAAAATATAGCTCACGGCCGCCGCGCCGAGGTACGGCCCGTAAGGGATGGTTTCCGCTCCGTGACGGAACCGCATCCATAATCCCACGACGGACCCCAAAAGCGACGACACGAAAATCGTCCAGAGCACCGCCGGCCAACCTAAAAACGCACCGATCATCGCAAGGAGCTTCACGTCTCCGCCGCCCATCGCTTCTTTCTTGAATATCCACTCGGCGATCGTCCCCGTCACGTACAGGAGCCCGCCGCCCGCGAGAAGTCCCACCAGGGACTGGACGAACCCGCCGAGGGCGCTTTCCTGGCCCTGGATCGCCGGCACGAGCGCCGAGGCGCCGAGGCCGATCAGCATGCCCGGGAGCGTGATCACGTCCGGTATGATGCGGTGGCGGAAATCGATCCCGGCCTGAACGAGGATCGCGAGCGTGAATAAAAGATAGACCGCGCCTTCCGGCGTCGGGCCGAACTTCGTCCAAAAGAGGACGAACGTCGCGGCCGTCAGAAGCTCGACCGCGGGGTACTGCGGCGAGATCGCAGCCTTGCAGCGGCGGCACTTGCCCGAAAGAAGAAGCCAGCTCACGACGGGCACGTTGTCGTACCACGCGATCGGAGCGGCGCACGCACGGCAATGCGAGCCCGGGAACGCGATGGACTTCCCTTCGGGCACGCGCCAGATGCAGACGTTGAGGAAGCTCCCCACCATCGCGCCCACCGCGAAAACCGCCGCGAGTTCTAGGAGCCCCATGCGCGAAGCTCCTCGAGCATCGTCTCACGGACGCCGTCCTTCACGCCCGTCCAAAGCTCGAACGCGGCCGCGGCCTGCGCGGCAAGCATGCCGAGGCCATTCGCGGCCTTCAGGCCCCGCTTCTTCGCCTCGCGCAAGAGCGGCGTCTCCGCTGGATTATAGATGAGGTCGAACACTGACGTCGCCGGCGTGAGCAGGTTCGCGTCGAACGACGGCTCGTCGGTTTCCCGGAGCCCGAGAGAGGTCGCGTTCACGATCAAATGCGGTTTCTCGGCCGCGGCGGCGAGCGGCGTGTACGGCGAATCGAATTCCGTTTCGGGAAAGAAACCGGCCGCGTAATCCATGAGCCCTTCCCCGCGTTCGCGCGTGCGGTTCAAGATGAGGACCCGCGCGGCTCCGGCGCTGGCGACCGCGAAGGCGACGGCGCGCGCGGCTCCACCGGCCCCGAGCACGAGAACAGTCTTGCCCGACGGATGAAAACCCAGCTCTTCGGCCGCCGCGGTCAGGAACCCGCGGACGTCCGTATTGTGGCCGTAAAGGATGCCGTCCCGGTTCACGACCGTGTTGATCGCCCCGATCGCGCGATCGAGATCCTCCGGGATCTCGTCCACGAGGCTTTCAGCCTCCTCTTTGAACGGGATCGTCACGTTCACCCCGCGGAGGCCTAGCGCCCGGATCGCCTCGAAGGCTAGCGGAAGCGTCCCCTCTTCCACCTGGAAAGCCATGTAGGATGCGTTCAGGCCTGTTTTGCGAAACGCCGCGTTGTGGATGAGGGGCGACAACGAATGACGCACGGGATTCCCCAGCACGCCGTAGAGCTGCGTGGAAGCGTCCGGCCGGTTCGCGTTGCCTTCCGATCGATCCATTCTGGTTTCCTCTATATACAGGGGCGTGGCGCAAAAAAAATCGGCCCCAGGCCCAATGAGGCGTACGGGAACGGCCTCTTTCGAGTCCGTTCCCGTCGCCGGAATGACGCTTTCGCGGTCGCCGTTAGACGACGTACTTCGCTTTCAAGCCGCCAGGTCGGTAGGACAGGCGGTTCATCGCGTCCAAGTACGCACGCACGCTCGCTTCGATGACGTCGGTGCTAAGACCGAGACCCGTCACGGTCTTGTCGGCCTCGCCCACCTTCACCGTCACTTCGCCCTGCGCGTCCTTGCCGACCGTAACCGAACGGATCTGATAGTCGAGAAGCTTCGTCTTTCGCTTGATCAACTTATCGATCGTCTTATACGCCGCGTCGACCGGGCCGCTTCCGCTGCCGACGGCCGAAACAACCTTTCCCTTTACCCGGATTTTCACCGTGACCTTCGGCGCTTTGCCGGTCTGGGACGCCACGGCGAGCGAGACCAAGTCGTAGGTCTTCGGAACCGAGAAAGACTCGGTCTCGACGAGCGCGGTGAGATCGTCGTCAAAAACTTCTTTTTTCTTGTCCGCGAGTTTCTTGAAGTCGACGAACACGCGCTCGTCGAGACCGGCGTCGAGAGCGTAGCCGAGCTTCTGCAAGCGGTTCTCGAGCGCGTGCCGGCCGGAGTGTTTGCCGAGCACGAGCTGCGTCTCGCCGAAACCGATGTCCTCAGGCTTCATGATCTCGTACGTCGCGCGGAGCTTGAGGAGTCCGTCCTGATGGATGCCGGACTCGTGGGTGAAGGCGTTTCGGCCCACGACCGCCTTGTTCGGCTGAACCGGGATGCCGGTCAGCGTGCTGACAAGGCGGCTCGCTTTGCAGATCTGGTCGCGGCGCACGTTCGTGTAAAGTCCCCCGAACGCGTCTTTGCGCGTGTCGAGCGCCATCACGATCTCTTCCATAGCCGCGTTCCCCGCCCGCTCGCCGATGCCGTTGACTGTGCACTCCACCTGGCGCGCGCCGAACTTGATCGCCGCGAGCGAATTGGCGACGGCAAGCCCCAGATCGTTGTGGCAGTGAACGGACACGATCGCGCGGTCGATGTTGGGCACGTTGTCGAAGATGCCCTTGATCAGGCTCCCATATTCGAACGGCGTCGCATATCCCACGGTGTCGGGAATGTTGAGCACCGTCGCACCCGCGTCGATCACGGCCTCGAGCACCTCGTAGAGGAAATCAGGCTCCGTACGCGAGGCGTCTTCGGGAGAGAACTCGACCTCCCCGATGCGCTCCCGGGCGTAACGGATCGAATCGACCGCGATGCGGACGATTTCTTCCTTCGCCTTGTTCAGTTTGTATTTGCGGTGGATCTCGGACGTCGCGAGGAAAATGTGGAGGCGGGAGCGCTCGGCGGGCTTGAGCGCTTCGAGCGCGACATCGATGTCCTTCTGGACCGCGCGCGCGAGAGCGCAGATGATCGGGCCCCGGACTTCGGAGGCGATCTTCTTCACCGCCGCCGCGTCGCCGGGCGAGGTGATCGGGAAACCTGCTTCGATCACGTCCACGCGGAGGTCCGCCAACTGACGGGCCACCTCCAACTTCGACGTTTCGTCGAGGCTCGCGCCCGGCGATTGCTCGCCGTCGCGCAGGGTCGTGTCGAAGATATGAATGCGGTTCTTGTCTTCCATTTCTCCCTTTCCGGCGGTCGCCCTTTTAGGCGATCCACCGGTCAGGCGGGCGCTTTAGGCTACAGCCATTTCATCATGCCGCGCAATTTGCCACCGACCACCTCGATCGAGTGCTTGTCGTGCGCATGACGAAGTTTTTCGAAATTCTTCTTCCCGTTCTTGTAATCCGCTAGGAATTCCTTGGCGAACTTGCCCTTCTGGATTTCCTTTAGGATTTTCTCCATTTCTTTCTTCGTCCGCTTATTGACGATGCGCGGGCCGCGGGTCAGGTCGCCGTACTCGGCGGTGTCGGACACGCGCTTGCGCATGCCCTGGATGCCCGTCGCGTAAATGAGGTCCGTGATGAGCTTAAGTTCGTGTAGGCACTCGAAGTACGCAATTTCCGGCTGATAACCCGCCTTGATGAGCGTCTCGTAGCCCGCGAGGACTAGGGCCGCCGTTCCGCCGCATAGGACGGACTGCTCGCCGAACAAATCCGTTTCCGTTTCTTCCTTGAAGGTGGTTTCCAGAACGCCGGCGCGGGTGGCGCCTAGCGCTTTGGCGTAGGACAGAGCGATTCGCTTGGCATCGCCCGACCCGTTCTGGTGCACGGCGATCAGCGCGGGCACGCCCTTGCCCTCTTCATAGAGGCGGCGAACCAGGCTGCCGGGACCCTTGGGCGCGATCATGAAAACGTCGACAAACTTCGGAGCCACGATCTGCTTGAAGTGGATGTTGAAACCATGCGAGAACGCGAGGGCTTTGCCCTTCGTCATGTACGGCGCGACCGAGGTCTTGTAGATATCGGCCTGGAGCGGATCCTGCGCGAGGATGATGATGACGTCCGAACGGCGCGCGCACTCGGCCGCGTCCACCGGGTTGAAGCCGTCTTTCTTGGCCTGCTCGTAATTCGGGCCGCCGGGACGCTGGGAGACGATCACGTTGACGCCGCTGTCGCGGAGGTTCAGCGCCTGTCCACGGCCCTGGATTCCGTAGCCGATGACGCCGACGGTGCGCTTCTTGATGAAATTGAGGTCCGCATCCTTGTCGTAATAGATCTTAGCAGCCATTTCGTCTCCTCGTTAATCCTTGGGCGCCTTCGTCGAGAGCGCCACCGCCCCCGTCTGCGCGATCTCGTCGATGCCGAGTTCCTTGAACGTATTGAAAAGCTTCTTCGTATTCTCGCGCGATTCCGTGCACTCGAGCGTGACGAGCTTCGGGTTCTCGTCGACCAGCTTCACGCGGTACTGCGCGGAGAGCGACACGAGCGCCTCTTTCACTTTCGGCGAGTTCCTGAGCTTCACGAGCATAAGCTCGCGGTCGATGAATCCCTCGTCCGTGAGATCCTGGACCTTGATGACGTCGATGAGCTTGTTGAGCTGCTTTTTGATCTGCTCGAGCGTCTTCTGGTCCGCCTCGGCGACGAGGGTGATTCGCGACAGAGTCGCATCCTCGGTCTCTCCGACGGCCAGCGACGCGATATTGAACCCGCGGGCCGAGAAGAGTCCGACGACGTGCGAAAGCACGCCGGGCTTGTTCTCGACGAGGACCGAGAGAATGCGCTGTTCTATGGGCGTGGGGTCGTGAACGGCCATTACGCCATGTCCATGATTTCTTCGAACGATTTGCCGGACGGGATCATCGGATACACGTTTTCTTCCTCGGTGACGACGAAGTCGAGCAGGCACGGACGGTCGGTGATCGTCTTGGACCAAGCGATCGCTTCGTCGACCTCGGCTTTTTTCACCACGTGACGGCCCGTCGCGCCGTAGGCTTTCGCGAGCGCGACGAAATCCGGGTTGCCGCTCATGGTGGAGCTCGAGTAGCGGTGGTTGTAAAACGCCTCCTGCCACTGACGGACCATGCCGAGGTAGTTGTTGTTGATGACGGCGATCTTGACGGGCAGCTTGTGGAGCACCGCGGTCGCCATCTCCTGGATATTCATTTGGAACGAGCCGTCGCCGGTGATGCAGCAGACGGTCTTGTCGGGGAAACCGAACTGCGCGCCGATGGCCGCCGGGAAACCGTAGCCCATCGTGCCCAAGCCACCGGAGGTCAGGAACTGGTTCGGTCCGTCGACCTTGTAATACTGCGCGGCCCACATCTGGTGCTGGCCGACGTCGGTCGAAACGATCGCGTTCGAGCCGAGGATGTCGCAGAGGCGCTGGATCGCGTACTGGGGGCGAATCGCCTCGGAGTCGTCCTTGTAACGGAGCGGGCTTTCCTTCTTCCACGACTCGATGGCCTTCATCCACTCGGCGCAGTCGGCCTTGCCGACGATCTTGTTGAGCTCGACGAGAATCTGCTTCACGTCGCCCACGATCGGGACGTCGACTTTCACGTTCTTCGAGATGGCGGACGGATCGACGTCGATGTGGATGATCTTTGCGTTGGGGGCGAACTTCTTGAGATCGCCGGTGACGCGGTCGTCGAAGCGTGCGCCGATCGCGACGAGGAGGTCGCACTCGTGGACCGCGCGGTTGGCAAAAACGGTGCCGTGCATGCCAAGCATGCCCATGAACTGGGGATGCGAGCCCGGGACGCCGCCGAGGCCCATAAGGGTGTTGGTGCAGGGCGTGCCGGTTTTCTCCACGAGCTCGATGAGTTCCTTGGCCGCGCCGGAGATGACCACGCCGCCGCCGGTGTAGATGACCGGGCGTTTGGACTCTTCGATCATCTTCGCGGCCTTTTTGATCTGGCCCGGATGACCTTCGAGCGTCGGCTTGAATCCGCGGATCGACACGGTTTCGGGGTATTCGAAATCGATCGTCTGGAGGCTCACGTCCGACGGGAAGTCGATGAGCACCGGGCCCGGACGACCGTGAGTGGCGATGTAGAAAGCTTCCTTCACGACGCGCGGGAGATCGGCGGCATTCTTGACGAGATAATTGTGTTTCACGATCGGGCGCGTGATGCCCGTGACATCGGCTTCCTGGAACGCGTCGTTGCCGATCAAGAACGATTTGACCTGTCCGGTGATCACGACGAGCGGAATCGAATCCATGAACGCGTCCGCGATGCCGGTAACGGTGTTCGTGGCACCGGGACCGGAGGTCACTACGACGACGCCGGGACGGCCGGTCGAGCGCGCGTAGCCCTCGGCCATATGAACCGCGCCCTGCTCGTGGCGGACGAGGATCACTTTGAATTTCGCGTCGTACAAAGCGTCGAAGAGCGGCAGGCACGCGCCGCCCGGTAATCCGAAGACGAATTCCACGCCTTCGCGGGAGAACGCTTCGACCACCGCTTGGGCACCGGTCATTTTGGGCATGAGTTCCTTCTTCCTTATATACGGGCTATACGGGACGATAAAGTCCCATCCCATTTTGATGAAAGGTCGTATTATAGCACGCGAAAATCGGGTGTCCAAAGAAAAGTTATGGACTTAAAAAAGGCGGGAGCTAGCGAGGTATCCCCTTATAAATCCGTGGGATGCGAGGATGGATCGCGCAGACGACTTCGTATGGAATCGTGTCTGAGAGCGCAGCGAGTTCCGAGGCGGTAACCTTCGAGCGGCCGTCGCGCCCGATGAGCGTGACGACGTCCCATCGCCGGACGCCGCGCGCTTTGCCGACGTCGACGAGCGTCTGGTCCATCGTGACGCGGCCTGCGACTCTGCAGCGCGCGCCGCGCACGCAAACGCTCGCTTTGTTCGAATACGCGACGCGGTACCCGTGGCTGTAACCGACGGGCAGCGTCGCGATTCGCGTACGGCGCGCGACGCGGTACGTCGCGCCGTAGCTGAACGTACGACCTTTTCCGACGTCCTTGATGAAAGAAATGCGCGCGCGCAGCGAAAGAGCCGGTTCGAGCCGGATCGGCGGACGACCCGTTCCCGTCGGATCGAGTCCGTAGAGGACGATTCCCGGCCGCACGAGATTCAGGAGCGAGCGCTCGTAGTGCATCACGCCGAGGCTGTTGGCCGCGTGCACGTAACGCGGGCAAATCCCCATACCCTCGGCGAGCGAGACCGTTTTTTCGAAACGTTCGAGCTGACGATGTGTGAACGCTCGATTCTCCGCATCGGCATTCGAAAAATGAGTGTAGATTCCCTCTACAGAAAGACGATCGGAACGTACGAGCGAGCGAAAAAGCGTCTCCGCCTCCTCGTGCCAGACGCCCAGGCGCCCCATCCCCGTATCGACTTTCACATGCACGGCGAGGGGTTTTGCTCCCCGCTTGAGCGACCGCGCGACGGCGCGTGCGTCTTCGAGCGACGACACCGTCGGCCGGACACGGGCGCGGGCGTACGCGGGGATCTGGGACGGATGAAAGCTTCCGAGAACGAGAATCTTGGGCGACGGAAGCGCGCGGCGCAGCTCGAGCGCTTCGTCCAAATTCGCCACGCCGAAAAAACGCACCCCTTCTTCGGCGAGCGCCGCGGCGACGCGGCGCATGCCGTGGCCGTACGCGTCCGCTTTCACGACCGCGAGGACGTCGACGCGCGGATCGGCGATCGAGCGGCGGACAGCACCCAGATTGCGCTTGATCGCGCCAAGATCCACTTCCGCCCAAACGAACGGGCCGCTAGCGCGCACGGGGAGCTGTCCGGGGTTTGGTGACGTTGCAGTCGCGCGGACGAAGGTAAAGCGGCTCGAGGCGGAAAGGATCGTCGAAGCGCCCGGCGGACGCGCGCTCGAGAGCGATCGCGGCGATCTCTCCCGCATCGGGAAGTGTTTCCCCTTCGTGGAAGGATAAATTCGCGTTGCCCGCGCGCTCGGCTTCGGCCCGGCAGAGCGCGGCGGCGGCACCGGCCACGAGGACGGGTTTTTTCACCGAGCGGACGAGCGCTTCCGGCGTCGTGAGAAAAGGCGGGCGCGCCGCCTTCCCGCGTTCGGCAAGAGCCGCGTAGAACTCACCCCGGCGCGCGTCGAGCACGACGAGCACACGCTCCGAAAGCGCAAGAAGGGGCCGCGCAGCGGCTTCGAGGCTCGGCACGCCGACGATCTTGGCGCCGAGTGCGTATGCGAGGACCTTCGCGGCGGCGACGCCGATGCGCAGACCGGTGAACGAACCCGGTCCGGTTCCCACGGCCACGAGGCGTACGTCCTCGGGGCGCATCTTCGCTTTCGCCAGGGCCGCCTCGAGCGCGGGCGCGAGCGCGTCCGAGTGACGCGCGCGAAACGGCGAGCGCAGATTCACGAGCGTGCGCGGGCCGTCCGTGACGGCCACGCAGAGCGCTTCGGTGGAAGTGTCGAACGCGAGGGTCTTCACGCGAGCGCCTCCGCGAGCTTGCGAGCGTGCGCGGAACCCTTCACGCGGATTTTTCTTCCCGAGTTCCCGGCGTGCGAAAGCTCGAGAAGGATCGTGTGCGGGGGCAGGATTCCTTTTCCGCGGCCGGCCCACTCCACGAGCGTCACGCCCGGCGACTCGAAGCATTCGAGAGCGAGCATGCGGTCGGGGCCACGAACCGCGTCGAGGCGGTACCAGTCGACATGGAAGACGGGACACTTTCCGGCGTACTCGTGGATCAGCGCGAAAGTGGGGCTCGACACCGACTCGGCTGAAACGCCGAGCCCTTCGGCGATCCCTTTTACGAGCGTGGTCTTCCCCGCTCCGAGCGGGCCGTCCAGCGCGACGACGTCCCCAGGAACGAGAACGCGTCCGAGCCGCGCTCCAAGAGTGCGCGTCTCTTCGGCGGACTCCGTTCGAAATTCAAGTGCGCGGGAAATGGTCGAAGCCTCCGCGGAGTGGTTTCAATTTGCCGTCGGGCATGAGAAGCAAGACGCCGCGGCTCTTCGGAAAAATCTTTCCGACCGGATGGAACGGCCCGAGGCCGCGGGGCTCGGTGAGGGTGAGCCGGGCGGCCTCCGCCGGGGGCAGCGTGAAAAGAAGCTCGAAATCCTCGCCCCCTCCCAGCGCGTCTTCCATGTCGCGCGCGTCGGGCGAAATGGGGACTGCCTCGTACTGGACGACCGCGCCGACCCGGCTTTCGCGCGCCAAGCGCGGGAGATCGGCCGCGAGACCGTCGGAAAGGTCCATCATCGCACCCACTTTGTAACCGCCGCGCGCGAGGAAGGCGGCTTCAGCGAGGCGGGGCTTAAAATTCAGGTGTTTCCCGCTCCGGTACGTGCCGCCTAGGAATCCGGTCACGAATACGACATCGCCGGGGCGCGCTCCGGCGCGCGTGAAAACGCGCGGCCCCGCAGGCCGGCCGAGGAGCGTCACGCAGACGACGAGCTTCGACGAGCGGTTCGTGTCCCCGCCGACGATACGCGCGCCGTAACGCCGGGCGGTACGCTCGAGACCGCGCAAGAGCCCGTCGACGAACGCCTCGTCCACGTTTTCCGGAAGTCCCACCGACACGACGGCCCATGTGGGCACGCCGCCCATGGCCGCGATGTCGCTTAAGTTCACCGCCATCGCCTTCCTCCCGACTTCCTCGGACGAAGCGTGGGAAAGGCGGAAATGGACGTCCTCGACGAGCATGTCGGTGGTCAGAATCACGTCGTCGCGGCTTCCCTCGAGTACAGCGGCGTCGTCGCCGATACCGACCTTCACGCCGCGTCCGGGACGGTTCAGCCGCCGCACGCGCTCCACGATTCCCGCTTCACCGATTCCTTTTAGCGTCACGGTCAGGCCGAATGGGTTTTAAAGAAAAGCGTGAGGCCCACCATGAGCAGGTTGTGCGTCATGTGGGCGGTGATGCCTGGAACGAGCGATCCCGTTCTTTCGTAGAGATAAGCCAGGAAAAGCCCGAGCGCGAAAATCGGAACGAGTGCGACGAGGTTCGCGTGGAGCACCGCAAAAACGGCGGCCGACAGAAGCGCGCCGGCCCGCACGCCGAAGCGGGTCCGGAGCGCCTTGTACGCGAATCCGCGGAAGAACACCTCTTCGAGAAAAGGCCCGACGACCGCGACGAATACCGTGAAGAAAAAGACCGTGACGCTCGTATTCTGACGGAGATAGATCTCGACGACGGGCTGAGGCGGCGGCTCGTAGGAGAACATGTTTGCCACCGCGAGGACGGCCGTGATGAGGACGACCAGAGGCGGAACGATGGCAAGATACGCCACGAAACCGCGGCGGACGTTCTTCGCAAGGTCCGCGCGCGTAAGACCGATCTCCGACGGCGGCACGCCGTAGCGGCGTGACACGAGCCAGACGATGAAGCCTCCGACAAGTACGTCGCGAAATAGGCTATTGGCCATGAGGAGAACGTCGCCGTCCGGCCGCGCTGGTCCGACGGGCAGAAGAAACGCTTCCGCGGCCAAAAAAGCCGCCTCGACGACCAGAAGAACAAGGAAAAGATCGAAAACCTGGCGCAGTCCCCACGGCACGGGACGGTGCTCGGCTTCCGCCGCGAGCGCGGGACGTCCGTTCATGCGCCGCCACACGAGCGTCGCGTCGACCGCCAGGCCGGCGAATAGGATGAGGAGAGCCAGGGATGTGACAAACCCGAACGCGGTGGGATCGGTCTGCATGCTTTTCTTAAAGCGGTCTTCGCGGCCGCGAATCTCCTCGCTAGTCATGCGGGGCGCGGAAAGCTGCGGCGTCTCCTGCCCCGGCCTGTGCGCCAAATGCAGATGAAGCGCGTTCGCGGCGTAAAACGTCGCCAGGAACGCGAGCATGGCGAACGTGACGCCGTTCCGCTGGAGGAAACCGGGCCGGGTCACGCGGGCTCCGGAAGACTGAAGAACCGGACTGCGTTCCTCGTGGTCGCCTCTTCGAGCGCCTCGCGCTTCATACCGCGGGCCTCCGAGAGGAAATCGACCAGGTGCGTCAGGCACGCGGGCTCGTTCCGTTTTCCCCGGTAAACCTGCGGCGCGAGGTACGGCGAGTCCGTCTCGAGCATGATCCGGTCGAGCGGCGCGTTCTTCGCGACGTCGAGGAGCGTCCCGGCGTTCTTGAACGTGAGGTTGCACGTGAACGACGCCAGAAAGCCGATGTCGAGAAGCGCCTTCAATTTAGGTTCGTCGTAGGAGAAGCAGTGCATGACGCCGCGAAGACGGCCTTTCCCCTCGCTTTTGAGGAGCTCGAGAGTGTCTTCGAACGCGTTCCTAGAATGCACGATGACGGGCAGGTCGTTCTCGAGAGCCAGCGCCAGCATCCGGACGAACGCTTTTTTTTGAGTCTCCGGATCCGCTTCGCTTTTGAAATAATCCAGACCAATCTCGCCGATCGCGACCGGCTTGGTTTCGCGCACGAACTTCTCGAGGTCGGGCCACTCCTCTTCCTTCATCAGGTTCGAGTGGTGCGGATGCAGGCCCGCGGTATGGAATATTCCTTCGTTTGCGGAGGCAATTTTATGGGCGAGCGGATTGGTGACCGGGTCCGTTCCGACGTTCACCATGTAGCGCACGCCGTGCTCGCGGGCGCGCTTGATCACGTCGTCCCGGTCGGCGTCGAACGCGTCGAAATAAAGATGGCAGTGGGAGTCGACGATCATCGCGGTTCCGCTGAACGAGGTAGGACGGCCATACGCGCGGGTGAAGCCTTTCGCAGGCGCTCCACGACTCCCGGGAGCTCGGCGAGCGCGTGGTCCACCTCGACCCCTGCGGTGAAACGGCCGAGCGAGAACCGGATCGCTGCGCGCGCGAGCCCCTCGGGCAAACCCAGCGCTAGAAGGACGTGCGAGGGCTCGATCGAACCGGCGGTGCAGGCCGAGCCGGTTGAGGTGTAGATGCCCTTGAGATCGAGGTTCATGAGAAGCGTTTCGCCCTCGAGGCCTTCGAACGAAAGGTTGGTCGTGTTGTAGAGGCGGTGTTCGCGCGTTCCGTTCACGCGCGCGCCGGGAATCTTCTCGAGGATCCCGCGCTCGAGCCGGTCGCGCAGCGCGCCGATCCGTACGGCGTCGGATTCGCGCTCTTGGGCCGCCAGACGCGCGGCCGCACCGAAACCCGCGATCGCGGCGACGTTCTCGGTTCCAGGACGGACGTTCTTTTCCTGGTGGCCGCCGTGAAGGACGGCTTTCAGCTTCACGCCCTTCCGGACGTACAGCGCGCCCGCGCCTTTCGGACCGCATATCTTGTGCGCGGAGATTGTCAGAAGATCAGCGCCGAGAGCCGACGCGTCGAACGCGATGCGGCCGTAGGACTGCACGGCGTCAGTGTGGAAGAGGGCGCCCCTTACTTTCGCAAGCTTCGCGGCCTCGGCGACGGGCTGGATCGTGCCGGTCTCGTTGTTCGCGTGCATCACGGAGACGAGCGCTGTGTCGTCGTCGATGACTTCCTTCAGTTTGTTCAGGTCGACGAGGCCGTCGGGACCCACGGGAACGATCTTCACGTTGAACTTTTTGCCGGAGGCGAGGTACTGCGCGGAGTGGAGCACGGCTTGGTGCTCGACGGACGTGACGACAAGGCCGGTGCGCGTGGCTTGCGAGCGGAGGACGCCCTTCAGCGCGAGGTTGTCCGATTCGGTGCCGCCGGAGGTGAACACGATGTCACCCGGCTCGACGCCGAGCGTGCCGGCGATCTCTTCGCGGGCTTCCTCGACGGCGTTCCGGGCGGCCTGTCCCCTTTTATGAAAGCTCGACGCGTTTCCGAACTGCCGCGTGAGATACGGCGTCATCGCGTCGAAAACGCGCGGGTCTAAAGGCGAGGTTGCGTTGTAATCGAGATAAGCTTCCATGGTGAATCCGGGGCGCTGTTTTGGCTCTAGAGCCGTTGCGAATGATTTTACCGACTTCGGTTTGCGCGGCCGCGAGCGGCTCGCGACTTACTGGCCTTTAGCGGCTTTCTTCTTATCGCCTTTTTTCTCTTCGCCGGTGTCGATGCGCGGGAAAAGAGGGGCTCCTTTGGCGATTTTGGTGCCGTCGAGACCTGTCCACGTTTTGGAGAAAGGCTCGTCGGCGGGCGAGCCTGGACGGCCGAGCTGTTCCCAAATGCCTTGTGCCTTGCCGGGGATGAACGGATACACCATCTTCGAAGCGTCCCTCAAAACGTACACGAGGGTCCGGATCACGCATTGAAGCTCTTCGGTCTTCCCTTCTTTGGCGAGTGTCCAGGGTGCGGTCTTCTCGATATACTTGTTCGCCATGCCGATCAGCGACCAAATTCCCGCGAGCGCCTCGGAGAAGCCCAGCCGGTCCATGTATTCGGGCAAAAGCTTATCCACCAGTTCGTACGAAAGAGTACCCATCGCCTTGGACTCGGCGTATGCGGGCGACTGCAAAAGACTTTCGGAATTTCCGAGCGGCGGGACCGTGCCTTCGAAATATTTCTCGCACATCGTGAGCGAGCGGTTCAAGAGATTGCCGATGTCGTTGGCAAGGTCGTTGTTGAAGCGCGTGATGAGCGCGTCTTCGCTGAAGCTTCCGTCCTGCCCGAAGGGTGTTTCGGCGAGGAGGAAATACCGGAACGCGTCGACGCCGTAATGGGCCACGATCTCGACCGGGTCCATCGCGTTTCCGAGGGACTTCGACATTTTCTTTCCGTCCACCACCCACCAGCCGTGGGCGAAGATGAGCTTCGGAGGTGCGATGCCGAGGGCCTTCAGGAGGATCGTCCAGTAGATCGCATGGTGGCGGAGGATGTCCTTGCCGATCAAGTGCGCGTCGGCGGGCCACCATTTCGCGAGCTTCGTCTCGTCGGAGCCGTAACCGCAAGCTGAGATGTAGTTTACGAGCGCGTCGAACCAGACGTAGGTCACGTGATCCGCCGAGAGCGGCACCGGGATGCCCCATGCCAGGCGGTTCTTCGGGCGCGAGACGCAGAGATCCTCAAGCTTGTTGTTGCGCAGGAAGCCGAGCACCTCGTTTTTCCGCGTCTCCGGCAGAATCTTGAGGGCAGCGCCGGTATCGACGTCCTTCCCCGCTTCGATGGAACGCGCGAGCCAATCCTGATACTTCGAAAGTTTGAAGAAGTAATTCGTCTCTTCGATTTCTTCGGCGGCGCGCGAGCAGTCGGGGCAAAGCACGTCCTTGCCCTCGGCTTTCATCTGCCGGACAGACTCCTCGGCGAGAAACGTCTCGCAGGGCGTGCAGTAATAGCCGCGGTAGGCACTGGTGTAGAGCTCGCCTTTTTTCTCGAGCTCGAGCCAGACCTTTTTGACGGCCTCCTTGTGGCGCCCCTCCGTAGTACGAATGAAGTCGTCGTACTCCACCCCGAGTGTCTTCCAGAGATCGCGGAAAGTCTGCGAGATGTCGTCCGTGAATGCCTGCGGTTCCTTGCCGGCGGCCGCGGCCGCGCGCGCGATCTTTTGGCCGTGTTCGTCGGTGCCCGTCAGGAAGAAAACGTCTTTGCCGGTGAGCCGGTGCCAGCGCGCGAGCGCGTCGGAGGCGATCTCGGTGTAGGCGTGGCCGATGTGCGGCCGGGAATTCACGTAGTAAAGCGGCGTGGTGAGATAGAATTTCATGCGGCGATTCCGTCCCAAAGCGCGGAGAGCGCGAGTTTCAAGTTGATGGTGCCCGCGATCCGTTCCTTGGCCACTCCCAGAAGCTCGATATGCTCGACGATCGCGTCTTCGTCGAGCCGGCGGGCGACGCCTTCTTTCTCACCGCGGTCGCGGCAGTCGTCTCCGAGGATGTCCCCCGCGCCCGCGCGCAGAACGAGGACGTCGCGGAAATACCCGGCGACCTGGTCGAGCGCCCGAGCCACCGAAAGCCGTTCGGCGCGCGGAAACTCGGGAGCGTCCGCGTACGGATCGGCGGAGTTCCTGCGGTAAAGGAGAAATTCGAGGATTTTCCGGGCGATCTCGTCTGCGGCCGGGTCCGCTTCGGCCGAACCCTTCTCGGGGGCGAAGTTGACGGTCTGGAGCCGGGAGCGCAGGGTCGGCAGGAGCCCTTCAGCCGATCCGGAGAGAAGGATGAAGTACGTGCCCGCTTCGGGTTCCTCGAGGGTCTTTAAGAGCGCGTTCTGCGCGATGTCGTTCATCGTGCCTGCGCGCTCGATGAGGAACGCCTTGGCGGGCGCCTCGAACGGGCGGAGGCCGGCCTTGGCGATCACGCCGCGGATTTCTTCGACCTTGATGCCGCGCGCGTCTTCGGCGGGCGCCACCACGTTCAAGTCCGGATGAAGCCCGCGGTCCACGCGCGAACAGGCGCTGCAGGTTCCGCAGGGTTCACCGCCGCGCTTATCGCAGAAGAGCGCCTTCACGAATGCGAGCGCGGCGCGCTTGAGCACGGTTTCGTCGGGCCCCAGAAAAAGCTGGCCGTGCGCGACGCGGCCGCGCGTGAAAGCGCCCTTCAAGATTTCCGCCGCACGCGGTTGTCCCTCGAGTCCGCTAAAGGACATGCTCGACGAGCCTCATCACTTTCTCGTGGATTTCCTCGGGAGTTTCGTCGGGACGCACCGGGACACTTTTCACGCGTCGCGCCTCATCTTTAAGAATCCTCAGGAACCCACGGCGCACGCGCTGGTGGAACGCGAGGTCCTTTCGCTCGATGCGGTCGGCCGCGCGGTGCGATTTCGCGCGGCGAAGACCCATCTCCAGAGGCAGGTCGAAGAAGAGCGTGAGCTTCGGCACGACGCCGCGAGTCGCGCGGCGGCCGAGCTCCTTGATCCACTTCACGTCCGCTCCGGCGCCGTATCCCTGGTAAGCTACGGTAGCGTCGAGCCAGCGGTCGCAAAGGACGACGACCCCCTCCTTCAGCTTTCCCGCGATCACCTCGTCTACCAGTTGGGCGCGGCTGGCCATATAAAGGAGCACTTCGCACTCGCGCGTCATCCCTTCGTGGCGGTTGTCGAGGAGAACGACACGAAGCGCGTCGCCGATCCTTGTGCCGCCGGGCTCGCGCGTCAGGAAAACTTTCTTTCCCGCGCGCTCGAGCGCGTCGTGAAGGAGCCGGATTTGGGTGCTCTTTCCGCTGCCGTCGTTGCCTTCGAATGTGACGAGCGTGCCGCGCTTCAAACCTTGAGCCTCCCGATGGTGCGGCCGCCCAAAAGATCGATCAGCTCGACGCCGTGATCGCGGAGAACTCCCTCGCGGATGCCGTCGGCGGCACCGAAGTCCTTCGCGGCCTTCGCGGCGGCGCGGCAGCGGATCGCGTCCTCGATCACGCCCTGGATAGCACGGTTCGATTCCTCCTCCTTGCGGACGATCGCGTCGAAATCGGAGAAAAGATTGAACGCCTTGCCTGCGAGCTCGCGGAGCTTCGCGGCGGCAGCGACGATCTTCGCCGGATCGTTGGTCTTCCGAGCCTGCTTCATGAGCGTCTGCATCGCGGTGATCGCCTCCGGCGTGTTGAAATCGTTGTCCATGCAATTGCGGAAAGGTTCGTCGAAGCCGGCAACCGAAGCGGTGTCGGGCGCGACGCCGGCTTTGGCGAGATCGTGCGCTTCCTGGAAAAAATGGAAGAACCGGCGCCACACCGCGCGCTCCATCGCGAGCTTCTCTTCGGTGAAATCAAGCGCGGCCTCGTAGTGAGTCGAGAGGAACACGAGTTTGAGGACGTCCGTGACGGATTCGGACGCAGGGATCCGCTTGCCGAACTCCGCGAGCGTGACGAAATTCTTGAGCGACTTCGACATCTTCACCTGGTCGACCGTGATGAGGCCGTGGTGGATCCAGTAGCGCGCGAGCGGCTTCCCCGAAAGTCCTTCGGACTGCGCGGTTTCGTTCTCGTGGTGCGGAAAAATGAGGTCCCGCCCGCCGCCGTGGATGTCGAACGATTCCGCGAGGTGCTTCTTCGACATCGCGGAGCATTCGATGTGCCAGCCCGGCCGGCCGTCTCCCCACGGGCTGGGCCACGAGGGCTCGCCGGGCTTCGCAGATTTCCAAAGAGCGAAATCGAGCGTATCGCGTTTCTTTTCGTTCTTTTCGAGACGCACGTTCTCGATGATCGACTCGATGTCCTGATGAGAAAGCTGTCCGTAGGAGGAGAACTTGCGGACCTCGAAATAAACGTCCCCGCCGGACGGGTAGGCCAGGCCCTTCAAGATGAGGCCCTCGATGATCGCGATCATCTCGCCGATGTGCTCGGTGGCGCGCGGCTCGACGTCGGGCGCGAGGATCCCAAGGCGGTCGAGATCGTTCCGGTACATGTCGTAGTAGCGGGCGGAGACCTCGCGCGTCTCGGCCACCAGGTCCGCGGGCTTCGATTTCGCGGCCTTCTCGATGATCTTGTCGTCGACGTCGGTCACGTTCCGGACGAACCGCACCGCGTAGCCCGAGAACGAGAACCAGCGGCGGATCACGTCGAAGACGTACGCCGAGCGCAGATGTCCCAAATGGGGTTCGTCGTAAACCGTCGGGCCGCAGACGTACATGCCGACACGGCCCGGCTCGAGCGGTTCGAACGGTTGTTTTTGTTTTTTGAGGGAATTGTAGAATCGGAGCGGCATAAGCCTTACTTGGAGGAACCTTTATCCCTCTCGAAATCCTTGAGTTCTTTTTCGATCTCCGCGATCTCGCGGTGGAGCTTGTCGAGGGCCTGCGTGAGAGGATCCGGCAGGCTCGTGTAATCCAGATTGGTGCCGCTGACGCGTTTACCCTCGCGGCGCGCGACGCGGCCGGGAACGCCGACAACGGTCGAATTCGGCGGCACGTCCTTCAGGACCACGGCGTTCGCGCCGACCGAAACGTTGTCTCCGATCGTGATGTTGCCGAGCACTTTCGCGCCTGCGCCGATGACGACGTTGTTTCCGATCGTCGGATGGCGCTTTCCCTTTTCCTTGCCGGTGCCGCCCAGCGTCGCGCCCTGGAAGATCGTCACGTTGTCGCCGACCACGGAAGTCTCTCCAATCACGACTCCCATTCCGTGGTCGATGAAAAAGCCCTTCCCGATCGTCGCGCCGGGATGGATCTCGATGCCGGTAAAGAAGCGTCCGATCTGCGAGATCGTGCGGGCGAAAAACGGCATGTTCGAGCGGTGAAAGAAATTACCGAGCCGGTGATAGAAGAGCGCGTGGATGCCCGGGTAGCTCAGGATGATCGTAAGACTGCCCGTGGCCGCGGGGTCCCGCTCCAAGGTCGCCTTGATCTCGTCCGCGAAAAAAAGGCGGTAAACGAGGATCTTGAACACGCCGAACGCCAAAAGGATGCAAAGCAGGTTGAGCACGAATTCCATCAGACTCTCCCGTTCTTCGGCGCGAGCGTCACGACCGCGTGGCAGGCGATCGCTTCGCCGCGGCCGAGCTCTCCGAAACCTTCGTTCGTTTTGCCCTTCACGGAGACGCTGGAAATCGGCAAGCCGAACACGGCCGCGACGTTCCGGCGCATCGCCGTCTTGTACGGACCCAGCTTCGGCGCTTCCGCGATGACGACCGAATCCACGTGCGCGACCCGGAATCCGCGTTTCAGGAGGAGCTTCGAGACGCCGACCGCGAAACGGTCGCCGGAGACGCCCTTCGTGCGGGCTTCCCCTGGCGGAAAATGATCGCCGATGTCGCCCTCGCCGAGGGCGCCTAGAGCGGCGTCGACGATCGCGTGCCAGAGCGCGTCCCCGTCCGAATGACCCCACAGACCTTTCGGGTAAGGGATTGTGACGCCGCCCAACACCAGTGGACGGCCTTCCTTAAGCGGATGAATGTCGTACCCGATACCGACTCGCACGGACGTCTCCTCTTCCGAGAGACGGCCGAACTGCGCGGCGTCCTCGGGTGTCGTGATCTTCACGTTGCCAGACTCGCCCGGCACCACGGCGACGCGGACGTTGGAGCCGTCAAAGAGAGCCGCCTCGTCGGTGGCCGCGCCGGCGCGCTTTCCGAGCGCGCGGTATCTCGAAACCAAAAGATCTTTCCGGAAGACCTGCGGCGTCTGCGCGAGCCAGAGCGATTCGCGGTCCTCGGTGCCGGTGACGCGGCCCGCGCGCGAGACGCGCTTCACGGTCGCAGTAGCGGGAACGGCGGCCAGTGCGGCTCCGGTTTCCTTCGCTTTGGCGATCACGCGGCGGACGAGCGGAACACTCGCGAACGGCCGAGCCGCGTCGTGCACGAGCACCCAATCCGCACCGGCCGCCTCGAACACGGCGTTTCGAACCGATTCTGCCCGCGTACGGCCGCCGGGCACGACACGCGCCGCGATTCCGGCTTCGGCGAGCAATTTTTCCGTTTCCGCGACACGCTCACGCTCGACAGCGACGAGCGTTTCCGTGAAACGGTGCGCGGCCGAGAGACGCTCGAGCGTATGGACGAGGAGGGCTTTTCCGGCGAATCGGACGAACGCTTTGGGAATTTTGGATCCGAACCGCGTGCCCTTCCCCGCGGCCGGGACGACCGCGGTGATCTTCATTCCGCGGCCGGTCGCGGCGTTTCGATCTTGCCGAAGATCATACGGCCCGCCGCGGTCTGGAGCACCGAGGTCACGACGATCCGCTGCACGCTTCCAAGAAGACGTTTGGCGGAGTCGACGACGACCATCGTTCCGTCCTCGAGATAACCGATCGCCTGGTCGCGCTCCTTGCCTTCCTTCACGAGGCGCACTTCGAGTTCCTCGCCTGGAAGCACGACCGGACGCAGCGCGTTGGCGAGCTCGTTGATGTTAAGAATGGTAACGCCCTGCAGCTCCGCGATCTTGTTCAAATTATAGTCGTTCGTGAGTACCTTGGCGCCGAGGACCTTCCCCATCTTCACGAGCTTCTCGTCGACCGTGCCGATCTCCGGGAAATCCTCCTCATCGATCTTCACGTTCACGATCTTGTTCATCTTATTGAGGACGTCGAGGCCGCGGCGGCCGCGCGTGCGCTTGAGCGAGTCCTGCGAGTCGGCCACCTGCTGCAGCTCCTTCAGGACGAAGCGCGGCACCACGAAACGGCCTTCGATGAAACGTGTCTGGCACAGATCCAGAATACGGCCGTCGATGATCACGCTCGTGTCGAGAAGGAGCACTGCGTCTTTCTGATCCTGGCGGTCGAATTTCACGTACGGGATGATCAGATTGAACTCGTCCCGGCCGCGCATCGTGAAGATGACGCCGACGTACGAGAAAATGATCACGAGAACGAGCTTGAGAGCCGAGGCCACAGCCTGATCGAGCTCCGGAATCAGGTCGATCGCGCCGGCCAGGAAACGGGACATAATGAAAGCGAGGATGAGGCCGAAGACGGCAGCCGAAAGACCGCGAAGGGACACTTTGCCGAGGGCGTGTTCGAAAAAGATGACCGTGACGGAAACCGCAAGACCGACGCCCGTACCGATCAGCGAGCCCTCGACGCCCTTGAACGCGAGCCCGAGCTGGTAACCGATGACGATACAGAGAAGGATGAAAAGTGCGCGAAAAAAACCGAAAGGCATCCGCTATTTCCTCTTGAGGAGCTTCCAGGGGTGGGCCTTGATGTCCTTCACGAAGGCCTCGAGATCGCGCGCGATAGTGTCGTCCTTAAGAAGGCGCCCGACCGTCCCTTCGCCGTCGCGCAGGCGCGCGGTGACGACGCGGAGCGATTCGGCCGCTTCTTTCAGATCCGCGCTCGCTTCGTGCAGGTCCTTGAGCACCGCGTCCGCGCTTCCGAAAGCGCCCTCGGCTTTGCCGAACGTGCCGCGCACGGTGTTCTGGAACGTCGGATCGGCGACGACGTGATTCACGTTGTCGACCGTGTACTCGATTTTTTGGACCAGGCGGTTGCCCGACTCGGTAAGCTTTTCCATGTTAACCGGCTCGCGGCCGACGAGCGTTCCACCGTCCGATAAAACGCGCTTGCCGGCCGTGCCCGGGGTGATTTCGACGTATTTCTCGCCGAGAAGCCCGAGACTCGATATCCGGATCTCGGCGTCGTCCTCGACGTACGCGCCTTGGGCTATCCAGGCGCCGATCTCGACCTGCGTCTCGCCGTCGCGGCTGCGGATGACCTTGATATCCTTCACTTCGCCGACCGGGACGCCGGCCAGGCGCACGGGAGAACCGTTCTCGATCCCGCTCACGGAATCGAACATGAAACGGACGGTGTAGCCGGGTTTCAGACTGAAATCGCCCGCTTTGACGACGAGCCACGCAAGGGCGACAAGAGACGCAAGCACGAACACCCCGACCTTAAATTCAAGGTTGGACTTCTTCATCCGACTTGTCCTTTCCTCCTGTTTCCCATAGGGTTACAACACGGTCCTATTGTGCCCGAAAAGTAGGGCGAAGCAAAGCCCTTTAAGCGCCGGGCTCCGGCACGGGACGACCTTCGACCGATTCGAGACTCTTGAACTGGATGTCCGAGATCGGCCCAGTGGCCGAACCCGTTATAAATTGGCGGACGATGGGGTCGTCCGTGTTCCGGATCTCTTCCGGCTTACCCAAACGGATGATCCGGCCTTGGTACATCATGGCGATGCGGGTTCCGATCTTGTAGGCGCTGGTCATGTCGTGGGTGACCGCCACTGACGTGACGTGAAGCTTGTCGTGGAGAGAGACGATGAGGTCGTTGATCGCGTCCGCCATGATGGGGTCGAGGCCCGTGGTGGGCTCGTCGTAAAGAAGGAACTCGGGGCGCATGCAGATCGCGCGCGCAAGCGCGACGCGCTTTTTCATGCCACCCGAGAGCTCCGACGGCTTGAGTTCGTGGATACCCTTAAGGCCGACGAGCTCGAGCGATTCCTCGACGCGTTCGCGGATGGCTCGGGAGGAAAGCGTCGTGTGCTCGAGGAGCCCGAAACCCACATTCTCCCCCACCGTCATCGAATCAAAGAGTGCGGAGAACTGAAAAAGCATACCAAACCGCATGCGAAGCTGGTTCCACTGCTTGCCGGAATAATGGGTAGTCGACTGGCCGTCGACAAGGATTTCCCCGTCGTCCGGCTTGAGAAGGCCGATCATATGTTTGAGGAGAACACTCTTGCCGCAGCCCGAGCGGCCGATGATCACGAGCGTCTCTCCTTTTTCGACCTTGAGGTCGATCTTGTTCAGGATTTGTTTGCCGCGGAACGACTTGGAAACCTTCCGGACGTCGATCATAGGAAGTAGAACATGATCGTGAAGACCGCGTCCGAAACGATGATGAGGATGAACGACGTCACGACCGCGCGCGTGGTGGCCTGCCCGACCCCTTCGGCGCCGCCCTCGACGCGCATGCCCTCATAGCAGGCGACCGTGCAGATGATGGAAGCGAAAATAAGCGTCTTGAAGAGCCCAGAGAAAATGTCCTTCAGGACGAGCGGGAGGAAGGTCATCTTCATGTACATGGTGTGAGAGAGCCCGAGCTTGTAAACCCCGACGAGGTAACCGCCGCAGATGCCGACGAAGTCCGCGTAGATGGTGAGAAGCGGCAGCATGGTGAAAAGCGCGATGAAGCGCGGCGCAACCAGATACTTGATCGGGTTCGTCGCGAGAGTCTCGAGCGCGTCGATCTGCTCGGTCACCTTCATGGAGCCGAGTTCCGCCGCGATGGACGCGCCGACGCGGCCGGCGACGACGAGTGCAGTCAGGATCGGCCCGATCTCGCGCGTCATGGAGATGGCGACCAGGCTCGGAATGTACATTTCGGCATTCACCTTCTGCATCTGGTAGGCGCTTTGAAACGCGATGACGACGCCGATGAAGAAAGCCGTGAGGGTCGAGATAAGGAAGGAGTCCACGCCGATCTTCACCATCTGCTCGACCAGCTGACGAGAGCGGAACGGAGGCATGGCGATCCAGAAAAGGGTCTTTAAGAGGAGCGTGAAAACGCCACCGGCGTACTCGACCGCGTCGACGGCGCGGCGCCCCACTGAAACGACGGCGCGCATCAGAATTTCAACTTTCGTTCCACACCCACGAATTCCTCCCCTTCACGGACCTCGAACTTGAGCGCGTCGCGCGACTGGAGCCTGTACTCGAAACCGACCCCGACCCCCCGGCGCTCGTCGGAACGGAGGCCGTCCGCCCGCGGCACGTCGTCCTCTACGTTAGTACGGCGAAGCTGAAGCCGCGCATTATCCCCAAACGACCTCTGCATGAGAAGGTCCGAACGGTCGCCCTTGCCTTTGGAGCGCGTGAGCTCCCAATCTCCCCAGACAACCGAATCCTGCTGGGCTTCGGACACGAGCGTGCGGTACGTGCGCTCCCGGAACACGTCCGAGGCCTCGAACGTGCGGTCGGCGAAACGCATCGCGGTGCCGTCCTTGAGAAGAAGCCTCGAATCGTACAGTCGGAGGGTCGGGTACACGCCCTCGAAGGAAAGATCCATGGCCTCGAACGGGCGGCGCGATATCCAGCCGTTCCGGATGCGGGCGCGGCCGTCGTAGGACGGGTTGAGCGGGTCGCCCCACACGCGCAGGTCGAACGTCACGGAACCCGGCACGGAAAGACCTTTCGAGAGATTGAAAAGCGGGTCCAAGTTCGCGAGGCTGTATTCGTCCGCCGCGACGGCCCAGCGCACCTCGTCGTCGTCAAGGCGGTATTCGGCCGCAAAATCGATCCCGCCGAAAAGGTCCTCGGAGCGCACGTTGAAAAGATGGCGGGAAAGCTCGAATTCGAAACGCGTCTCGTACGGAAGCGGGCGCCAATTGACCACCGTCCCTTCCGTCATGACCGTTCCCGTGAGCGAATCGTCGCGCGCGTCGGCGGCGGCGAGGAAGCGGGCTTCGACGACGACCTCGGTCGAGACGTCGAACGCGGCCATCTCGAAATGGTGGACCGCCATTTCCGCCCGGAGCCGTCCACCCTCAAAGCGGAGGTCTATCGGTCCGAAACGGCGGGCGCCGAATTCGAATTCCGCTCCCTCCGCGTGAATGACGACGTCCCGACCGCGAGTCACGGCGGCACGGCGCATCCAGGTGAGGATCGGAAGGTCTCGGCGGAGCACGCGGAAGCGGGGTTCCCAGCGCAGGCGCGGCGAACGAAGCTCGATTTGAACCTTGGCCACCGGGTCTTTCGAAATGAGATCGAGGAGGCGGTAGCGTAGGAGGATTTCTCTGCACTCGAAAAGGACGATGCGTCCGCCGGCCGAAGGCTCGCTAATTTCGAGGTCCTCGATCCTGACGAGGCCCGGGAAGCGTCCGCTCACGCGGCCGAAGCGCACGTCAAGGCCGGTCCCGCGGGCGATGGTGGTTTCGATGCGGGAGACAAAGGCTTCGAAGACCGCCTCCTTCCTCAGGTGGAGAAAGGCCGCGGCGGCCGCGAACGCGGCCAGCGCCAAGAGCCAGCGCGCGGCCTTGCGTTTACGCTTGCCGGCGAGAGCCGATTTCAATGGATGACGCCGACCCCTTGCTGCTGGAAGAGCAGGTGGTCGTCGTCCTTCACCGAAATGAGGATCGTCTCGTTCGGACGGATACGGCGCGCGATGAGCTCCTCGGCAAGCGGATCCTCGACGTAGCGCTGGATCGTCCGCTTGAGGGGACGAGCGCCGTACATCATGTCGAAGCCCTTCGAGATCAGGAACTCTTTTGCAGGCGCATCGAGAACGATCGCAATCTCGCGTTCGGCGAGGCGCTTCTGGAGGTTCGCGATCTCGATATCGATGATCTTCTCAAGCTCCTCACGCGAGAGGCGCTGGAACACGATGATATCGTCGACGCGGTTGATAAATTCCGGCTTGAACGCCTTCTTCACTTCTTCAAGGAGGCGCGACTTCATTTCTTTGTAATCCGTCGAGGCTTGGTCCTGCGCCTTGAAGCCGATAGAGCCCTGCTTCCGGAGCATATCGGCTCCGATATTGGAAGTCATGATGAGCATGCAGTTCCTGAAGTCAACCTTCCGGCCGAGCGAGTCGGTCAGGCGGCCTTCCTCGAGCACCTGGAGCAGCATATTGAAGACATCCGGATGTGCCTTCTCGATCTCGTCGAGGAGCACGATGCAGTACGGGCGGCGGCGCACGCGTTCGGTGAGTTGTCCTCCCTCTTCATACCCGACGTACCCGGGAGGCGCGCCTACGAGACGCGAGACGTTGAACTTTTCCATGTACTCGGACATGTCGAAGGTGATGAGGGCGTTCTCGTCCCCGAACATGAATTCGGCGAGTGCCCGTGCGAGCAGCGTCTTGCCGACGCCCGTGGGCCCGAGGAACACGAAAGAACCGATCGGGCGGCGCGGATCTTTGAGACCTGCGCGCGAACGGCGCACCGCGTGCGAAATCGCCACGATCGCCTCTTCCTGACCGATGACGTGCTGGCGGAGCTCCTCTTCGATGCGCATGAGCCGCGAGGTTTCCTTCTCCTCCAAACGTGCGATCGGGATGCCTGTCGACTTCGCGATCACTTTCGCGATTTCATCCTCGCCGATCTCGAGCTCGATCTTCGAGCGGGATTCCATCCAGTCGCGCTTGGCCTTGTCGAGCTGGCGGCGGAGCTCACGCTCCTGATCGCGCAGAGCGGCGGCCTTCTCGAAATCCTGCTCCTTGATCGTGTCTTCTTTTTCTTTCTTCAGATTCTCGAGCTTCTTGTCCAGCTCCTTGACCTCGGGCGGGGCCGTGTGCGTGGAAAGACGCGCGTGCGCTCCGGCTTCGTCGATGATGTCGATCGCCTTATCCGGCAGGAAACGCCCGGCGATGTAGCGGTCAGAGAGTTTCGCGGCGGCTTCGAGCGAGGAGTCGAGGAACTTCACCTTGTGGTGCGCCTCGTATTTGTCGCGCAGGCCGCGTAGGATGAGCACGGTCTCCTCGACCGACGGCGGATCGACCATGATCGTCTGGAAACGGCGTTCGAGCGCGGAGTCTTTCTCGATGTACTTGCGGTACTCGTCGAGCGTGGTCGCGCCGATGCACTGGATCTCGCCGCGCGCGAGTGCGGGCTTCAGAATGTTCGACGCGTCGATCGCGCCTTCGGCGCCGCCGGCGCCGACCAACGTGTGGAGCTCGTCGATGAAAAGGATGATGTTCTCCGACCGCTTGATCTCGTCCATGACGGCCTTGATGCGCTCTTCGAACTGGCCGCGGTACTTCGTGCCGGCCACCATGAGAGCGAGATCGAGCGTGATCACGCGCTTATTCCGGAGAATCTCCGGAACGTCGCCCGAGATCACCTTGGACGCGAGACCTTCGACGATCGCGGACTTGCCGACGCCAGCCTCGCCCAGAAGAACGGGGTTGTTCTTGCGACGGCGCGAAAGCGTCTGCATCACGCGTTCGATTTCGTCGTCGCGGCCGATGACGGGGTCGAGCTTGTTGTCTTTGGCGAGTTTCGTGAGGTCGCGGCCGAACGCGTCGAGCGCTGGGGTCTTCGTCTTGGAGACGGAGCTCGGGGAAGTGCCGCCCTGGGGAGCGGGGCCCGAACCCTGCGAAAATTGCGAGCCGGGGGTCGTGGAGCCGAGAAGCTTAATGACTTCCTCACGGACCTTCTCAAGGTCGAGGCCCATGTTGAGGAAAACCTGGCTCGCCACGCCCTCCCCCTCGCGGATGAGGCCCAGGAGCAGATGCTCCGTACCGATGTAATTGTGGCCGAGCGTACGCGCCTCTTCCATAGCCAGCTCCATCACCTTCTTGGCCTTGGGAGTGAACGGCAGATCGCCGGAAACGACGGTGGTGGGCCCGAGCTGGACGAGTTTTTCCACCTCGAGACGAATGTTGTTAAGGTTCATTCCCAGGCTCTGGAGAACGGCGGCGGCGACGCCCTCGCCTTCGCGGAGGAGGCCCAGGAGGATGTGTTCGGTGCCGATGTAATCGTGGTTGAAACGCTTGGCCTCCTGTTTGGCCAGGAGGATTACTTTACGGGCACGCTCGGTAAACTTGTTAAACATGGGATGGGGTCTCCGTTACAAATGATTATAAAGGAACAGCCCAAAGAAAGCTAGATTCTTGCCTTTTTTTAGCGTCCCTCGAGGCGGCGGCGGATCAGATTGGCCCGCTTCACGTCCCTTTGGGCGGAGCTTAAGATCCGCCCTTCGATCTTCTGGAGGTGGGCCGGCTGGGTCAGGATAAAGAGCTCGTTCACGGCCCGGCGGTCGATTTCGGCGAGAATTCCCATGTCCACGCCCAGGCGAACCATGGAAAGGAGGCCCAGGGTTTCCTTGGTGTTGATGATGTGGGCGCTCTTCAGCGTCCCGTTCGAGCGCCAGATTTTGTCCTGCAGCATCTCGCGGTTCTGCTTCATGATCGTCTTTCGCGCGTTCTCCTCGTGTCCGATCACCTGCCGGATGATGCGCTCCAGGTTGTCGATGATGTCCTCTTCGGAAGAGCCGAGCGTGACCTGGTTCGAGATTTGGAAGAAATTTCCCTCGGCCTCCGTGCCCTCGCCATAAAGGCCGCGCGCGGTCATGCCGAGCTTCGTGATCGCCTGTAGGACGCGGCTGATCTGTTTGGTCATGACGAGCGACGGTAAATGAAGCATTACGGAGGCGCGCAGGCCGGTGCCGGTGTTCGTTGGGCACGCGGTGAGGTAGCCCCAATCAGGATGAAACGCGAACTGCGCGCGCTTATGGAGCGCGTCGTCGACGCGGTTGGCGATGCGCCAGCATTCCTGCAGATTGAAGCCGGACTGCATGACCTGGATCCGGAGGTGGTCCTCCTCGTTGATCATGATGTTGACCACTTCCTTGTCGCCGATCACCACCGACTTGAACTCGGGGTGCACGATATGCTCGCGGCTGATAAGGTGCCGCTCGAGCAGGAACTGCTTGTCGACGTCGTCGATCTCGGCCATGCGGACCGCCAAGCCGTTTTTCATGTACTCGGTGGAAAGAACCCCTTCCTCGAGCCGCTCGAGCGTCTCCTTCTCCTGCTTCTTGGTCGCCCAGTGCGAGAAGGGATACTTGTCGAGGTTGCGCGCGAGCCGGACCCGCGAGCTCATCACGATGTCGGAATTGGGGCCGGTGCCGCGAAGCCATTCGCACGTCTGGCGGATCAGGTGGTCTACTTTCATGCGACTCCGCCTTTCTCGCCGGTCTTCTGCTGTTCCTTGATCTTTTTCTCGAGGAACTTGATCTTGTCGCGCAGCGTCGCCGCTTCTTCGAACTCCTCTTTCTTGACGGCTTTCAAGAGGTCTTGTTTGGCGGCGTCGAGCTCCTCGGCGAGCTTCACCGAGAGCTTCACTTCCTTCATCGCGACGGGGCTCGGCGACTTCCCGCCGTGCTGGTTCGAGCCGTGGATTCGTTTTAAAAGCGGCAGGAGGCTGACTTTAAACGCGCCATAGCACTCGCCGCAGCCGAGGCGGCCGATCTTCTTGAAGTCTTCGTAGGTGAGGCCGCACTGCGGGCATTTGTTCTTGGGAGGGGCGGCTCCGGGAACGGCCGGCTCCTGCTCGACGTCCGAGAGCGCAGCCAGAAGGTCGGCGATGCCGAAGTGCTGCTCGACATCGGAGCCCTTCTGCTTGGCGCAGCCCTCGCAGAGATTGAGCTTCGTGATCTGCTCGTTGATGATCTCGGTCAGGTGGACCGTCGCCTTGTTTTTACCGCACTCGTCGCAGAGCATCGATTCCTTCAAGCGCGTTGTCCGGCCGGATCCTTCAGATCGTAGCGGGTCCCTTCGACGGCGGTCACTTTGCGGAATTCCTGCATGATGCGCCCGGTGGACGGGCCGGGGCGGCCCTCCCCGATGATACGGTTGTCGATTTTCACGACGGGAACGATCTCGGCGCCGGTTCCGGTGAGAAAAACTTCGTCGGCGGTGTAAAGATCGTGGCGCGTAAAGACTTCCTCCGAGACGCGAAGTCCGAGCTTCGTGCCGAGCGCCATGACGACGTCTCGCGTGATGCCCTTCAAGATGCCCACGTACGGAGGAGGCGTCACGAGCGCGCCACCCTTCACGTAGAAGATGTTCTCGCCGGTGCATTCAGTGACGTAGCCTTGCGCGTTAAGCATGAGCGCTTCGCTCACGCCCGCGTTCGTGGCTTCGATCCGCGCGAGGATGTTGTTGAGATAGTTGAGCGTCTTGAGCTGAGGGTTCACGGCCTCGACGTGGTTGCGCACCGTCGCGGCAGTCACGATCGCGATCCCCTTCTCGTACAGCTCCTTCGAGTACATCGCGATCTTGTCGGCGATGATGAAGAGAGTGGCCTTCGCGCATTTGCGGGGGTCGAGCCCGAGGTCGCCAGGCCCGCGGGTGACGACGAGGCGGATGTACGCGTCGCGCAGCGAGTTCGCCTGAAGTGTTTCGATGACGGCGCGCTCGAGCGCGTCCTTCGGGAGCGGAACTTCGAGCATGAGCGTGTGTGCGGATTCGTAAAGGCGATCCAGGTGCTCGGAGAGCTTGAACACGACGCCGTCGTACGAGCGAATTCCCTCGAACACCCCGTCGCCGTACAAGAGGCCGTGGTCGAACACGCTCACGACCGCCTTCTCGCGGTCCACGAGACGGCCGTCCAGCCAGATTTTCAGGTTCCCCTTCGCGTCGCTCACCGTTCCTCCCAATCCCGTTTCTCGATGTTCCAAACCCGGTCCGTCATCTTCGCGATCCGCTCGTCGTGCGTGACGAGAACCACCGTACACTTTTCCTTCCGGAAAACGTCCGACAAAAGCTCCGCGACGTCGCGGCCGGTCGCCGCGTCCAGATTCCCCGTCGGCTCGTCGCAGAAAAGGATTTCGGGGTCGTTGATGAGCGCCCGCGCGATCGCCACGCGCTGCTGCTCGCCGCCCGAAAGCTCGCTTGGGAAATGCGTCGCGCGGTCCTTGAGACCCACGCGCTCGAGGAGCCCCGCCGCGCGGTCGTGCGCCCGGTCGCGCTCCGACTTCTCTTTTCGAAGAAGAAGAGGCAGCATCACGTTCTCGAGCGCCGTGAATTCCGGCAAAAGATGGTAGAACTGAAAAACGAAACCGATCTTCCTGTTCCGGAAAGCGGCTTTTTCGTTCTCGCCGAGGGCGTGGACGTCGACGCCGGACAAGAGCACTTTGCCGGAATCGGCCCGGTCGAGGCCAGAAAGCACGTTCAAAAGCGTCGTCTTTCCGGAACCCGAAGGACCCCAAATCGCGACGCCCTGTCCCTTCGGAACCTTCAAATTTATCCCCGAAAACACCTCGAGGCGGCGACTGCCGTCCCAGTATACCCTGCTCAGACCGGAGGCTTCAATACTTGTTGTTTCGACCGCATCACTCATAGCGAAGAGCCCGTACAGGGTCCAAGCGGCCGGCCATCCACGCGGGATAGAACGCCGAAACGAGGCTGAGGACGATGGCGGTCGCGACGACCAGGAACGTATCCTGGAGGTCCATCCGCACCGGAATGCGGTTCACGTAATAAATCTCCTTGGGCAGCTCGAGCAGCGGGTAGCGGTCAAGCGCCCAGCAGAGCGTTGAACCGACCGCGAGCCCCGCAGCCGCTCCGGCGACGCCGATAAAGAGGCCGTCGTACACGAAAATCCGCACGAGCGCACCCGGCGACGCGCCCAGCGCCTTCAACACGCCCATGTCCTTCGTCTTGTCCATGACGAGAATCGTGAGGCTGCCGGCGATATTGAGACACGCGACGAGGATGATGAGCGCGAGGATCAGGAACATCACCACCTTCTCGAGCTTGAGCGCCGCGAAAAGCATGCGGTTCATGTCCATCCAGGTCCGCACGCGGAATCCTGAGAGTTTGGGAGCGAGGGATTTTTTGAACGCGTCCGCGCGGTCGGGGTCATCGAGCGCGACAGAGACACCGGTCACCGCCTCCCCCATTCCGTAAAGACTCTGCGCGTTGGCGAGGTTGAGGAAAAGGAGGTTCGCGTCGTACTCGTACATGCCGGACGAAAAAATTCCCTCCACGCGGAACGTGCGCGGCTTGTCCTGCTTCTGCGTGAGGATCTTGAATTCGGAACCCATGACGAGCCCGGCGCGCTTGGCGAGTTCGAGGCCGAGCACCGCGCCGTCGGGGGCGTCGGTGAGCGCACCGCGCGAGACATGGCGCCCGAACCGGGAGACTTTCTCTTCGGCCTTCGGGTCGAGGCCGCGCACAAGGACACCGGTTCCCCAGTCGCCGCTTTGGAGGAGCGCCTGGCCCTCGACGTACGGCGCGGCGCCGACCGCGCCCGGTAAGGCGGCGAGCTTCGCGGTGAGCGCGGCGTGCCCCGTGAGCAACGGATCCTTTTCGACGGAGACGTGCGCGTGCAGGCCAATGATTCGTTCCTTCAAGTCCGAATCGAAGCCGTTCATCACGGCGAGGGTGGTGATGAGGGCAGCGACACCGACGGCGATGCCGAGAATGGAGATAGTTCCGATGATTCCGACGAAGGGGTGGCGCCGTTTGGAGAAGATATAGCGCCTCGCGATCAGGCGCTCCGCGCTCATGCGCCTTTCTCGGGCTTCATCTGCGGGAAAAGAATGACTTCGCGAATCGAGGGCTGGGTAACGAGAAGCATCGTGAGGCGGTCGATCCCGATTCCCAGACCGCCGGCGGGCGGCATGCCGTGCTCGAGCGCGTAGAGGAAGTCCTCGTCGAGCGCCTGCTCTGGTTTTTTGCCCGCTTCTTTCAATTCTTCCATAAAGCGCTCGCGCTGCTCGATCGGGTCGTTCTGCTCCGAATAGCCGTTGGCGACTTCCATTCCGCCCACGTACAACTCGAAGCGGTCGGCCAGGTGCGGGTTCTTTTTGTTCTTGCGCGCAAGCGGCGAGATTTCAGCGAAGTATTCGGTGACGAAGAAGGGCTCGAGCACGGAGGCGTCGCCGGAAGGATTCACCGGCAGAAGGTCGCCGACGATGTTGATGATCTGCGTGCGCGAGACGTTCTGGCCCTTCACGTCGACGCCCTTCTCCTTCAGCTTCACGATCCACGAGGCGAGCTCGTCCTCGGGCACGATGCCGAAATGCTCTTTCATGAGACCCGCGAAAGACAGGCGGTGCCACTTCGAAAGGTCAAGCGTCTTGCCCTCGCCGGCAGGGATCTGCAGCTTACCGAACGCAGCGAGCGCCGCGTTCTTCACGATCTCTTCGCAGAGATCCATCACGTTATTCACGTCGTGGTACGCCGTGTAGACCTCGAGCATCGTGAACTCGGGGTTGTGGCGCGTCGAGATGCCTTCGTTACGGAAACTTTTGTTCACCTCGTAGACCTTCTCGTACCCGCCGACGAGAAGCTTCTTGAGATAAAGTTCGGGAGCGACGCGCAGGAAAAGCGGAATGTCGAGCGCCTCGTGGTGAGTCGCGAACGGCTTGCCGGCCGCGCCGCCGGGGATCGGATGCATCATCGGGGTCTCAACTTCGAGATAGCCTTTGTCGTCCAGGGTCTTTCGGATCGAACGCACGATCTGCGACCTCTTCTTGAAAATCTCTCGCGATTCCTCGTTCGCGATGAGGTCGAGGTACCGGTGGCGATAACGCTTCTCGACGTCCTTCAAACCGTGCCATTTCTCGGGCATCGGGCGAAGGCTCTTCGAAAGGAGGTGGATGCGGGACGCGCGGATCGATATCTCCCCCGTCTTCGTCGTGAAGAGCTCGCCTTCGACGCCGATCCAGTCGCCGAGATCGAGAAGGTCGAACACCGCGCGGTCGGTTTCGGGGAGCTCCTCTTTCTTCACGAAAAGCTGCACGCGGCCGGAGTCATCGCGCAGGTCGCAGAAGACGGTCTTTCCCATGAACCGCATCGCCGAAAGGCGGCCGGCCGAAACGACGGATTTCTTGTCGGCGAAGCCCGCGACCGTGGCCGCGATCGGCTCGGTTTTGGGGAACGCGCCGCCGAACGGATCGATCCCGAGCGCCTTTAAGGCCTCGAGTTTCCGGTAACGTTCCTTCAGGAGATCGTTCGTCTGGAGATCGCTCATAAGCGCCTTATTCTATTCGACAATCGCCCCGGATGCAACACGGGGAAGTTTGTGTCTTTTTCTTCTCCGGGACCACAAAGCGTTCAATTCGGCGAAAACCGTAAGCGTGGCTCCCTACGAAGAAAAAGACACAAACTTCCCCCGTAGCGGCCCCGCGAGGCGATCCGCGTCTTTCCTTCGTAGGGATCCACGCTTACGGTTCTGGTCGAATTTAGGCCTTTGTGGTCCCGTAGAAGGAAAGTCGCGGATCAGCTCGCGGGAACCTATACGCGCGAGTAGGCGTGGTGCTTCGAGTGGTCGAAGTAGGCGAAGGCCGCCACGCCCCAAAGGAGGACGATGAAAAGTTCGCCGAAGCGGGTGTAGAGCGAGGTGACTCGTCGAAGCGTGATGTCCTGCGCCCGGTAGCCGGTCACGAAGATCTCTTCGCCGTTGTCCTCAACGCTTGAGAGCGTGCGGCCCGTCGCGTCGATGAAAGCCGACCAGCCCGTATTCGCCGCGCGGACCACTGGTACGCGGTTTTCGACCGCACGGAACGTCGACGCCTGTCCGTGCTGGTACGGGGCGGACGTCTTCCCGAACCAGGCGTCGTTGGTCACGTTCACGAGAAAGTTTGCGCCGTGGCGGACGAAATCGCGCGTTAGCGACGGAAACATGTCTTCGTAGCAGATGAGCGTCGCGAACTTCGCCCGGACCGCGGTCTTCCGGTGACGCGATCTCGCCTCGAAGATCGTGAATTCCTCACCTGGGGAAAAGTCACCGATCGGCGGCGAGACGGCGCGGATAAATCCGAGCAGTGGCTCCAAGGGCAGGTACTCGCCGAACGGCACGAGATGCATCTTGGAATAACGCCGGCGCTCTTCCCCGTCGGGGCCGAAGTGGATCGCGCTGTTGTAGAAACGAACACCCCGGTCGGTGACGTCGCCGATGGTCGGCGCACCGATGAGCGCCTCGGCCCGCGAATGGCGAACGAGGCTCCGGAGGTGAGCGGACATGAGCGGTTCGTCCTCGAGAAATCCCGGGAACGACGTCTCGGGCCAAACGATAAGATCGGACTTCTCAACCGCGCACATGAACGAAAGCCGCTTGTACTTCTCGAAAATGATGTTCTTGATGCGGCGGTCCCATTTCTCTTCCTGCGGCACGTTGCCCTGCACCACCGAGACCCGGAGCACGGCCTTCGGCGCCGGCGAACGGTAAAACGTGTCCCATTCGATGAGTCGCCACGCCCCGTAG
>Ga0163149_10000184_pt1 | contig 81644 bp, 122 predicted proteins | sample OliLakLV19MP5G1_FD_148604 | JGI IMG/M metagenome (GOLD analysis project Ga0163149, IMG submission 148604) | Freshwater microbial mat bacterial communities from Lake Vanda, McMurdo Dry Valleys, Antarctica - Oligotrophic Lake LV.19.MP5.G1 | ecosystem: Environmental > Aquatic > Freshwater > Lake...
GCGAAGACGGCAGCACCGACCGCACCCGCGGTCCGCACCATGCCCCACGAGAATCCGTCCGAGTGAGCGGAGCCGTCTGATGCGTCCTCCCACGTGCAGGCGCCCTGAAGCACACCGGGGACGACCGCAGCAGAATCCGAGATGAGGAAGAGGATAAGCGAGTCATTGACCGTCGTAGTAAGGACCGGCATCGCCACGCGAGCAGCAGAATTGCTCGCAGTGCGGTAGCCCGCGCCTGCGCCACCCGTCCCATTGAAGGGCGTGGCCGTGTTCACATCACGAATTGACAAGAGGTGAACGTTTGCCGTCTCTGCGATCGTATACGTGAACGTCGGATCGGTCTCGGCCGCTCCGGCGATCTTGTACAAGATCGCCAGGTTGCTCGTGTTGGACACACTGAAGAGCTGAGTCCAGCCAGCCAGGGACCACGCTTGCGTCGTTCCGGTGTCTGCCGAGAGGATGGCTAGAAGTAGGTCGTTCTCGGCGTGGACCGGAAGCGTCGCGACAATTGTTGTAGCGCTCGTTACCGTGCCGTAATTGAACGTCCAGTCACGAATCGCCGGCATAGATCACGTGTCTCCGGTTCGAATCGCTGTCGTAGAACCTCCGCTTGATCCGAGAGTACCAACGGTTTCAAACGTCTTGATCGGCGTGCCTCCGCCGTCGCGAACTCGAACGAAGAGGTTACGATCTGCGAGGTAAACGCCCGTGAACGACGCAGTGGCTGCGACTGCCAACAAGTCAACATAGGAGATGAAGATGCTGTTTCCGGCTTCCACGGCGCCACCAGTAGCGGGGTCAGCGACGAAGTTGGTCGAGCCGATCGTGAACGTCGAACCCGTGTAGGACGTGTACGCGACGCGCCGGAAGATTCCGCTGTTGAGCTGAATGCGGATTGTGCCTGTCGAGGGCGTGTCCGTGGGGATGGCCGAGGTGCAGACCACTGCCAGGACGCCGGCGCCGTTGAGCGTCGTATTGAGCCGGAGCTGGCGAGGGTCTTCGCTCGCGACAACCGTGCCGTTGACGGCGGCCGTGGCGGCTGACGTTCCGCCAGTGATCGTCGAGTTGTCGACGGGCGGCGACCCAGTGAGGAGACGGATCTGTATCCGGCCCGTCGTGCCGTCGTCAGTGAGTGCGGAGAGGTACCCTGTACCCGCTGGGCTCGTGAACGTGAGCGTCTCTCCGAGCTGGAACGGGCCGCCGGCCTCCGCGTCGTACGCGAACGAGTAGCCGAGGGGTGCAACAAGTGTGCGATCCTCGCCGGAGATGAGACCTCCAACAGTGAATGTAACGTTGTTTGGCGGTACACGGAGGGTGCCGTCGAGGTCCGTGACCTTGTCTGAAGCGGACAGGTCAGATGTTTCAACGCCAAGGCCGTATGCTCCGATGAGTGCTGTACCAGTGGAAGCACCAACAGAGGGCGTCGCAACAGTTCGCTCGGTGACTGTCACGTTGACCATGCATGTGGCAGCCGATGTCCCGCCAGTGATGACTTGATTATCTGTGGGCGCGACTCCTGTGAGTAGCTGCATCCAAAGCTTCGTGCCTGCCGTGGTGCTGTTGATGGCGAGGAGCTGCCCCGTGCCACCCGTCCACGAGAGCGCTTCCACGGCAGCGAAGGTGCCGGTGGGCGTGTCGATCACAACCTCGTGCGTGACTCCGCGGAAGACCTCGCCGGGGATGCCGTACTGCTTCGGGCTCGCATAGACCTTGAAGTACAGGTCGTCCGCTGCCGTTGCCGTCCACGTAGCCACGACGAGCTGAGAACGGTTGCCTGTGTGGGTGCCGGTCGCCGCGAGGCCCTGGATCTGGACGTAGTTCGAACCGTCGCCGACCGCTTTCTCGAACGTGATCGTGTAGTTCGTCGAGGCCAGCATCTCGAACTGCGTGAGGAATGCGATCTCGTATTCGATGTATGCAGTCGTTAGTTTCGAAACGTCGAAGTTGACAGAAGTCGCAAGCGCCGCGGCAGTGGGGATGGACGACGTGCCGAACGTACCCGAGTGAGCGTAGAGCTTTGCCGTGAGGTTACCCGTGGGTGAACCCGTCTTCTTCATTTTCACACGTACGCGTGTCAAATATTGCGCGTTTACGCCGTTGACGAAAGACTGTGCCTGCCCGATGACAGTTGCGTTGCCAACCTGAAAGTCTGAACCAGAGTCCGCGCATGAGCTCTCGATCGTAGATTCACGGTGAAGCCACTTGTGGCGCTCGTAGAACTGGTTGATCGAGAGTGCGGCCCTGTTCCACTCCGCGTAGTACGGCTCGTTGACGGTGTCGTTGTTCACATCAAGGAGCCGGTAGCCCTGTGTGTTCGTGATCGTCGTGTAGCCGCGAATGGAAGCCTCGGCGGTCGCGTTGTTCAGGTCAGCTGCGTACGTGAGTGCGAGAACGTTGTTGCCTCGCGACGTGCCGTTGATCTTGAACTCCGAATAAGTGAAGCCGGTCGAACGTGTCTGCCCGACGAGACGGCGACCGTCGATGTCCGCTCCGCTCGTGCGCGTCTTGAGCATGAAACGATGCGAGATACCAGCTGCCGAGTCGGCGTTGATGCCTGTGTCCCAGAAGTTCGGGTAGGCAGGCTTGCCGTTCTGCAAGATCTGGAGCGGCGTCCCAGTAGCGGCGAACATGAGGATGCCGTCATAGATGTCGGCACCGCTGTTCTGGATGATCGACCCGTCGAACAAGTGCTGCGCTGCGGTATCGTCGATGTTGTACGGCGTGTTCAGCGTGATGATGTTGTCGGTCGAGCGCTCCGAGGCCGTCGCATCCGTGATGTCGAGGATGTCGTTGCCAGCGGCGGCGGCGTCATCCATGAGGTCACCGAGCCAGCGGTGCAACGCGATGACGGTGTAGTTGCTGGTCGTCCCCGTGTATCGAATTTCACCGTTAGCGGCGACACTGAAGTCATCTGCGATTGCCATGTTGGATACTTACCTGTCACGACGATTGTAATGTGACCTTGACGATCAAAGCTGTGTTGTGCTCGCAATCTTTTCGAACGAGAATGATTTCATCGCCTCTCGCATGTCGGACGTCGTGAAAGATCCCGAGGTCCAGTGGCGGAAGCTACTGCCACGGTGCTCAGAGTTGTTTCCGTCATCCAAAACGAAAAACGTGTAATTCGTTCCAAAACCCCAGCTTAACTCGCGAATCTCAAGACAGATCAAGACACGAGCATCGTGGAGAGAAGTTTGATAGACGTCGCCAACATGTGGCAAGCAAGTCATAGCAGTCGGAAGTACTTCGCGTCAGCGAGAATGCAGCCGATGCCCTCCGAACAGACGACCAGGGCGGCGTACGTGCAATTGAAGGCTAAGTCCTCGTCGTCAAGCACATCGATCACTCCGCAGATGTCACCCGGCGTGAGAACGGAAGTCACCATGACGAGCGTGTCGTCGTCGTCGGACGAATTGTACCACATTTTAGTAGGCCACAGATGCGTGTGCTTAACCACAAGCAACGTCATGCACGGCTCTAGTCTAGGCACCCAGGAAGTGGGTGCCACTCACATTGCTCGCAATTCCAATCAAGCCACGCATCTTAACGATGTTGTAATCATGTACTTGAATTACTTCCCTGGAGTGCACTCATATCCCCACACCCAACCGGAGAGTTTCACGTTGTTGTGAACAAGCTCCACCATGTATGCTGTTTTTCCCTTGTCGGCGTTCTGGATGACACCAAGCACGGTTGCCTTGGTGTCGTACTCGACGATGGCGCCTTCCTGCATGGTCTGATCGAGCAGACGCTTCCCATCTTCGGAGATGCGACGAAAACGCGAACCAGACACGATGATGATGTTGTTACCGGGCTTCATGTTATTCTTCTTTCCAATAGCGTTTTGCGACAATGTTGGCAACGTGACCTTTGGAAACGCCAAACTCGATTGAAAGCTGTCGATAGCTAATCCGAGTTGGATCCGCTTGAGGCAAGTGTCGCGTGTGATCATAACATAGTCGAATTTCGGTTACCTGTTCACGTGTCAGACAAGCGTTCGGGTGATTTTCAGCTGCTTGATGCATGCCATTTCGTTCACCACTCACAGCTTCGCCTATACGTTTACGTGTCACCTCAGAATGTAACTTTCCATATGCGTGATGTTTTGCACCACTCATGGATTCACTTTTCTGACGTTTCCATTCGTCTGAATGAGTATGTCCAAAGAAGGGATTGGAATTTCCCATCATCATTTCGCTGATTTCAGGTCTTTTCTTCCCATACATTGGGTTGTTGCTCCCTGATCTCGCCTCTATCCATTCGCGCGAAGGTTTCCATCCGGTGGCTCCTTCGCCACCGACAGTGAGATTTGCTCCCCAGGATTCAGACTCAGAGCTTTCGTGTGTCTTGAACTTCGCGATGAAACGGATTTCTTCTGTGAAGGCGTATGCTTCATCTTTTGTAGCAAGCACGACTTCGCGTCGTCGGCCGTATTTGCGAGTGATATTTTTCCAATAGACGTTACGTTCAGATCTTTGAACCCGTGAAAGTGTACCCTTCCCGACATAAAATGGTCGAGGCGTATTTTCAAGCGTCCAATCCACGTAGACAAAGAAGATGTTATTCCTTGACAGGCTCATGCACAATTGCGTCCAAAAGTAGGAAAATGCCGGCGACGCTAGAAGCGTTCCGGAAGGCGCATCGCGACACCTTGACGGGGTCGATGATGCCTGCCTTGCGAAGATCCTTGATCTCACCGACGGCAGCGTCCCAGCCGACGTTTGCGGTCGGATCGCTTCGATACGCCAAACTGTTCATCCTGTCACAGACGACGTCGGGTGATTGTCCCGCGTTCTCGACGATGCGTCGAAGAGGAGCCTTGCAGGCGTCGAAGACAGCCTTCCATCCACAAGCAACGGCACCCCCGTCGGCGAGGATCTCCTTGACATCTTCGTTGTACATCTGAAGATCGTGTTGGATCTTGAAGAGTGCTGCGCCGCCACCTGGGACAACGCCTTCTTCAAGCGCTGCTTTTGCAGCGTGAAGTGCGTCTTCCAGCCTGTACTTGCGTTCAACCAGTTCGAGCTCGGTGGCGCCACCGACGCGCACGATGGCCGCACCACTGGAGAGCTTGGCGAGGCGTCGACGAACGGCGTCTGTTTCTTCCTTCGAAAGGGTGGCGTCGTCGATCTGGCCGCGCAGTTCTGTAATGCGCTCAGCAACACGATCGCTAGCGTCTGCGCGACCGACGATGGTGGTCACCTTGGAGTCGACAACCACCTTCTTTGCGTGACCGACATGAATCAGCTTGGTCTCGTCGACCTTGCGACCACTGGAATGAGTGGGATGCTCGCCGCCGACCAGCGCGATGAGATCGCGCATCTGAGCGTCGCGGTCGGAGCCAGCCCCGGGGAGTTTGACCGCAACGACACGCAGATTCGCTTGAGCTCGGTTGAGCACGAGGCCTTGCATGGCATCCCCATCGATCTCGTCGGCGACGATAAGCAGCGGCTTCTGAGCCTTGTTGCAGTCCTCGAGCAGCGGGATGAGCTCCTTTAAGGAGGACAGCTTACGATCGGTGATGAGGACGACACAATCCTCGTAAGATGCGCGCATCTTCTCCTGATCTGTGACAAAGTACGGGCTGAGATAGCCTCGGTCAAAGCGGAGGCCTTCAACAATCTCGAGAGTCGTCGTCGCCGACCGCGCGTTCTCGACAGCTACGACTCCGTCGACGCCGGTCTTGTGCACCGCACGCGCAACGAGCTCACCGATCTCGACGTCTCCGTTGGCACTGATCGTCGCGATGTCTCTCAGCGCCTCTTCGGTGTTGATGGGCTCCGCGATACTCGCGAGCTCTTTCAAGACACGCGCGGTCGCCGCGTCCAGTCCTCGCTTGATGTCCGAAGGCTCCATGCCGGCTGCGGCGTACTTGATGACGCTGTTGACGAGCGCGCCGGTGAGCACACTAGCTGTCGTAGTGCCGTCACCGGCCTCGTCGTTGGTGCGACTAGCAGCCTCACGAACGAGCTGAGCTCCCATACGTTCGGCGGGATCGACGGGATCGACCGCCTTGCTGACCGTGACGCCGTCCTTGGTGACGACAGGCGACTCGCCCTCCTCACCCTGGATGATGACGCACTTGCCACGCGGACCCATCGTGGCACCCACGGTGTCCACTGCGAGGTCTAGACCCCTCTTCAGGGGTCCTACCGCGTCCTTGCCACGCAGGATGACCGAACGCCCAACGCGCGGCCGGCCAGATTCCTTCTTGAACATTCCGTCGAACATGCGACGGATCTTAGTCGCTTGTCTAAGTTCGTTCTGTGGTATTCTTCACTTACATTGATTGGACGACTGAGGAAATTGCGCGCGCTTTTACGTCGGCAAAGGTAACGAATCACGTGTCAGAGAGCGAAAGAGAAATCTGTATTGGTAGCGGGTAGCTGCGAAATATGAGCACGTTCGTGAGGTCGTGTTCGCAACAAAAGACGAGCGTATGGCTCTTGATTTTGAGATCGAAATGATCGCCGTGCACAAAACATATCGCTTTGATAACGCTGATCGATGGTGATGTAACTTCACTCGCGGAGGCGATGGAACTAGCGGTCATCGACATTCCGAAAAGCATCGAGCAAGTATGAGCGGTGAAGGCAATCCGTTCTTTGGCAAGAAGCATTCACCTGAACAGATTGTCAAATGGAGTGAATCGCGCTTGGGAGAAAAGAGTTGGCAGTATGGTAGGCGTGGCTCTGACTGTCACAACTATGGGCGCAAGGACACACCAGAACAACTTGCTTTCAAGCGTGAGCTTATACTTGGTGAAAAGAACATCAATGCCAAATTGACGCAGACAAAGGTCGATCGAATCCGTTTGCTGTACGCCACTAACGAGCATACTCAAAAGGAGCTAGCGGCGATGTTTGAAGTCTGCGGAAGCACCATCTTCAAGATACTTCATTACGAATTGTGGCCTAAAGTTTGAGGAAAGAATACACAGGGACCACACCTTGCTCCCAAGCGATCGCGATGGAACCCTTGAGGTAGTCTGCCAACATTCGAAAAGCCAGACGACGCACGTCAGCGTCAGTGTGAGTGGCAGCCAAGCGACGCAGCTTCCGCTCCGCGAGGTCGACGACGTTCGTCGCGTCCTCCGTCGTCAGAAATGTCGACACGTGCACTTGGTAAGCACTCCGTGTGCATGCGTTACTCTTCCTCTTTACCATCGCGAACGTCATACATCTCCTAGTCGGTAAGTACCGGTTCTGAAAGAGATGCCAGTCTTGAAGAAGAGCGCTTTGACTGTCGCGATGCGGTTTCACGCTGTCGCCCACATATGATGCGCTTGCTCGGGGGTAAGATCATCGCCATACAGTCTCACGATACTATCTGTGTCGATGTCTCTGAGCTCGACTTCGGCCGGGCTAGCCTTCATCACCTCGAAGACTTCGGCGGCCTCCACACCGTACTTCATGGAGTCGGACATCGCCATCAGCATGCTGCCAATCTGGAAGAGATCAACGGCAAACTCATCTGCCAAGCGCCCCGTGTCAGTGATAAGCTTGTCTAATTCAGGAGTCGCGACGTGTGCTTGTGTCGCGGCTGACTTCTTCTTCTTTACGAAGTGCATCATTTTGAAACCAGCCGCAAATAACGGCTTGAGGCCCGCGGCTCGCACTCGTTTTGCCACATGGTACGGCGTCCAGCCGCTGTCGACATTGTCGTCGACGATCAAAATCTTAGACCCGATCGCCAGGTCGTCGTCTATGATGTCATCAAAGAAGTTGAAGAATCTCTTATGACCTGTGTTGACGTTTACCCCTCCAGCCATGGTCGGCTTCTTCCCGGCCGCGATCAGGTTTCTCGCGTATCTGAGCTCGTTGCTCAGCACGACTTTGGCTGCGTCAAGATACTCGCTCGACGTGACTAGCCTCTTCACACCTTTTACCTTGATCATCAGCGGCTCACCGTTGCCGTTCGCCTCTGTGGAGCGTATCATGTCCTCGTACGCCGCCCATTCGTCAGCATCCCACGTGAGATTCATATTCATGGTCTTCTTGATCATGGACTGATACGGCACGTTGAACTTCGTTGCCACCATTTTTGCTAGCGCCGCGGCCATGTCGTGACTGCTGTCGACGCATGAAACAACCACGACTCCCTCGTCCTCGAAGTGTCGAAAAATTTGGTCGGCCATGATCTCAATCACGATCTCAGACGCGTCAGGATCCGCTTTAAGCGTCAGAGGCGCGATCTTAGAGTCGCGACTGCCGTACTTTACTGTCGATATGACCTCAAACGGGTCCAGCTTAGAAAGGCGTTCTAGACGCGTGTGGGACGGCATCATCTTACGCTGACGGAACGGTGTATAGATCTTCTCATTATGAAGATTAGACACCTCAGACTTCGGCGTGAGCGAGAACATGATGTCTTCGGCCGACAGAATGAGCTCCTCGCGAGGTGACTCTACCTTCTTTGGCGTCTCATCCTCCAAGAGAACGAGTTGAATCAAATCGCGTAGCTCGTCTAGATGCATGCCTCGTAACTACGTGTGGAAGCCGCGACGGTCGCGTCGCGACCGCGGTTGAACTTTGATCTATCAATCGTCCTCGTCGTCATCACAGTTCTCAGACTCCTTACCAATCAGACGCTCTATGCGCTTCTGCAAGTCATCGAGCGTGGCGAGCGCTTTCTCGGGGCCGAGCAACTTCCGACGGATGATGTACTCGTTCACGAACGCGACGGGCCAGTTTTTCACGACTTCGAATGCGTCGTCGAACTCGCCGAGCATGCCGTGCACTGCAGTCGCGTCAAGCTTCGCGACTTCAATGAGTTCATCGAAGCGACCTGGTCGAAGGAGCGCCGGCTGTAAGTGATTGATGTGATTGACCGTCGCGAACACGAAACGCACGCGCTTATGCAGGTTCTCCAAGGTCTCAAGCAGAGCAACCTGCGAGATCGCGCGGTCGAGATCGTCGAAGATAACAACGTCAGGGTCGAAGATCTTGATCATCTCGCCGAGCGACTCGCTGCCGAGGTCGCCGACGTCTTCAACACGCACACGAAGGCTACGAAGCTTCAGGATGTCGCAGAGTGTGCGAGAGATGGTGGACTTCCCGGATCCCGGAGGACCGTAGAACAGAATGGTTCTGTTGACGTTCTGCTCCATGCACTTCTTGAGATATGGAGCGTACTCCGTGGCGAATTCGGAGCTAGCCGGCGCAACGAGGTCATCGGTCGCAACGCGTAGCTGATCGAACCCACTGTGACCGCGCTTCCCGCGCTTCCCGTCAGGTGCGTTGGTGGTAAGAACGATACGAGTGAGGTCAACGGTTTTCCAGAGCATCTCGCGCGCAAACTTGACGGACTCGTCGAACGTGCTGACGTGCGCCAAGATCTCGGTGACGTGGTGGTCTTCATCGCCGCCTTTCACCCACCCGATGCGAACGTTAGACTCGGAGATGAAGTACGCGTACGTCTCGCCGGACCGGTTGACACGCAATTTAGATGTCATCCGCGGCTCAAGGATCTCAAGCAGCTGTGTCTTGATGCAAGTCGGGAACATCGGCTTCCACTCGGTGACGGGGAGAACCTCAGCGTAGTAGATGTCACTAGCCGACAGAGTGCGAGCCACGGCCATCGCAGCGCGCGTGATGTTTATCGGGCCAGGGTTCTCAACGACCTCACCGATGATCTTGACGGTCTCCATGCCACGCTCGAGAATCTCGTCCCAGCCAGAGTTGCTGAGGCGACGGACGTACAGGTCAAATTTCAGTTTCAGGTCGTCATTCATGTTTGAACTGCGGGTACGTACCAGACGGTGCGCCCATTCTTGTCCTTTTTGCGTTCTACCGGGTTGCCATGCGGATCGTGTGTCTTACCGTAGATCTCTAGAAAATCAACCTGATCTCCTCTGTTACCGTCCCCGTCATAAAAGTTCTCGAGAGTGGCTCCACCACGGGCATAGGACTCCTTCATCACTGTAGCAACAGTCTGACAGAGGCGAATCGTGTCGGCGTAGACGATGTCTCGATAGCTTTTCCACGGGTCAATCTTTGCGCGATACATTGTTTCTGCGCGAATGTAGTTGCCCACACCAGCAAAGACATTCTGATCGAGCATCACCTCACAGATTGGTGTGACTCGTCTCACGTATTTTGTTGCGCGAGCGAAGATCTTTCCGTAGCCACCAGGATCCTGTAAAGGATCCCAACCTAACTCATCCAACTTCGACGTTGCTTCACGAGTGTCGACAACTTTAAAGTTGCCGAAGCGACGTTGATCGATATAGTAAATCGGTATGATGCCACGTGTCGGCGGCCATTCGCAGCCGAGTTTGAGAGCCGCATGCTTACCATCAGCACGCGACCATAAGCCACTCATTCCAAGCGTTGAGACGGCCGAGATGTCTCCTTCAAAGTCAAGAACCATCACCTTGCCACGACAACGAACGTTGATGCACTTCTTGTTTTGCAGCTCCGTGAGTCGTTCAATCGGTTGCTTGACGAAGCGGCCTGCGAAGTCGATGCTGCGGATGATACAGCCCTCAATGTTGCTCTTCAGCCAATCAGCGGTTTTTCGAACTTCAGGGCCTTCCGGCAAAATAACACCTTTTCATGACGTTCAGTGTAGCGCGCTCGCGTAGCAACAACCCTCTTTTCATCCTTTGCGTTCGAGAGAAAGGTTCTCGAACATTCACGATACCCTATGTCAATGACAGTTAAAAAGAAGCTGCAGCCTATGAAGGCATAGTGTCTCGTTCTTCTATTTAGTGTCGGGCGTCTAAGCACGTCTAATTCAGCGCGTGAATGTCTCGACGAGCTGCTGAGAGTGCGACACAAGATTGGTACAGCGATGCTTGGCTCTAGTCTTTCGCAAAGAGAAATGGTGACGTATCTTGTCGAGAACTACGTGACTGTTATGTTGTCATTTATCGAGCTGATTAAGGTTACAGAGGATCCGAGTGTTGCGCATGCAATTGCTTTGAAGCAGCAACTCGAAGACTTGCGATATAAGCTCGAGGAGGTCACGAAGGATCTCTCCGAGCATGAGAGACGTTACATGCACGAAGACAACGGAAACTTCTATTGATGCGGAGTTGGCAAAACGGTCACTGGATCGAGATAGCGTCGCGCAATCGCTTCGACAGCCGCTCGGGCTTCTTCATCGCGAAGGCTCACGAAGCAGAGCTCATCTTCGACATGATCACGTTTACGATCATCAAGAACTGTTATGGTAGCTGCGATTTGACCTCTCAACAAGCCTACGACACGCTCACCGAGTGCATCGAATACGCTGACACACGCATCTTGTTACTCGTAGACTAACGTAGTTGTATAATGCAGACTTTCAAGTACATCCTTCAAGCGTTCGGCGCTACACTGTTCGTCGTTCTCCTCGTCATGTTCATCTGGTCGCTCTCACAGCCGCCGGTGATCGAGGGTCCCATGCCTCCGATGCCCGCTCTCAACAACCTGAGGAACTGATGGAAACACAAGGTAAGAAAGAGATCCAAGAAGCCGTCATCACGGCGGCGCTCGTGACGGTCGCAACCGGAATTATCGGCATTGGTTTCGAGCTCGTTAAGCGACGTCTCTTCAAGAAAGAAGAACCGAAGCCTACGTCGGACAAGAAGTGATCATCTATACAGTCACGGTCTTCAAACACTTCGACCAGTCACGAGAAGACTACGGCAAGAACAGACAACGTACTTGGGGTTACTACGTCACGTTCGAAGAAGCTGAGAAGTCCATCGTCAACAACTGGGGTGACATGTTCGAGAACAATTACTATGACATGGCGCTTATCGAAAAAGTGCCTGAGGGTATCTGCATTTGCAGCGAGATGATCCAATGGTTCAAGGCGACGTTCATGCCGCATGTGCCAGGTCTCTACCGCGAGCCAGACGTTCAACGATGCGACGCACCTGCTTGGTGTGCTAGCACAGTTAATTGGTCGATGGGCTAGCGCTCTCGACAGTCGTTGAACATCTCGATTTTGCAAGACCATACTCTGCAGAACTCACGTAGATCGTCTCGCTCCCAAGTAATCGGGGTCGTCGGGAACGTTGGCGCGTATGTTTGCATTAGCCCTAACTCAACATGCTCGAGTCCGATCGTGTGACCGAACTCGTGCGCGGCGACCCAAACAACCATCTCAGGCTCGTCGATCCTGTCGATGACGAGAAAGACCCAATGAATGCCGGGTTGCGTGAGCCCAAGCAGGTTCTCATCCTCATTGTTGAAGGCCGCTTTCATCGTAGAGCTGCGCACCGCCATCACAACGTTGTCGCCACGAATGGTCGCTCGCAGCAGGCCGGCTTGGTCGGGGATGAAGTCCCACACGATCGTCAACTTGACAAGCCCGCACGACGTGCGGTCGAGGTCAATTAGTGACTTCTCAATGCCTTCCTTGAAGATGAGGTCAAGATCTGCTTGACCGTGGAACATCGCAGTGATCACAGGTGTCTTCGCCTTCCCGTACTGTGTGATCTCACCCCACCGTGAGCTAGCGGCGAACGCGTAAGATTGAGTTTGCGGTTTCGAAGGGCAAAACACGACCCCCGCTACTAGCGCGACGATCAGCGCGCCGTAAGCTTTAACGTCGACCCAGCGCACGAAGCACGACCTCCATCATAATCTTGATGAAACCCATGATGATCTCGACGATGCCACCGTTCGGGCGCACAACAACGTCAAGTGACGGTGGTGTCGAAGGAATAGACGGCTCCGAGGGAATCGGCGAAGACTCCGGGGTCGGCACGACCGACAAGTCCTCCAAGACGACCCACGGCTGCAGGTCGGGTGTCATAAACACGGGGACAACAGGCACCGACGGCAACGGCGGCGAAGTAGGCGCAGTGACGGCCCAGGAGCGCGCGACGAGGCCAGCATACGTCGGCAGCTTCACACCGAACGCGCGCTCTACAAGAGGCATCTTGGCCGACCAACGGGCCTTCCAGACGTCGATGCCGCCGTTGACCACGACGTCTCGCAGAACCTCTAGACACCAATCGGGAGAGAACTTAGATTTGCTGTTGTTCTTGGCTATCTCGTAACGCTTGACAACAATCGCCGGCGCGTTGACCGCGTACGCGAGCAGCAGAGCTCGAGTCGCTCCAACATACCCATCGTCGACGACGTTCACGTTGAACAGCTCAGCACGTAGACTTCCCCACGTGAAATCAGACATCAAGCGACGCAGACAGTACTCGCTTTGAGCTTCGACCGCGCCTGGGATGTACCAGACGTTCGCCATACAAGCCGCCCACGTTTTGGCGCGATTCTTCTTACCTTCATTGAAACTGCCAAAGGTGTTGCCTTGAGCGTCGCCAAAGAAGAGCTCACGCTGCTGTCTAACAGTTGTGACCGGCTGAGCGTTTGTGCTGAAGCGCCAATCGTTGCCAACCTTCAAAAAGTTTGCGTTCGACAGATTGAGCGCCGGCTGCAGCGCCTCAAGCAAAGGTTCGAGCCCGCACTTCTCAGCGACCTCACCGAGCATGCGCGTGACGCCGAATTGCGGAGCCACATCGATGAACTGCATGGCGCCGACGCTGAGCAGGCCACTGTCGTACATGTTGATTGCATCATAATGTCCACCTTCGGCGGCTGCAGTTATGGAAAGTACTTTTTTGGCGAACGAATCGATTCGCTCGGCTATTGGTGTTTTGATTGTGCCACCAAAAAAAGGGCCTTCCTGCGAGTGATAGCGACCCCAGCCGATCTTCGCGACGACGATCACAGTTTCACCGCCGTGTTCTTGACATCGTTCTTGCAGTGCAAGTAACCTTGCGTGAACGAGGCTGGATCAGCGACCTGACCGGCGGCCCGCCGAGCGGCGACTTCGAACGCGTTGTCGTTGTACAGCTTCTCGCCAGCGCAGTAGCTGATGAACGAGGAGGCCGCATAAAGAATCGGCTGGAGGAAGCCGAGCGTATGCATTTGATGAACGTGGTGTAACTCATGATTGAGCGTGATGAGCCCATTCTGAGCGGCACGCTTGAGCACGACCGTTGAGCCAACGCAATGACCAGCCCAGTTCCGCCAGTACTTGTTGACGAAGTCAGGCGCCTTGTCAGCATTGAGTGTGAACACGAGGCCAATACCCAACGGGCTCTTGTCAGCTGGGGCAGTCTCGACCCCATGATAGCTGTACCACCCAAGCGCCCAGAATGGCAGTAGATAGAAGAGGCCAGTCAAGACGGTGACAGGCGCGGCGAAGACGATCCCAAGATACAGACGTGCGCGGCTCATGTCGCTTAAGTTAGCGTCGCTTCAGATCTCGTGCGTGCGTCGCGCGAATTATTGAACGTCCCTAATCAGATTCACACGAACGATGCGCGTCTCACCGATATCAAGATCCATATTCAGGTGATAGAGCGACGTTCGACATGTTACAAAATTAGAAGAACTTGTACATCTCCGTCCACTCCTGCATCTGCACGTAACGTTGCCCGAAAGACACGCCGTCCGCGTTCTTTGTTAGGTCGAAGATCCACCAGCCGTCGCAGCGACGAGACAGCTCCATGAGACCATGTTGCTGACTCATTGACAAACCAGCGCCGTATGATCTCCCCTCGAACGCTGCGGCGAAGAGAGAGTACTCCAGACTGACTTCCCAGCCAGCACAATATTCCTCTTCGCTAATTTCACTCATCAAGGCGGCGAGCTCCAACGCAGCCGAGAAGTCGGGACAGTCAGCAGCAGAAAGCTTGCTGTGTGACATGTGCATGCCCCAGAAATCATTCACATCGCACTCTCTGACCCATTCGCTCATACAGGCATTTTATCAGATATCAGGGAGATTGCGAACCGTCTCAGTTACACTCGGTCCGACCATTAACTGCTCGTCGGTCAACGATCTACTCGTAATCTCTAACACACATAAGCTGCGAACTTTGATACCCTGTCATAACTCAGCTCTTGGAATGTGAAGATGACGGCGCGGCGCACTCTTCGCACTCGGCGTAATGACCATCCGATTGCTTTGCCGAACTACTTTTGTCAACTACGAACCAGAAGAACGGAGCGCCTCGCCAAAAGCGGATACCCCACGAGCGAAACTTACCTTGTCGTTGGCCGTTGCAGTAACCGAGGTGCTTCCACCACGAGCGAATGCGAGCGGTCACTCTGCAGCGGCTCACGTGCCGCCTCCTCTCACCGTCGTCACGTCATCTCTCCCTTACTGACTGCGCCGGCCGGCTGCGCCGCGAGGCATGCGGGGTGGTTGCGTCGGCACCCGCGACGTCCCCCGCAGGTTTCGTAGCCACCCTCGTGATGGTCCGAATGACAGTGCTCGCAGAAGGACACGACGCCCCCACAAGGAACCCCAACCGAGCGATCGAACGGAGCGAAGCATTCGTGCCTGTTCGCTCCGTACATCGTCTCGGTCGGCGTGAAGTTGTCGCATGGTTGGCAGTGCTCAGCGCTCGCGTTCCATGAATCGGTCATCACTTGGTCGCCTCGCGCTGCCGTCCGTTCGCCAAGTCACGCTCGTACGCCGTCCGGCACGACTTCGCGATGGCCTCCAACCATGTGACTTGCCGAACGTCGTCGTCGTCGTCGAGCAAGTTCTCGCCCCACCCATTCAGAGAGAGTCGAGCTAATCGCCTGAATGTCGGGGCGGTCATGTCATCACCTTCGCGCGATCCAGAAACCACTGCGCGATCACCGCAGCCACGTACGCCGCACTCGTGTTGGTGAGCGGCGTGTCGCCCTTCGAGATCTGGAGAAACCAGCGCTCGGCCGGACGAGAGCCGTCCGGGAGCAGGTCGAGCGTGAGAGATGTGTAATGCTCGTGACGAAGATGCGCGATCGTGCCGACGAGGCACGTACACTCGCCTTCGTAGTGCGCGCCGTCGACCGTGCCAGCCCAGAGCGCAGCGAGCAGGCCGGGTACCTCGTTCGGTGCCGCGTCGAGGATCTTACGGAGATCCTCGCGGACCGGCTTGAGATAGTCGATCCCCACAGGGACGCCCCGGGCGCGGAACAGATTGGCGCCGCTGATGTCGACGCCGATGAGGTCGGCGCCGCAAAAATTAGCGCCATCAAGGCTTGCGTCTCGTAGGTTGGCGTCTCGTAGGTTGGCGTCTCGTAGGTTGGCGTCTCGTAGATCGACGCCGTAGAGGTTAGCGCCGCGGAGGTCTGCGCAGTAGAGGTTAGTGCCGTAGAGGTTAGCGCGGAGGAGATTGGCGCCGCGGAGGCGTGCGCTGCGGAGGTCGGCGTAGCGGAGGTCGGCATCGCGAAGGTCGACGCCGTAGAGGTTAGCGTCGCGGAGGCGTGCGTCTCGGAGGTCGGCGTTGCGCAGCGTGTCGACCTCCGCCGAGTACAGGATGGCGCCAGCGATGCTCTTGATCTCGATGGTCATTTCGCCTCCCACTCGAGACACTCGACGATGGTGAGATCAATAGGATCGTCAACCCATCCGTGGTCACCTGAAGTTGCGTAATGAGCTTGGTACGTGTCATACGCGTGTTGACGACGCTTCTTGACACATTTTGGGTCAGCGAGTGGCTCAGAGTTGTTCGCCTGCGCCGGCCTTGTGTCGATGCGTGCAGTATACAGGAACACGGCGAGAGCCATGCCCACGAAAATCCAGATAAACTTGCTCATTTGCGACAGGGTGACCAGACGGGTTGAACGTTGACAAACTCGTAGGACTATTCTAAGCTCACTCACAGCTTCGTACACGCAGGAAAGCTGCGAACTTCGGGACGCCATCATCGCTCAGCTCTTGAAATGAGAAGGTGACCGTCGAGCCGATCGGCGGCGGGTCTCGACGGTCGGCGTCGTTGAGACCGGTCCCAAGTTTGAACTCCTTGCCGTTCTTCAAACGAACCTCGAGTGCGCCGACGACACCCTTGTGACGGCCTTTGCCGGGCGAGTATCCGATGACGACCGCCTCGTCGTCGTGAAACTGCTTGACCTTCAGTAAGGTGTAGGACCGCCCAGCCTCGTACAGCGAGCCCGACTGACGAAGCATGAGACCTTCACCCTTCTGTTCGAGCACGGCTCGAAGATTCGCCTTGAGATGCTCAATGGTGAGGATCTGTCGTTGGTCAACGACGTGAATGTTATCGTTCTCCGTGACGTTGTCCTTGAGCCACTGCATCCGTTGCTCGAAGACGAGTGTGGGGTGCGGGGCGTCGTAGATCATGTATCGCACGTCGTGCCAACGGTCGTCGGCTTCGAGTCGCTTGACGACGCTGATCGTCTGCTGGAACTTCCCGCGACCCATCCAAAGCTCACCGTCAAGCACGACGCCCCTGGGTAGAAGGGCTTTGAACCAGGCGGGGGCGTGATAGATGTTCCCTTGACGAGAGATCAGATTCTCTCCATCGAAGTAGCACCGGACCCCGTCCATTTTCTCAGAGAACCACCAGCCGACCGGGTTGACGTCACCCTCGTACTTGTGAGCAAGCAGCACCGGTGGCCCGTTCAGTTGCGCCTTCTCGTCCGGGCGCAGCTTGCGACCCTGCTCTTTTGCGCGGTTGAGAATGATGTTTTGGTCGATGCCCTTCGCCTCCGCGATGGTCTGCCCCTTGACGATCTTCCGTATCTCGACATTGGAGTCGATCGGCGCCGCGGCAAGGATCCCATCCTCAGGGATGCCGCCTCCAGCATCTGCCCAAGCAAGCACCTCAGCGCGGTTTAGTTTGTCGAGCCTTGCGTCCTCGTGCGCGCTGCCGAGATGAACTCGCAAGTGTTTGCAAGTTCTCTGGTCGATGGCGACTCCTTGGTTCTTCCAAGCTGGACATGAGCAGCTGTAGACGCCACCGGTATTTTTCAGCTCGTACGGTTTCTTACCGGAGCCCTGGATGTACGCGATCTCGCCGTCTTTCAGAGTATTCGCCATGTCATACGCCTTCCGGGACTTCGATGAGATAGAGACCATCCAGTTGAGCAGAGAACAGGCAGCTCATCAGATTCTTGATGACGTACGAGCGTGCTTCTTTGTAACGCTCGACCGACAGACCTGGCGTCTCAAGCACGCCGAGTCGAGCGAGAATGCGCAGCGCGTCGCCGTACACGGGCGAGGTCGGCGGCAGGTCTTGCAGAACCGCTGTCAGTTTGTCGTTCATGAAACCACTCTACCAGAGTTAGGCAAAAGAAGAACTCTTCATGCTGGTTGACGACTCATGAATACAACGAGACCGAGCATCCACCATTCGATGAACTGTTGAGGGTGGAACCAGAACGATTCTTCAACACTGGATTTCTGCCAGATTGTTTGAATCGTCTCGTCAGGCCATAAGCTTTCAATATAGATGATCTGTTCTGTGTTGCCTGATTCTTTGATACGATCAATCAATTCAAACAGCTTCCAAGAAGCTGTCACCGATCGCTCATCCATATAGTCGAGAAGTATCATTTTTCCAAAGGTAGATGCGAATGCACTCTCGCATCATGTTATGGATCTCGAGCACTTTCGGCTCGAACCGAAGTCACCATACTCACGCCCGCCGGAATCGAATCGGACCTCCATCATCACCTCTTCCGTTTCGGGCGGTAGGCCTTTCGCGCCGCAATGAAGCCTTCCACAAAACTCCGCATGATACTGTGGTCGCTGCGAGGGATCTTGTCCTCATTGGGGTCCCTCATCGTCGAGTAGTTCCGGATAACCATGAGGTTGTAGTTGCCGCGGTCGTAGTGATTGATGTGCTTCTGGGCGAACAGATTGTAGAAGGGGAACTTCTTCAAGAACTGCCCTTGAAGACGACCAATCTCGTCTTCGTCGAGGTCGGCGCACCAGCTCATCAAGCTGAACGCTGGCATCATCGTCGCCTTGCTGATATCGTAGAAGCTGCTGTCTTCCTTGACCTTGTCGCCGAAGACGGCTCGCTTCTCGAGCTCAACGAGCTCGTTGCGATACTTCTGATCAAGCTCTTCTCGCACAGTCTCGAACGCTCGCTTGGTTTGCTCGTCGACATTCGTGTACTTGATGCTCATCACCGACCTCCTCCAGGCCCGTACTTCTCCACGTCTTCAAGCTCCTGCACGAGCCCGGCAAGACGGTTCGCCTGCACGGCCAAAGTCATCACGTCACTAATATGTGTGTTCAAGTCGGAGTGGGCACCGTCGCGGCACTTGCGCAGTGTCTCGGCGCGAATGAGGAGATTGTCGACAGCTTCGTTGCGCTGCTTGATACGATGCTGGAGGAGGGTTTCTTTCACAAGTCACCTCGAGAAAGACATTGCACGACCCTAATTGTGAAGATCGCTGGCCTGGCCAAGACGACGAAGATACTCAAGATCACTGAGAAAATGTCCACCCACTTGTCGAAGATTATTCTGCGACTCGCAATGACACAAAGAATGCCAACTGTCATGTAGAGTACAACGAGGTGCGCAATGTTCATGGAAAGAACTCTAATATCTCTGAGAGGGAAAAGATCTCTTCTTACAGGTCACCGTCCACGACGTGGTGATGAAACTTGACAACCCACTTGAACGGCCAGAAGACGAACGTCCAGAAGACGTAGACCACCGCGAAGAGGCCGCGTGTGTCGTTGATACTGTCGCGAGCGGCGATGCAGGTCAACACGGCCGGCATCAGGTAAACGAGCAGGAAGATGATCACAGCGAAGCTTCCTTCAAGGCGCCAAACGTGTCCACGAAGCGACTGTACGCCGGCTCCTCGGCGAGCGAAGGCATGTCCAACATCAGAAAGTCGATCATGCACGCCGCCGGGTCGAACTTGCCGCTGTCGAGCTGCACCTTACGCCACTCGTCCTTGTCGAGCTCGTAGAACTTAACGAGCTTGAGGTTTCGTTCGTAGATCTCGTTCTGCTCCAACGGCAGATTGGCAACATCGAACGATCCGTCGGCAATGGAGGCACACAGCTTGAGTGCCTTCTTCGGCCCGTACCCGCCGATGCCCGGGATGTTGTCCGACTTGTCACCGACGATAGCCTTATAGACCAACACGTCGTGGTCGGGCGTTGTCACAAACTCCTTGATACCGTAGTTGTAGAGACGGATGTGCTCGGATTCGCGGAGAAGCTGAGTGAAGTCCTTGTCGTTGGACGCGATGATGCAGTTCTTACCTTTCTTTGCGAGGGCGCGGGCCACGTTCGCAATGAGGTCGTCGGCTTCGCACTTGGGATGCTTGATGACGGTCACCTCCAGGTTCTTGAGAGCGAAGTTGATCGCCTCGTCAACCTGCTTCTTCAGCATCATGATATCTGCGAACTTCTTCTCAGCTTCCGGATCGTCAGATTTCACCTTTCTGTGACCCTTATATTCCGGGTAGATTTCGTAGCGATGTGCCGGCGAGCCTTCTTTTACCAAAATAAGTGAACTAGGCTTAAGCGTGTCAACGAGAGCACGAAGGTTGCGCAGGAACTGGAAGGTGAAGTTCGACTTCACGCCTTCCGGCAGCGGCTTGCCGAAGGACATGCGACACCTAAACGCAAAGTTTTGGAGGTCCAGCAGGAGGATTCCGTTCATAAAGTCACTATATCAGCTAACTTTGGAACAGGATCTCTTCATGACTGTCTTCTTCGTCTACATCGATTGGACACTCGAGTCTTCACCTCGTGTCTTCTATGTTGGCAAAGGCAATGAGCGTCGCGTCGGTCTCCGTGACCGTGACAACAGTCATTGGAAACGCATCGCATCCAAATACGGTTGGCGTCGTGAGGTCGTGTTGGCCACGAAAGATGAAGCGTTCGCGCTTGACGAGGAGAAGCGCTTCATCAAGGAACATCGCACGTTCCAAGGGTATGACGACTACCTCTGGGGTGCGAACAAGACATTGGGTGGTGAAGGCACGAGCGGCCTTCGGTTCCGTCGTTCACCTGACTCCATTGAACGACAGCGTTGTGCCCAACTTGGCAAGAAGCGTGGTCCAATAGTAAAACTCGCCGGGGTCAATCATCCGATGTATGGAAAACATGGTCGCGATAACCCGAACTACGGATCAAAACGATCTGTCGATTACCTCACCAGGTGCAGCGGCGAGAACAGTCCGAACGCAGTCATGACTTGGGCGTTGGTTACCATTCTCCGTGAGAGATACGCCCAAGGAGAAAAGCAGGCAGACTTGGCGCGAGCTTTCGACATCACGCCACACTCAGTGTACATGATCGTGCACAACAAGACTTGGAAGACTACATCTTCGTCGTGGTGAACTGCACGCTGACGCTGACGTTGAACGGGAGGTAGAGCCTCCACTCCGTCTGAACATCTTCTTCATGCTCGAACACGAACTTATACAGTGTGACCCAGCCGCGGCGCCACCTGATGATCTGTGTGTACGTGAGTACAAGGTCGCCCTCGACTCCAACGCGATCCCACTCCCAGGTCCACCACTTACTCATGCTGACACCATGTTATCAAAATGGATGGATCTCGTCGCGCCGTCCTTGTCCAAGCGTACGAGCACGTGTCCGGGGTACAGTTCACAGAGGCCAAGAACCGTCGCTGACTCGTCTGTCGAGTACGTGAGAACGTGTTGTCCAACAGCGTACGGGCAGTACAACCCGATGCGAGCGCGGAAGTCATCCCACGCTGCACGTGTCTGTTCTTTGTTGAGATCTGCTTGTACCTCAAAGCTGACACCCTGAATGTTGCTGACGTACACGCGCCAACCGTTGCGCTCCCAGATCCAGAAGCGATACACGCCGACCCAGGTGTAATCCTGTTGTCCGAGGATGGCCTTGTAGAAGCCAACCGTCTTGATCCACCCCTTACGCTTGTACGCGCCAAGAGCGATCGTTCGCGGAGCCATGTATATGGCCATCATCTCGGATTGGAAGGCCGTCTTCTCCTCGTCGGTCCAGTCCCAGATCTTGTTGACGATCGGCGTGCTCTCCCACCTCTCCCACATCACTTCGTCTCCGGAGGCAGCAGTTCTTTCAGAAGCTTGGCCAAGCAGCTCGCCACAACGTTGAACCCGTTTGCGCGCTTGCGACGCTGTCGGTCGAACTTCTCCAGCTCGAGAACAAGCTCCCTGATGCCTGGCACAAGCGTGCTCAGACCCAGGCCACAGCGATCCGAGAACAACGTCGCGGCTCTTGCCGCGACGCGAGCGTTCTCCTCAGCACGAAGCTTACGCAGGTCAGTCCATTGGTTATTGATGTCACCGCTACCCCAACACTCGTCGCAGACGTCCTGCATCATGGAAGCGCCACCCATCCCGCCTCTCCATGTCGAGGTTGACCCGTACATGCGAGTACCAAAGCCACGACATGCCTCGCAAGGCGTCTCGATGTCTCGATAGCGATACATCCACTTGAAATGCTCTTCTGTGTCGCTCATCGCACTCTCCGACAGTTGCTGCCCGGCTGCCCGGGCTCGTTGGAGTGAGTGCAGAAGTTGCCATGATAAGTCGCCTTGGGGCAACGCTTGTTCCCACAAGTGGGACATAGGACCATACGAGATTTGACAGGGTTGAACGGGTTGAACGGGTTGAACGGGTTGAACGGGTTGAACGGGTTGAACGGATCGTTCGAATTATCGAGACATGTGTAACAAGCGTCGCACTTCTCAGACATAACGTCATATTACTGTATGAAGGCGCGCATTGTTACTCTTCAGAACACGAACCCGGGCACACGCGTTACGACCCACGTATCGCTCGTTTCGACCCATCCGATGTAACTTTCATCGACCCAAACATGACCGTTGTCGCCCCAACCAGCGCCCCAACTGTTACGCAGCAAAAATTCGCGACGGCCGTTCGCAGTGGTTCGCACACCAACGACAATCATGGCATGATAGCCGACCCAAGACGACGGCGGCATCCACACCTTACCGCCACCGTGGTAGGCGATGAAGGAGTTATCAACCGCAGTGGCGATGGTGACCGGGTGGTTGGCTCGCACAGCGACCTCGACACCATCAGCTCGTGAGGTCGCGCCGCCGTAGATGCGGTAATACTCGAGCACTTTGTTATCAAGACTCTCTTTATATGCGCGCAGCGGCGGCTGAGCGAACACTTTGGTGACGTCGTAAGGCCAAGTCTCCTCGCGGCACACACCGAGTGTACGAAGACTATCGATCGCGTTGGCGATGAAAGTGCCTTCATCAAGGCCAGTATCTCGAGTGTAACTTCGTGCTGACCAATAGAGATGCAAACGTGAGATCTGGACGACGTTCGTCGGATCTTCCAGACCGATGACGATCTCAAGTAAATCGCCAACGCAGTTAGCGACGCAGCTGTTCAATGAGAGCTGATTGGAGATCGGAGTGTGCTCCGGGATGACGTGTTCGCTACTTGTCGCGGCGGCCGTCGCGAAGGCGGGCATGGCGACCGTAAACGGCTTAACGTGAGGAGTCTTGAGACTGGGCTTGTAGCCTGTGTAGAAGGTCACATGATCTAACTAGCGAGGATCAATTGTTGCTGTTTCTCAAGTTCTTGAGGGCTTTTCCCGCATCGGCCGCGGCCGATGCACTCGCGGGCGCAAAAGAGTATCTTTCCACATCACGTAGAAACTCTGCTAAAGGTTTGATAGGTGTGCCTTCAGATGTTTCGGACGAGCTGATCAACCCGTAACTACAACCAGAGTTAGTAGCCTTGACTTTTGTCGGTTTATACTCATAGGACATGTCAGAAGGGCCTACACCGTAGACGTCTTCGTGAGCGAGCTTCTTGCCGCTGTTCTCGTCGCTGGTTCTCGCGAAAAAGTGAACCTCATCGTAATCAAGACAATCGAGATCGTCGAAATGTTCCTCGCTCAACAACCATTCGATCGCTTCAAAGTCTCCATCAAAAGCAGAAAATAACTTGAACGTGAGTTCAGGCGGAAGCCCAGATATGTTACTCTTCGAGAGACTGAAGAAACCTTCAGCCGAATCGTAGACACGAAGAATCGACATCCCGGTCAGCGCCACGAAGACCGTTGCGGCTTGCTTGTCTATCAGATTATTGTTGTCGATGAACTGTAAGGTTTGTGTAGGAGTGATCTTTCGCATATCATAATCGTTTCGGCAGCGGGTTGCTCGTCCCCGTGCACACATCGACTTCTGAGCAAGACTTAATGTTTGCGAGACAGCGCGGATTTGGAAAAATTCCTGCAGCCGATAGCTCACGACAAATATCGGAGAATCTTGTGCCACGCTTTGTTGGTTGGCCTTCCGGACAGCTTAGAGCAATCAGGTGAATCTCGGCGGCGTCGCACATGTCAACGTCGGTGGGAATCGGCGTCGGACGAGGCACGACAGGATCAGAACCCTGTGACGGTGGACACGCGCTGTTGCTTAGCGCTACGATGATGGCGACGATCGGTCCGAATCTCATCGTGACCCCTTGAATGCGCCGAGTGGAATCATCTTGAGAGCTGTGATGGACATCTCAGCCGTCTTCCAGAACTCCGCAAGCTCCGCGTCGGACTTGATCTCCCCCGTGTCGACCATGTGAGTGACGAGATCCTGGATGCGTTGACGGACCTCTTCCTTCTTCATATACTCTTTTGAGGCTTTAATGGCCTCATCTAACACGATGCGGCGCACTTTGCTGACGACGTCGCTCATGCTTCTTACCTATCGCTCCCGAGCTTCAAGAAAGATCTCTGGTCAGGCTCCCAGTCGAAGGTCATGTCTTCGTAGGTGACTATCGACGCCAGCTTGAACGTTCCAGACGCCAGCAAAACATAGAAGAGGTCATCGTCGGTCTGGATCCAGACGAGAACTTCGTCGTCACCGACGATGACCTCTTCAGGTCGTCTTACCCAGGTTCTCACGGCTTGTGCAGCGTGAACGCGAGCGGTTTGCATTCCGCGCCAGACTTGACGTAAGGGTTGTCTTCAAGCACAACCACGTGTGCTCGAAGCTCGTTGTGCTCTGTGATAGTCGCTGGTGTGATGAGCAAGACGCGCACCGACTTGCTGCCATCGACGCGCATCATGTACTGGTCGCCGACGACGAGTTCGACCGAAGCCAGTGCTCGCACGTCGTCGGCGTTCCGACGAACGTTGTAGTCGAAGAAGTCATACGTGCTGATCTCGCCGCTCGGTCCGCTGTAGTAGTGCCAATCCTTCTTCATTCAGCAGGCTTCTCTGACGCTTCCATTCTGTACCAGGTGTGCTGCATGTTAACAGTCCACTGCGATTGCTTCTCTATCCACTGCTCAAAGTTTTTCTTGAGATGCTCGAGCGCGAGCTCGAGCGTCAGATAGACCTTGCCGTTGATCTCGTCGAGCCTGAACGTCTTCTTTTCAGGTCCTGAAGTGATGAGATATGTGACATCCTCACCCGCGAAACTGCGACGACGGAGCTCCTCGCACACCTGCATAGGGACAATTTTGTCCGTTTCCGCGGAGAGTACGTAAATAATCTGCCCAACGTCCATGTTCACTTATTCCTCCAGTTTATAAACGTGCATCGCTGGGATGTGCGCCGCGCTGACAGCGAATGTAGGCGCTTGTTTACCAGTCACGATGCCGAGCGCCACACAGGCTTTTGCGATCTTCTTCCAGAGTGTGTGCTCGAGCTTCGTCCGATTGCTGATCGCTGCGAGATACTCGGCGATCGTCGCCTCAGTCATGACAACCCCAGCAGACTCTTCATCTTCTTTAGTCGTTGCAACCGGCGTCATGATAGGCATCACGACGCCGAATATGTCACGTAACATCTCAAGCTCCTTCGAGGTAAGCGGTACGTCGACGGTCTGTTCGCTGACGCTAGACTTCTTCTTCGCCGTCATCAGACGTTGAGGTCCCGTGTCTCGAGGATCTCCATAAAGGTGTCGAGTGTGTGCTTGTGTTCAGCGGCACGCTTCACCTTGACAATCTTCATTGCTGCGTTAAGCGTCTTCATATCGAGTTTTTCCTTGAACTCTTCGATAAGTTCCTTGCGGTCAGCCTTGAGCAGATCCTGTTCCTGCTCGATCGTGGCGAGTCGCTTCGTAAACTCTTCCACCACTGCGGTGAGCTCGTTGAGTTCGTCGGGTTGCTGCGCGCCGGTCTGAGTGTCATTAGTGTTTGCCATATCGGCAAACTTACGTCACTTCAACGACTGAAGCATACTTTTGAGCGACGTGACGTAAGGACTCTGGTCAGAGACACCCATTCCCATGGCGTGCTTGATCTGGTTCTCGATTTGCGCCGCATAGAACGCCTTCATAGAGGCTTTCGCCTGCTCTAGCAACGCTTCGTCGGCGTCGGCCTTCTCATCAGGTTCAAGCGCTTCGTAGTCTTGCGGGACCTGCCAGGCGCCGCCTGACGCGTGCGCGAGGTCCTCAACTGTGTTTGCGTTGAGCACTGGTTGCATCGCCTGTTTTAGCGCCATGTTCGTGTTTTTGTCGATCAGTGCTGCGTCCTTCTTCATCTCGATGACGAGCGGGGACTGCGCGACCATTTTCGCAAACTCTGGCGACATGAGCGCGTCGGCGATGAACTCGCCGGGGGTCTTCTTTTTAGGCGCGGCGACTGCGGCCTCGGAGCGAGGGCCGGCTTGTTGCGGAACGGGCGCGCCCGGTGCTTGAGCGCCGTACATCCGGTTGCGAATGTCTCGGAGATATAGCGAGAGAACCTGATTGCCTTCGGCGATAGTGTCGTAGACGGTGAGAATCGCCTCGGGCTTAGCCGTGATCGTCTTGTATGTGAGCCACGTCGTCGGGTTGTGCATGAAGGAGAAAAGCTGGATGTCGGGGTTGTCGTAGGCCTCGTTGACCGCCGCGTAGGCGTCTTTATACTTCTCAGTGATCTTCTTGATGTACTTTGCCTGCGTTGCCTCGATCTTCTTATAATCGACCTGGAAACTCGGGACCAAGATGCCGAGCGCGGACTCTAGAGTCGTGCGCACCAACGTGATCAAGCTCACGCCGATTTTGCCAATCTCTGCGCCGATCACCTTGATCGCGTTGACGAACGGGTCAATGAAGATCGAGCCCAGATCCATCCCCATGACGCCGGACTTGGTGTGCTTCGACGAGCCGCCGTAACCGCCGGTCCACGGCGTCGCGCCGCCGTAGTTCGTACCACCGATGCCGTAATCGCCAAACTCCTCTTTGAGCGTGTTGCGAACAGCCTCGCGCAGCAGCTTTTCGTCAGACTTCACAGTCAGTAACTACGTCACATGCATACATCTACGCTACACGCTTCCATTTGGACATCCAGTTTTCGATAATAGAGAGCAAAACATCGATCTGCGTTGCGTCTTCCATACACGAAAGTCTGTAGTGACGAAAAAGCCTGCTTTGATCTGCCAGCCCAGCCATTGACCGATCCATCTCGTTGATGACGATCCAATGCAAGTCATAAAACTTGTAGATCCTTCCGATAATGTCACTCATCATCGAACTCCAGCGGTTTCCACCAGCGAATGTTGCGACGCTCCTTAAACGAACGGAGCTTGAGCTCCACCCCCGTCAATTCCTTCCAAAGGGCCACAATCTCGAGCTCCATCTGATTGAGAGCAACAATGTTCTTGGTACGTTCATCGCGTTTAGTGAATAATTTTCGTGTGTCATTGTCGACTTCATTGAGTATCTGCTCTTTCAGAGATACCCAATCATCAGTCAAGTCTTTTACCCATATAACTGTTAATCTAATCGCGCGCTCGACTTTCACAGGAATATTATCGTTACTTTGTTTGGGTAACACGCTCATGCCACTCGTGAGTAGTTTAGTTGCTCGAATGACGAATCAGATTGCCACCACGGATTACGACTCGAGTCTTCAAGCGATCGGCACTCCCACTTCTTGATCAGGATGTCACCATCACGACGACAGTCAATCACGACGAAGATTTCATCGTGCAGACTCGAGTAGTAGACCTCGCCGACACGATTACACGTCACCGAAAAATCTCTCTTGGAACACGCGAGTGACGACGCTTCGCAAGGCATCAAACATGGGGCGTTGGTACTGATGACACTGAGGCATGCTCGTGATCGGGAACCACGCCACTTGGTAGTTCTCTTCATCCATAGGGAAAGGCACGGTGTCGACGGTGTTCTCGATGCCCACGACGGGGATCGCGAGGAAGATGTGAACAGTCTTGCGTTCGTTGCCGGCGTTGACCTCGACGCTGCCAAGAAGTTCAGGCAGGACGAGAACGGCGACGCCGGTCTCCTCGTAGGTCTCGCGCGCGGCCGTGTCGATGTCGTTCTCGTTCGACTCGGTATGACCTTTGGGAAAACCCCACATGTCTTGCTTAGCGCGTGGTCTGACGAGCAAAACCTCATACATACCATGTTCACCCAGACGGATGGTGGCTGTGCCGCAACTGGTTGTAAGCTTCTTCACATTAAGGATGCTAGCGTTTCCAAGTCCTCTACACGCTTACCGTTGGACACAACAGCACGAACCCAGCGCTTCTTGAGCTTGGAGAGCCAACGACGATATGATTCTGGCTGTCGACCGCGCGCGAGCATCTCTTCATTCGTGTTAGCATGCATCGCTTGGATCGCGTCGTCGTGATCGGTCGCCACATGGTCGAATTCCGCCTCGACGGCTGTATGGAACCACGGGCAAAGCTTCTTAGTCGGCTTGACGCCCTTCGACTTGATCTTGTAGTCGACCGCGCGTAACATGGGGACAACGACCAACGAGGCCTGCTCGTCGATCCACTTGACCAACACACGTCCGTCGAACGAGATGGCTGCAAGAACGTCGCCAGCTGGCGCCGCCTCGATAGCCTCAAAGGCACGCTCAGCGTACCATTCGTCCAAGAGCGTGATGACGCGTCCGTCCATGATGAGCTGCATGACGATTCACTCGCCGGCCTTGACGCAAGACTGGAGGAAGAAACGCTTGAGATCGGCGTCGGTTACATAGGAGTTGATGTCCATCCCCAGTCGCTCACGAACGAGCTGCTCAAATCGGGGTTGAACTTCAAGGTCAACGGTACGGCCGTTGGTGATCGTGAACTGTACGTGACGCATTAGAGCCTCCCTTAAATTTTAGTTCGAATGCCTTGAACCCTTGGACACCAAGACGAGAGGATCGTGCGTACTGTCGGATTGGTTTCCCCAGGGGTGGAGAGGATCTTCATGTACATTGTTCAACCCGTTTTTATCAGGAAGGAGGTAGGGTGGAACAACCTTTGCCTTGTGCCAAACCTGTCCGTGTTTATCCTTCTTGGAAGAAACAACAGTGATTGTTCGCGTGGAATTTTTCCAAACCTGACCCACTCGATCGATCACGGGGGCGGCCTTCGCTTGAGTGAGATAGAACTCGTCTTCGAGTTCTTGTTCTACATCGTCCTCGGTTTCGCCGACGTACACATCGAGCTCGACGACTAAGTCGCTCACAGCGCCTTGAACTGCGACTTTAATCTCCTCGACATCAGGTTCCTTTTTGAGATACCAACCGATCTGTCTAGGGTTGATCCCTTCGCCCCAATCAGACTCTGCATTGACAAGCGGATTGACGATATTCGTGATGATTTCCGCGATAGCGAAGACTTCATTGACGTACTTGCTAGCAATGGCTTGCTGTTCAGGTGTACGTTCACCACGAGCATCACGTTGACTAGCATTCGCAGCCAGATTCGTTTTTTTGTTTGACAGCGCAAACGTGATCGTTAGTTCGTAGTTCATTTATCTCTTCTTCGGAATGATCGGTGCAGGAGCCGACGTGTCTTCTTTGGGCGGCGGGGCTGCCTTCCGAGTGATAGGCGCGCCGACATGTGCAGAGGCGGGCGCGATGGCCTTTCTCATCACCGACGGCTTGATGGTGCGCGTAACCTTGCCATTTGACTTTGTCGCAACGCCGTGATCCTTGGGCTCCTCAGCCGCACCTGCGTCGACTTGCCCTGAGACGATCTGCGCGATGCCCTTAAGATACGCATGCAGTGCGTCCTGCTCACTATCCTCGAGTGCGTCGAAGTAGCGTGTGAGCTCGTCCATGACTTTTGTCTCTTTAAAAGATTGACCGCCGCGAATGGAGTTGAGCTGGTCGACGATCGTCTCCACCCTGACAGACTCTTCGGATTCGTTATCATCCTTAGACGGGTCAGTGTCTGACGAAGGAGAAGTCGGCGTCCCCTTGGGGGCTGAAGGCGCTGGGGCTGACGTCGCGGCGCTAGCAGGCGCTGCAGCCGGCGCGGAACCGCCGGCCGGGGCTGCTTCCCCCACCTCAAAGAGTCTCGCGCGCGTGACACGCTTGGCATGGTCGTTAAGTTTGCTGACGAGATTCTCGAGCTGCTGTTTCGTTTGGACGCGCGCTGCTGCCTTCATTGACTCATTTCCCGATCTTAATGCGATTGCTAGGGCTCTCTTGCGTGCGGAGTTGACGGATATGACCGATGCTCTCTTGATTTAACGGCGCGCGCTTCAGACGATTCTTTGCCTCTTCAAGACGAAGTGTCTCCTCCATGTAGGTGTCGCCGTTGAACTTGGCGGACTCGTGCTTCATATGAGACGGGGAGCGCTGAGTCTGAGCGATCGCATCGCCGATAGCGGTGTCCTGATTCATACGGTTATGACCGCAACCCATCGGGTCGTCGCAGTCGTTGGTGATGCCGTCGCCAGGCATGCTACCGCAGCCTGGACATGCCTCAGAGTCGCGTTCGGTGTCGGGCGCCATCTCGTCACCAAAATCGTCATGAATGTCGTCGAGCGTCAATTCGGGCCAGTGGTACGGGACGCCGGATGCGTCAGCGTGCTCGTCACCATGTTTCGAGCGCACTCCGGAACTTCGCATCGTTTCGGGCCCGTCGAAGGCTTCCTTGAGGTCGGTCGCACATTTGCGACAAACGTTGGCCCCATAGAAGTTCCGGACCTCGTTCACACGCTTGACGCACGCATCACAGCTCTTCATCATGCTCATACGTAGCATGCCTCGTCCGCCGCCACCGTGAACGAGCAGGTGCCGTACGAGAAGCTAAGCGAGCAATCAAGCTCGCCCATCAAACCAAAAGTTGCGTTATCGACGGTCGCGCGCACGAGTTCAAGCTTCTGACTTGCGGCTTCTTTTACTACCTCAACAGCCGCAGCGATGTTCGTCTCAACCACGACCAGCCATCCCTTGCCGAACGACATAGACGAAATTGTGCCTTCAATCCACTTGACAGTCTCGTTTGCGAAGACTAGTTCCAACGACACTTCGACAGTTGGAAATGGCTGTAAGATCAACTTCTTAGCCTCATTTTGCTCGGCGCCGACCTCGATGTACTCGTTCATCTCCTTGATGACGTCATCGAGAGGGAGCGTCAGCAACGCTTCGTCCAGACGACCTTCGAGGTCGTTCGTCATGTACACCGCGTCAGAATCTGTAGTCGTGCTCGATTTCGCCATCTCGAAGCGCAACGTAGTCCATCTCACGTCGCATACTGTCGAGCGTCTTCGCGAACTCAACCATCGGCTCCGTGAGCCCGATCGGTGGCTGCTTGAGCACGACGGTGACCACCTTACCCTCGATGGTCCAAATCACGTCTTCCTTGCCACGATGCGTCTCCAGCGCGATACACTGAATTATGAAGCGGTCGCGGATAGGCAACTCCTTGAACTCGTAGCTCTTCATCAGACCGACGTCGATGATGTGCCTCCAGCGGGAGCCTGGTGAAACGGGTCGACCCGGCTGAACGGCCACGATCGGCTTATTGCTAACCGTGAAGTACTCTTTAAGGGCTTTCACTCTTGTGATCCTTGCGAAACAGATTTTCTTTATTATAACTTGCGAGCAAAATCTGAGCAAACACGAAGTTGTTCTAAGGAGAGCTATACGCTTTCCGCGATCAGGTTCTCGCTGAGGATCTTTTTGTAAAGTCAAAGCCAACGATCTCGCGTAGGTTTCGCTTCTCAGTCATCGGAATCGTCTTGCGTGTCCGCGCGATAGGCGCGCACGGCACGCTTCACGAACTTCGAGAAGAAATCACGGAATTCATCGCTGTACGCCACAACGTCGGCGTTGTCATGCAGGTACTTGATGTCGCCCGCGTCGAGCTCGCCCGTCTTGGTGAGCATCTGGATGTAGTCGTCGACGCCCGTCATGACGAGCTCAGCGAGGTCATTCGGGTCCATGTCATGCAGAATCTTGAAGCGCTCGAGCGCGATGCCGACGGCCTTCTTGGCGCCTTCGGGCGTGAAACCGAGCTTCTCGCTGATCTTCTCGTATGTTTCGCCGTCGACACCATAACCGGTGCCGATGTCGATGCGCGGCTTGGGGGAGCCCTTCTTACCTTTGGGCGCGTCATTGTCGTCGTCGTCCGACTCCTCAGGATCCCAATCGGTGTTCTTGCTGAGCGAATCGAGATATGTCTGCTTCTCCTCGTCGTCGATGATGTCCTCGTTTGGGTCGAAGTTCAACGAGCCGTCGGCGCGGAAATCGTCATCGGACGAACCACCGAGCGCGGCGAACGTTTTAGAGGGAGGGCCTTCGAAGTCATCATCTTCGGGACGCGAGGTGTCGAACCCGCCGCTGCCCATGAACTTTCCTTTGCCGAAGCCAAAGGGAAGCTTGTGGTCGCCGTCAGCCTCAGTCATCGCCGCGTCGTAGTTGGCTTCGTCGAGCTCATCCATCTCGTCGAACTCGTCCATCTCGTCAACACCTCGAATGTTATCTCGCTTGGTCGCATTGCGTCCAGCGACTCTCGACGCACCGGCTGCGTCTGCCATCTTCGAAACCGCATCGTGAGCACTGCCAGACGAGTCTGTTGCACGTGCAGCGCGCATCTTGTGTACATCGCGTGCGGCGGCGTTGCGATCGCCAGGAAGGGGCGTCGAGCCGTCGGGACGCTGCCGACTAATGCCGCCGGCTTGACTCGCGACATCGCGCGGGTTGATCCGCACGGGGGCCTCAGCAAGAGCTTCAGCCGCGATGTCGCGAATAGCTTCAGCGAGCGAGCCGCCGCCAAAAGACGACGGGTTGTGCTTCGTCGCTTTGCCCGGGAACGGCTTGTCGCCGTCGGACTCGTTCTTGGTTTTTGTGCCCTTCTTCTTGAACTGATTCGCCTTGAACTTGCCGCCGCCAAAAGCGAAGGGATTACCCTTCTTCTTCTTGGCTTCCTCGAGAGCTTCGCCGGCGATCTGTCGGATGGCCTCACCAAGGTTCTTGACGGGCTTCTCAGTTTTACCAGGTAGAGTGGCAAACCTGTCTTCGTAGTCGTCTTTCGTAAACCAGTCGTCGTCGTCATCGTCGTCGTTCGAGGGCAGGGCTTCCGTCACGATGTCGCGAACCACGTCCGCGAGATTCATACTCTCACCAATCTTTTTGTCAGTCATGTCAGTGCTCCTCGTGTTCGTTGCATCAGTAGAAGACGGCAGTTCGCGCGCCTTCCCGAAATCCTTCTTGCCGACCTCGTCGCCGCCGACGAGGCTCTTGATCTTCTTGTACAGTTCGCCAGACTGCTCGTCGTCGACGGTATCAAGCAGGTTCCGCACCATCACGATCAGCTCGTTTTTGGAGCGCGGCGCATGTCTAATCTCAATGGGATTGAGGTCAAGCTCGAGTGACGTGCGGTCCATCGCCGGGTTTGGCGTGATCGCAGGTTCCGGCGCGTCGTGACTCATGGCGTCCGTGTTGCTCAAGGCTTCACGAAGCAGCTCACGAAGCGCCGACTCGCTGACAACGGACTTTGTCACGATTAACCCTGCTCTTGCTTCGCGACGTCCGCGTTCTGCTGGATGATTTGATTGGTCATCTGATTCATGGTCGGGTTGGGCATCTGCATGGGCGAGCCGCCGAGGTCAGACGTCGTCGTGATTGTGTTTGGGTTGCCCCACTTGGCTTCGGTCGCGCGTCGAGCGACGTACGTGCCCAGAATGAGGCCGAAGTAAGCGGCGCAAGCGCCGGAGTCGAATGACTTGAACTCAACAGGTCCGATCTTAGAAAAGATGGACACGATGTAAGCGAAGGTCGTGGCCCAGAAGGAGATGGCGAGCATCGTCACCGAGATAGACGGGTACCCAGCCGAGTCCTTCATCCACAACTTGCTAGTCTTGATGACTTCAGGCGTGACAGCAATTTCAGGTGTGTCGCTCATGGCGGGAGTAACTAGGCGTTTCCTCCTCACTTCGCGGCACCCACGACCATGATGCTGAGAGTTACGATAACCGCGCCGACGAGAACGCCTCCACCAGCCCACAACCAAGCGTTGCCGCGGGCAGATTCGGACTTCTCCAGACGTGTCGTAAGATCCTTGATGTTATCATCGCGCTGCTCGATCGCAGCCTTCGCAATCTCACGATCACGTTTTGTGTCGGAGACGGCGTTAGCAAGTGTCTTTTCACTGTGCGCTTTCTCTTCGGCGCGCGCACGGTCTGTCTCTACTAACATGCGCTTCGGGCAGTCCTTCGCCTCAGCAATGACGCGGGCGACAGCCTCAGGTGTGAGAAGAATGCCAGTGAAGGGGGCGAGCGCACCTTTCGTCACCGGCGTAATAACAGGGGCGATCCACGAGGTCGGCTCATCGGCAGAAGCCGTGGAAGAAAGAAAGAGAGTGAAGCTCAGTGCGAGCGAAGCGAGCAGGCAGCGCATGAAACACATCATACGCAGTGACCCTAGCCTCTGCAAAGCGCTATTTCACGGTCAAGCGCGTTTTTTCACGTTTCACTCGCAGAGATAGGACCAATCTCCGAACGGATGCTGCACATCCGGCAATGGCGAAGAGAATACCGATAGCGCAGACGAGCGTCTCCGTCGAGGGTGTCACAGCTTCTGCACTTGAAAGCCTAGGACAGCCGCGAGCTCCGCTGCGAGAGCGTCCGGGTCATCCTTATGCTTCTTGAGAATGCGATCGACTTCAACTCGTTTTTCAACATCGAGATTGGTGAGAGCCTTCTTGTACCGGTCGTCCAGCATCTTTAGAGTTTCTTCGAGACGCTGCTGATTCTCCTGATGTTCTCGAAGGCGCGTCTCTTCCGCCGCGCGAATGCGTTCGATCTCCTCTGAGTGTCGCTTGTTGATGGCGTTGATCTGGTTCGCCATGTCAGAAGGGCCCTTAGCGAAGACAACCATCGCGAGCACGCCCGCAACAACCGCGAAGAAGAGCCAAGCATATCTTTTGATGTACGTCCAGGCAATGCTCAGTGTGATCATCAGTTCATCATCCGTTTCCGTTGGGCAAGCTCGTCGAGCGTCTCGCCTTCCGCTTCCTGAGACTGCATCTGGTCGTCCTCAATGTTGCTCTCGGCCGTGAGGTAACTGCAGATGTCGTCGATCTCGCGCTTGTTACTGATCAAGATCTTCGTCAGGTCGATGCAACTCTTTTGCACACCGCTCACCGCTTGTGCGATCCGCAAGATCTGGCTTTCGAGAGTGATCACATGCTCCTTCAGCGCCGTATTCTCCTCGGACGCCTCAAGTAACATTTTGAATTTCTTGTCCCAAATGCTCATGTGTCGTCGCTCTCTAACATGTCATAAAGTAGGTCGCTGTCGACCTGTGACAGAGCGCCGCGCTCGATCCGTTCGTGAAGCTTCCCGTTGTATTTGAGTCTCGCGAGCTCGTCAAGGATAGAGATAGCGCGATCATCGCCTTCTGCGACTAGTGCGACGAAGCCACCCAGCGTGTCCTGCAACGTCAGTTGTCGCTCGAACGTCGCCACCTTGGTTTTAACGTACGATGATTGTGGTAGAAGCACATGGATGTTCCGCTTCGCTCCGAACTTCTTCAAGGGGCGCCGGTGCCTGAACCGCCGCTAGCTGCCGACGGCGCGCCGCCCCCGCCAGGCGCTCCGCCTGCGCCGGCCGCGGCAGGGCGGTCAGCGAAGCGTTCGCCTTCGAGATCACGTTCCGACTCCAATTCGATGTCGAAGTTCGCACCGAGGACTTGTTTGAAGTTCTCGGCGGCGTCGGGGCCATACTTCTTCGCGACGTGGTTGTAAGCGCGGCGTGCGATGGTCGCCTTCATGTCGATCAGTGTGTCGGTACGGTCGACAAGGGTCGCGATGTCGCTTGCAAAGTCGGTCGCTGAAAACTGTTGCTCCTTCTCAGGATCCGTCGGGTCCATCTCCATATTCGCGGTGCCGGTCGCGTCGAGCGTCTCGCTCGCCTTCTGAAAGTAGCCGTCGAGCGCAACATCGATTGAATCGTTGGCAATCTGCTGGACGTCGCCAGGTTGGATCTCTGGCTCCTCGGCAAGCATCCGACGGCCACGTGTGAGCTCCTCAGTGACGAGCTGCGCCAGACGTGAGGCCACAGCGGTCTGGTAGACAGTGACACCCTCGAGCATCTCAAGACTCTCGGCGACGACTTCGTCCTGCGCGGCCGTGTCTACGTTCTCCAAGAACAGCTCAGCAGCTAACTGAATACGATCGAGGTTCTCAACCATCTCGCGGCGCGTCACGGTGTGAGTGCATCGGTCGGCGATGTTGTAGAGATGTTTGTCGATGCGTGTGACGATGGCACGAACACTCGACAGAGACGCCATGTACGGGTCGTTCAGGGCTTCCCGTAGTGAGCTAGCGAGTCGGTTGATCTCAGACTTAATTTCGCTGACTTTCATCCCATCACCTCTTTCACGGCAGTGACTCGCTTGAAGCGGTCTTCGATGACTTCCCAGTTTAACTCACGCATCATCGCGGTCAAGTAACCCTTCTTGTCACCGGCGTAGTCACGCACATAAGCGTGTTCCCAGAGATCGATGACGATGATCGGCAGAATGCCCACCGGAACTCCTTGATCGTGACTGTCGATCGTCACATTAATCAACCGCTTGAGAAACAAACTGTACCCACAGACAACCCAACCAGACCGCGACGCGAGCGCTGCGGCCATGAAGTCCTTCATCCACGCGTCGAAAGTGCCCCAATCGCGAGACAGGTAGATGTACGAGTCCGAGTCCTGGAAGAGCTCCGAGTTGAGATCGAAACAGTTCGCAAAGAAGAGCTCATGCAGGTAGGTCGCGTTGAGATTGTAGACCTCGTCCTTCTTTACCGAGCGGTACGCGGAGTGCGCCGAGCTGACGTTCTCTTTGTCGGCTGCGTCGACCTCAGCGCTGACGCGAGTCAGTAGCTCGGTATAGGACTTATAAAGCTGCTCGTGATGCTTCTTGGCCGGCTCAGATAGGTGATTAGTCGTCATGGAGTACGACTTGTTCTGCGCCACATAGGCCTCGTCAAGGAACGAACTCTTCGATTGCGCGGTCTTCCTGTCTTTGCCACGAATCTCGGCCGCGACCTCCTTGACGCATGCCGCAGCGAGGTCAGAGATGTCGGCGTCGCTAAACTCCGGGATGTGCAACTTAGTCAAGATCGAACCCACTTTCCAGTTGTTGATCGGAGACGTTGACCGTCTGCCCGGTGGGGTCGAGGAGGATCACGGAGTCAGGCCCCACAGCCTTGACAGTGTAGAGGCGGCCGTACGGCTTGTCTCGGACCTTCAATCCGGGGGTGATGATCTTCTTCTCAGTGCCGCCGACGTTCATGTTGACGTCAATGTTCTCAGTGAGCGAAGGCATCTCAACGCGCAAGGCGTCGAGTTGCTTCGCTCGCTCCTCTCGAAGGAGCTTGAGAATCACGTCAGAATCAAGCTTGTTCATGCTACACGATAGATACGAAGTCTTCGTCAGAAGGGATAAAACCAGAACAGGTGGAATCATTCCATCTGTTCAAGCTGCGGGATTCTATGTGCCCATTTCGGGTTATAGCGTGCCCGACAGCTGAATTTTGATATAGTGGAACTTGTCCGCGTGACCGCCCCAATCGATGACAAATGTGTTCATAAATTTCCGGTCCCCAGGTCGGCGTACTTCACAACCTCGATGCCTGAAGCACACAGAATCACAAGACCTTCATTGTTTCTGTAACTTTCGAGGTACACGACGCGACTAACTCCTCGATTGACGAGGATCTTCGCGCACATCTTGCAGGGCTGAGTCGTCACGAAACAGACCGAGTCATGCAGGTCGTCTCGAGACTTTGTGAGCGCGTTTACCTCGGCATGAATGCACCCGCAGTTGCCAGGTTCGCAGCTATCGCAACCGTTTGGGCCGCCAGCGTAGCTGCCGTTGTAACCGGAACAAAGCACGCGCATCATATTTATGTCGGTAAAGACAGCTCCAACCTGGAGACGGTCGCAGGTAGCCTGCTTCGCCATCTCACCAGCATGGATCATATATATCTGTTCTTTTCGTGGTCGGTAGCTGACAGCGTTAACGTTTGGCTTGACGTACGCGACAAGCTTCTCGGGCACAATGATCAGTTTTTTCGCAGGCAACCCCGTAGCCGCCTCAAGTGCTGCATCGATCGCTTGACGCACCTCGGGTTCAAGGTCGCACGAATTACTCTTGAAGGAGTTTTTCTCGGTCACGTTGTCACCGTCCCATCACATTAAACATGACGTACATGTATTCTATTAGCAATCTGCACTGGACTGTTACTCTTCCGTTCGACGTGAACTCAGCAACGTCAACTTCGAATTGTTAGACTTCATACATCCTCGAGACACGGGTGGTGCGCGCGACAACGAGGCTCGTAACTCTCCTTTCCACCAATGACGATGTCACCCACGACGTCGTCAATCTTGCGATAAGTGTAGAAGGCGTCGCGACCGCATACCGAGCACGCACTGGGGCACTTAACCACCTTTGTGGCCCATGGCAGGATCCTGGAGACCTCGTCGAACGGCTTGCAGGCGTACGACAAGTCTAGAGTCGCAACGACCACGTCAACACCGCGATTGTAGAACCAAACCAGCGTGTCGGCCACGTTATCAAGCATGAAGAGTTCGTCGACGACGATGAGACTGTTGTTGAAGTCCTTCGCGTTGTCAAGCATGTACGTCTCGATATCACGGCCGGACTTGACACATACGGCCGGGATGGACCAACCCATGTGCGTCACGATGTTCTCGGATGAGTAGCGGTTGTCGACCGTCGGTTTGAAGGCGTGAACCTCACGACCGGCGTGACGATGCTTTTCGACCTCAAGCAGCATCCTACTTGTCTTGCCGCCCCACATCGGTCCGCAATAAACGGTCAAATTGTTCATTCCACTTTCGATCTTAGCCGCTCAGCGATGTTTATCGCGTAGGCAGCCATGTAGCCGTTGGTGTACTCAAAGCCGTCGGCTTTTTCAAGCTGTTTCATGATGAGCTCGATGTCGCCGCCGACCACGTGATCACGTAACAACAGATATAGGAAAGCAACGAGCTTGTCGTCGCTCACCACATTGTCGGACCGGTTCTTGAGCCCCGCGTTCACTTCGTCACCAATCGACAACGATCAGGCAGGCTCCGCACGCTCTTCGCGCCGGCTGAACAGCACAACTCGAGCAGATTCTCGCGCATAGCGTCCGCGATGGACTTGACGATGAAGTCGAGATCTTCATCTGCGGCGAACGGGCCGCCAAAGTGGACGAGCGCCGCGTCAGCCCCAGCGACAAGCGCCTTGCAGACGTCGGTCGTGCTGCTCGCCGTCGAGATGACAGGCACGTCGATCGCACGTGAGATCGACTCGATGAGTGTGATGCGTGGAACTGAGATCCCGATCGACTCGAGCCGAATGGTGGTCGCTGCCTGCGTCGGCCCAACGAGGATGGCGGCAGCCACCTGTAGTTCGTTCGCGAGCGCGAGCGCGTGACGCGTTGACAGCGAGCAGCCAATCACCAGCGCCTGCGCGTCGTCGGTGAGTGTGCGGATGTCGGCCATGCTGTCGGCGCGAAGCGGGTCGAAACGCTCGAACAGCTTGTAACCGAGCATTTCGACCTTGACGTTCTTATCGTTCGTGACCAGCTCATCCTCGGTCGACGACATGTTCGCGAGCGGGATCTGCGAGGCAGGCGCGCCGGCGGTAATGAGACCGTACTTGCGACAGACTTCCTCCATCTTTGAGATGCCTTCCGGGTCGTCGTAGTAAACGATCAATGGAAGCGTCGAGTGAAGCGTCCCCAATATGAAAGAGAGATCTGGATCGGTGACCTCTTGCTCGTACGAAACGTACTTCTCGTCGATGAAGACATTCACATCTTCGTAGTCGTACTTGTTGTTTTCGCGGTGATTCATTCTTTCCCTCTGTCTTTCGTGATGCAAGAACACTTCACGTACCCAAGGCCTTGTTCAAAGGTTCCGAGTGATGTTACGGCGTCGACACATTGCGTCTCGCAGGCGTCGAAGTTGACACGCTTGTTGGCTTCGTAACCGGTGTCGCAGCTAGCGAACACGAGAAACAACATAAACAGTATCACCATACCCATGAGAACGATGAAGACCGTGCCAAGGATCCGTTGCACGCTCTCCCAAAACTTCATCGCGTCAACTCCTTGAAGCACGCAATGGACAGGCCTTCGCGGAACCATGTTTCAAGATCTGTCATTCCCAACTTCTTGGCACGATGAGCGAGCAGAATGTGCACCCAGTCTGTCCACAACACATCACTGAGCATGCGCGCCGCGCTGCCGATCTTCACGAGCTCGTCAGAGGTAGTCGCCGCTCGACCTTGCGCCTCGAAGATCATCATTTCCTCGATCGGGGGAGGGCCAGGCAATCGAGGCATTGCGTGACGCATCTGTGTCTTGCCGCTCGCGTTGGACAGGATGTCCTCACACATCTTGTAATGACGATCGTACACATGCATTGAATTGCTGGTATGATAGTAGAAGCCGAGCTCGAGACCAAGCTCCATCGCCATCATCTCCTGCATAAAGGTAAAGGCGGGGACGTCGAGCGCCGTGCCAAGGATGAGGTCGTTTGAGCGCATCTGAACGATGAGATGCAGCTTCTCATCACGGATGAAAAATTGCAAATTGAGCGTGCATGGCATGTCCTTCACAGCCAACATACTATCCTGCGGCTGACGGATATGAATAACGCCGCGACGCGAGTCACGATCGCGAGTGAGCTCGTCCTTGACGTATTGCCACTGGTTCCAGCTGATGAGCGTGTCTGCCGAAGTCCACGCGTCATGATACTCATGCTGCTTGAAGATGCGCGCACCGTACGCCGAGTTGGCGGTCTTGCCATCGTCGCTAATCGCCTCCCAAAACTTGCTATACGTCGAAATCCAAGCAGTTTCGTTGTTGCCCGAGATGTACCACAGGATCTCAGCCATAACGTAATCGAGCGGGAAGTTCCGCTCAGGCACGTAGAGTAGTCTGTCACGCGGGTTCGTAATGACGAACGAGGTAAAGAGATTCTCGCGGATCTTCATGCCGCGAGGCGCCGTCTCATAGTCGTACCCCTCGTACGTCCCCTGAACTAGAGCGTAGTAGGCGTCGGTGAAACTCTCAAAAACCATCATCTGTTGCATGTTCGTGGTGACCTTAGTAGTCTTGAGGGCCAGAGCGTTGACTTAATGTCAGCAGCTCTTCTCACACAGCTCGTCAAGCAGCGCGCGTGTCGCTCTCATCGAGCTCGGCGGTCTCTGCTACATTCTCTTCATAATCCGCTTCCATCTGATAAACTTTATCAAAGAACTTCGTCAACCTTGGCGTCAATGTTCGACAGATCACTCGAACACACCGTCGAGTTCTCGATGTAGTCTGAAGGGTTCGACTTCGTGGTTCTCATGATGCGCTCGCCTCCGAACGCTATTTCTTCAAGTTGTTCTTGTGTCATCGGAATGATGATGTCGCCAACAGCAACGTAAGGGGTTTTACAAGCGTCGAGGTTCGCGAGCATCATTGCGAGGATCGTTGATCGGAGCAGATCGACGGAATCGCAACGATTGATACTGTTGGTGTCATGCAGCCACGTGTACAACTCTAAGAGTCCTTTAGAGCTGAGCTGCAATTGAAGTTGATGAAACTTCTGAGTCTTGTCAGGACAATTGATCATGCGTCAATCTTAGATCTCTACGTGTCGATCAGTAACTCCCAACCGTCGATGCAACCGACTGTGAGAGGACACCTGAAGTACAGACCCTTGTTCAGGTCGAACCACTCCCAATTCTGGCAGTAATCCTTCCCCAGATGCAAGGACTTCCCCAGATGCAATTTCTTGATGAGATACACGAGGTCGTCGTGATACCACGACCAAACCTGACCTGCTTTGGGAGGAGTCATGCGACCTTCTTCCAGTAAACAGCGATGGACACACCACGATGGAACAGATCGTCCCTCTGAATGGTGAGATGACCCCTCTGAAGGGAAAACCTCTCGGATGTGATCTCGAAGTACTCATAGATCGAGTGTCCAGGTATGAGCGAGCGTTGAAGACTGACTATCCAAAAGAGGCGATCTTCGGCTTCCCACAGGTCACCAATCTTCACAATGTTCAAAACAACGGCGACTCGAGTGCCCAGAGACGTGTCTCCTCAAGCCCAGGCCAGAAGTCGGTAAGCGGCTTGTAGCCGAGCACTCTCTGACAGGCCGAGATGTCCGCCTGGGTCGCACGCACGTCGCCGGCGCGCCAGTCGGCATGCTTGACACGTGACTGGATCTCAGGGTGTTTGGAGGCGAAGTGCTTGAGAATCTGCTTATTACTGACGCTCCCACCGGTGCCAGCGTTGAAGGCTTCGCCACGAAGACGACCTTGGTGAGCGGCCACTCGCACGAAGATGTCCACGACGTTGTCCACATGCGTCATGTCACGTGTCTGTGAGCCGTCTCCGTCGCTTCGAAGCTCTCCGTCATGCTTGATTGCGTGCAGCCATGACGAGACGACCGTCCCGTACGCGCCATTAGCAAGCTGACGCGGGCCGAAAACATTAAAGGGACGAACGCACGCAGTGTCCATGTCGTACAGATCCGCGAACATGACACAGTAGTCCTCGCCGATCATCTTCTGAAGAGCGTAGGGCGACTTCGGGTCGCGAGGCGCGCTCTCCTTAGTAGGAAGCTGCTGCGCGCCGCCGTAGACTGAGCTAGACGACGTGAAGACGAACCTTCCGACCACACCGCGGCACGCTTCCAATAGTTTCACGGTGTTGCCGACGTTCTCGTCGTTCGTCTCAGCCGGGTGCTCCACCGAGTAGGACACACGAGGACGTGCTGCGAGGTGGAACACGGTGTCAAACTGTGACTGCTTGATGAAGCGAAGCACGCTCGGATCGGCGTAGTTGCTGTACAGCGGGACCGCTCCAGTCGGAACGAACTCGACGCGACCGTTCGAAAGATCATCGACCACCACAACCTGGTGGCCCTCTTTGACGAGGCGTTCAGCGAGGTGAGAACCGATGAAGCCCGCGCCGCCCGTTACCAAAGTTTTCATGTTACCACCTTACGTCACTCCAGCGGCACCGTGAAGTTGAAGAAATCGTCGTGACACAAAGTATATCTGAGCCCGGTCTCAGGGCAGAAGATCTTCGCGTACAACCAGTTGCAGTACATCACAAGTAAGGTGCCGTCGTCAAGCCAGATCTTGCTGTACTCTTCCTCACACCATGCGTCAACACCGCCTCCGCAGACGACGTATGCCGTGCCAAGTTCGTTTCTCACGGCTCGTATCGAGTCAAGTAGATCGATCCAGTGGTCGGCATCGTCAACCCGCCCTCATCGTTGTCCCACGTGTACGTCATCATATTGCCGTGAACGAGGTTGAGCAGCTCCCACATGCAAGGAACGGCGTCATTTTTCCTTGTTCCGACGACGAGATACAGCGAACGGCCGTAGTGGTGCCAGAGTGTACCGATCATACCATCGCGTCCAAAATGTACTGAGGAAGGATGTGCTTGTTCTTGCGTAGGAACGCTTCGAAGCAACCGTCAAGCACATATGTCACTGCCCAATCTTTTTCGTTGCGTACGCTACGACCAACAGCTTGAACGAAAGATCTCGTTGTCAAATAGTCGTAGTACCAAGGATCACGATCACAGCGTTTCTTTAAGCTTTTGTCACCCAAATTTGGATAGGGAAGTTTCGCGACGATCTGAAATCTGGATAGATCATCATCAAGCGAGATTCCCTCGGTCATGGAGGGGGAGACAAGGACTGTTGGTTCAGGACTGTCGTGATGGCGACGTAGCACCGCATCGCGGTCCTCGCTCCCATGTACAAGAAGGCGGGGATCACGAAGACTGTCACGTAGATGATGAGCAACCCTAAAATTCGTTGTGTGGATGATGCCCTTTTGATCACTGTGAGCCTCTAGCAAGGCCTTCACGGCTTGCACTAGTCGAGGGAGCGTGTCGTCGACGTCACGCATCGACATCTTGCCAACGGGCATGTAATGAATGGCGCGGTTTTCGACGGGAAACGTGGATGGTAGCGCGATGTACTCGGTCTTATCGAGGTCGAGGCCGAGCGAACGACAGAACGACGTCTTGTCGAGGATGGTGGCGCTCATGAGCAGTCGTTTCTCGCCGAACCTCAACAGATACGGCTCCGCCCAGACTGATGCGTCAATGGGCTTGAACTGCAGCGTCATACGGTCGCCTCGATGATCCTTGCGAATCTCGCGGTTGATGATCCATTCCTCAGGTTTGAACCGATCGATGAAGCGGTTGACCTTGCAGATGTGCTTGTCGAACAGATCGTTTTGTTTGATGAGCTGCTGGAACATCTCGTCGCCGCCGACGCCGCGATTGTCAGCGAACATTCCAAGCGCGCTTTTCACTTGGTCAAACATCTGGGCAAGCGCCGGCCGATACGTCTCCTTGATCCAGCGATAGAGGTACTCGGGATCCTCACCTTTTGCCATCGTCATGCCGAGATGCTTCTTGCAGAAGCGGTCCGTGACCTCGACCTCGACGAACTTGCAAACCTCGGACTCGATGTTATGAGCTTCGTCACCAACGAGTAAGTCTCGCGGCTCGAGTTTGCCAGCATAGGTTGTCTCGGCCATGAAGTACGAGTAGTTCGTGATGCCGAGGTGACCTTGAATGAACGAACGCTTCGCAATGTTGTATGAACAGTTCGATGAACAATGTTTCTTCCAATTTGTGCCGTCAGCTGACTTTCCGAGAGCTGTCAGGGCTCGTTTGGATTCACCACAACTCTGTCGCTCGTCGTAGCCGCATTGGTAGTTCGTCGCGCTCTTCAACTCGAGCATCCCACCTCGACGCTTCTCCTCGAAGTCACGCAAGTACTGCTGCTGCAGGATCTTCTGCGTCGTGAGGAAGTACGCCCCGATGTTGTACTCGTCCTCTGAATTTTGGCTGCGGATCTGGCTGTTCAGGTATCGTGCGACTGTCATACCGATAGCGGACTTGCCGACACCAGTCGGAGCGTCAACACAAACAGTGTTCTTCCCCTTCGCGAAGGCCTCGAGGATCGTGTCGATAGCCTTGATCTGGCCTTCACGAGGCTCGGAGTCGAGAGGGAAGTACTCACGCCAGTTCGTCATCAGTAGCAACCTTTCCAGACATAGTCAACGATACCCTTCCAGGCGAGTTCGTCGATGAGCAATGGGATCGACTGCGTGTCCCAGTTCTCAACCCCGCAGTAACGTGCGAGACGACGAACGGCGTCTTCAGGCGCCGTTCGAAGTTGAGTCTCGCGTAGTCCTATCCGTTTCAAGCCTTCTCCCACTCCTCCTCGATCATTGCGATGGTAGCATTCATCTCGAGACCACGACTCTTAGAGATCTTACAAAACAAGCGAACGAAAACCCGAATCTTCATATCATTGAACAGTTTCATTGCTTCATCGTAACGCTCTATCTACCCAAAGACACTCTCTATGAAATCAAATGATCAAGCTCTTCGAGTCATGATTCGCAACGTTCTGATCGAGTCAGAGTACACGAAGACCCCAGATGGTTCTTTCACGTTCTCGTTCCCTGTCCAGAACGACGAAGAGATCACGATCACGGCCACATACAACCCTCGTCGACCGTTCGAGGTCGAGTGCTGACAGGCGATCGACACGTCCTCCGGCCTGGAGGTCGACATCGATGCCGTCGCTATGCAACACGACCTTGACTCGAAGGCGATGGATTGGATCGGCGATAACCTCGACGAAGAGAGCTGAGCATGAACATCAAACTACTAAGAGAGTACGTCAAACGCGTGCTTGCCGAATCTGTCTGTCCGGGCTGCGGGAACAAGGATGCGTACATTGGAATAAACGCCGTCGAGTGCCCGAACGCCTCGTGTAGCTTCTTCTCGAAGAGACAACAAGACGACATTCAGGCGGTCGGGGCCGATGACGAGGACGGCGATTACGAAGAGTGCGGCTGGTGTGATAACGACATCTCGGGGTGTGGTGGACATTGCGAGAAGTGCGGCGATGGCGACATCGACATGCTACAAGCGTTAGACGATGAAGCCAACAAAGCGTTAGACGATGAAGCCAACAAAGTGAGTTACGAGCACTGTGGAATGTGCGGCTTGAAAGCGGTCGACCCTGACACACAGAAGTGCACAAATTGCAGCAACGGACACTTCCCGGACTGTGCGGGGTGCGGTGGAGCGGTTGACAACCCAACGGCTTGTCAAAACTGCGGCCACCCTAGCTGATCACGGGCGAACGATCTCCCACCCGAAATTTTCCCACTCGCTCAGGTCCCAGTCAAACTTTGAGATGGACCCGGCCGGCCGACGATCGTCTCCCGCGTCCTCGATGACTAGCCCCCACTGGCCGTAGTCATCGATGATGACGAACGACGCTCGTGTAAACGCGAACACGAGGTCGGTGTAGAGGATAACCGTGCCCTTGAGACTCACAGATCGGTTCCGTCAACCTCTCGCATGTCACGGAGCGAGCAACTGAAACCGAGTTTGTCTTTCTTCACTCTCACGACGTAACAAGCGTACTTCTTGAGCTCGCTAATCTGATGCTCGGCGGTGCTCCACACGAACATGCGATGGATGGCGCCGTCCGAGCCGTAGCACGCTAATTGGAAGAAGTTGTTGCCTGTGCGCGCGGTCTTTTTCTTACCGTCAGACAGTACCATCCAATACGTTCCGTACTTCGCAGTGGTGCATTCCTCGAGAGGCGGGATGTCGTGCGCCTTGAGCTGCATGCGTAAATCATCGTCGAGCAACGCATCGGGGTCGATAGAGCCATAGAGCTCGATCTGATTCTTCACGATCTCATCACGCGTCCAGTCAGTCAACGTCTTCGACTCCTCGATGAGCTCGGCGAGTCGGCGAGTGTGATACTCGGGGTCCTTTTTCAAGCGTTTCTTGAGTTCGGCCTGACCATCGACAATGACATGATGTAGCTGCTTGTAGTTCTCGAACGTTCTCCCCGGTCCGACGATTTGCATAGAGTCGAACGCCCCGAGTGTCACAAGTGCCCCGAGCGATTTCGAATTAAACTTACTGTGTCGCCACGTTCCGTTCTCATCCCAGAGCAGGTCCTCCAACTTACGATACGGTCGTTTCACCAGCAGCTCGTTCACAGCCGAGGTTCCGACGCCGGTGACCGTGAGGAAAGACGGGTAGAAGGTTCGGTTGTCAGACGCGATCTCCCATTCGCGATTCGAGCGGTTGATGTCAACCTTTGCGACGTCGTAACCCATCGCCTTGATCTCGGCCAGCGCACGTCGACGCGAATCAGGATCACCGAGCATGGATTCGACGTACGAGCAGAGCCATTCCGGCTCGTAGTAAGTCATCAACCAGGCACACTGATACGAGATATATCCGTACGAGTACGAGTGGGCGCGGTTGAAACCGTAGGCGGCGAACGCCTGTAGGTCGTCGTAGAGCAACTCCGCCTTTGCGCGTGGATAGCCTTTGGCCTCGGCGCCGTCCACGAACTTCTCGTGCAGCTCGTCGGTCAGTGTCTTCCCCTTGGATGCGTCCTTGGTAGTGCGTTTCAGGATGGCCTTGCGCAGCTTGTCTGCCTCGACCTCGCTGAAGCCTGAGAGCTTCATTGAAATCTCCATGATCTGTTCTTGATAGATCACGAACCCCATCGTATCTTCAAGACATTCGTTGACCGCGGCGTGACCGTAGTCCTTCTTCACACCATCACGACGTGCTTTGATGTAGAGCTTGTCGACGTCGGCAGCTAACGGTCCGGGTCGGTAGATCGCGGTCGCGGCTGCCAGGTCGTGAACGCTACGAGGGTCAAGGTCAGTGATGAATCGCTGCGTGCTTGGATTCGTGAACTGAAAGATGCCGGCAAAGCGAGACTCACGGAAGACATGGTTGAACACGTCGCTCAGGTTCGGGTCGATGCGACTCGGCGTCAGATTATCGTCGTACCACTCCTTCACCTGCGCAAAGGTTGGGTTTCGGATCCCGCTGTGACGCTTCAGGATACGACGCACGCACCGCTCAATGATACGTAACGTGTCGAGGCCGAGGAGGTCGTACTTGACTAAGCCGTACGGGCTGAGACCCTTCATCGCCATGCCTTCACTCCAAGGCGTCTGTAGGTCTCCGCGGACGCTGATGAGTGGCATGATGCCGTCAGGGTCGTCGTGAACGATGATGCCGCCGGCATGCTTGCCGACAGCCTTCGTCTGCCGACCAAGGATCTTCACGTCGTTGTCGATCGCCGGGTACTTCTTCATCAGAGCGCGGAAAGCCGGCGAGTGCTCCATGCAGCCCTCGTACGTCAGCTGAACAGAACCCTTGGTGTCGTCGCCGGTATGAAGATGCGGCTTCACCTCCTGATCGAGATTCTTGGTGGCGTCGTTGACCTCGTTGAACTCGAGCCCGTGCAGCTTGGACACGTCCTTCACGAGCGACTTCATCTGCAGACCGTTGAAGTTGCTGATGGGGACGATCGTCTTCTCGCCGAACTCCTTCTTTAGCAGGTCGATGACTTTGTCGCGATCAGAGACGTCGCAGTTGTGTGTCCCAATCCAACGATCTTCTTTCATAAAAGAAGAAATTCGATAACTTTTACCCACGCTTAATCTCCTGTGACAGACGATCTATTTCGTGTTTGAAATTGACTTTTGTGGCTGCTTCCCAACATATCAACACGCGACAACCAAGTTTACTCTCTATACGACGTACACGAGATTCGTTTTTAAGACGAATCTGTCCTGCTGTCATACCGGAATGAAGGAGTTTATCGGCAGTGTAGACGCTTGGATTTGCATGCCAATAGTCGCCATAATACTCAACTGCACAGTCTCGATCTGGAAGGTAAAGATCGAGACTGTAACACCAACCTTCTTCTCTATTTGAGACAAAGAACTGTCTATTCATCCAAGAATATGATTTCTCGTTCTCAAATTCCTTAAGAAGAGCGTAAATAAATTCTTCTTCTTTTGCTGACGAACCGGTCGTATGACTGTTAGGCCATTCAACGTACGGATTCACATTAGCAAACCAATTATTTTTCCCATGCGTTGAGAGCATGTTTGCTTTATGCAGATCGCGCACATTGCTAGACATCATTGGGTACGAGACACCCAATCGTTGTTCACATGTAGCTTTGTATTTCGCTTGAATCAATGTTGACTGAAGTGGTCTATTGACACCATGACGATATCTCATAGTTGCTGTGAATTTATCTTGATATTCGTCAGTGCTATAAAAGGCTGATTTTAGACAAGATTCACAAAGAAATGTTCTCTTATGCTGACGACGTGCTGTGTTCCCCTCCATTACGTGGAGTTTTCCGCATGTTGGACACTTGAAATTGAATGCCAAAGAACCTAAAGCATACTTTTTCGCATTCTCATCGACGAAATGACATTTTTCGTCATCAAGCACGAATTCCACGTTGTTGATCAGTAACCCGGTAGTCATCACACGCGTAGAAACTGCGTGCTTCACATTTTCGTAGCTGAACCATGGTGTTTCGAACAGTCCGCTAAACTGTTTTCTGAGCAGATTTATTTCGCGCGAGGATTCGTCTTTGAGTTGATACCCGTGTTTCGCAGCTAACACTGACGAGAAGTTACTTCGATACTTCATCAACGTCTAAATAGTCATTGACTTTGATAATCACGTCACCCAAACGTGGATCACTTTCATCCACGTAGACATCGAACGGAATGACACGAAAAGTGTGAGAATGTTCGACCTCAATGTCCACTAACGTTCGTATACCATGCAAAATTATGATACCAACCACGACGCAATTCTCAGATCCCTTGAGAGAGTGCCCGATTAACAGTTGTTTGGCACGAACAACTGTGTTATCATCAAGTACCATCTTGTGCTCGGCGTTACACACAATCGTTCCATAGCATGAATCTTGTTTCACTAGTAGTTCGTAGATTATCTCATCTTTTCTAGCAGATCTTGCGTTCACGGTCAAGACTTTACGATGAGCGCCTTCGATATCGATCACAACGTCGTTTTTTTCAACTGTCTCGATGCGCTTATAACTTCCATCTGTCATCATGATCAAATGACGAGCATCTAAACAATCGATGTCTGGAACGTCAGTGCGAGCCAACGACATGAAGCGGGCGAAGATGAGATTGTTAGAAACAGGATCGACGTCTGTGATGCCGAGCACGAAGTTGACGAGGCTGCCGGCTCCGGACCCGCGACCCGGACCGACGAGACAATCCTTCTTGGCAACATCAAGGATCGCCTTCAGAGTGAGGAAGTAAATGGAGTTGTCGAGCTTCTTGATGACGGACAGCTCGTTCTTGAGTCGCGCGACGTAGGCCGGTAGATGGGCCAACCGCTTCGCGCGCATGCCCTCCTTGCAACTCTCCACGAGCGTCTGGAACGGCGTCATGTCGGGGCGAACGCCGAAGCTAGGAAGCTTCACGCTCGTGTCGATGGTCACGTCGCCGATGACGTCGTGCGCGACGTGCCAGGCGTTCTCGATGGACTCGGCTACGACCGCGTCGTCGTAGAACGCGTGACCCTCCTTGTACAGGTTGTACGCATCCCACATCTGATCCGCGTTCTTTGGATAGAGCTCGCACTTGAGCTGCTTCACGTCAGCCGGGATGGAGTCCGGACCGAGCTCCGAACCGCCGCGCCCCATGCGGCCAAGCAGCTTGTACACCTCGCGTGCGCGCCACAGATCGGGGCTACAGTAGTGCGAGTCAGCCGTAGCGACCAACTTGACGCCGTTCGACTTTGCGAACTCAAGCAGCACACGGTTGGTGAGGTGTTGAGGCGCTAAGCGGTTGAACTGGATCTCAGCGAACACGTTGTCGCGCCCGACGGCGTCCGTGAGTCTGTCGAACTCGTTGCCGACGGCTCGCATAACGGCGTCGCGCTTCCCAGGTTCGTCCAGGATATCTGGGGTCAACTCGTCGAACGACTTACCGGCGAACTGAGAGTACGTCGCCCAAGATGGCACGCCGGCAACGCAGGCCGTAGACACTACGACGTCCTCGCCATGTTCCTTCAGCATTGCCGAGTCGATGCGCGGGAAGCGGTAATAACCCTCGCGCGCACTGCGAGACACCAAGCGAAAGATGTTCTCGAGGCCCTTCTGCGACTTAGGAAGCAGCACGAGGTGGTGGCGACGCTCGACCGGGTCGAGGTATTTGCCGTTACGCTTGGACGCGTCCTCGTCTTCCACGGCGACGCCCGTGTCATCTTCGTCATTGTCCGGACGCTTGACTTTGGCAGCCTCGCGCTCTTCCTTGCGCACTTGGTCACGCGTGACTTTCGCTGCGGCCCAGTCCTTCAGACTCGGGATGTAGTATGCTTCGACCCCGGGAATGAACTTCATGGGTCGACCGTTTTTATTCAACTCCTGTGTTTTTTGGTAGCATTCAGGGAACGAGTTCATGTTTCCATGATTCGTCATAGCCATCGAGCTCATGCCATTGTCAGCAGCGAACTGGATGTGATCTCCTCCATCACCGAAGCCGTCGTAGATGCTTTTCCCATCGTGTGCGTGCAAGTTCGCGAACTTCTTCGGATTTACCATACACTTCTATTGTCTGTCACTCGACCTCACACCCGAACACTGGAGCCACCGACCGGACTTGAACCGGTATAACGAAGATACAAACTTCGGGTCCTGCCATTAAACGACAGTGGCTAATCGCTGCTTTCCTCTTACTCTATCAGACGCCGCGGCGAACGAATCAGTTCCCACGTCGAAGAGATATTCGCCTCATCGTTGCGAACGTTGACCACCTTACCTGTTGTCAGTCGTAGAGATACGTGTCCCTTGCGGGTTCTGCTGCGCTCAAGAATCAAGATCACTAGCGCGCCCTCGCGCCTGACAAGGATGTCACCTTTACACAATGACGCCCAAGTTGGGGCCATTTCATCGGACGAATTCCATCTAAACGACATTAGTTGTCTTCACAGAGATCACGCCACCAGCGCTTGAGAAAAGACACGTTAGCCTCAGCAAGCAACGCATCGATCGTCAACAGTTCGTCGGCACAGATCGCTCCCGAGATGTAGGCGTCGATGATCACCTGCACCGGGATCTCCTTGGCTAGCGCGCGTAGCAGCGATCGACGTGTATCGACAGATCGCAGGGCGACCAGGAACTCGGGACTGATCCATCCACGATTCGTCACCGTTTCATACGTGACACCAGCTCGATGTACGAGATCGTCTCGGACCGTCTTCAAACTCTCGTTCATGAGTTTCAACTGCACGACGCAATCACACAGGCGTCGTTCTCCCAGCCCCACATTCAGTCCTCCACCGAGGTTAAAATTCCATAGATGTTGTCGGCCACGCACCAGCCGTTGACGCCCCCCTTGTTGTTTCCGATTTGGTAACGTCCGTCGCTCCCGACGGCAAGCACCAAGTGAAGATACTGATTGCCAGACACCTTGCAGAGAACGACAGAACCCACTTCAAGCGGGTGAGTTGCCGGCGCAACAGTCACCAGTTGACCATTCTTGACCCTACCAGTCATAGAGTTACCACGCGGTCTGAACTTAACAGTCTTTCCGTTCTGTAAGTCTGTAATGTGACTGTCAGCCCACATCACGCTTCTCCCGGGCACCCACAGCCCATCCGGCGCTTCTGGATTCACCGGAGTCTCGCGAACTTGGTAGTCGCCCTTCGGGTCACGCGTCTGATACTTTTGTGCAAGGTCAACGGCTCTATTGCGATCCTCGAACGAAGCGATGTGTGTTCCCTCAACATCGTCGCGAATCCACGTGTACATCTCGCCCATGCTTTCGTAGCTGACGAGCATCACACCATATTTTACATTTTTACTTGTCACCCTTGAGCTCCCTCCGCAATTCCATCCAAAGTACGCCCAGAACGTTGCAACCTGTCCACTCACCATCTGCTTTTAATGCCGCGCCCCAGAAGAGACCAGTGCCCTGCGGACGTTTGGTGCAGTCTTCGATGAGGCAAGCGTCTTCTGTAAGCAACAGGTCAGCTTTAACCTTTGGGTGGGCTTCGACCTTCAAGCGAAGCACGATGCGCATCAAGTCAGCGTCTTCTTCCGACAGCGGTGTCACCACTCGCTTCTCGGCGTACTTTTTCGCTGTCATCTTTGCTGCCATTGGCGACTTCTGTTCACGGATGAGGTCACGAATCGGGTCATTTTCGGCTAGACGCATGGCCTGGAACAGAGCCTCTGTCGTGCGCCACTCTACACCCTGGTAGATGACGGGAAAGGGTGCCATGTTGCCGAGCCAGCCGTAGGGCTCGGATACTTTGCGGAAGGTGATGTTTCGCATGTCTTCAATCTACACGAATGTTGAAGACAACCTATCTCTTCACAATTCTCAACACAAAAGGAAACACCCGGAAGCCATGAGGCCGTCCGGGTGTTAAGCGAAGCGTAAGAAAGCTTAGTAAAGAATACCGCCGCTCGTCGGTACGTATTTCTTTGGGCCGTAATCCCAACAGAAACCGACCGTTGCTGAAGATGTGTTCGCAGCAATTGTGCCAACGCCGATGTTGTTGTTCAAAGGCGTTACCACGGTCTTGCCAGTGGCTGTTGGATTTGGGAAGATCGCTCCCCACACACCAGAAACACCGCGCAGCCTGCTGTCATTCAAGTAAATGATCATCCCTTTCCACGACAGCGGCACAGGGTTTTTGTTGGTGTAGGTGTAAACTTTACACCCGCCACTACCCCAATCGTACGTCTTCACTGCGGTGACAACGAGAGGGAGGCAACCCTTTGCGCTGACTGTTCCCTTGACACTTGGACACAGATCGTTGACGTCGAGCACCCCATCGCCGTCAGTGTCGGTCGTCGGAGAAACGTATGTGCACGACTGACTGAGTGTGGGTGTGCCAGAGCATACAGTCGGATTCGAGGTCACCGTTCGCGTTTGCGTTCCGTTAGATTGGCAAACGTTCCAAGTCGAGTACGTGAACGTGCAAACAGGAGGAACATATGTACACGACTGTGTGAGCGACGCAGACGTCCCAACACAACCGACCGGCAACGAAGTGACGGTTCGCGTCTGCGTTTCCGTTGACGAACACGATGACCACGTTGAGTATGTGAAGACACACGACGGAGGAGGCAAAGGCGCGCTGTCAGTCATCCAACCCGCGTTCATGAAGGGCAGCAAGCTGTTGATGAGATCATATTTGGTGCCGGTCGTCCCCACGTCGTTGTCCCAGTGACTACCAGGCTTCTCGATGAACGTCACCGGGAACCCGCGAGTCTTCAAGATGTTCATATTGTTACGCACGTTGGCGATCGCGTAGTACGTGATGGTATCGCCGGTGTGAGCAAGGTGAGCGATGTTGAGCTTCCAGCTCGCGGTCGTGGACGCCGTCATGGCAGTCACGCTCGGATTGGTGTTCTCGAAGATGAGTCCAGAGAACAAATTTGCGTTCTTGAACGCGAGCTCGTACCCGATGTCACCGCCGGACGAGTATCCTCCGAGAATCACGCGACGCGGATCGACGTTAAAATGTGTCTTCATGTTCGCGATGGCGGCGAGGATCTTCGCACCGTCGGTCGCGTAGTTGGACCAACAAGCTCCCTCACGACCACCGACAGCAAGTGTGATCCAGTTCTGTGCGCCGCCAGGCGACACCATCCAGGCGTCGTACTGCGCCTGTCCACCGCATCCGTGGAGCCAGACGAGTAGTGAGATCGGAGTGGCGTGCGTCGCGTCGTAACTCGCTGGGACGTACGCCCAGTTGGTCTGACCGCTGTTGGTCGTAAAGACTGTGCTCTTCGTGTAGGCGATGGGGTTTGTCACCGGCGACGTTGTGGTCGGCGACAAAGTAAGGAACGGTGTGAGCCAGGCTGTCTGTGGGCGATCGACGCCTGCTTTCGGCTCGAGCGTGAGCATATACTCACCCCACCACGGTCCAGCAGCCCACCATGCCCAGCCAACGAGCACGTCAGAGTTGACGGTCGCGTACGTGAGGAAGTCCGTCACAGCAGCCTTACACGTCGACGTGTTCGGTGTTCCGATCTCGCCGACCCAGATCTTCTTGCCGTTCTGTCGAGCCCATGCCACGACTGCGGTCATGCGAGTCGATCCAATAGTGGAGTTGACGCAATCTGTGCCGCCGCCACTACCGTCACTGTCGAAGTAGTTGTGCACCTCGAAGATCGAGTTGTTACCGCTGTCCACGTACTTGAGAAGCGCGACGGAGTTGGCCGTCCCGTACCAGGTCGCAGTCCAGCTGTGAGCGCCTGACCACGCGTTGCCAGGCACCGACACCACATTCGTCGCTCCCGTGGCTCGAATGGCCGCGGTGGCCGCGTTGGCAGTGATCACCCACTGCTCGGTGGGCATGTCGTGCGGCTCGTTGACGAGGCCGAACACAACCTTGAGATTGGACTTGTACTTGACGGCGAGTCGCGACCAGAGGTTCGCGAACACACTGGAGGGGACTTGTGTCGTGCCTACAACGCCATCATAGTAACGGGCGAAGTTGTGCGGATTAAGAACGACCGTCAAACCTTTCGACGTCGCGTAGACGACGATGGCGTTGAGATCAGTCTCGTACGTCGGCACAAACGCGCCGTTGGCTGTCGGCTGCAGACGTTCCCATAAAAAACCGACACGAACCGTGTTCATGCCCTTACTAGCGAAATAGTCGACTTCGCTTGTTGTCGGCCAAACATAATCGGTGCCCTTGACGCCAGGCTTTGCAGTACCAAACTCGGCTCCAGCGAGATTGATGCCGTGCATCGCGGGAAGACTGACTTCAGTCTTGGGGAAGTCGCTGCGACCGATATGCGGGTAACAGCCGACGGTTATCAGCACGGTGCTGACGATAAGAATGAGATATCGGATGATCTTGTTCATATATTTTCCTTACGGTCGCTGAGACCTTCTTCGACGGCAAACTCGATCTCACGTAACTCGCGGTCGAGATCTTCGTCTGAAGTATCAAGAAAGATATGACGTGTCTTCAGGCGCGGCGCGCACTGCTTGTAGAGGGTGTCGATCGCCGTGATCTGGTCCTCTTTGATGGTGATATCATCTTCGTCGACCCGGCCAACGTACCCCTGTAGTCGGGTACACACGACGATAAGCGCGTTCATGCGTGCGTACGCTTCATCGAGCTGCGCGACGACATCAGGGTCGGTCGGGCGGCCGAAGTGTTTCGAGTAGACAATCTCAGATGGAAAGTTGCGGTCAAGAATGACCGATGTGTCAGTCTGCTCAAGGAAGTCCGCCAGCGTCGTCTCGCCAAAACGGAGGAAGGGCAGAAACTGCGACCGGTCGCTCATGAAGAACTTCTTCTGGACTTGCGCCTTAAAGATCGGAATGTCGAGACTGGCAGAGAGAGCCTTAGCAATCTCAGTTTTTCCGACCCTCTCCGTCCCTTCTAGGATAATGATTCTCTGTTTGCTCATGCTTTTATCCTAGCCGCTCGTGCTCATTTCAATCTGCTGATCCAGTTGCTCGTCGAGCGTATGAACCTGTTCGCAGAGCTCGCGAATAATCTCGAACAAGAATTTCGTCTCAACGTCGTGATGCGTGCTCAACTTTTTGTACTCAATTGCCCAAGCATCCTCTCCAATGGGAGATGACTCATTATCAAGCTTGGATAGCGGCATCCAAGTTTCAGGATTGTCTATGCCTTCACGAAGTAGGATCTCGACGCGTTGCGCGATGTTAAGCGACTTCTTCTCTTTTTTAATCGCCAAAGAATCCTCCTGAACTCTGTGCTGGAAGTTTGAAACCGTTCATTAGCGACTTGAGACACGACTCGCATAACGAGAATGTATACGTCATGTCGTCGGGTAAGTCCGAAAAATAGCCAGTCGTGAAGCTGGTCTCGATGAGACCATACCAACTACGTTTCCAAGTCCAATCGTTCTTATACATCTCTTCTTGCTGAGAGGTCGAGCAAAGCTCGGAACAATTGTTACAACGAATTTCGTCAACAACCTCGATCTCTTCTGTCACAACGATCTTTTTAACGGTTTTCAATCTTCCTCCTCAGGCCCAAGGAACTTCTTGAACCACTCAACGACCTCGTCGTCGTCTCCGATCATGAGCCATGAGGCGTCGTAATGAAGGCTAGCATACTGCTCGCTTCGCCAACGCCAAAACATGAACGCTTCCGCCGCGCTCAACTCGGCGAACATGCGTGCTCGTAGAACATTACGAATGCGTGAGATATCGGCGATCCCACCCCAATTGCCCCAGCCGGTGAGGAACAAGAATCTCTGATCCACACGTTGTTGAATTGTCATCGGATGATCAGCTCCCCCACCTTACCGCGACCCATACCGTTGCTGTTGATCGAGCGACGCGCCTGCACCTCATACAAATCGAACATCTTATAGAGCTCGCGCACGAGCGGTGTGTCCGAGTTGGACAACATAACATGTACGCCACGCGACTTTAGATCAAGCGCAAGGTCACGCAAACGCAGCTGCTCGGGCGCACCGAACCCGTTGGCTGTGTAATCAACGAAGCTCGTTGCAGTCAGCGGGATGTACGGAGGATCGAAGTAGACTAGGTCACCTTCACTAGTGTGCTTGTCGACGTCGCCGAAATCCTCGGTGTTGAGATACAAATTCGGCGCGCGTAAAGCGATCGAACACGCCATCAGATTCGCCTCGTCGAGGAACATGCCGGACCGATCGCCCCCGTACGGGACGTTCATGCCGCCGCCGGCGTTCTCACGCCAGAGACCGTTGAAACACGTCTTGTTGAGGAAGATAAACCGAGCCGCAGCCTCGGGCTCTGCGAAGAACACGGACCCTTCCTGATTCAGGAGATCACGCTGTTCGTAATAACACTTCTTCGTGCGCTTAAAGGTGCGCATGTGAGAGACGACTTCTTGTAGATCCTCTTTAATACAGCGGAAGGCGTTGACGAGACGCGGGTTGAAGTCAGACAGATACGCCGTCTTCGGCGCGAGCGCGAAGAACAGGGCGCCACCGCCGAGGAACGGCTCGTGGTAAGTCTTGAACTCCTTGGGAGCGAGCTCGAGAAGGTGTGGCAAAAGTTGAGTTTTTCCTCCAACCCAACGCAAAAAAGGTTTCATTTTCATCCGAACTTCTTCTTAAGCTTCTCGAACGTCTTTCGTTCCTCTTCGACTTCACAAACTTTCTTCTCGGCGAGAGCTTCTTGAGCTTTTTTCTCGCGTTCTAGCTTCTTTTTAAGCATTTTACGTTCTATATCTTGCTCGACTGCGATCTCTGCAAGTAACGAATCTCACTCACTTCAATCTCTCTTTCATCCACTTGATCGTCTTCTCAAGCCCGTCGCGCAGTGACACAGTTGGCCTATACCCCAATGTGATACGGGCTAGCGCCAAGCTCGGCTTGCGAACCTTTGGATCGTCGACTGGCAGAGGCTCGTTGACGATGATTAGTCGCGGAAACCACTCCGACAATGCCTCGGCGAGCTCGATGATCTTGAACTCACCGTCGTTACCGAGATTGACTGGCGCGCTCGGCGGCTTCGGCGTCTCCCCCAGTTTGCGTAGCCCAGTGACGAGGTCGCTGACGTAGCAGAAGCTCCTCGTTTGGTCGCCGGCGCCGTACACTGTGAGCGGCTCGCCGCGGATCGCCTGACGGATGAAGTTGCTAACTACACGCCCATCATCTGGGTCCATACGCGGACCATAAGTGTTGAAGATGCGCGCAACACGGACATTCGTGTTTGCTTGGAGGAACTCGTAGCAGAGCGTCTCGGCACAACGCTTACCTTCGTCGTAGCAAGAGCGAGGACCCCAAGTGTTGACGTTACCCCAATATGCTTCGGTCTGTGGGTGCTCGAGCGGGTCCCCGTAGATCTCGCTCGTCGAGGCTTGCACGAAAGCGGCTTTGTGCGCTCGAGCAACCGCGAGCAAATTGGCTGTGCCCACCACGTTTGTCATGATCGTGCTGAAACCGTCAGTCTGATAGGCACGCGGCGAAGCTGGGCAAGCAAGGTTGTAGACGACGTCGTAAGTTGTGAGCACTCGACCGTTGTCACGGGCTGTCGAGGTGGTCACCGACGCGGACGTGACGTCGCCATAGTTTACCTGCATGAGCTTCTCAGGTTCGCCGTTGAAGTCGGATGCGTTGTCAAACTCATCTAGAAACTTGATGTTCTCAGGGTTCCCCGTGCTCATGTTATCGATCACGTCAACAAACCACCCAGAGACCACGAGACTCTCCACGAGGTGCGAACCGATGAAGCCGGCTCCGCCGGCCACGAGCGCATATTTTCGACCTAGATGCATACAGATCAATGTACTGCGTCGTTTACAAGAGGTTACTCTGCTCGATGACTAGGTTAGATTGTAGATTCCGATGGAGATTGAGTTCGGCACACTCATTGAATGCGACGCCTTCTCGGCGATCGTTGTCGCGTCGAACCTATTGCTTGTGTTTGACATCAAGTTTCCAGACTATATGAACGTCAATGACTTGTTGTGTTTGAATTCGCTCGGGCCAAATGATTGGATGATCAGCGTCTCGATGGATTACGGCGTGTGTGACAACTACTGGATCAAACGCGATTGGAACGGGGTCATCGAGACGAACCTCGCAGATTATTGGAGCGATTGGTATAATGACGACGACGACTACTATGACTATCTGCGCAATTATGTGAACGAGGACATCGTTGAATCGTACGACGACTACAAGAGTCTCAGCAGCCCGGCGCACAACCCCAGATGTCACAGAGTCTTTTTCGGTCGAGGCAAGTGGGGTGGTCGCCGACGTCCGTAATGTACGGGTACATAATGGTAGGGGTGTCCTTGCTCGCGTAATGAGCTAGCCCGAGCGCATGCCCGATCTCATGCATCGCCGTCAGGTAATACATGCGTGGGGCGAGATCGTCTTGGATCCAGATGCGCGAACGACCAGGTCGACCGCTGCTGTCTGCGTTCCACGTCCAGCAGACGCCGACCGTACTAGAGGTCTTGTCGACATTTGTCTCGGTATAGATCCAGATCTCGCCGAGCGGCGGGATAGGTCGGTTGTCACCCTTGTATTGGAAATCATCGTACGTAACCTCAAAGGCGACCGCGCCCGAGGAGGCGGTCACCCACTCGAACGCTGCATCGAGAATCAGACCTACGCGGTCAGTAGGGACGTCTTTGCTGACAACGATCTTGTACAGCTTGACGCTGTCGATTGGCACGTTCCGATCGGTCATGACCACGTCACATTTGTCACGCTCCCCGTCAACACATGACACAAAGAGCGCGATTAGCAAAATAAAGAAGATGACGAAGCAACGCATAATCACATGCTAGCTCTGGCTCAACTTAGTCGTTCTTATGTTTATCAGCCGAAGCGTACTTTGTGTTCGTTTTTTCGACTAAATTCAGTACTTTTTCGTAAAGCTTAGACTTGTCGATCTCCGCCGCAAGATTCTTGCTGTGGTTGCGCGCGTACAGATTAACCACGCCAGCCCAGTCGACGTCGACGCCGCGCTCAGACCATGCGTTGTGTAGTTGCTTGGCCATCGCTTCGTATTTCTTGTCAGTGATTTTCTCAGCGAAGTCGTCGTCGAAACTACGGAACTCGACGACGTTGCTACAACCGAGACCATCTTTGGTAGGCTCGTCAATCTCAAGCACCGGATTCACAGAGGTGCTGCTCATCGTCTCACGTACGAGCGCTCGGAGTTCAGACACTTTGATGCGGATCTTCTTGTCGCTCATGCCAGATGGTTCCCTATCATTAGGTAGCAACGAACTCATCCCAAGACTCGTGCCAATCATCACGCGTCGACTGTCTTCGCATGTCAGAAAGCCAAAAATGTGTGACGGTCGGTAATCCAGGCTTGCAATGTAAATGCATGTCGGCCTTCTCGAGGGTCTTGTTGTCCTTGCGACGGTTGCAAGACTTACACGCGGTCACGCAGTTGATCCAATTGGTTCTTGCCGTCGCGTGACCGCGGGACGACATGGTCGATGGTCGCTTCCCTAAACGTCAGGTTGCGACCGCAGTACTGACAGGAGTAATCATCGCGCGATAACACGACACTACGATTGTACCACACATCTTGTGCGCGCGAGAATGAAGTTCTTAAGTCTCAAGATGGCCGGTGTCTGGAGACCGGTGACGATGCAATCGTCGCCCCACTACGACACCACGTTCACACATTCGCATCGGATCAACGAGTACATGCGTCGATAGTTCACTAACACGATGGGTTCGTGGATCGTGCTGATGAGGAGGGCTCTCCTCGCTTTGCGTGCGCGCATCTCACCAGAGAGTAGGCGTCCAGGAGACGATCTGCGGATGCCCGTATCGAGCCTCCGCCGTTTGAACAACCAGGTTGTCTAGACGCTTGTGGAAAGCGCGGCTGTGTGTGTGCCCACAGAGCACCTCAAACTTGACCCAGAAATACTCACGCGCCACCTGCTCGAGAACATCGCCGATGACACGCGACGTGAACCACGGCTGCGCGTAATCGTCGCCCGGCCGACCCATGTGCAATGCGGCCTCAGTGTATGGTGGCACATGTGTGATGACGATGACACGATTGTTTTTCGCCTCGCACGCCGCGCGCAGCTTCGCCTCGAGGATCTTGGCGCGACCGTCGGCGATCTCAGCACTCACGACACGCTCGTTCTTACCCTTGTACTCTGCGATGTAAAACCAGTCGTTCAGGATCATCTTGGGGTTGCCTTGCAGACCATTGCGACCATCGTACCATCCGCTGTCGCCAACAACACATAGATCTTCCTCGATTTGCACACGGTCAACAAGATCCATGAAGACCGAGTGGCCCTGCACGAGACCGTGAGACCGCAGGTCACGCTCACACTGGACAAACGAGCTACCCCAACGGTCGTGATTGCCGAGCACGTAAAGCATCTTGCCGCGACCGGCCTGCCCGAGACCGTCAATGTGTTCGAACAGTCGTCGCGACGAGGTAATGTCGCCGGTGACGAGCAACGTCGTGTCCATCGTGGTGTTGTCGCGAACCGTCTGGAAGAACTGCTCGAGTTCTTCGGGACTAAGGTGATCTAAATGCGGGTCGCTGACCCAAGAGTAATTCATAATTATTAGAAGTTACCACGTACGGGCGGGAAATTGTTCTCTTCTAACGTCATAGACAGGCTTTTCCATGACGTGACGCGTCGGATGCCAGCTCCAAGCTTGACGCGGTTCCATGGTTGATCGAAAAGGATCGGAAGCGGACCTTTGCAACCATCAAAAATGCGTTCTCCGCGGTAGTATGCCCACTTTTCGATGTTTTCCACCTTGTCGTCGACAAGGATATCGGAGTCGAAGAACTCCTTCTGACTAAGGAAACAGACGTTCTTGCGCGACAGGCCAAGATTCTCGACCATCCAGTCCTCACGACCCTCGTACCAATGCAGCACGTCGTACGGGGCAGTGACGATCATCACTGTGTACTCCTCCTGTGCCGCGCGACCGAACTCAATCGCTCCAGGGTAGGCTTGCATGTTTCGACAGAAGTCGGGCTGTGCAACGATCTCTCGTCTGTACATCGTCTCTAACTTCTCGTCGTCGTCGAAGACACTCCAGTTAGTAACGTCAGCGAGCGTTTTAAAACGACCGTGGGAGTTGATAAACTTCAGAGCCGGGGTCGTAAAATCGACCAACACACCATCCGCATCAAGTGCGAGGACAGGTTTCATGCTGCGAACATAGTTCTCTGCTTAGATCGTGACGAGAATGATGTCTTTTCGTAGCTTTGACGCGTCAACGACGCCTTTGAGGTCCAAAAGAACGCCGTTCGGTGCAAGACACACGTTTGCACGGTCTTCAAGTGTGTCGAGGTACGTTGCGTGCGGCACTGCCACGACGAGCGCGTCTAGATTTCGTTTTTCGAACACAGCAACACATGACTCTTTTGTGCCTGTAAACTTGTATGTGTCGTCGCTTGGATCAATCGCCAACGGGTTATAGGTGATGGAAGCGATCGGATCATGCACACTGACTTCACATCCACGGGCGCGCAAGGATTTCACTAGGTCAACAACTTTGCTGTTACGCGTGTCCTTCACACCTTTCTTGAACGTGTAACCCAGCACCCCTACTTTGGCGCCGCGGTAGAAACCGCGTGTGGAAGCCTCGAGCGAGCTGATGAGCCGTTTCGCGACGTGTTTCGGCATGTGCTCATTGACACGACGCGCCAAAGACGCGAGTCTAAGCGGCTCACCGACGCTATCGGCGAGCATCATGAGGTAGTACGGGTCGACGCCGACGCAGTGACCGCCGACGAGTCCTGGCTTAAACTTGAGAAAGTTCCACTTCGTCCCAGCTGCTTCAAGCACGTCCTTCGTGTTGATATCGACCTTGTTGAAAAGCTTGGCGAGTTCGTTTACAAGTGCAATGTTGACATCGCGTTGGATGTTCTCGATGAGCTTCGCGGCTTCGGCGACGCGTATGGTGGGCGCCTTGTGAATCTCCGTCACCTCACTATACACGGCCGCGACGCGTTCGAGCGTCTCCGCGTCCTCGCCTGCGACGATCTTGACAACTTTCTCGAGTGTGTGCTCGACATCGCCAGGGTTAATGCGCTTCGGCGAGTAACCTAATCTGAAGTCTTTTCGGTCGAGCTTCGACGCCAGAACAGGAGCACAGATGTCCTCCGTCACGCCAGGGAAGACCGTTGACTCGTAAACGACGACGTCGCCTTTTTTGAGCATTGTGGCGACGATCTCAGACGCTCTCAGTAGAGGACTGAAATCTGGGGACTTGTCGTCGTTGATCGGAGTGGGAACGGCGACGATGTAAAAGGTCGTCTCCGCCATGTCGGTGAAGTTGCACGCGAACTTCAGAGTCGTGTTGCAGAGTTTCTCAAGTGGAGTCTCGCCTGTCCGATCGTGCCCACGCATGAGTTCGGCGATCCGCACAGTATCGACGTCGTACCCGATGACGTCAGGAAACTTGTGCGCGAGCGCTAGCGCCAACGAGAGCCCGACGTAACCAAGACCAATAACCGCGATCCGTTCCATTAATACTCCTTGACGAGGTTGAAATACAGCGAGACGACAAGTGTTATTAAAGAACAACGACGCCGATTATATTCACGTCGAGCCAATCTTGTCGTTGGCGTTTCTCGTCTGCTTCGAGATCTCACCTGCTCGATCAAGCAAGTCAGCGATGTTACGTTCGAGACGTACGCGACAACTAGGCGTGAGCGTGAGCAACTGTGTCTCCTGACCGATGGAAGGAGTCACATCGGTCGGGTCCGGCTCGACCTCAAGCTGACGGAGATGATCCACCACGTCGGTGCCGGTAAGCATGCCGAGTTGAACAGAGTTAGCGACGGCGGCGAGAACTTCATCTGCGAACGTGAACTTCATTGGTTTCCTTGTTTCAGGCGATCGAGTAGATCGCGGTTAGAACATCTTGATGCACGATCGATATCGGAGCGTCCGAGGTGACCGCGATCGAGTTGTTTTCGTGGGTGATTACCCATAGAACATAATGCAACGCCACACTCTTCTGGAATTTCTTGTCTTTCTCGTACACGTCCTGAGCTCCTGAACGCTTGCATGTGCCGTGGAATACGAGAACTGCGTGAGGTTCGTGCATGAGAGCAACGCACGCGTTCGTGAGTCTCTCGTTCGCCCCTCCGGCGAGCCCGTAGGCCCACATTGAGGCGTGCCAGCGGTCGAGAAGCACGTAGTCGTGCTTTCTTAGCATCGCTGGTAAGATGAACCATTGAAAGACAAGCTTGTCGATGCACTGAACGACTTGGAAAAGATTCGGCCAGCGGACGGCGCGACCGTCGATGAGCATGCGCTTAATCAGCGCGCCCGTCACGGTGTTATACGCGGGGAGCTTCGCGACGGCAACCTTGTTCCCGACTTTTGTTAGCGCTTGCGCGAGAAGAGCAACATGAGTTGATTTTCCCACGCCATCGTTTCCTTCGAAACTTATGATTTTACACGCGCTTCTCGCGTGGGTCTTGTCGCTCTCGTAGACGCCTATTAATTCAACCTTATTACCTTGGCCTGTCATGTGTTGACAAGGTTAGAATGTCTCAGTCTAGTGTTCGATTGAAAGGTGAAAGTGTTGTAGCATTCATTTCATGAACCGTATCGGCATCGTCCCCATGTCTGCTAAGCCGTATCACGCCGGTCACGACGCTCTCATTAGACTCGCAAGCTTCGAATGTGAGCAAGTCATCGTGTTCGTCTCTACAGGTGACCGGGTTCGTAAGGGAGAGTATCCCATTATGGCGAATGTCATGCGAAAGCTTTGGGACGACGTCATTCTTCCGTCTCTTCCCGAAAAGGTGTTTGTCGTGTTCGTCTCAAACCCAGTCGGGGCGACGTACGAGCTCATCGGAGATCGTAACGAAGCGCCGAAGCTTAACGACGACGAGACGCTCGTCATCTACTCGGATCCGGTAGACATGGATCGCAACTTCCCAGAATGCAGTCTCTTCAAGTACGGTGGCAATCTCACGACCAAGCGATTGCTCGCTCGTCGTCATGTCCCACGTGACACCACTGTCAATGTCAGCGGCACGCAGATGCGAGCTTGGCTACAACATGGTGACAAGTTGAAGTTCATCGCCAACATGCCGACGTCGATCGATGGGGAAGCAGTCTGGGCCGCGCTCAGTCGTTAGCTATATAAAACAATGAACGAGACTCATTTACGAAAGTACGTTAGAGCTGTACTAGACGAAGGTGACAAGGTTATCCCTATGCGAAAAGAGAAATCTTTCACTTCACCACCCGAAACTGATCTTAGAAAGACACATTCACTTTCTATCAAACTATTCAAAAAGCTTCAAACTATTCTCTCAAGTGAGAATATGTCAAAAACTGAGCCTCAACAAATCATTTTGGATGATGATGAACTTCTTCAGCTCTTGATCGCATGTGAACACGGTGATACCAGAGCTATTGAGGCTGCTTCGTTGTATGTTGAGCTTCTTGGCTATTATGAGGAAATGCCATTTGACACGATTTTAGATGTCATTGAAGGCGAGATAAACAGCGATTTGAACACTCAAGCAAGACAGTTGACAACAGATTACTCTGGTACACCAGGTAGCGCTGACCACCATCTTACCAAGATCAAGTGATCGGTGGAATAGCCTTCCCGCGGCCGTAGCGACACAAACCAAGGATGGCATTAGTCGGCGCGAAAGCACCGGTGAGTTTGTAGATCTTGTTCTTCCACGGAAAGACGATACCTTCCAACGGCGTGTTGATGCGCGAAACGTCCTTTAATTTCTGCATGTGTAGATTCGCATAATCGATCGCGTGCTGATTTCGCGACCGTGTGACACGTACAAGGGCTTCTTTGAGCTGCTCGCGAATACGCGTCGTTTCCATGTCAGGATCAACGATCAACGACGGTTTTACATTGCTCAAGGCGGCGACCGCGAAGTCGAAGAGCGCGAAGTCGAGAGTCGTTAGTTGTCGTGTTACCCATTCATCAGAAGTGCGTAACTTGGCAGCAACCGAAAAGGGAACACGTGCGCGCAGAACGGTCAACGACGGAGCGCCTTTGGCCTCAGACAATCGTAACGACGCTGCTTCGAGCATCGGCTCGGACATGCCATAAGCTTTCAAGTCGTCACGAGCTCGATTGATGAGCCAACTCTGCAGTGTTACTTCCGGTCGACCCATTCGTGAGACAACTGACAGGAGCTTTTGCAGCGCTACGTCGTCAGTCATCTTGTGCAAGTCGATCCTTTGAGGGCCACGAACACGCCAGTCAAACTGCTTACTACTCTCATTCATGTCATGAATGCCAGCCTCGATCGACTTGAAGCCTTCGTTGTCATATTCTACCACGGATTGACCGTCGAAGCACAATACCGGTCGCTCATGAAGAACAAGTGTGTTGCCTTCGTACGTAACGACGTTGCGATTCTTGGTGTAGATAATCTCGGCTGAATACCACAAGCGCACATTCTCGAACACCTTGGCAACCTCGCGTAACGTAAGACAGAGAACTGAACGGCGGAGGGTCTCGAAACCAGTCGCGAACGTGTCTTGAACGAGGCCGCGGCCTTCGAACTTCGCTTCCAGTAGCGCACCGATCATGCCTCCAGACTTGATGTCACCTTCGCTGCGTGCAGCACGAGTCTGCATCTTGGAGGTGCAGCTGTACATCAGATTTGCTCCGTCGAGCTTCTGTGTCGCACCTTGTAATGTCCCGTGTTGGATCTGAAATGCGATCGACGCAATGTCGTCAAACGTGATGTCTCTATCTTCGATCAGGTGCGATATGTGAGCCATGTCAAGTCTCCGAAGGCTTGAAATCCTCGAGCGCTTCGGGACATTGGTAGCCGTAAGACTCCCACGCTTTTTCGCCGGGGACGTTGATGATCTTGAATCCCAGATGTTTCGCCAGCTCGTGCAGCAGGATCCTGTGATTCTCGTAGACGAGCTTGCCATCGATGTAGAGGCCGGACCAATCGTCCCCGTCAAGAACGACCACTTGTCTCTCAACTACCTTCTTGTCGGCGCGCGCCATCAGCGTGACGTCTTCGTCTGGCGAATGGATGCAAAAACAGCGAGAGTCATAAACATCTTCATCTGCTCAGTCTACATCGACTGAAGATAGTTGTTAGCTCTTCATAGAAACATGAGCCAAACTGCGTGAATAGAGTTCGTCGTTAACGCAGAACCCCTTACCATCGGCGTCCTGCACATCGACGCGTGCATACCATCTACCTGCACCAGTCGTTCCTCCCGTAGGTTGGATCGTGATCATGTCGGCAGCGCGGAGCCACTCGGTCAGCTCCTTCTTTACGAGACGGGCTTCGCGACCGTTGGCACCGATGAGCTCAATCGCGTCCAAGCCAGAGAGCTGGAGATCAGTCGTGATCTCCACGTTAAAACCAAGCATTATTTTTACTCGAAGTGAATCGCCGTCGATTACCTTGATCAGTTTTGCTTCATAATGCGTTGAATGGAACGCCATTGCTTCTCTTTTCTAGATTTGTGCTTCTGGTTGAATGTCATTGACATCCTCAACACATACACAAGAATCTAGTTCAAGATTGTATTGTGCTGTTTCGTTAGCTTCCTTCAAGACTTTCTCAAAGACTGCGCGACGGAGCGTCTCAACGATGTTTGTGGACCAGGCGTACCCCGAGGTGTTGAGCTTCGCGACAGAGATACTCTGTTTCTGCTGAAGCTTGATTGGATGCTTCTTACTGTGCTTCATCTCGCTTGTCAATGCACAAAGCAATCTCCACTCGCCGTCGAAGAAAGCAGGCACTGTCACCAGCGAGAGATCAGCAGATGTGTACAAACGATCAGTGACTTCGCCGTGCGTCTTGTTCACGTAGGCGATCACCGTCCCACCGTTGACGCCGGCGTGATGCTGACCTGTCTTGTTCTCAACAACGATTGAGACGTTCGGGGCTTCCCAAATGCTGACAAGGAAGTCGCCGACATCTTTCATCTCGTTGAGCGTCTCCACTTTCAAAACCTCGGGCAAGGAAAGTAACGTCTCCTCCGCGATGGTCTCGTTGGCTGCGCCAAAAACACTTTGCGAGCCATGTCGCTGTATGAGCATGCGGTCTAAAGCTTTGCCGAGTCGAGCGTCGTCAACGCCGCGACTCAACAATTGAGAAGCAGTGGCATCAGTCACAATCACGTTCAAAGTTTGCATGCCGAAAGACTAGCCGTCTGCTCGCGAGTCACTCGAACTTGATCAAATGTTACAGCTCTTAGCTGCACTTTGAGAAACCACATGAAGGACAAGAGATACATCCTTCAGCGTAAACAAGATTGTCACTGCCGCACGTGCCGCAAACCTTGTCAGTCGACGACTTCGTGCCGTCCGGGATGTAGTGTTTGAGCACGCGCGACACGACCTTAGCGAAGCTCTGCATGTCCTCGTCCTTCGACTTCGACAGCTGCTCACAGACGAACTGAAGCGGGACACCATGGCGCAGTGACATCGAGATAACGCGTGTGAAGGCGCTGTACATCTGGTTGTCGAACAGGTTCGCGACGTCCTTGAATGTCATCTCATCGTCGTCGCCGTACGGGACGACGAGATTGTACGTGGACAGACCATCCTTCTTCCCGTTCTTAATGAGCTTGCCCTCCTTGATTCGCTTCGGCAACGCGACCTTGTCAGACAACCCGCAGAATACCTCGTAGGGTTTCCCCTCGAGCAAACTGACGAGCACGAGGTACTGTTCACCCTTCACCGTCGCTCGCACGACGTCGCATTGCAGCTCCTTCGGACGCTTGGGTGCGTGACGCTCAGCAATGGTCGTTACCGGCGTCTCAACAGCCTCGTTGGCCTTCTTCTCGTCAGCAGCGATGAGCACGCCAGATCGGCAACCGTCACGGTAGACGGTCACGCCCTTGATGCCGAGCTTCCACGACTTCAGATAGACCTCGGAGATGAGCTCCTCGGTCGCGTTCGCCGGAAGGTTGATCGTCTTCGAGATGGAGTGTTCGGTCCACTTTTGGGCGGCTGCGAGCAGATCGACGGACGCGATCCAGTCAACGTCAGCGCTGGTCGCCTTGTGATAAGGCGACTTCGTGATGTCTGTCTCGTCGGTGGCGTCCATCCACAGCTTCACGCCATGATGATACACGTCGTACTCCTGCCATTTGTCGCCAAGCGCGTCGACGAAGTCAACAACCGCTCCGTTATCGATCTCGGTCTGCACGAGCTTCTTGCGTCGCTTGTAGTGCAGCAAGAAGGCTGGCTCGATGCCGCTGGTCGTCTGCGTGAGCGTTGACACGCTGCCAGCCGGAGCCGTCGTCGTGAGCGCGATGTTACGTCGACCGTGCTTCTCGAAGAGCGCGTTGATCTCCGGCGTGGAAGCCTTCGCGAGGCGTGCGGCGAACAGATTGTCCTTGTAGCGTCCGAGCTCCCAAGCTGGGAACGCGCCGCGCTCGACAGCCATGTTCACGCTGCTCTCGTGTGTCTTCACGCCGAGCGTCTGGTAGATGAGCTCGGTCGCATCGATCGAAGCCTTGTCGCCGTAGATCACGCCCATCGCAGCGAGAGCGTCGCCTAGAGCGGTGATGCCGGTGCCGGTGCGACGGCCGTTGCTGCAAGCCTCACGAACCTTCGTCCACAGGTTGAGCTCGCGAATCTTCTCGAACTCCGACTCAGGGTCCTCGAGGATCTTGGCAATGATGCGGTCAACAGCCTCGAGCTCAAGGTCAACGAGGTCGTCCATCAAGCGTTGCGCTTTGACGACGTGGTTCGCGAACAGATCCAGGTCGAAGGAAGCGTTTGACTTGAACGGGTTCTTAACGTACGAAATGAGGTTGAGCAGCAGCAAGCGACACGAGTCGTAGGCGCTGAGAGGGAGCTCAGAACATGGGTTCGTACAGATCGTCTCGAAGCCTTTGTCGGCGAACTCGTCGGCCATCGACCACTTCGTGACGGTATCCCAGTAGAGCACTCCGGGCTCGGCAGCGACCCAAGCCGCGTGCATCATCTTCTTCCACAAGCTTCGAGCCGTCACCGTCTTTGTGAACTTCGCTGCCAAGCGATCGGTTTTGACGGGCCACCGTAGCGTGAACTCGCTGTCAGCCTCAACGGCGTTCATGAACTCGTCAGTGACACGCACCGACACGTTCGCGCCTGTCACCTTTGTGAGCTCGCCGTGCTTGTCGCGCTCCTGCTTGATCTCGATGAACCTCTCAACGTCAGGGTGGTTGATGCTCACCGTTTCCATCAACGCGCCGCGACGTCCGCCTTGCGCCACCTCGCGTGTCGTGTTGGAGTAACGCTCCATGAAGATGCCAAGCCCGTCGCTCGAGCCAGCGGCGTTCGCGACGGTCATGGTGCGAGGCCGGATGTTGCTGAGGTCAACTCCACATCCACCACGGCGCTTCTGAACCTGCAGGATCTCCTCGTCGGCGCGAGCGATCGAGCCGTACGAGTCGAGCGGAGACGCGACGACAAAGCAGTTGGACAGCGACTGCACCTGCGTCGGATTCCCCACAGCGCTCATCGGAGAGCCTTGCGGCACAATGTACTTGAAACCCTCGAGCAGCTCGAAGATCTCGTTTGCGCTCATCGGTGCGGGGTACTTCGCCTCGATACGAGCGAACTCCTTTGCGAGACGCCAATGCATATCATGCGGTGTCTTTTCTTTCAGATCTCCATTACCGTCTCGAAGCGCGTACTTCGTTATGAACACGGTTGCAGCGAGTTCGTCGCCCTTGAAGTACTTGGTGGAGGCTGCGATAGCCTCCTCATGGGTGAAAAGCTTCACGTTTTTATCTTGCATGGTTCCTGGAAGAGCAGCCAGATGCTAAGCTATGTGTCGACTAGCCGACCTTCTTGAGATTGAGTCCGTCATTGTTGAACTTGGCAAAACGATCTTTCAACTTCTGTCTGACGTCCTGATCAGCAGCAGCTTGACATTCGTCTGGTGTGGTGGTTTCGCCACAGATGACGAGCTTGCTTCGCGCTGTGTCAATCATGACTGGGAAGACGAGACCGTCGAGACCGTTTCGGTTCTTGGCAACGTAGAGACGACCAAGACCACTTACCTTCTCACCAGCGCGCCGTGAGAGTGTGACGATGAAGTCGGCGATGAAGGCTTTCGCGTAAGCTTCGGACATGTTACTCATGTCAACAACCTCTGCGGTAGATCCTTCCTTGTTACTTTGCGACGCGGTCCACAGTGCCACATTGCGTTCGGCAGCGAAGGCTCGAAGCTCCTCATAGATGAGCTTGAGCTCCATGCGCGGGAGGTCGTACTGTCGCGACGAACGCATGATATCTGCGTAATCGACACAGATGACATCGGGCACGAAACCCTTGAGAGCAAGCTTCTCAACATGAGCGCGAAGTGTCTGAACGGTTGGCTCATTCGTGGGGAAATACTTGATCTTGAGCTTGCCAAGCTTGTGCTCGGAGTAGAATTTCGCGACGTCATCCTTACAGGTCATGATGTCGTTTGAATCGATGTCAGTGAAGTTCGAGTCGAAGCGGATGCCGACCTTCGCCTCTGAGAGCTCGAATGAGTAGTACAAGACGTTGAAGCCCTGACGCATCGCGTTGGCGCCGATGTACGCGAGGAAGTGGCTCTTGCCAACGCCGGTCGGCGCGATCATGACGTGGAGCTCACCGCGACCCGATCCACCGTTGAGGATCTTCAGCGTGTCCAACTCCGGCAGACCAGTGGCGATCGTGGCGCGCTTCAGGCCGACGTAACGTGCCTCCACGTCCTCGAACAGATCGTGTCCAAGCGACGATGCGGTACCAGCAGAGACAGCCCTCTTGATGGTGTCAACGATGGCTTCGTAGTTCTCGGTCTCGATGAGATCAACCGTTTTCTCGAGTGCACGCTTAAGAGATTGGCGACGACAGAAGTCGAGCGCCTTCTCCTTGACAAGCGGAAGGTCGCCCATGTCAGGAGCCTCTCGAAGACCCTTCAGATACCCGACGACCTGCTCACGCAGGGCGAGGTCGTTGCCCTGCTTCAGCTCGTCCTTGACGATGGTGACGAGCAACTGGAGCGACGGATACGTCTTGTACTTCCGCGCGTACGCGAGGTACCGGTCGGAGAGGAAGTGAAGATACTTGAGATCGAAGTACCCAGGCTCCAACACCTCTGAGACTTGCTCTGCCCACACCGGATCACACAGGAGAGCCTGCACGACCTTCTTCTGAAAATGCTGCCCGTACTGTCCGAACGTCACCGCGCTCGGCGCGCTATCGGCCGTTATCTCGCTCAATTGTGTCTCCTTCAGGCTCGTTTGGTCAGCGGCATAAACGCGCTGCAAAAGTCGTGCGGGTTCTCAATCGTCCGCACTCCGACCTCGATGAGGTCGCGCATGAACGATAGCATGTCAATCTTGGGAGAATGCTCTGCAAGAATGGTATCGGTGCGAGCTGCCTGATCGTGCGTAAGCGTTGAACCTCCCAGGTAAACGAGGCGCCAGTTGGTCCGGATCAACTGCTCGTTCTGGACAACGTTCATCATCACCTTGGCCTCGTTGCGCCGCACATTCGCGTACTCGATGACCTGGTCGATGGTGATTTCCGCATCCGAGATGAGTAGAGGGATCCGTTGCACAAGTGTCTTGAAGCCGAGCCCTTTGACGCCGGGAATGTTGTCGGACTTGTCACCACACAACGCCTTCGCCAGGGCGAAGTTGTGCGCCTGGATCCCGAAGAACTCCTTCTTAACGTCCTCCATCGTGTGAAGACGTTTCGACTGCGGCGAGTAGATGCTCGTCTTCTCGTCGAGCAGCTGATAGAAGTCCTTGTCGTTCGACAGAATAATCTTCTTCCGATCCTTGAACTGGTTGCGGTGCAGATGAGCGATAACGTCGTCGCCTTCACAGTCCGACACGTAGACCTGACAGACGGGGAAGCGCTTGAGCATTCGCGCGAGGATCGCCATCTGCCAGACGCGATTGTCTTCGGTATCCGGGATGTCATCCTCGTAGAAGCGGTTGAGACGCTCAGGCTTGCGGTTCGCCTTGTACTCAGAGTAGATGGCACGTCGCTTCGTCGATCCGCCACCCTCCCACGCGATGATCACTTGAGCTGGAGAAAGATCGTAAACGAGACGACGAAGGGTTTTGAGAGAACCGATCGCGCCTCCGATTTGCTGACCGTTCGTGGTCATGTCCGGATTTACGACGTAGTGCCTTGTGAAGAGATTGGCCATGTCGACCAGTAAAATTGGAAGAGTTTCTTGTACTTGCATTTGTTAGTATCTACTTAGTCCTGATGCGACACAAGAACTTCAGAGTCCTCGACCAATCGATCATCGACGCGATGTGCGCACGATATCGCACTGGCTTTAGTATAACTGACTTGGCAGCCGAGTTCTGTCTCGGTCGGAACAAGGTAATCAAAACATTGAAGGAGGCGCTCGGCATCGAGTACGCCGCATGTGCGCGTCTGGCACGTGCTTCTGTCGGTCAGAAGGTGGCTCCCAAGCTTCGTGGTCGAAAGAATCCTCATACCGACGAATGGAACGCAAAAATCGCTGCCTCACACATCGGTAAAACACATTCCGAAGATACAAAAGCGCTTATCTCTCAGCGTGGCAAAGAACGCGAGCTCAACCCGGAGTGGCAAGCGCGGAAGAGCGAAATATACGCGAAGATCGTCGCGACGAAGCGCGCGAACGGTTACTTCGAGGAACACAGTAAGCGTCACTCGGAATGGATGATCGTGAACGCGCCGATGCGAGGCAAGAAGATGTCTGCCGAAACACGCGCGATAATGAGCGCTAGTAAACATGAGCTCATGGCCAAGGGTTGGAAACCTACTATGCCGGAGGTGACTCCGGAAACGCGTCGCGCATTCAGCGAAAATACCAAGCGAATGTGGCGAGAAGGTAAGTTCACTTACGGTGGCGGGGCGGTCATGCGCAGCAAGCTCGAGAAGCGAGTGTATGCCGACGTCCTCGCATGTCACCCCGACGCGACTCATTCATATCCTCTCGTCAGCAGTGATCGAACCTACTGCTACGACATCCACGTCCCGTCGCTCAACCTGCTCATCGAGGTGAACGGCGACTTCTGGCATTGCAACCCTCGCCTGATGTCGGATGAGGATTGGAAACAAGTTAGAGACGTGGATGTCGTTCGTTCGAAGGATGCAGACAAGGCTTGCGTAGCCATCGAGAGCGGTTACGTCTTTGTCACGCTGTGGGAGATGGATCTCGTGGGGATCAACGCGTCGACTTTGCTACTCAGCGAGAGGCATCGCTAACACTTCTTCAAGAGATAAGTTGCACACATCATCATCATGAGCAGATTCAATGAAGGCAACAAGTACTTCATCACCTTCAACGGACAACACCTGAATCAGTGGACCATACGGGATTCGTCTTACGCTTCCGATTAATTCTTGGCGACTCATCGCCCTGTCGATCCGAAGCCGTCAGCACCGCGAGTGCTCGCTTCAATCTCATCACACTCCTCGACCTCAACGTACGACCACAGATGATTGAACGCGGCCGGGTAGATTACGATCTGCGCGATCTTATCGCTAGCCTTGGCGACAAAGTCAGTGTCACTCGAGTTGAACAGGATGACGTGAAACACGCCACGATACGACGGGTCGATGATGCCGCCGTGACTGAAGATTCCTTTCAGAGCCATACTTGAGCGGTCTTCCATTTTGAGAAAGGTGGCGCCGAGACCAGACTCAGGCGACTTCGCGAGCATCAGGCCTGTGGAGACCTTGACGGTCTTTCCGGCTGGGATCACGAAGTCGTCGATGCATCGGACGTCGAGACCAACGTCTCCCTTCCGTTGGGTCGGGAGTGTTGCGCGAGGATCAGCTTTTTTGAAGAACAGGCGAGTGAGGCTCATGCCCTTCTTTTAGCTCACTTGGGGGCGGGCTTGACCGTCTCGAGCTCAACGTATGCATTCTCATCGACGTCTGTGTCGTACTGGTCAGTCTTCGCCTGCTCGGGCGTCTTCACGAGAGCCGCGTCGATGATGTCGGCGATGATCGTCTTGTACGTCGGATCGCGCATGAGGTCGCCGAAGTCTGTCTTGTAAAACTTCTTCTCCGTAATGACTTCACCCGTCTTCGCGTCAACAACAGTGAGATCTTTCCACGAGCCGGTGCCGGAGATCGACAGCAACTTGCCGTTCTTCTCGATCTTATTCTTGTCGCAGTACTCGCGTAGAACATCGAAGAGCTCCTCGTGTTCTACGATGCCCTTCCCGAAATGGATCTGGAAGTGGATCTTGCGGAATGGCGCGGCAACCTTGTTTTTGACAACCGACGCGATGACGTTGATGCCGATGAGCTCGTCGTTCTTGTTTTTGATGCGAGTGCCACCTGTGAGCGAGATGCGCGTCGAGGCATGAAACGGCAGAGACAAGCCTCCCGGGGTTGTCATCGGGTCGCCAAACATGACGCCGATCTTCGTACGGATCTGGTTGAGGCAAACGAGAGTGATGTTCTGGTTGCCGATGAGCTGTGTGATCTTGCGGAAGCCCTTGCTGAGCTGACGAGCCTGCAAGCCGATGCTCTCTTGAGTGTACTCGGCTTCAAGCTCCGCCTTGGCGGGCGTGGCGGCGACAGAGTCCCAAATGATCACGACGGGCACGTCCTTGTTGGCAGTCTTCGTCTTGGTGATGATGGAGTCCATAACTTGGAACGTATCCTCGACACATCCGGTCTCGACGTAGATGAACCGTTTGGTAACGTCCACGCCAAGCGCACGCAGGTTCTCAGGGTTGACGGCGTTCTCAGTGTCGATATAAACGGCAATGCCACCCATACGCTGACAGGCTCGGCAAATCTGCGCCGCGATGTGAGACTTGCCAATGCTCGGCTGCCCGTAGATCTCAATGATGCGACCCTCGGGGAGGCCTCCGCCCTTCTTGTTGGCGACGGCGTAGTCAAGCTGAACGCTTCCGGTCGACACCCAACGTTTGACGTGTGTCGGCGACAGGTCTGTCCCGAGGTTCCACGCCACACGGGTCTGATGCTCGCGATTCAGATCCTTGATGAGGTCCTGGACGAAGTCGTCGCCGAGACCTTTTTGCGCGGCCGGAGCTGCGTCTTCTGCCTTCTTCTTCGTTGTGCTCATCTTTCTCTTTCTTCGTGCGATGGGCAGGGATCGAACCCGCAACCGACCGGTTAAAAACCGGCTGCTCTTTCCTCACGCTCAGTATCGAGAACTAGTACTCTCGACCTCACGTCAAACTACGAGCTTCCACCGCAAACGAAAACGGCTCCGTTGAGGAGCCGTCTTCCAGTGTCGCTGTCGCTCTCAGGTCTCGAGGTCGTCGAGCGCGCTGTCCATGTCGTCAGCGACGTCGGCGAGCAAGGTCTTCTTTGCCGCCGGCTTGACCGGAGGAGTCTTGCGTTCCACAGGCTTCTCAGCCTCGACGACCTTCTCTTCAACAGCCGGCTTCTCAGCGGCTGCCTTGGGAGCTCCGCCACGAGCGAGACCGTCGCTGCCAGTCTTGTGGTCACCAGCGTCGAGCCACTCCTGCAGCTTCTTGGCCGTGTCCTCGGTGGAGGTGACCGGGTAGTAGTCGTCAATGACAGGCATCGTCTCGAGCCAGGTCTTGACAATCGCGGGGTCCTTGTGAGCCGGGCTGTTCGTTCGCTTCGCCGAGATCTTCGCCTCAAGCAGCGGCTTACCGGTGTTCTGGTTCATCTTCTTGCCGGCGCTCACGACAAGCTCGAGGTCGCAGCCTTCAGTGAGGTCGGTGTAGTCGCCGGCGTCCGTCATGAACAGCGCGATGAGCTGCTGCACGTCGGTGTAGTTCGGGGACCACATGTGAACGCCGTCGCCCTCCTTCGAGCGGTCGACGACAGCGACGCTGTTCGCCGTCTTCGAGGACAGCAGCTTGGCCATCTTCTTGAGCTCGTCAGCCTGCGCCGGCGTCTCTGCGTTCTTCGCCTGGTTGTACAGGTCGATGCGGAAGTTCTTGATCGGATCCTCGCCGCCGTTGTTTTCCGGCGAGACGATCATGCCTTTGCCGTCGCCTTGGATGCCGTAGTACACGATGCGCTCAGGGAACGGCATGCCGGGGTCCGCGTCCGCGAAGGGGAGCACGCGGATCGTGAACGTGCCCGGGCCCTCGTACTTCCAGCGCTTCCACTTGGAGCCGCCGCCGGAGCGGCCGCCTCCCGCGTTAATCTGCTCGAGTCGCTTACGAATCGCGTTGATGTCTACCTTAGCCATGTGAGTTTTTGGTCGTTTTCTGGATGTTTAGAGGGTGTTGAGAGGGCCTGCGATCATCCGTCACAGGTACCACTAAATATAGTCTGTTCAAGTGCTTAGCGCGAGTTTCAGAGGTGCTTTTCTGCTTCTGAGGCCAAGCGATCGGCCTGGTGAACGAGCAGGGCCAAGACTGGTTCTTTCATGCAGTACGGCTTGTTTTCAGTCAAGATCGGGCCGTCATTCAGGAGGATGGCTGTCCACTCGCCCCAGGTAGTCTTGATATCGAAGTGCTGGATGAGAAACAGGCCTGAGTGGGCGACCGTTGAGTAGTCCATCTTATGATTCATCTCGTACAAGTTGCCCTTATTACGGTAGTAATCATTGGTTTGAGCGATGTAGCGATCGTGCTCGAGGTTGCCGACCTTGCCGAGGTCGTGCAGCAACGCAGCGAACACGATAGACTCCTCTGGGATGTTCTTATAGAGGTCCGGCATTACTTTCATGAGACGAGTGCACATCTTGAGCACACGCAATGAGTGGTCAACCAGGCCACCGACGAAGCAGTTATGATACTCCGTTCGCGAGGAGGCCGGCGTCATCACGAGACGGTCGCCGAAGTAATCAAGCAACACTTGAATCTGCTCGGTTCGGTGCTCACCGGTTTGGAGGAGGAGCCCACAGAACTTCTCCCAGTTCGCCACAATTTGTTCTTCGCTCAACATCGACTCAAAGTATAGGTCTCCCAGTCGTCGTCGAAGCCTTGATAGGGAACGGAAGTTTGAAATTCGGCACGTTCACACCCAAAGCGGCCAGGCGAGCAGCGTTCTTAAGATGCTTCACCGGCACGCTCGCGAACAAGGCGTCGTGCAGCAAGAAGTGGGGCTTCACGTCGAAGATTTCGAGGGCGCGCGTGAGCTGTTGGAAACCGAGCAGTGTGACGTCGCAGCCGGTCGATTGCACGTAGTTGCTGTAGAGGGTCGCCTCAGTCACGTCCTGGATCACGCGACCGTAGAAGTTACGCACAGGCATGCCCGCGTCCATCGAGCGCTTAAGTCTCGTGAACTGCTCGCCCAGTTTGAAGATGCGACGCACAGTCGAGACGCGAGGGTCACGCTGATTCGCGTCGGTCGGGTCAGAGTACAAGGCGACGAAGGTCGCTCTCTTGGCCTCATCGCGGTCCGCGATGCTCATAAGCTTAGCGATCTCCACGTACGGGTCGACGTTCACGGACACTTCTTGCCGAGCGAGCGTCAGGGCGACGCGCGCTTCGAGCGAGGTGAAGTCGAACTGCACCATCAGATGGTCGGGGTCCACGCCCACGAAGAAGGCGCGCGTGGTCTGACGGACGGTGAGCACCCTCGCGCCTTCCGTGACGGTCAGACGACCCGTCCTCGTGCCAAAGCGATTGTACGTCGGCGGCTCCACCCACCCATTGGACCCGTGACACGAGACGGCCATCGGATCGTCGCTATCAATCACACCCGGGTCGACTCTCCAGGGCGTCAACTTCGCGAAGAGTGATGTGCAAGGTACGAAGACGTCACGGTGATAGCTTCGGTCGCACGCGTCGACAAGACTCTGAGCCTCTTTCAACTTATCGAGCGCCCACCAGAGACGTCTAGATGGATGAATGAGCGCCCATGGGTTGTGTTTGCCTAGCAATTCCGACACTTTGTCGAACTTCTGTGGCACGGCCGTGTCGAAAGCTTTTCCTTCGAGCTCGAAGAGCGTCAGAATACACCCAGGATCGGTGTGATCCGTCACGAGGCCAACCCAATCGCAGCCGATCAGACGCTCGAGCGTCAAAGTTGGCCTCCCCGCGTCGGTAAAGACGTGTTTCTCTAGATCACAGAACTTCCGGTCGATCCCGATCATACGTCGTGAGGCTAATACACTTCATGAACTCGTGATTAATCTTTACCCGTGGTTTTGTACGGATTTTTCGTCTTATTAATGAGAATTTCGAGAGTGTTCTTGAGAGTCCGAACCTTGTAGGCGATGGACTCGTACACGCCGTATGAGTTCATGGGTATGAGCTTGGCTGTGGACTCGAACTTGCCAGCGTTGATAACATGTGAGAGATGAGTGAGTGTATAGAGATCATCGACGGTCGTCCCTGTATTGAAGTCAACAAAGTACTGCTGCGCCGGATTGAGCAGCGGGCAGCCGAGAAGCGTGAGATCGAGTTGAGAAGGTTGCACGCGAAGTGGGATCGCGTTCGTCGAGGAGCCGTTCGGCTCCGAATTGTACGCCTGTCCCATCGAGCGCTGAATGTTCACGGTCGCGAGGTCCGAATTCTGCATGCTGGCCATCGTGGCTGCAAGAATCCCGCTCGTGTTGCCACCATATTGAAGTACAGGTACAACTTGACTAATGAACTGTTTGAGCGCGTCTTGAGATTTAAAGCGACCTTCACCTAGATCGAGCCCGATCTTGTCGGCGAGCTCGGTTATAGCGTGGTAGCCAGGTGTATCGTCTTTTGTGAGATTTTCAAGACCCTGTTGAGCTTGAATGATCTTCAACGTAGGCTCATACGCGCTGCTTAGTTTATCATAGATGTGAATGCGGAGGATGCGTAGACCCGACTTGTCACGCTGTTGTTCGCCTTGTTGCAGAGGCCTCCCGCCGCGACACTCGACTTGCAACTCGACGACCGGCTTACGAAATACGCCGTTGGTCGTCGCTGTCATCGCCGCGGCGGCGTCATCGGACTTGTATTTGCCGATAAACTTGGGTGTCTCATTCGGTTTGCTGGGATCACGACTCGCGTAGATTTTCCGCATACCGTAGGCAGGGTGACGAACGTCCTGTAGCACAGTGTTGTTGAGGAGCAGGATGAACTCCATCATCGTCATATTCGCGTTGCCTTTCTTGCGAGCATATTCCGCAAGGATGTCCTTGAAGTACTGCACCTCGATTGGGAAGCCCGCGAGATTGGTGCCACCGGCGTAACCAGCCTCTGTGTTCAACGGGTAGTACAGGAACTGCACCTCGTCGATCTCGGGAATACCTTGCAGTGGAAGACCAACGTAGTAGAGCATCAGCTTCGCGAGTGAAACGAACTTGCGGGGCTTCTCCGACTTGCCGGTCTTCCACGACTTGATCTCAGCCTCGTCTTCTGCTGTTGTCCCTTTTTTCCAGTAATCGTTCTCGAAATCAAAGAATGGATCTTTGGCAGCGGCAAAATTGCCGTCTTTCTGATGACCAATCATCGTCTTAAATTTGTCACCAAGCAGCGTGTCGATGTTCGGTGTCTTGTTTGTCGATTTATTGCCAGAGGAGAGCAGCGCGTTTTTTTCCTTGCCTTTTGACAAGAATTCGTCCATATTCTTGAGATATTCACTCAACTCATCGAAGTTGACGCCGCTCTTGCCTTTGCTGGACTGCAGTTTCTTAATGAGCGAGCCGAGATCGGCCTTGTCATTGTCAGTGAAATTCTCAATGAGTTCTGCGTTGTTCGCGGCGGCGTCGATGACCTGATAGACGCGAACGTCTTCTTTCATGTGCTCAGGTTTCGTGAGACCAGGCAAGCGGGTGCGAGCTTCACGAAAGATCTCGGAGAGTTCCTGCATTCGTCGGTTCAAATTATCAAAGTCTTTGCTGTCAACGATACGCACGACGCTGAGTTCTGAAGAGCCTTTCATTGCGAGACTAAGAACGATGCGCGCGCCGGCTCCTTGGCCGAAACTGAAGGACGAGTTGACGATGTTATACTTCTCGTCATGCACAACCATCTGATTGATCAGGTCCGCAATCGGGTTGTTTGTGCTGCGATCAGGGTGCGACCAACCGTATGTGAGTGACAACGTCGAGCGACTATATGCGTCAGGCTTGATGAGAGCGGCGATCTCGTGCAGTCGAGATCGATCGTGGACAACGAGATTAAGTTTTGCAGTCTTGTAAGACATCGAACCGGCAGACCGAATCGCTGTGATCTCCAATGACTCGATCGACATGAGCGAAGCGAAGCGGTCAAGCACCGGTGTGTTGCGCGCGGCTAGCGTCGCGTCAGGCGACGTGAGCGTCTGTGGTGTGGTGAAGAGTTCCATTCCTGACGTTACGATGGATGACTTGTCCCATGTCTTCTTTTCGCTTGCCTTGTTCGTCTTTGACGACAGGTCGATGTCGTGCACACCGGCCTGTGCCATCATCTTATCAGTTGTTCCGTACGCACCCGCCGTACCGTTGAGATAACGGAGAAGTGTAGGCGCACGTGATGAAAGATTCGCAGCGAAATCTCCCTTGT
>Ga0163149_10000192_pt1 | contig 80654 bp, 65 predicted proteins | sample OliLakLV19MP5G1_FD_148604 | JGI IMG/M metagenome (GOLD analysis project Ga0163149, IMG submission 148604) | Freshwater microbial mat bacterial communities from Lake Vanda, McMurdo Dry Valleys, Antarctica - Oligotrophic Lake LV.19.MP5.G1 | ecosystem: Environmental > Aquatic > Freshwater > Lake >...
CGCCGCTTCCTTCAGATTTTACTTCGCAGTAAACACCCTTGCTTTGGACTAACGGTTCCCGTTAGATGGCCCGTTTAGGACTTTAACCTTAAAGAACTGTGGCATGCATGGCGCACATAAAAAGCCCCCAGCTTTGCTGAGGGCCTGTAGCCCGTACGAGATTCGAACTCGTATCACCACCGTGAAAGGGTGGTGTCCTAACCCTTAGACGAACGGGCCGTCTCCGATGAAGCTTCGAGGGCCAGGGCCGTTCTTTGCATTCATGCTTTTTAAGGGACGGCAAAGATAGGTTTGCAGCAGTTTTTGACCAAATGTTTTTGTTTTTCATCTCACAGCAGCGGCTTGTTGCTTTACACAACTTACGTTCCTTCGGAGGCTGGTTTTTCACGGTCGTCCTGCCATAGCTGTTTTGATCAAATCTGATACAGTTAAACACAGCCGGTTTTAGTACCTTCGCACCCTTGTTCGCCGGAGCTAGCCAGGGCTGGCCGGTAACAATCACTAATCAATAAAAATTATAACCAGTTATGAGTACAGTTAAAGTCGCCATTAATGGCTTTGGTCGTATCGGCCGCCTTGTCTACCGCCAGATTTATAAAATGGAAGGAATTGATGTAGTGGCTATTAATGACCTGACCAGTCCTAAGGTACTGGCTCACTTACTAAAATACGACAGTGCCCAGGGCCGTTTTGATGCCGATGTAAAATCCGGTGAAGATTCTATCACTGTGAATGGTGATGTAGTAAAAATATATGCACAAAAAGATCCGGCACAAATTCCCTGGGGAAGCCATGATGTGGATGTGGTGATCGAAAGCACCGGTTTCTTTACTGATAAAGACAAAGCAGCCGCTCACCTTACCGCAGGTGCCAAAAGAGTAGTGATCTCAGCTCCCGCCACCGGCGATTTGAAGACAGTAGTGTTTAATGTAAACCATAATATACTGGATGGCAGCGAAACAATTATCTCCTGTGCTTCCTGCACAACCAATTGCCTGGCCCCGATGGCCAAAGTGCTAAATGATAAGTACGGCATCGCAACAGGTATTATGACAACGATCCATGCCTATACTAACGACCAGAACACCCTGGATGCGCCACATCCAAAAGGTGATCTGCGACGGGCCCGGGCTGCAGCAGCTAATATTGTACCCAATACGACTGGTGCTGCCAAAGCGATTGGCCTTGTGCTGCCTGAATTAAAAGGCAAATTGGATGGTAGCGCACAACGGGTGCCCATCATTACCGGCTCACTCACAGAACTAACCACAATCCTCAATACGGCTGTTACGGTTGAACAGATCAATGCAGACATGAAGGCGGCGGCCAACGAAAGCTTTGGCTATACGGAAGATGAAATTGTAAGCAGTGACATTATCGGCATCCACTTTGGTTCTTTGTTTGATGCTACGCAAACCAAAGTAATGACCGTAGGTGATAAGCAACTGGTAAAAACTGTCAGCTGGTACGATAATGAAATGAGTTATGTTAGCCAGTTAGTAAGAACCGTGAACTTTTTTGCCAAACTGATCAGCAAATAACCGGGTGCTATATTCTTTTCCGGAACAATAAAATGGAGACATCTGTTTGTTCTGAAATTTTTATTTAACGATGCCCTTATGAAGATTAAAAATATTAATGGCCTGTCTCCAGACAACCTGCAAACCGAAGTAATGAAAGGGGGCCGGTTTATTTATTATCCTTATGTCATTTCTCTTATCCTGGTAACTTTTAAACGCACGTCTGGTGTGTACCTGGTTCGGGGAAACAAAAGTGCAAGAACAAAGGCATGGCCATTTCTACTTATTTCTGTCTTGTTCGGTTGGTGGGGCTTCCCGTTCGGCCCTAAATACACCCTTGAAAGTATCCGCACGAATATGAAAGGTGGAAAAGATGTAACAGATGAAGTGATGGCAACAGTTGCAGGGCATATTTTATTCCAGGAAGCCCAAATGCAAAAAAAGATTCATCAATAGTTGCTCATTTTAAACAAAAAATCATGTCAAAATTTGCAGGGTATAATTTTAAAGGACAGAAAGCATTGGTCAGGGTTGATTTTAATGTGCCCCTGAATGCCAAACTTGAAATAACGGATGATACCCGGATGAAAGCCGCTATTCCAACCATCCGGAAAATTATCGGTGATGGAGGTATGGTTATTTTAATGAGCCATTTTGGAAGACCCAAAGACGGACCTGCTGATAAATATTCCCTGAAACACCTGATCAAACACCTGAGCGGGTTATTGGGCGGAACAACCGTATTATTTGCCAACGATTGTGTAGGCGAACAGGCTTACCTCACGGCCAGTATGATGCGTCCTGGTGAAGTTTTATTACTTGAGAACCTGCGTTTTCATAAGGAAGAAGAAAAAGGAGATGAAGCTTTCGCCGGGAAATTGGCGAAGCTGGGTGATGTTTGGGTCAACGATGCTTTTGGTACTGCTCACCGGGCCCATGCATCTACAGCAGTGATCGCAAAGTTTTTCCCTGCTGATAAAAGGCTATTTGGATTATTGATGGAAAGCGAAATGGCCAGTGCTGAAAAAGTATTGCACAAAGCTGATAAACCTTTTGTTGCAATCATTGGAGGCGCCAAAGTCAGTGATAAAATCCTCATCATTGAAAACCTGCTGGACCGGGCCACCGATATCATCATTGGGGGTGGCATGGCTTATACATTTATGAAAGCCAGTGGTGGTAAGATCGGCAACTCTTTATGCGAAGAAGATCGTCTCCAAACAGCGCTGGATATTCTGAAAATGGCAGAAGAAAAAAGTGTTTGTATTCACCTGCCTTCGGATTCCGTTATTGCAGATAAGTTTGCGGCAGATGCCCAAACTTCGGTGGCACCGAGCAATGATATTCCAGATGGCTGGATGGGACTGGATATTGGCAGCAAGGCCTGCGAACAGTTCTCGAATGTCATCAGTAATTCAAAGACCATTCTGTGGAATGGCCCGATGGGTGTTTTTGAAATGCCCAAGTTTCAGCATGGTACAAAAGCTATTGCCGTTGCCATAGCAGAAGCAACAGCGAAGGGATCTTTCTCGCTTGTTGGTGGTGGTGATTCTGTTGCGGCTGTCAATCAATTCGGCTTTGCAGATAAAGTCAGCTATGTTTCTACCGGTGGCGGAGCACTGCTGGAATATTTTGAAGGGAAAGTTCTTCCGGGTATAGCAGCCGTGTCTGACATCTCGCAGCGTGTCTGAAAAAATTATTTAAAGGGTATCCAGTCTTAGAAAAAAAGCATCCCGCTGCAGTAACTGTTCGCAATGCTTGTAAATGAAAGGAACTTTGAGCTAAATAAAAGTTACTGATTTTTTGTCCGGCATTGCCCCAACTCTTTTTTATTTCTTTCCCCTTTCCGGCAATGTAAATATCCACTCACCCCGCCCTTCAATGGGGATACCCAGTGGTTCCTGCAGTTTGTTTAACGCATTCACTTTATCCTTTAAAAATTCAATCAATTTTGACATTTTCAGGCTGGGAAGATCATCATGCTCACGGAGGTAATTGATCAATACGCTTGCAAAGGGACTGTTCTTTCCTGGATCCCCATCCAGCACTTTTGTTGCTCTACCTGATGTAATGATCCATTTACAGTTTGCATTTTCTGGTGAAAGATTGTCGTCGGAACTGGTGATGGGCTGGTTGGTCGGGTTGACACTATTTGTGATCATCCCGGAGTAGCAGGCATCCACGATCAACAAACAACGTTTCGCCTTTATCTTCTTAAAGTTGTCCATAATATCAGTTGACTTCACGGCTGAAGCCACATCATCCGCATCGGCTTCCTGCGGGATAAAATAATAATCGCCGTCTGCCAACTGGTCTTCATTACCATGCCCTGACAAATAGATAATGATATTATCATTGGGCCCGGCTATTTTCAGGAACCTCCTTATTTGATTTATAATACCCGTTCGGGTAGCTGCTCCATCCAGCAATAGATTAATACTATCAAAGCCGAATTTCGTTTCCAGCAATTTTGAAAATACGACAACATCATTCTTAGCATTATTTAATACCGGCCAGGTCTTGTAGGTATCGATACCAATACCCAGAAAATAATTTTTTCCCTTTCCGGCAGCTACCACCGTTTTATTTTTTAACTCCAGTTGCAATATCCGGGTTGCCGTAAAACCTGCTTCATCCGTTGCCTCTATGACTACCTTATTGATGCCATCTGAAAGTCGAATGGTATTTTCAAAAAATTTCAATTCCTGATCATATTTTACAGGCTGACCATTAATCTTCAGCGTTTTCACCGGCTTATTATCCTTGCATAGGGCAAAGCCATTAATATCATAGCTTTCTGCCATAGCCGAAACGATTGCTCCGCGTTCAACAGAAACCTTTGGTGTAACTAATTTTATCAGCACATTTTCTGCATCCCTGGATACCGTTGTCTTTTCAGGAATATATAACTCCTGGACCATCCCAATCTTATTCAACGGGCTACCGGCGATGCGGCCATTCCGGACAATCTCTACTAGCAGGTCGTTGATAGGTTTATCCGGCAAAGCCAGTTTGCTAAGATTAAAAGGGCGGTCTGCATACACAGTGATCAGCTGGTCATAATCATTTATTTTATCCAAAAAAGTGAATTCTTTTTTAGTTGTACAATTCTCACATTCAACAAAACAATTGGCCTCCGGTGTAATGAGGTTTGGAAAGATCACCTGGTAAGTACCATCGGTCTTCTGCTTTAACAAATTAAAATAGATCCGGTCGGAGGAGGGATTTTTAACAGTAAATACTTTCCCCGCAACAGTTTGCCGGCTGGATATTTCTGGAACAATAATGATTCTCTCGCCCGCTCTTGCTTTTCTATCATAGAGTCTGCTCCTCGCTTCAAAATCACAATCCTGTATATTAATATCCTGAAATTTGACGATTTGGCCTCGTGAATAATAATTCGCAGGCCTGAAAAGTGAAAGATCAATTGGGTACAGGCTGGTCAGTACTTTAACCCGTTCTTTTCCAAACGGAGGAGTAATGCCGATTGGTATTTTTTGTGTGGTTTCCGGATTAATAGAATAGTCTGCTGGATCGTCCCCTTCGCTACCAAGAATAGCAAAGTTCTTATCCTGTGTTAAATCAATCAGCGCATAGTAAAGCCGTTGCTTATTTGAGTTTTTTATAGTTAATACTACTTCATCGCCATCATACAGGATATTAAATCCATTTTCTTTTTCTTTTAATGCATTTTCCTGTTTATCGGTCATGTCGATTTCTACCTCTAAGCCTGAAATACTATTGCTCAATTGTGATAAATACTCATACTTCGCCAGTTGCTCACAAAAATCAACCATTGGTTGAAGCTCATTACTGTTCTCTACTTTGATAATCGCACTAATTTGACCCGAATTGGGATTTACCAGCGTCAATTCCAGGCTGTCGCCGTTTAGCTTTGTTATATTGCTGATCTGAAGATCTCCACCCTTTCGTACAAAATTGCTGTATAAATAGCTTTTGGTTTTCAACGCTGTCATCACCTGCTGGAACAACTTGCTGTTTTTGCTGCCTCCTCCATATGAATCATTCAGGCTGATTGAAAAATTTCTATCCCCTACCGGAATCTCGTAGATATAGGCCCATATCTTATCCGGAGCGTCAAAAAGGGGCTGGTCAAGCTTCACCGTTGCCCTGTTATCTGACAATTCTATCACTTTTCCCTCCATGTAAGTTTGGCCAGTAGTGTCAGAAAAGGATTTATAAAAACGCACTTTTGTACCGGTTAATAAATTGGTTTTAGTTCCGGCATTGATGATGACTTCGGTCGCACTATTTTTTCCAGTAATGTTGAAATGGGGTAGGTACCGGATATACTTCCCGTTGAACAATAACATATTAATGCCAGCTCCTGCAAACTGAGGATTCTGTTTGGTAGTAGCTAATAGAACAGCATTCTTTATGTTATTGAAAAGACCCCGGTAGGAAGTATTGTAATCTGAAATTTGTGTCATGGCTGTTACGACAGCACCTGCAAATACACTGGCGTAGTTCCCGATATATCTTTTCTCACCGGGCGAAGTGGAAAACACATAGTTTGTGTTAATACCAGATGTAAGAGAAAATTTTTTAAAATTGCGCAATGAGTCGGCTGAGGGTGAGTCGGCATCAAACAAGGCAAAGAACAAGGCCGGTTCGTTAATTTTTCTTGACACTTTATCAAGGGCATTTTGCAACTCACTGGCCCGTACAAATTCGGCAGGCCTTTTTATATCCAGCACTAATTTTAATTCGGCATCCGGGCCTGGCTCAATATCCAGGGGAAGATCAAAATAGAGAAAAACAAAATCCCCTTTCAAAACCCGATTAGTAACACTCTCAAGCTGACGAAAAAAACTCTCTTTTGTATAACCCGTCGTATCAACTAATATATTGGTTTCTTTAAACTGTTGCAGAACTAATCCCTTCCTGACAATCCCCAGGTTATTCCGGGCAATTAGCTTCTCCACACCGGTAACCGAAGGCAGCCGGGAAAAGACGATCGCATATTTTTCCCCTTGTGCCAAAAGACTGTTGATTGCTACAAAAAAAAACAAGGGAAACAATAATTTTTTCATGTCCCCAATGTATGCTTTTCCAACTAAATAAAATTGCGGGTAACAGGTATATTACTGGTTGTTTAACCAGGTCACGTTGCAATATTCCGGCTATTTCCCATCAAGGTTTTGAAAGTAGACTTAAACACATTATCTTAATATATTTATCCACCACCCATGCTTCATAATTACTATAAGAATCTCGCGTTAATGGTTCTGTGCCTGCTTTCCTTACAATTTGTAAAGGCGCAGGATACCCCCAATACAAAAGGCGTCATCGTAGCCAAAGGCAATCAAACAACCAACCCGGTTAAAGGAGATACCTATGCTATTATTGTGGGTGTGTCAAATTACCCGGGCATACAACCCCTGAAGTATGCTGATAAGGATGCTTTATTGTTCCGTGATTTTTTACAAACGCCGGCCGGAGGCAATACGAAAAAGGAAAATATATTTATCCTGATCAATGACAGTGCTAAAGCGGCCAGCTTTAATGTAAAAGCTTATGGATGGCTCAAAAGAAAGGCACTGAAACCTGGTGACCGACTCTATATCTTTTTCTCCGGTCATGGTGATGCCATGAATGTGGACAACTATTTCTTTCTTCCTTATGATTGCGCCCCGAGCCAGGATGATAATAATTACCTCGGTACAGGTAATATCAATATGCATTCAGTAAAAACACTTTTTATAAAACCGCTCACGGCGAAAGGAGTGGAAGTATTACTGATCGTGGATGCCTGCCGTACCAACGAATTACCTGGTGGTGAGGAAGGACAAAAGAATTTTGCCACATATGTACAGGCTATCGCTGAGCAAAGGCAAGGAGAGATCATCATGCTTTCCACCGGTGCAGGGCAGGTATCCATAGAAAGTCCGCAGATAGGTAATGGTCATGGATTATTTACCTGGTATCTTATTGACGGACTCAGCGGCCTGGCTGATAAAGAAGGAGATGCTGCTGATAATGATGGAGTTGTTTCGCTCAGCGAGATTTCCAGCTTTGTGAAGAACCGGGTAAAACGGGATGCCAAATCGATATTTAAGACAGACCAGGTTCCCTATTTCTGTTGCCAGGAAAAGGACCTCGAAACAATTGCCGTGGTCGATAGCAGTACCTATCATGCGTGGCTGGCCTCGAAAAATCTCCGCAAACTGACAGGTAATGATAATTTATTTGATGTAGCGAAAAAAAAGCAGGGCACAAAAGGTGCTGCAGAAAATAACGATACGGCATTAATAGCACTCTATAATAAGTTTATCGATGCACAAAAGGATGGAGCATTGACAGGAAAGAACTCGGCAGAAGATTTCTATACGCGGATGGAAAAAAAATGGCCCGGAAATGATATTACCGAAGAGGCCAAATACACGCTGGCTGCTGAATTCATCAATTTTGGACAGCAAAAAATAAATCTATTCCTGAACGGTAAGGGAATTACCTATGTCAATACACTGGAAGAGCAATACAAAAAAACAAAAAAAGATAATTCCTCTCTGGCCGGCAATGATAAGAACACAACAGATTCAGTGCAACTTCCCCCGGGCGTGGCGGAACAGGTTACCAAAATGAAAGCACTGGCCATTACGGGATTTGATGTAGCGGCTGAAATGACGGAGAAAGCCATCCGGATGCTGAAGAATGAGCCAGAGCTGCTCGAACCGGTATATGCCAAGTATTATTTTCTAAAAGCCCAGGCAGTGAATGAGAAAAATGATGAGAACGTAACGGATATAAATGAGGCCCTTCGTTTCTGCAGGATGGCCATTAATAAGGATACCACTGCTGCGTATAACTTTTACCTGATGGGCAGTTTGCTCCGGGAATTAAAGAATGATTCCGCTGTTTATTATTTTCAACAGGCTGTCCGGCGGGCACCACGCTGGGCTTACCCGGTAAATGGGTTGGGGAATTATTATTCCTCCAAGAATAATGAACCACTGGCCATAGAGCAATATAAAAAAGCAGTTGAGCTGGATACGCTGTTTGCAAACGGCTGGCAGAATATCGGTAGTATTTATCATAATATGAAGGAACCAGATTCTGCCAAAAAGTATTATGCAAAAGCATTGGCCATTGATCCCTGCAATGTATTGGCAAACGCCAACCTTGGAAGTCTCTACAGGGATTCGCTTGACGTGGAGGAAAGTTATGCAGCCCTGGCTTTTGGATACCTGCAAAAAGCCATTGAATGCGATTCATCCGTTGGGTTTGCCTATAAAAAAATAGCAGAGCTGTATAGCGTGAAATATCAAATGGATGGTGAAGATCGCTATCTTGACAGTAGTCTTTATTTTCTGGAACGCTGTACAAAGAGAAACCCTAAATACTCGCATGCGTATGCCGCCACCGGGGATATTTACCTTACTTATAATAAAGACACTGCGAAAGCTACCAACTGGTATAAAAAGGCCTACCAGGCCGATACTCTCAATGCAGATAATATTATTTTTCTGGCCAATTTCTATGGTGAAATTGGGTATAAAGACAGCCTCGATATATTATTTAAAAAAGCAATCGCCGCCCGACCTGCAGATCCTGACTTGTATAATACGATCGGGAATTATTATAAAAACAGCTGGACAGGAAAAGACGGTGACAGTATGGCAAAAAAATATTATTACCAGGCGCTGCGACTGAACCCTGATCTTGCTTATGTTAACTATAATCTCGGTGTTATATATTACGGAAGTGAGGTAAAGACAGATGTGGATTCCTGTAGTAAATATTACCAGCGGGCGGCTTCGTTAGATCCTATCCAGTACAATAAACAGTACCGCACTATAGCGGATTTATATGCGGGTATTAAAAATACAGACAGTGCGATATATTATTACGATAAATGTCTTGCGCTGGGATTATATGACTACCGTAAAACCTATTTTATTGACCAGTTGACCACCTATTTATTACTGAAAAAAAGGTTTACAGATGCCGAAGACCGGATAAAAAAATATGTCAGTACAGCTGACTTTAATAATCACTTTAGATTACGGGGTTTAGTAGCAGCTGCAGCAGGGAAACAGGAAGAAGCAGAAATATTCTTTGTCCGTGCTACCACCGGGATGACAGAAAAAGATGCAACCAACCATATAAAGAAAACCTATTATTCCTATCCATTTCAAAGCCGCTTCCCCGATAAAGATGGTCTTTTGACCGGCTTATACAGCAGCCTCTTGCTGACCATGGGTATTCCCGACAGCCTTATTCAGGTGACAATCAATAAAAAAGTGCAACCTAATAGTAGTTATATTTTCCCTTATTCCCATGCTATGAGCCTTACAGATAAGGAGCTTTATAATGGCACTGCTGTAGACATTGTTTTGTCCGCCATTATGAACAGTAATAAAAAAGATACATCCAATTCCTACAAATGGATTTTACGCTCTTTGATTGACAGGTATAAACGATCATTCAGGGAGAATAAGAAATGGAAAATCAACTATCCTGTTCCTACTCTTTGGCCGGCCAGCTACACCAAAGACTTTAAAGAGACTGGCTCTATTATCATTACTAAATCAACTGAAAATAGAAAAGAGTTATTGAAAGATTTAGTAAATGCAGCCCAAAAAGATAGTACGAATGCACGTCTCTATACTGCCATAGGGGATCTCCATATATTACTCATAAGGGATGCAGTGGATATCCTTTTATCTTCCATAAATAAAGATAAAGTAGAAGAAAAGCTGGACTCGGCTATTAAAAACCACTATACCCATGCTGTATCCAGCTATACATTGGCGGTAGATGTTGACAAAAATTTTGGGCCTGTTGTATTATGCAAAATGGGAGATTTCTATTCGCTGGCAGGAAAGACAAAAGAAGCAAGACAATGTTTTCTAAAAGCAGTTGCCGCGGATACCAGCTTTATTTACCCCTTGGTCAAGCTGGGTAATTTTTATCAAAACTCCCTCAGCCCAAAATCAGCAGATACTGCTTTATATTATTATCAGCGTGTCTTGCGCATTGATTCTGATTTTGAGCCTTTCAATTTTACGATGGCCAACATCTATTTCAATAAAGGGGAACCGGACAAAGCGGCCGCTTATTATCACCGGGCTTTCCGCCTTGATCCTGCTTCTGTATCGGCTGCAACCTATCTCGCCAATTTTTATCATGAGACCGGTAAGCGGGATAGCGCCCTTTTCTATTTTTCCAAAACTGTCAAAGCGTTTAAAAAAACACCAGATTACTTCATGTCAGAAATGTTTTTTGTTGTTACCGCACTTGCCGATTCGCTTCATTTTCCACAGGAATGTGGCGAATTTTTCAAAGCAGGGCTTGATATTCCTGCTGCCTGGTCTAAGGCAGATCAATCTACCCGAAACGAATGTGATATCGAATATTACTGGCAGTATGCCCGCTACTCCTGCAGCATCAATGATACTGCAATGGCGCTGCAACACCTGCGCCAAATGCTTACTACACTTAAAAAACAAAATGATAAACTAACTGCCCGCTCCAAATATGACAAAATCCCCACTGATAAATACCTTGCAGCTATAAGAGAGGTTCCTGCGTTTCTTGAGTTGATGACAAAATATCCCTTCAGCGAGATCGATAAAAAGGAGTATTTGAATATCAGGTAAACAGGATAAGTTGTTTATTTTTCCTGTTAAAATTTGGTGACAGGTATGAACCAGCTCCCTTCTTTTTAGTAATTTCCCCAAAAATTTCCAGTATGAAAAACTTGTTGCAGTTCCTTGTCTTATCTTTTTTTATCGCTTCCTGCCAAAAAGAAAATGATCCTGGCAATATTACTATACCGGAGCAAACATTATTAAATACGGCATACGGCGCAGATGCTTCACAGAAGATGGATATTTATTTACCCGCGGGTCGTTCAGCCAGCACCACCAAAGTAATGGTGCTGATTCATGGAGGTGGCTGGAGTACAGGTGATAAAGCTGATTTCAATGCCTATGTTGACACCCTCAAACGCCGTCTCCCGGACTATGCCATTTTTAATATCAATTACAGGTTGGCTACAGGTGTCATTAACTTCTTTCCTGCCCAGGAAAATGATGTGAAAGCCGCTATTGATTTTATTTACAGTAAAAGGATTGAGTACAAAATTTCAGACAAATACGTGTTGCTGGGCACTAGCGCCGGAGCACATCTTGCCTTATTGCACGCTTATAAATATGCAACCCCGGTTAAAATTAAAGCGGTCGTAGATTTTTTCGGGCCAACTGACCTTGTGGATATGTATAACAATCCCGCTTCGCCGCTTGCGCCACCCAGCGCTATTGTTGCAGTAATGGGAGTAACTCCTGCAGCCAACCCTGCACTTTACCAGCAATCAAGCCCGCTTAGTTTCATCAATGCCCAAAGTTCTCCAACGATCATCTTACATGGCGGAGTTGATGTATTGGTTTCGCCTTCACAATCGGCTACGCTGCGTTTACAATTACAGAATGCCGGGGCGATTCACCAATATGTGATCTATCCGGCAGAAAACCATGGTTGGGTGGGTGCAACGCTGACTGACTCTTTTAATAAGATCGGCGTCTTTCTGGCAGCCAATGTCAACTAATCCTTTTTAGAATAATTTCCGGTCGCATCCGTATTTGCCGGATGCTTTTTAGTTACTTTGAATCTATGAATGCACTGGTGCCGCTGGCTGAACGGATTCGCCCCCATACACTGGATGAATTGCTGGGGCAGGATCACCTTGTGGGAAAGGGAAGCATATTGCGAAATGCAATTGAACAGGGCAAAGTTCCTTCCATGATCTTTTGGGGACCTCCCGGTACGGGTAAAACAACCATTGCCAATATTATTGCGCATACACTGAACTCACCTTTCTTTCAGCTGAGTGCTATCAGTGCCGGAGTAAAAGATGTGCGGGAAGTAATTGAACAGGCCAAAACAAAACCCGGATCTGTTTTATTTATCGATGAGATACACCGCTTTAATAAAGGACAACAGGATGCCTTACTGGGGGCCGTTGAAAAAGGGATCATTACCCTGATCGGAGCCACTACAGAAAATCCATCCTTTGAAGTGAACAGTGCCTTGCTCAGCCGCTGCCAGGTCTATGTGTTGAAATCTCTTGAGGAAAAAGATCTTGTGAAATTGATAGCAACAGCAATTGAAAAAGATGAATACCTGCAGCAAAAGAAAATTGAACTGAAAGAAACATCGGCATTACTCAATATATGTGGTGGTGATGGCCGAAAACTCCTGAACTTACTGGAGATCGTTTGCAATACATCTGAGGAGAAAGTCATTATTACTGATGAATATGTGATGCAGGTGGCGCAAAAAAGAATAGCTCTGTATGATAAAAACGGGGAGCAGCATTACGATATCATTTCTGCCTTTATCAAATCCATACGCGGCAGCGACCCGAACGCCGCTGTTTACTGGCTGGCCCGTATGATCGAAGGCGGGGAAGATGTAAAATTCATTGCCCGCAGATTAGTTATACTTGCCAGTGAGGATATCGGTAATGCCAACCCGACAGCATTGGTCATGGCTAATGCAAGTTTTGATGCCGTGAATAAGATCGGGTACCCGGAAGCCAATATCATTCTTTCGCAGTGTGTTACCTATCTCGCTGCCTCTCCCAAGAGTAATGCTGCAGTAATGGCGATCGGCGAAGCAATGGCTGCCGTTAAAAAATATGGCGATTTACCTGTGCCCCTGCATATCCGCAATGCTCCTACCAAACTGATGAAGAATTTAGACTATGGTAAGAATTATGAGTATTCACATAGCTATGAGAATAATTTTTCACCTCAGGAATACCTCCCCAAAGAAATAGCAGGCCAACCCTTTTATAAACCGGGGAAAAATACCCGGGAAGAAGAGCTGAGAAAATTTCTGAAAAACTTGTGGAAGGATAAATACAATTATTAAGCCGCTGCCAAATGAACTGGACCTTAAAAAAATTTGATGACCTGTCCCCACTGGAACTTTACAGCATCCTGCAATTACGGAATGAAGTGTTTGTAGTCGAACAGGATTGCGTGTACCAGGATGCAGATAATAAAGATAAATCCTGCTATCATTATATGGGCTGGAAGGCCAATCAGCTGGTAGCATATACCCGGCTTGTACCACCGGGAATATCGTATGCAGAACCCTCTATTGGACGGGTTGTCACTTCCCCGGTTGCGAGAGGCACCGGTATTGGTAGGGAACTTATGGAAAGAAGTTTACAGCAGGTAATAAGCTTATTTGGAAATATCCCGGTCAGAATCGGGGCACAACTTTACCTGCAGAAATTCTATAACTCCCTTGGTTTTCTACAAACCAGTGATGTCTACCTGGAAGATAATATTGAGCATATAGAGATGGTATGGCAACCTGCTTCATACCCCTCCCCGTAAGCATTAACCGTTAAATTCAGCAGGCCATTTCGTAGAAGCCCTAAGTATAAAAGCTTTTGTTGGCAGAATAATTAAAAAAAACAGTCATTCATTCTTCAACTGTTTTTTTCTTTCTCTACTTTAGTTCTGAAATCCAATAGTAGAGAAAACCAGAAATCTGATACCCATGAGAACAAATGTACCGACGGTGCGGCTATCCGTACTTATCTGCCTGTTTGCGTGCTATTCGCTGAAGTCAAGATCACAATCCATCAGCACATCCAATGGCAAATTAGAATTAGGCTTAGGTATCGGCCCTATGTTTTTCCTGGGCGACCTTGGCGGAAGTGCCGGTGAAGGAAAAACCTTTGTCAAAGATCTCGATTTTCCCCTGACCAAATTAAGCAAAGGCCTGTACCTCAATTATTATCCCACTGAATTTATCGGTATCCGCTTAGCAGGCAACCTTGGCTACCTGGAAGGAGATGATTCGCAAGCGCCGGCTAAAGGAGGCGCAGAAGAAGACCGTAAATACAGGAACCTGCATTTTAAATCAAAGATCAGTGAAGTGTATGCTGCTGTAGAGATCTACCCAACTTTTTTTCTTGAACGATATGATGGATTAAAGGGAAAGCTGAGGCCTTATTTTTTAGCAGGCGTCGGTATTTATCATTTCAACCCCGAAGTAAAAGACGTGGATGGCAGCTGGGTCAAAACAGCTCCACTGCGATTGGAAGGGCAGGGTTTTGCAGAATATCCAGATAGCAAGCCTTACAAACTGACACAAAAAAATGTGGTCGGTGGTGTTGGCTTCAAATATTACATCAAAGAAAATTCTTACATCGGCTTTGAGATCTTACACCGTAAATTATTTACCGATTACGTCGATGATGTAAGCCAGAATTATTATATTGACCCGATCTATTTTGACCAAAATCTGCCTGCTGCTGATGCGATAAAAGCAAGACGGTTATATTACCGGGGCACGTACTCCTTTCCCACTACCCGCCCTTATGAAGAGTTTGCAGAAAGAGGTGACCCGACAGAAAACGATGCCTATTTCTCGAGTATACTGCGGTTTGGCTGGAGGATTGGCGGAGGAGATCCCCGGAGTAAGCAATTAAAATGTCCTGTATTCTATTAACGCTTTATACATACAACACCCTAAAACCGAATCACTATGCAAAAACTATTTACCAAACAACATTTTAAAACAGCTTTAGCGCTTGGCATTGCTGCCGGGATGCTGGTTGTACAGCCTGTACTGGCGAATGGCGAGCCGTTTAAAAAGAAGTATGTTCTTTCCGCCAGTAACCCGGAAGAAGTTAAACCAGCCAAAAAAAATAAGGCCAAAACAAAAACATTTGCTTCCCTCAACAACAGCTCTGTAAAGATTTACCCGGATGTGGTAAAAAGAGACATGCATGTGGTAGCAAAAGAAAATGAAGGCAAGCCTATTGACTTCTTTGTATTTGATGTTGAAGGTTCGCTGGTACAGCATTACAAAATGAAGGCAAAAGATCACAATAAAATATCCGGCCTGGGAAGGGGTACTTATGTGTACCGTGTTTTTTGCGGGGATGACGAAACCGCAGCTGGCAATTTTGAAATAAGATAAATTATCGAAATCATTCAACTTCGTCCCGGTAAGCGGCGGAGAGCTTAATAAAATCTGATACCCTGGTTGCTACCACATTGCTTTATGGCTAAGTGGTACAAGTAAAACCTAATCCGTTCTCTATTGGTACTCTCTATTAGTTAAATTTTATTAAACACTCTCTGCCCCGCTTATCTGGTTTATTGGTTAAATAGTTACCCGGAAGCCTGAAACATAAAAATCTTCAAGTGATTCAGGCTCGTATTAATGTTAACTAGTTAACTTCCAACACTGAGCTCTTTTAATTGTCATAACTAAGAACCCGTAACAGGCCTGCCGCTGGCAGACAGGCAGGAAAATTGCTAAAATTCAGTATCCTGGGTGAAAAACCACTTAATTGCTGGTACCCTATCATCAATTTTTTCAATTCTTTCCTGCCTCCCTTTTCCGGGTTTCTACCTACTTATTACCCCTGTGCCGCTGCCCACTCCCTACATTCTCTGATCATTGTTACTAATCAGTTTAAAAAAATTTACGTCCTGCCTGTTTTGTTTTTACAAAAAGTGCCTATATTAGTTTTATAATTAAAAACCGGGGAGACCTGAACCTCTAAAAACAGGGGCGAATACCGAAAAGCCTTACGAGTAGGTAAAACCAAATCAACCAACTTATTATGAATTTAATTGACAGGGCAAAAAATATCTTGCTCACTCCAAAGACAGAATGGGATGCTGTCAATAATGAAACACCCGATACTACTAAAATTCTTACTACCTACGTTATTCCGCTGGTAGCAGTTGGAGCAATTGCAGCTTTTATTGGTTGGGGATTTATTGGAAAATCATATTTTGGGTTTAAGATCAAGGGAACTGAATTAGGCATCAGGTATGGCTTGATCGCATTGATTGCAGGCATTGTCAGTGTTTTCCTAATGGCATTTGTGGTAGATGCGTTAGCGCCTACATTTAAATCAGAGAAAAATTTCGGAAGATCCTTTCAATTGGCAGCATATTCTTATACCGCTGGCTGGGTTGGAGGTATATTTAATTTGCTTCCTTCGCTTGCAATCATTGGTGCATTGGCTGGTATTTATGGTCTTTACTTATTATACATCGGTCTACCCAAATTAAAGAAAACACCTCAAGAACAGGTTACCGGGTATTTTATTGCTAGTTTAGTGACAATGATCCTTGCATCTTTTGTGATCGCATTGATCCTTACTTCCATCCTCATACCCAATGCAGGAGCTACACTTCGCGGTTATTAATCTTTTAAAAAATTAATAAAAAGAGGCGGTCTCAGATTTTTGAGACCGCCTCTTTTTTATTTTATACACGTACCGGAAATTTTTGTTGTTAGAACAATCCCCACTCGTCTTCATACTCATCCCGTTCAAAAGTGCTGACCCAATGACGGAAGAGCAGGCGAAACTTATCGATCTCCTCCCGTATCACCATACCATGTGATTCTTCTATGCTGTTCTCCGATATCATGGTCAGCATAGCTGAGCTGATAAATTGTGCACTCTTGCGGATGATAGATGCATTTTCCATCCGTATCATATATAAACCAGCTTCTGAACTTTTGATCTTGACCGCCACCTGGTAGGCATCCCCCATGATCATGTCTTTATAATCTTCCTGGAATCCCTCCGGAAGTTCATCATCCTCTGAAGCTGCTTCGGGGTTAGATTCAATAGCCCCCTTCAATACGATCATCACCTGTTTCCATTGCTCATACATCGCTTTACAGGCATCGCTGGTAGGCCGTGGTTTCCATTGCTCCCCTTCATTGTCATCTTCCTGGAAATCATCATCCTCCCATTCCGGTAGTCCGCTGAGTTTATCGAATCCCATGTTGATTTAAAAATTTGATGATTAATTAATTTAAAAATTTGTCCGCAGGACTCTGTGAGAAATTGCCCAGCTAATAAAAATCAATACTGCTGATTGGATATCTTCATCTTCAAATCAGGACATTTTCAAATTGTATTAAATTTCCATTTTTAAGAATTGCGCAGTATAGCTTTCTTTATTCCTCACCAGTTCTTCCGGTGTTCCTTCAAACAGAATTCTACCGCCGCCATCCCCTCCTTCCGGACCTAAGTCTATAATATGGTCTGCCACTTTTATCACATCCATATTATGTTCGATCACCAGGACCGTATTACCCCTGTCCACCAGCCTGGTCAATACTTCCAGCAGGTGCTGAATGTCTTCAAAATGTAGCCCGGTAGTCGGTTCATCTAAGATATAAAATGTTTTACCGGTATCCCGTTTGGACAATTCGGTCGAAAGTTTTACCCGTTGTGCTTCTCCCCCACTTAAAGTTACGGCAGATTGCCCAAGCGTAATATACCCCAGCCCCACTTCTTCCAGTACTTTTATTTTACGATAGAGATAGGGCACATTCTGGAAGAATTCAACCGCTTCTTCCACCGTCATCTCGAGTACATCGGCAATAGATTTTCCTTTGTATCGTATCTCTAGCGTTTCCCGGTTATAGCGTTTACCATTGCATTTTTCGCAATGCACATATACATCCGGTAAAAAATTCATTTCAATGACCCGCATTCCCCCACCCTCACATACTTCACAGCGACCGCTTTTTACATTAAAAGAAAAACGACCGGCCGTGTAACCACGGATTTTGGCCTCCGGAATGGATGCAAACAACGTTCTTATCTCTGTAAAAAAACCACAATAGGTAGCAGGATTACTTCGAGGTGTCCGCCCGATCGGCGACTGATCGATTTCAATTACTTTATCAATATGCTCCAGTCCTTTCACGGATTTATATTCTAACGGGGTCATTTTGGAACCATAAGCATGTTTGGATAGAATGGGATACAGTGTTTCATTGATAAAGGTAGACTTGCCGCTGCCGCTGACACCTGTAACACAAATAAACTTTCCCAACGGAAATTTTGCACCCACGTTTTGCAGGTTATTTCCTTTGGCACCTGTTAATTCTAAAAATTTTCCATTGCCTTTTCTTCTTTCGGCAGGTACAATAATTTTATAATGGCCGTTGAGGTAGCCGGAGGTCAGCGTATCTAATTTAAGTAGTTGCCTGGGATCTCCTTCCGCTACGATCCTGCCGCCATGAAAGCCAGCTTTCGGACCAATATCTATTAAATGATCGGCAGCCAGCATAATATCCTTATCATGCTCCACGACAATTACACTGTTCCCAATATCCCGGAGGTTTTTCAAAGCACCGATCAATTGTTGATTATCCCGCTGGTGCAAACCAATGGATGGTTCATCCAATATATATGTGATTCCCTGTAATTGGGATCCGATCTGTGTGGCGAGCCGTATCCGCTGCGACTCACCACCACTGAGGGTCCTGGAAGGCCGGTACAAAGTAAGATAGGTCAATCCAACATCCAGCAAAAATTGCAGTCTTTCCCGTATTTCTTTCAAAACATCTTTGGCAATTGTCTTTCTTTTATTATCCAGCATCAGTTCAATTCCATCAAACCAGGCGGCCAGGTTATCAAGATTCATATTGCTGAGCTCAGCAATATTTCTTCCGTTCACTTTGAACCAAAGGCTTTCTTTTTTTAGCCTTGCCCCCCCGCAACTATCGCAGGGTCGTATGACCATATAATCTTCTGTCCATTCCCTGATCGTTTCGCTGTATGGATTGGCAAACCATCGTTGCAGCATATTAATAATCCCTTCAAACGGAGCTTGCGGGTCAAATTTCATGTTCTCGAAATCCAGTTCTTCCTGCTGTCCTTCTTCATTACCATACAACATGATGTTGAGCTGCTTCTTCGTGAGTTTATTAACCGCTGCAGTTAATGGTATCTTATTCTTCTTAGCTGCTTCCTGTGCCTGGCGATAGACCCATGCATCCCTTTCCTGACCCAATGGAGCAATGCCACCTTCACTGATGCTCAGCGTTGGATCAGCGATTACTGCTTCCATATTGATATGGTGCTTGATGCCAAGTCCTTTGCAGACCGGGCAGGCACCGTAGGGAGAATTGAACGAAAAAGCATTGGGTGATGGTTCCTCGTAACTGATACCTGTATCCTCACACATCAGCAATTTTGAGTATTGTATAAATTTCGAATCATCTACGAGCAGGAATAACAGGTCCTTACCCAGTTTCAATGTTTGCTGTACACTCTCGCTAAGCCTTGGTTTTAAATCATCGGTTACCTGCAACCTGTCTACTACCAATTCGATATCGTGGATTGAATACCGGTCCACCTGCATCTTGGGGGTTATATCTTTTATCTCACCATCAATTCTCACTTTCAAAAACCCTTTTTTCCGTACATCTTCAAACAACTCCCTGTAATGTCCTTTCCGGCCACGGATCAGCGGGGCGAGCAACGCAATTTTTTTCCCTTTATATTTTTTGAAAATATTATCGACGATCTCTTCCTCGCTCCACTTGACCATTTTCTTCCCGGTATTATAGGAATAAGCTTCGCCAATCCGGGCAAATAATAAGCGGAGAAAATCATAAATCTCCGTAACTGTTCCTACGGTGGATCGGGGGTTTTTATTCGTGGTTTTCTGTTCAATTGAAATAACCGGGGAAAGACCAGTAATCTTGTCTACATCGGGTCGCTCCATATCACCAATGAACTGTCGGGCATAAGCGCCAAAGGTTTCCATGTACCGGCGTTGTCCTTCTGCATAGATCGTATCAAAGGCCAGGGAAGATTTACCACTGCCGCTGATACCGGTAATAACGACGAGTTTGTTTTTGGGAATCGAAATATCAATATTCTTCAGGTTGTGAACCCTGGCTCCAAATACTTCTATTGATTCTTTCTGCTGAATAAGATTAGCTGTTCCGTTACTATTTTTCTTTGCCATACGCTGATTAACGAAGATACTGATTCAATTCGCAACCACTCCGCTCTCCCTGACTGGTTCAATTTTTCTAATTTTTTTTCCAAGTAATTACTGCGTAAACAAACTGGAAACGAAAAAGTTGTGTCATATTAATGGGAAGGCAATAACAGGAAACTTGTTTAAGTTATCCACAAAATTTTATTCTGGCACAGTATTTTGAAGTGTTGCGGCAGTATCAATTCAATCATTAAAAAATAGTAACTTATGAAAAAAACCTTTGTAATAATGGGTAGCATAGCTTTATGTTTATTGACCCTATCCGCTTCTGCCCAGCAAACAGACCCACTACCACCTCAACCGGTAAAAACCTGGGATGCAAAAACTAATCCGACCGTCGACTCCATTACTTCCAAGTACAAGGATAAAATGGTATCTACAAGACCTGCATTAACTACAGCAGATATTTTCCCTGTACTTGGTGAATTTGAATCTGCTAGCAACGCCGATGCCGCACATATTATCGTTTCACAGGATGAGCAAAATAAAGGAGTGATCTGGATAGCCGGGCTTCCCCAGGGAAAATTAAAAGCTATGCTGAGAAAATCTCCGGCTACGTATAAAATTCCTTCCCAAAAAAATGAAGAGGGTAAAGACATTCAGGAAGGGACATTGATCTTTGATAAAGAAACAAACAACCTGAGCATTTTAATTGGCAAAGAATTCAATGCAGCTGACCCGGCTTCCGCTTTTGTACCGGTAACAGAACCGATTGAAGAAGTGAAAGTAAAATCAAAAACAGCTAAAACGAAAATTAAGAAAGAGAAAAAACCACAGACCTGGACTTACACAGGTACCAAGATGGTGAAAGAGACAGTTATGAATTAATTAGTAGTATTGGGACGGTTCATTACAGTAACAACAAACGAAGAGGTTGCATTTTTGCAGCCTCTTTGTCCTTACTTTTATGAACTGAAAATGTATGTTTATGCTGAACCTGTTTAAAAAGAAAGACCAAGAACTGAAAGTGGTTGATAAAGTAACTATCTCAGGGGCTGCCAGGCTTCAGGCACTGCTGGCCGAATGGAACCGTGATAAGAATACAGTCTTTATTTTTTGGTTCGATGATAGTTTGCGGGAAGCAACTTCTTTTTTCGCGACACAAACTATTGAGCCGGTTACCTTGCTAAGTCTTAGAGAAGCAGGCCATCCTCAAATCGATGGTAATACAATCGTCTTCACAGAACATTATCCTTTAAGAAGTAAGGAAGAAGAGCTATATAAAAAATTGAATGTAAAAGTGCCTGTGGTTTTTTCATCCCTGGGAGACCCACTCTTCAAACAATTCGGGGCAGATAAGATAGTGGAGATGATGAAACAGCTGGGAATGAAAGAAGAGGAAGTAATTGAACATAAAATGATCAGCAAATCCATCCGCCGGGCGCAGGAAAAAATTGAAGATAAAGTATTGATCGATCAGCCTGCACACTCACAGCAGGAATGGTTAGAAAAAAATTTAGGGAGTTAAAACCCTTTGCCAATAAGCATTCCATGCATATTACGAACAGCAGTTTGTAATAAATCAACAGATTGGATTTGGAAATCAAGAATCGAGTTCCTTATCTTTGTATCAGTTCTTTAAACATACTTATCAAGAAAGGCAGAGGGTAATGGCCCTGTGAAGCCTTGACAACCTCCCTTCGCATTGCTCGGGGTGACAAACAAAATTTGTCATCAAGAATAATAGTGGGGGAAAGGTGCCAATTCCAGCTCTCGTTTATAACGGGTGACAGATAAGTCAGATTCAAAGCTTAAGAGATATTTTCTTCAATATATTAAAAGCTCATCTGATTTACCGGGTGAGCTTTTTTCGTTTCAACAGCTGAAGCTTCCAACTACCCAAGCTTTGTTGGAAAAATCAGCGGAAGAGATTTTAACCTCAAAAGCACTCCAAAACAGGATTTATCTAAACAATTAGGCTCCTTCACTTTCCTGATAAGCATCCTATAACATTCTGTAAAGCAATTTTTTAACCACCCGGCACTGCGCAGGGCCGGGGAATAAACTGTTTTTACAGACCATTCCTTAACATTTAATTTTAAGCAAAACTAAAAATAAATTTTGGGGCAGTCAATGAAGTCTATTATTTTTATAGAGTATTTATGCAATTACACACAACAACAGCAACAATATTCATCTCAACAAATCCTTGTTGTGCCTGTTGCTATTGTTGTATGCCGTAAGGCATACTTCTACACAACACCCAAAAGGCCCACCGCCTTACTTTATTGCCACCATTTTTAATTAACCAGGATCGTATAATTTAAAAAAAATTTTATGAGTAACAATCTTCACTTCGAAACACTACAGCTGCATGCAGGCCAACAAATTGACCCTACAACCAAATCCAGGGCTGTTCCAATCTACCAGACAACATCTTACGCATTCAACAATGCCGCGCATGCTGCCAACCTGTTTGGCCTGAAAGAATTCGGGAATATCTATACACGCATTATGAATCCGACCACGGATGTTTTTGAACAGCGTATGGCTGCGCTGGAAGGGGGTGTAGCCGCTTTAGCGACCGGCTCGGGACAAGCCGCACAGTTTTTGGCGCTTAATAATATTCTGCAAGCTGGTGATAATTTTATTACAACAACTTTCCTGTATGGTGGTACCTATAACCAGTTTAAAGTCGCTTTCAAACGTCTCGGGATTGAAGTACGGTTTGCCGATGGCGATGATGCAGAAAGTTTTGTAAAACATATTGATAAAAATACCAAGGCTTTCTATCTCGAAACAATCGGTAACCCCCGGTTGAACATTCCTGATTTCAAAAAATTTGCTGACCTCGCTAAAGAATATGATCTGCCGCTCATTGTTGATAATACTTTCGGGGCCGGTGGCTATTTATTTAAACCTCTTGAGCATGGCGCAAATATTGTCGTGGAATCTGCTACCAAATGGATCGGCGGGCACGGTACCACCATCGGCGGTGTGATTATAGATGGCGGCAATTATAATTGGGGTAATGGAAAGTTCCCGCAATTCACTGAACCCAGTGAAGGATATCACGGATTAAAATTCTGGGATGTTTTTGGTGAAGGCAACCCACTTGGTTTACCGAATATCGCTTTTGCTATCCGGGCGAGAGTAGAAGGATTAAGAGATTTCGGCGCCTCCCAAAGCCCATTTAATTCTTTTCTCCTGTTACAGGGATTGGAAACACTCAGCCTCCGTGTACAACGGCATGTCGATAATGCACAGGCGCTTGCAGAGTGGCTGGAGCAACATCCTTCGGTTGAGTTTGTGCAATATCCCGGGTTGAAAAGCAGTCCTTATCATGAGCTGGCAAAAAAGTACCTGCTCAAGGGCTTTGGTGGTGTCCTCAATTTTGGCGTAAAAGGAACCAAAGAAAATGCCAGCAAGTTTATTGATTCGCTGAAACTGGTTAGTCACCTGGCAAATGTTGGGGATGCAAAATCACTGGCCATTCATCCGGCCTCTACCACACACGAACAACTGAGTGCGGAAGAGCAAGATGCTTCCGGTGTTCAGCCCAACCAGGTACGTATCAGTGTCGGTATTGAACATATTGATGACATTAAAGCAGATTTTGAACAGGCATTTGAAAAAGTGTTTGCCAAAGAATTGGTTGGATAAAATTATGAACCCGGCGTTTAGCCTGCCGCTCAATAACTATTTGTGACAACGATATATCATTATAATGCGCCTTTTACATTAGAGTCAGGTGAAAGCCTTTCAGGTTTTCACCTGGCTTATACTACGCATGGCCAGCTGAATGCAGCAAAGGATAATGTCATATGGATATTTCATGCCCTCACCGCCAACAGCAATCCGATTGAATGGTGGCCCGGGCTGGTGGGTGACGGAAAGTTCTTTGATCCTGCCAGGTATTTTATTATTTGTGTAAATAAACCCGGTAGTCCCTACGGCAGTATTTCACCAGTCAGTAAAAAACCGGGCAGCCATGAACTCTACTATGGAGATTTTCCCGTGTTCACGATCCGGGATATGATCAAAGCTTACCAGCACCTGAAAGAAGAACTGGGTATAAAAAAAATATTGATCGGCCTTGGCGGCAGTACCGGGGGCATGCAATTATTGGAATGGGCGATTGAGGAGCCCGGCTTGTTTGATTATATTGTTCCAATTGCTACCAGCGCCGTACTATCACCCTGGGGTATTGCTTTCAATGCCTCACAGCGTATGGCCATCGAAGCAGACAGTAGCTGGGAGGAGCGACATCCAGAAGCCGGCCATAAGGGATTGGCGGCGGCCCGTTCCATCGCCCTGCTTTCCTATCGTCACTACAATGGTTTTGCGATCACCCAAAGAAGAGATAAAGCTTTTGTACCACTATCAGAGGAAACAAAATATGCCGCTGATAATTACCAGCGTTACCAGGGGCTAAAGCTGGTCAACCGGTTCAATGCTCTTTGCTATTACCGGCTTTCCCAAAGTATGGATAGTCATGATGTGGGCCGCAACCGGGATGGGGTAGAGACGGCCTTAAAAACGATCAAAGCAAGGACACTGGTTATAGGTATAACTTCAGATGTTTTATATCCTATTACCGAACAGGAATATTTACAACAAAATATCCCGGGTGCACAACTACTGACCATTTACAGTGATTATGGTCACGATGGTTTTTTACTGGAATATGAAAAAATAGAAACAGCCCTGTTAAAATTTATGGGCGAAAAAAAATTATTTCATTTAAAAATAGTGAACGAATAACATGGGAACACATCAGCAATTAACAATAGGTCTTTTTGGGTTTGGTGTAGTAGGCGAAGGCCTGTATAAAGTATTACAACAAACTCCTTCTTTGAAAGCCTCCATAAAAAAGGTTTGTATAAAGAACTATGGAAAGAAAAGGAATGCACCGGCCTCCTTATTTACTACAGATAAGAATGAACTACTCAACGACCGGGAGATCAATGTGATTGTGGAAGTGATCGATGATTCCGCTGCCGCTTTTGAGATCGTAAGCATCGCCCTGAAAAACGGCAAAGATGTAGTAAGCGCCAGTAAGAAAATGATCGCAGAAAATTTGCCGGCACTGCTGGAGTTACAACAACAAACCGGCCGGTCATTTTTATACGAATCCGCAGCCTGCGCCTCTATTCCGGTCATCCGTAACCTGGAAGAGTATTATGATAACGACCTCTTGCATTCCATAAAAGCCATCGTGAACGGTTCTACCAATTTTATCCTGACAAAAATATTTGAAGAGGGACTTGATTTTAAACAAGCCTTGTTGCTGGCACAGCAGGCCGGCTTTGCGGAAAGCGATCCAAAATTGGATGTAGAAGGCTATGACGCCGTGAACAAATGGACGTTCCTGCTGACACATGCCTATGGTATTATTGAAAGCCCGGAAGCAATCTTATTTAACGGCATCCAGCATATTCATGCCAGCGATGCTGTGGTAGCACGGGCAAAAAAGCAGGAGATTAAATTAGTAGCCCAGGCGCAAAAGCTAAGCAATGGAAAAGTTGCAGCTTTTGTATTGCCCCAATTTGTGAACCAGGATGATCATCTTGCTTTTGTAAAAAATGAATACAACGGGGTGGTGATTGAAAGTGGTTTTGCTGACAAGCAATTCTTTTATGGTAAAGGAGCTGGCAGTTTACCAACCGCTTCGGCTGTACTCAGCGATATCTCCGCTTTGCGCTACCAATATAAATATGAATATAAAAAACTCTATCATCACCCTCCGCACCAGTTAAGTAATGATATCTTTCTCCGGGTGTATGTGAGCTTCAATGACCTGGCGGTAATTCCCCGTGAACGCTTTGAATGGATCGAAGAATGGCATGCCCAGGAAGACCGGAAATATTTAGTTGGGGTAATCTCCTTTGCAGAACTAAAAGGAAACAGCTGGTGGAAAGAGAATAGCACTTCCCTGATCTTATTGCCAGAACCAATCATTGAAGAAACAGAGACCCGGAAACTGAAGAAAAGAAGCCTGGAATTGGCAGGAGTGCTTTAATGTTCATAGTTCATGGTTCATAGCGCTTACAGCGCAAACTGTCTTCATGGTTCATGACTATCCATGAACCATGAACTATCAACCATCATCTGTTTTCTCTTTCCTACCTTTACCGTAACATATTGTAATCATGCGGGAGCTATCAATTGTCATTACGGTCATGAATGAGGAGGAAAACATCAAACCCCTGCTGGAGGCAGTGCGCTCTGCATTAAATGGCATTGATTACGAAGTGTTGCTCGTAGACGATGGTTCTTCTGATAATACCAAGCAACAAATACTGGAATATGCAGATGAAAGGACTGTGCTGGTAGAACTAAGAAAAAACTATGGCCAGAGTACAGCTATGACAGCCGGTATTGATTATTCCAGGGGGAAATATGTGGCCCTCCTGGACGGAGATTTACAGAATGATCCCACCGATATTCCTTCCATGCTCCAGTTATTAAAAGACGAAGACTGGGATGTGGTGGCCGGCAACCGGAAAAACAGGAAGGATGGATTTATTCTCCGAAAGATACCCAGCAAGATCGCCAATGCCCTGATTCGCCGGATGACGGGAGTGTATATTAAAGATTATGGCTGTACGCTAAAAGTTTTTAAAAGAGAAATTGCAATAGAGTTAGGTTTATATGGAGAGTTGCATCGTTTTATCCCCGTACTGGCAAAATTACAGGGCGCAAAGATCACCCAGGTTGATGTAAAACATCATGCCCGTATACATGGCAAAAGTAAATACGGTATCAACCGGACCTTTAAAGTAATGAGTGACCTGGTGCTGATGGTATTTATGCGAAAATATATGCAAAAACCCATGCACCTGTTTGGGCCCATTGGTTTTGTAAGTCTCGGAATCGGGATCTTAATCAATATTTACCTGCTCATCTTAAAGCTGATGGGCAATGATATTGGCGGAAAGCCTTTATTGATCCTCGGGTTAATTCTTTTAATTGGCGGTATACAGTTTATCACTATCGGAATCGTAGCGGATATCAATACAAGAACTTATTTCGAATCGCAGAATAAGAAGACCTACAATGTGCGAAAACTATTCAAGGGAAAAAGAGAAATTCCCGCTGCAGAGGCATCTGAAATAGTGCAGCAATAGGATTGCAGGTTTAGCCTTCCCCAATCGCCCTTAGGAGCAATGGAAAACAGCCAGGTGTAAAATAAAGAAAGAATTTTCTTCCCCTGGAAGTCTCCTGCTTTCCTTTATTTGAATACGAACGAATTAATGATGCAGGGACTCCCCTACTCGCCGATTGGATCATTTTTTTACCCCGAAGTCTTTGGAGGTTGTTGAGCAAATAAAAAACCGATGAGTCCGCCACCAACTTTTCAACAACCTGTTGCAATAATAGGCGAGACATCATCGGAAAAGCGTTCATAAGGGCAAACTCGTGCGGAAAGAAGTATACTATAATTCTGTCCGACTAAAATAGGCGGGCAGAATTATTAGGTATGAGGAGGTTTACTATCTGATCTTCTCTTTACCTATATTACTGTTCGAATTTACGACCAGTACCGTTTTACATAAATCCTCTTTCAGGCTTATTTCAAAAACCATTCTGTTCTTATATTACTACCCAGGGCGACTGGGCCCAAAGAACTCCCGAAGCCTATATAACTTTCAGGAATTTTGATTCGGGTGTAACCCAACTGCCTGGCTAATACATATTAGCAAGAGGTTTTCCCCGAAATTGCTCTATCGGCTTGATCCTGATCAAGTAAAATAAAAATGGGAATAACTCATTTTACAATTCCTTTTAAATGAGATCCGGGAGTTTTATTTTTCTCTCCTGTACCGAAATGATAAAGCAAACCACCTTTTTTGCAATTCTAATTGCCCTTGCTCAATTGAGTACTGCCCTAAACACTGCGCCCGTCAATTTTCACCCGAAAATTGACGGTGATTCACTTTTAAATCAAATACCAGCACCGGAACAAATGCTTCATCAGATCATAAGTGTGATCGGCGCTAATAACGTTTTCGAATTAAAACAAGCGCCTGTGCAGAACCTGGAAGCATCTATTTCACACCGGAAAATGATGATTATCTACAATCCCGAGTATATTGACTGGCTCAATAAGGTTACCCATGACAAATGGGCGGTCATGACGTTGCTAGCTCATGAGATAGGTCATCATTTGAATGGCCATACGAAACGCAATAAAGGAAGTTCTCCGAAAGTTGAACTCGAAGCAGACGAATTTGCTGGTTATATTTTAAATAAACTCGGTGCCACACTTCAAGACGCTCAAAAAGTAATGAACTACATAGCCCGGATCAATGCATCTATTACCCACCCCGGAAGATATGACCGCAAACAGGCCATCCAAACAGGTTGGGACAAAGCCAGTAATGAATGGCCTGGAACAAAAGACAGGCATTAAAGTAGCCGGTTATTTGCCTTATATAATTTCAGCACGAATAAACCCAGATTATGAGCCGGCGCAAAGTATTCATGAAACATCGTTAATGTTGCTGCATCCTTCCTGAATTGATTTTCCAGTTTATTCCATATTGCCGGCCACAACAGATCTTCATCTTTGGATAGCAGCTCGTTAATCATATCAAGAATTGGATCGTTAATAGATTTAGACCCCATCTTCTTCGAACCGATTACCTGCACTTCCGGGTTAATGCTCGCAATACTGATCGCCTTATTATAACTGCCGCATGATCCTACTATTGCCAACTTTACGGATGGAGCTAATCGTTTCAATGTCTTATCCAAATGATAACTATGGCCTCTATGAACAAGTATAGCCGGTTGCAAATCGTTTGCTTCCAGGTAAGCAAATAAACTATCCTGCGCAGTAAGATCAGCTTGTTGTTGCATATCTAATGGAAGGCTGGCGTAAATTGTCAGCGGATGATCGGTGAGTGATTTAATACTTACCCAATATTTATTTCGTGATACCTCCCATATAGATCGGTCTGTATACCCTTTTAAAAAATTGCTAAAAGAAGAAATACCATCTTCGTCACCATAAAATAATACGAGTTCTGTTATCTCAGCTCTTGCATTTTCTAAAGAAGAATGTTTCAATATTTCATAATCTCCCAGTACATTCCAGAGTTGCTGCAACCCTTCCTTTTGCCGCACTAATTTGAGCAAATCATTCAGGATTCCATAAAGCCGTATCCCAAAATAATGTTGTTTAGCAACACAACGCTCAAGGTTTTCCAGGATCGTTGCTTCTATTAACTCACAGGTTTTCGGTACTGTGCAAAGGGCATTATATGAATCAGCAATATCCATCGCGTTTTCGAGTGCTGTCGTTGGATCTTCCTCGATGTTGTTTATAAATAAACGCAAAACTTCCAGCATTTTTTCAGGGCTCAACCGGTGCAAAAAATCCTCCAGTACATTATAATTGGCCGCCATACGGATAAAAACATGAAAGTTCTCCCATTGAAGGGTTTCGAACAAAGCATCAGCCGTTTTATCATTAAACTTCGCCACTAATCTTTTATATAACCCCAGATAGCTGGATGTATATAATTCATTGCCGCAAGTGGTAATGATAAAATAAAGATCCTGCAGCCGCAATCCATTAACTGATGCAAAGCGAACTGCATCGGTAGCGTTATGTAAGCTATTGATCTCATTTACATAAAAAGCCAGAGCCCTTTCCCTGATACCATTCTTTAACGGGAGAAGAAATCCTGATCCCATAGAATTTTTAGGATCCAGCAAAGTGTTGACTAATAATTGAAAATAACCGGTAGGTTCAGCCCGTGCACTGATTATATCTTCCTGACTGATCAATCCATTTGCAATTTGTGCTGCAAAGAGTGAGAGGTCCGTGGCATATTTATCGTTGGAAGAATAGACGATCTGGCGTATATAATTATTATTTAAATTTCGTATCCGTTGCTGTAACGCAGCATTCCCTTTTCTCAAATAATAGATGATGTTCATCGGGTCATACAATACCGCTTCAAGCAAAAGGGAATCTGCAAACGGAAATTCAGGGTTTGTTTCTAAAAATTGGAGAATGAATTCTGGCGCGGATGACACCCTTTTATAAGTTGTCACATCATTCAATACGGTATACTCTTTAAATTGGGTAACCGAAGCTGCTATCAACTGGCTGTTATGTAAGTCCACTGGCATCAATACAGGCACCAGTGGCTTTTGCTGAAGGATAGTCGTTAATACTTTTTGATATAATACCACTGCATCATCAAGCCCGTAAAGGTGTAAATTGTTTTTCGCCAGGTTCTTATTTACTTCCTGCAAAAAATAGGCAACGCTTCTCCTGGCTTTATCTTTTTCAATTGCATTCAGTGATTGATTCTGTTCAATAACTATAACAATATTATTCAATTTCAATTCAAAATTTCTGATAACCGGATAGCTAACTGCTGTATCGGCGGGCACTAACTGTACATGTTGTAGAAAATTTTTCCATTCCCTGTTAAACAGGGACATATCGATAGATGAATTTTGCCCATTACTGGTAAAACATTCTACACATAACCCCAATAAAATAATAGTACTCCAAATTTTTCCTTTCAGACGAGTCGCAACTAAAGATTTTATACGCATACTTAATATGAACTGTTGGAAAAGTATGCCAGACTGAAATACAGGTAGAAAACAAATTGAACAGTACAAGATTCGTGTTCTTTATCATTCATAGAATAGTACATCTTACTCAATAGAGGCAAGGTTGTAGATTTTCTTTCACACTATGCTTTGAAATGTATTGGTATGATTTTGGGTATCAAATCCAGTGAGAACATAAATATTAACAGTTAATTTATTAAAACAACATACTATGAAACGATTACTTGTAACAATCTTGTGTGGGTTTATTTGTAGCAATCTTGTTGCACAAGATGCAGCACCGACACGCTATACCGTATCCGGGGGTTTACTCGGGGCAGCCAATTTTAGTAAGTTCAGAATTCCGGATGACAATAACGCCACCCCTGGACTCAAGTATGATACTAAGGCTGCATGGGCAGCTGGTATATGGGTAAACTTTCCTGTTTCTTCCCATTTCTCTATCGAACCACAGCTCTCGTACAGTTCTTATGCTTATAAAACCAAAAGTGCTGTGACAGAATTAATCAATGAAGGTGATATACATTATATTTCATTGCCGTTAGTATTAAAATTACATACAGGCAATAAACTAGCGATACTTGCAGGCCCGCAACTTGATTTCCTGACATCGGTAGATGATGACAGGAATATTGCAGTAAAAGAAGATTTCAATAGTACCAGTATATCGGTATTCGCCGGATTGGAACTTTTCCCCCATGCTAAAGTTTCCCTTTTTGGACGCTATGTTCACGGATTATCCAATATGAATAACAGAGCGAATCATAGCTCTACAACACAATATAAAAATCAGAATTTCCAGGTAGGTTTAAAACTGCGGTTATTCGGAAAGAAAACCGTTGCCTATAAAGCGACAGACGTTCCGATCCCGGTTGTAATTCCGGATAGCGATGGAGATGGCATTAATGACAATGATGATAAATGTCCAACTCAGGCAGGCCTTGCCAAATATTATGGTTGCCCTGTTCCCGATAGTGATGGCGATGGGATCAATGATGAATTGGATAAATGTCCAACTCAGGCAGGCCTTGCCAAATATGAAGGTTGTCCTGTCCCGGATAGTGATGGTGATGGTATCAACGATGAATTAGATAAATGTCCAACCCAGGCAGGCCTTGCTAAATATGAAGGTTGTCCTGTTCCGGATAAAGATAGCGATGGCATTAATGATGATGATGATAAATGTCCAGACATTGCTGGTATAGCAGCAAACAATGGTTGCCCGGAAGTACCGGCTAATGTAAGCAAGACACTAGGTCTATCCGCTCAAAACATTTCCTTTGGGTCCATCAATGCAAAATTGACCACGAAATCAACTACTTCACTTGATCAGGTAGTAAAGATCATGAATGAAAATCCAGGATTGCATATCCGGGTTGAAGGGCACACGGATAATGCCGGAGATGAGGGAGTTAATATGCAATTAAGCGAAGATCGTGCAACTGCCGTGAAAGATTACCTGGTTAGCAAAGGTATCAATGCAGACAGGATCGCAGCAGAAGGTTTTGGTGAAACACAACCAATAGCAGATAATAATACAACCAGCGGAAGAATAAAGAACCGCAGAATTGAATTAAGGGTAGCTTATTAATTTCCTGATGAAAAGTAAAAAAAGAAGATCTTATATTAGGTCTTCTTTTTTTTGTCAGGTAACACAACAGAACATCAGGGAAGCGGGGTCGCCGATTATCCATTCTTCCGGTAAATAAATAGGACAGGCAGATCCATTTTCTCCATTACTTTCGGCTCATATAAAGCCCTGGTGATTTTGCACGATATTGTTTGCAGATAGTAAGCCCTATATATATATCGGAATATTTTTCCTATTACGGAGACGGGTAAAAAGATCAAACAGGCGACCTGCAAACCGGGAATCAAAGCCGATCCCATTATCAATGATACTTATCTTCAGGAAATAAACCCCTGTATAACAGGTTCGTCACCCAAGGCCTAGTTGCTACTAGTTAAACCGCAAATCCATAAGTAGGAGACTATCGAATGCTGGTTGTAAACTTTTTGGCCACTATCAGGTCCAACCAACTAATATCTGCGAACAGCCTTTTGCACGGTATAACGTGCCGCATCTGGCCCCCGTCTTCCACAAATATAAATTAAGCAGGGTCCCCATGTGGTAATATTTACCCCTGAATTGAGGCAGTAAATATACAGCACTGATGCCCCACTTAAAACGATCCGCCTGAAGTAGAGTGATTTAACAACAAAGACATCGTGGCTTGTAAATTGGTGAAATACAGGTATGAAAAACAAAGCTTCGGACAGGCGGGTATCAGCACTGTTGGTAGATGATGATGAAGATTGGTTGATGTTGATACAATCCGTGCTTGGAAAACAAGGGGTAACGACAGTGGCTTCAGTGAATGGGGAAGATCTGTGGGAAAAGGTAAGCAAATTCCATCCGGATATTATTTTATTGGATATCGCAATGAAAGGAGGGGCCGATGGTGAAACTTTTTGCCGTCAATTAAAAACAAACCGCGTGACCGCTAAGATTCCGATCATTATGCTTTCATCCAACGATAATATCAAAATGATCGCCACAAGGTGCGGGGCAGATGGTTATTTGCCAAAGACAATGAAAGGGGACATTATAAGGGAACAAATTGTAAAGATCCTTGATTCAGCATAAATAAATTTAAAATGCAAGAGAAAAAATCAAATAGAGAGGAGACTGAAAAGAAGGTCGGGACTACAATGGGTAAGTCAGATAAAAACGCAGGAAGTGGGGGCTTCAACCAGGGTGCTGAACAGGAACCCAACATTAATGACGGTGTTGCAGATGGAACACCGGATCATGAGAAAGTTAGCAAAGAAAAAGAAAATCCAAAGTCCGGGAAAGCCGGTTAAATTTCTAGAATGTGTTTTAACTAATTGATCCTTTGAAGTTTACGATTGAGTATACGTATTTAAAAGAATCAGAAACGAAGCTTCTATCATTCTTTTTAAAGTAAATAATTTTTAGGAGCAAAAGAGGTTATTCAATCGGGAAAAGGCGTAAATAACAATAGTATCCGTTAATTCTATAACTATTTCCCATAATTATGCAACTCTATCCAAATCAAGCGACATACCTTTGTAATCCGGATTTGGCGTTTTACCAGTAATAGTCTTATTTTTGAAATTGTCTGAATGAAAAGAACTAAATCCATAAAGATAAAAGCAGTTTTGCTATTGACTGTGTTCTCCTTAAACACCGTTGTGGGTTTTGCGTGTTCTATGGGCGTAGATATGGGCTACAACAAATCGCATCACACAGAAGATGTTATCGAAGTATCCGTTCATGTTCATGCTGACGGCAAAAAGCACCATCATCAAAATGAGCCAAAGAAAACCCATTCTGATGACCCTGCTTCAAATCATCACGACAAAAAAGATGCTTCTAAAAAAGATGCTTCTAAAAAAGATGATTGCTGCACCAATGAAATAATGCAATTTCAGCAGTCGGATAAAAACCTGGCTGCAAAAACTGGTATTAATATGCCTGAGTTAGTAGCAATCCTCACTACTTATTTTGGAATAGCTATTTTTAAAACGACACAGTCATCACCGCAAAAGTATATTGCCAGCTATTTTCATCCTCCTCCACCTGATATACGTGTAGCTATACAGAGTTTCCAAATTTAATTATTGTAACTAACTGAAGCAGTTCAAGTTTCAGGATTAACTTATTTTGCCCATGGCAAAATGAAATAATAAGTTTTACAATAATACTTTTTTATGTTCAGGAATATATTTACAGGGTTTTTACTTTTAACAGCAGTAAATACGAATGCTCAAACGCTGTTAACAGAAACGGAAGCCATCAGCAAAACGCTAGTTAACAACAAGAATATAAATGCCGCTTCATTACAGGTAAAGCAGCAAAAGGAATTACTGAAGTCTGCTATCAACTTACCTAACCCTGAGTTTTTCTGGGAAAGTCCTACGGGTAACTTTTACACAGGAAGTATCACACAGTCTATAGAGTTTCCTTCCGTTTACAGCAATCAATACCGTTTGCAAAAGGGACAAATTGCTATCGCCCAAAAAGAAAAACAATTAACCGAAGCAGAATTAAAATACAGGGTAAAGCTTTTATATCTTGAAATGCAGTTTACTGATTCGCTGATAAAGCAATTATATATTCAGGATACTTTGTATGAAAAAATAAAAACGTCAGCCAACCGCCAGTTTATTGCCGGGCAGATTGATTATCTGCAACAACTATTTGCCGAAACGCAATACGGCGAAATTCATAATCAATATTTACAGACCATTTCAAAAGCAAAATCTGTAAAAGCACAACTGCAATGGTTCACCGGCTTGAAAGATGATTTTATGGTGGAGCCTTTAACTGTTTCTGTCAGTAACCAGCAACTGTATCTTTTACCTGATTCCACAGTATTATTTTCGAATCCTTCTGTTCAGCTATTGCAACAACAACAATTGAATGCCAAACAAAATATTGCCCTGCAAAAAAGTAAAGCTTTGCCTGGATTGGCATTTGGCTATTTTAACCAGGGCGAAAGAGATACAAAATGGTATAATCGTTTCCGTTTCGGAATTACCCTTCCCTTATGGCTTGGCCAATATAAAAGCAAAATCAATGCTGCTAAAACTGAGCAACAGGTTTTGCAGAGCCAACAGGAGGGTTTACAACAGGAATTATCCTTACAAGCCATTAATGCCAGTGGAGAAATGCAAAGCAACTGGCAATCGGTGCAATACTATCAACAAACAGGTTTGCGGAAAAGCCAGGAAGTAATTACTACTTCGACACGTTTTTTTTCAAGTGGAGAAATTGATTATATCAGTTTGTTGAAATATAGCAATGACGCGTATGCTATTTACCAGAAATACCTTGAGGCAATAAAAAATTATAACAAGAGTGTTATCAATTATCAATATTTAATGGGACAGTTATGAAACGATTATTAATTATTTTATTATGGTTACCGGTAGTAACCTTTGCACACGGGGGTGAAGAACATGTCGATGCTAAAAAAGCAGCGGTATCTGCTAGCAGCTATTTTTCTTCAGAGGCTTTTTCTGATAAATATGAATTGCTGGTTAAGTACAGCCCCCTTACACCGGGAAAAGAAGCAGTCCTTAAATTGTTTATCAGCGAATATAACAGTAATAAGCCGCTTGATACAGCAAGCTTAACAATAACTGTTGCCGGAAACCCCAATATAAAAGTAACAGCAACCCGGCTTGATATAGGAGTATATGAACTTAAAGCAATACTCCCGGAGAAGAAAGCCTACAATTTGGTTGTAAATATTAATAGTGCATACGGAGCTGATTTAATACAGGTAAATAATATTGAAACAGGTAAAGAACTGGCAGTATCCGAAACTTCACCGGAACCACATTCACACTGGTACAGCAGTAACTGGTTTTTCGGATTGATAGGACTACTGGTTGGAATAATAATAATGTTTTTTATCAGCAAAAAAAGGAACAGGAAAATAACAACAATAGCAATAATTCTTTTCTGTTTACTGCCAACCGCCACTTACAATACCGTATCAGCACATGAAGGCGAAGACCATGGAGAAGGTGCTGCAAAGGCAGGTGGCTCAGCTACCACTTTTATAATAGAAAAAGAAACACAGTTTCTGTTTACTATTCTTACACAAAAAATTGGTACCGGCGATTTTAATCAATCAACGGTTTTATTAGGAACTGTTACAGCTGCCCCGCAGGGAAAAGCGGTCATACAATCACCGCAAACCGGAAAGATTGTTGCTTTAAGAGTTAACCCCGGTCAGCAGGTAGGCCGTGGACAGGTGCTGGCAGTGGTTGAGCAACAGGTAGATGCAGGCACACAAATAGACATCCTTTCACAGCGAAATATAGTGAACTCAGAATATGAAGCTGCTAAAGCACAATACGAGAGATTGAAAACGATTGAAGATATTGCGGCTAAAAAAGATGTAACGGAAGCAAAAGCCCGGTATGAAAGTGCAAAAAGAAATAAACAGTTATTTGATGCCAACGCAGGTGGTAGTGCCGGAAGTACAAAATTAGTAAGCCTCACATCTCCTATTAGTGGTGTAGTTGGCACTTTTAATTATTCCATCGGGGCTGTGGTAAACACAGGAGAAACATTGTTTGAAATTACCAACCTGAACCAGGTGTTTGTAGAAGCACAGGTGTTTACTGCTGATGTTGCCAAACTGAAATCAGCTACTTCTTTTACAGCCACTTCAAATAATGATACGATGTCTTACAAGCTTAAAATGACAAGCACCGCACAAACCGTTAATGCGGACAATCAATCCCAAAAAGTAGTGTTTGAAATATTGAATCCAAATAGTCAGTTTAAAATAGGAGAGAATATTAATGTGAGAATGACGGGGAATGATGTTATCCGGCAGGTTGTAGTGCCCAATGAAGCTATTACCGACGTGAATGGCAAGCCTGCCATTTTTATTAAAGACAAGGCGGAGCAATACAGCATCAGCTTTTTAGTAAAGGGACAGAGCAATGACAAATTCACAGTAATAAATAAAGGAACGGAAGATGGTGAAAGGGTGGTAACCACCAATGTTTATCAAATGAAAATGATATACCTCAACCAATAATTTTTTAAGATTAAAACAAAAAAAATGAAACATCTGAAAGTACTCTTAACATTGGCAATAGCGGTGTTTTCCTTCACTGCCCTAAATGCCCAGGCAACAAAAACGAAAGCTAAGAACAGTTTGGCAGTTGCTGATTCGGTTTATCAATGCCCCATGAAATGTGAAGGCGAAAAAACATATAAGAAGCCCGGGAAATGCGCTGTTTGCAACATGAAACTAAAGCCAATGCCCAAACCTGCTGCTATCACTTATCAATGCCCCATGAAATGTGAAGGTGAAAAAACGTATAACAAAGCAGGGAAATGTCCTGTGTGTAATATGAACCTGAAAGCAAAAGCAACTCCTGTTGCAAAAGTTCTGTATCAATGCCCCATGAAATGTGAAGGCGATAAAACATACAGTAAAGAAGGCAAATGCCCCGTATGTAATATGGCATTAAAAAAAGTAAAGACTGAAAAAGTAAAAGAAAGTCACGAGGGGCACAATCATAATTAAACCAATAATAAAACAAATAAAAATGAAACAGGTATTAAAACTCACCACTGCTGTTATTGCGATCGGTACAATCGCATTTTTATCCGCCTGCAATAACAATGCATCTACAAAAAAAACAACAGGAACAGATACTGTCGCACAAACTACGGGAGAACATGCACATCAATACCGCTGCCCAATGAATTGTGAAAAAGGTAAAACCTATGACAAGGAAGGTACTTGCCCGGTATGTGGCATGAAGCTGGAACATTTTGATGGTGTTGATAATGGCCTTACCTACAAAATGGAATTTGCAGCTGCCCCTGCCCAGGTAGAAACTGGCAAAGCCGCTGTGTTAACCTTTACTCCAAAAGTGGCAGGTAAAGAAAGTGAAGCAGTGGCACTGGATGTACAGCATGAAAAGAAAATTCATTTAATAGTGGTAAGCAACGACCTCAGCTATTTTGAACATATCCATCCCGATTACAAGGCAGACGGCTCTTATAAAATAATTGTATTAGAAAATAATAAATCGTATAGCAATGGTCCGGGCAAAAATGAAACCCGTTTTGCAAATGGTGGGGACTATACCTTGTTTGCAGATTACCTGCCAAGCGGAGGCAGCCACCAGGTAGAAAAAATTGCTGTAAATGTGAAAGGTACAACTAGAACCCCTGTTACTTACAATGCAAATAAACTTACAGGCACATCAGACAATTTTACTGTAAATCTACAAACAACCGGCGGAAAATTAATTACCGGTGCACAAATGCATATTGCAGGGGAGCTAACACAAAACGGTAAAGCAGTTGATGTCAATACACTGGAAAATTATCTCGGTGCAAAAGCTCACATGGTAGTGGTTAGTTTAAATGACAAAGAATACCTGCATGTGCATCCTGATGTAAGTGTAGGTAAGTTTGATTTGCATACAACTTTCAAAAAGCCCGGTATTTATCGTGGCTGGATTCAGTTTCAGAGTGCCGGGAAAGTGCATACCGTAGATTTTGTGATGGATGTAAAAGAAGGAACAGCAGACGACATAAAGAAAGCAACCGAAGGCCATGATGAGAAGGAAGCTGGTCACGAAGAACATTAAATTTTTGAGTAAATGAGTTTGGCAGAAGTCAAACTCTTTTACTCATTTTATCAGCAGTTAAAAACAGGAAGTATGCAATTCAACAAGATTATATTATTTGTAACAGTTATATGCTTTACGTCATCTTTTGCGCAGGCACAACCGGAAAAGAAAACGGAGGAAATTTGCTACAATCCTAATGCAAAAGGCGATACCAGCAAACGAAGTATTAAATCAGCTGCGGTAGGTAAAATTGGTGAAGCCAATATAACAATCAACTATCATTCCCCGGGTGTACGGGGCAGAACTATATGGGGAGGTTTAGTACCCTACAATGATGTATGGGTAACAGGAGCTCACTTAGCCTCTAATATGGAAATTGATAAAGATTTTAAGGTGGCGGGCACTACTATACCAAAGGGCAAGTATGCCATCTTTACCATTCCGGGAAAGGAGAGATGGACAATCATCATCAATAAAAACTGGAACCAACACCTAACGGATGATTATTTACAAACCGAAGATGTAGTAAGAATAGATGTTCAACCAGAACAATTGAATGAAAATCTGGAAAGGCTGCAATATTACATAGAAGAAAAAAAGGAAAACAAGGGAATTATTGCAGTCGCATGGGAAAAAATAAAGGTCTTTTTCGATATTAATATTAAAGATTAATTTATGGAAGAGAAGCAGCAATACACCTGTCCTATGCATCCCGAAATAATTAAGGATGAAGCCGGAAATTGTCCATTATGTGGCATGCAGTTAGTGCTGCAAAAAAAAATCAACAAAGAGAATTTTCCTGCTGCAAAGTTGGTAAAAATCGACAACCATAAAATGAAAATGTCTGCCCAAATACCAGGCGGGAATAGTGTACACACTGTGTTGCAGCAAAGTAAGCAACAATATATCTGCTCCATGCACCCACAGGTAATTAAGGATGCGCCAGGCAAATGTCCGTATTGTGGCATGGTACTTATCCCACTAAAACAAAAGGAAGGTGTTGAAGGCGTGCACAACAAGCATGTGAACATGATTGACGACTTCAAAAAACGCTTTTATGTAGTATTGATTTTAACCATCCCTATCATGCTGTTATCGCAAATGATACAGCATTGGTTAAACTTACACATAGGTTTCACCGGTTCGCAATATGTGTTGTTTGGATTATCATCCATCGTTTTCTTTTATGGCGGCTGGCCTTTTTTAAAAGGATTGGTTGATGAAGCAAAAGCGAAGAGCCCGGGCATGATGTTTTTGATTGGCTTTGCCATCAGCGTGGCTTACATCTATAGTGTAGCAGTTGTATTTGGGTTAGAAGGGATGGATTTCTTTTGGGAACTAGCAACGCTTATTCTTATCATGTTGCTGGGGCATTGGATAGAAATGAAATCGGTGATGGGCGCATCAAGGGAATTGGAATTATTAGTGCAATTAATGCCCGCTGATGCTCATGTGATTGCAGGTGATAAAGTGCAGGATGTAAAAACGGAAACGCTGAAAGAAGGAGATATTATTTTGGTAAAGCCCGGTGAGAAAGTAGCCGCCGATGGAATTATAAGTGAGGGTCAGAGTTATCTTAATGAAAGCATGATGACCGGCGAAAGCAAGCCGGTAGAAAAAAAAACAGGTGATAAAGTAATTGCTGGCTCCATCAATGGCAATGGTTCTATTAAAGTAACTGTTTCGCATGGTTCTAAAGATTCATACTTATCGCAGGTAATTAAGTTGGTGGATGATGCTCAAAATTCAAAATCGAAAACACAATTATTGGCTGACACAGCTGCCCGGTGGCTTACTATTATAGCTATTGTAGCTGGTATCGCCACTTTTTTATATTGGTATTTAACAGGACAATCACTTGCTTTTGCAATGGAAAGAATGGTAACGGTCATTGTTATTTGCTGTCCGCATGCATTGGGTCTTGCAGTTCCTCTGGTGGTTGCCAAATCAACAGCTATTGCAGCAAAGAGCGGCCTGCTAATTAAGAACAGAACGGCATTTGAAAATTCAAGAAAAATAACCACCATTGTTTTTGATAAAACAGGGACATTAACCATCGGTAAGTTCCAGATTTCAAAAATAATTTCTTTACAAAGCAGCATATCAGAAAACGAATTGATACGCCTAGCTTCTGCACTGGAGCAAAACTCAGAGCATCCTATTGCAACAGGCATCATGGAAAAAGTAAAGAACTTGAAGTTGTCTGTTCCTTCTGCTGAAAATTTTAATGCAATTACCGGCAAAGGTGTAGAAGCAAAAGTGGAGGGCAAAGATGTAAAAGTGGTGAGCCCGGGTTATCTCAAAGAAAATAAAATACCTTTGCCAGCTGACTTTAAAACTGACCTTGCCGAAACGGTTGTTTTTGTAATAATCAATAATAGTTTGGCCGGATATATTGCTCTGTCAGATGCCATCCGCCCCGAATCAGCAGGAGCTATTGCTTCCTTGAAAGAAAATGGTATCAAATCAACTTTACTAACCGGTGATAATAGTGCAGTTGCAAAATCTGTAAGCGAAACATTGGGCATGGAAGGATTTTTCGCTGAAGTATTACCACATCAAAAATTAGAAAAAATAAAAGAGCTGCAAAGCAAAGGTGAGTTTGTTGCTATGACAGGCGACGGTGTTAATGATGCCCCCGCTTTAGCACAGGCAGATATCGGTATTGCCTTAGCTTCCGGCTCTGATATTGCCGCCGAAACAGCTGGGATAGTTTTAGTGAATAGCAATCCAAAAGATGTAGTGAATTTGATTTTGTTTGGCAAAGCCACTTACCGTAAGATGATTCAGAACCTGATATGGGCTACAGGCTACAATTTAGTGGCCTTGCCATTAGCAGCAGGAGTATTATATAGTCAGGGGATTTTATTAAGCCCTGCAGCAGGTGCTGTATTGATGACTGTGAGTACGGTAGTAGTTGCTATAAATGCAAGTATGCTGAAAGTAAAAACATAAATAACAAACAATTTATACAAACATTAAACTTTAAATTATGAAAAGTACAATCCTTATCACAGCAGCTTTATTTAGTGCCGGTATTTTTTTACAGTCATGCGGTAATGAAAAAAATAAGTCGGTTAAAACCAATTCGGATACGACAATGTCAAACATGGAACATAAAGACAATATGGACATGAAAAATATGAATAACGAAATGATGGAATCAATGAATAGCATGATGACTAAGATGGATGCAATGAAGATGACGGGTGACTTTGACCTCGACTTTGCCAATATGATGATACTGCACCACCAGGCAGCCATTGATATGAGTGAGGTAGAACTTGCTAAAGGCAGCGATACACAGGCGAAAACATGGGCGCAAAATATTATCACCGCACAAAAAGCAGAAATAGGACAAATGGAGGCACTGTTGAAAAATTATAAAATGCCGGAAATGAAAAAAGAAAGCGAGGAAATGCACAATGAACTGGGAGAAACGATGAAGATGATGATGGATAAAATGAAGGCAATGACCATGAGCGGCAATACAGATAAAGATTTTGTTATGATGATGATACCCCACCATGAAAGTGCAGTAACAATGGCCGAGGATGAAATATCACATGGCAAAAATTATGAGTTGAAAAAATTAGCTCAAAAGATCGTTGCAGACCAGAATAAAGAAATTAAAGAATTCAAAGAGTGGCTAGCCAATAAAAAGTAATTTGATAATAAGCCTAAAAGCCAGAGAATGAAAAATTTTGAAACAAAACAACACTGGGAAAATATTTATGATACCAAAGAAGAGCAAGATTTTAGTTGGTTTCAGGAATACCCTAAAACATCTATTGAATTTCTAGCATTATTCAACCTACCAAAAAATGCAAATATAATTGATATTGGCGGGGGAGATAGTCATTTTGTGGATGCGTTGGTTGAGTTGGGTTATGAAAATATTTATGTATTAGATATTTCAGCCAATGCAATAAGCAGGGCAAAAACCCGGTTAGGAGAAAAAGCCAGCAATGTGAATTGGATTGTTTCAGATATAATAGAATTTGCACCTTCCGTACAATTTGATTTCTGGCATGACAGAGCAGCTTTTCATTTTTTAACAACGGAATACAAAATAGAAAAGTATGTACAAATAGCCCTACAGGCTATTAAAATAAATGGTGTTTTAATATTGGGTACATTTTCCAAAAATGGCCCGCAAAAATGTAGCGGTTTGCCTATCAGGCAGTATTCGGAAGTGACAATATCTTCCAGATTTGAAAAAGAATTTAAAAGGATAAAATGTGTTGAAGAAATACATAAAACGCCGTTCAATACTCAACAGTATTTTCTCTTTTGCTGTTTTAAGAAAAAATGAGATGGGTATGCATTTCATTGTAGCGTTATTGAAAGATACCCATTGCTAGCGTGCAGCGTGATAAAGATGAATAGGCGTAACAAAGCTTAGTCCATAAAAATAGTATATGCTCAACAAACTCATTCTATTTTCATTAAAGAACCGCTTACTGGTGGTTTCGATGGCCGCATTGATAATGGTGTATGGTGTATTTACCTTAATCAAATTACCGGTTGATGTATTACCTGATTTGAACAGGCCACGGGTAACCATTTTTCTGGAAGCTAATGGAATGGCTCCGGAAGAAATTGAAACACAGGTAAACCTGCCGGTGGAAACGCAGTTGAATGGTGCACCGGGTGTGGAAGTGGTTCGTTCGGTAGCATCCCCCGGATTGGGAATGGTGTTTGTTGAGTTTGACTGGAAGACAGATGTATACAGGGCAAGACAACTGACAGCAGAAAAAATTCAAAGTGTACAGTTACCAAATGGGATTACACCACAAATGGGGCCCATCAGTTCTATTATGGGGCAAATAATGATGATTGCACTAACCAGTGACACCACTTCACCGGCAGATTTGAGAACCCTGGCAGATTTTACTATTCGGAGAAGATTACTGAGTGTCAAAGGGGTGAGCCAGGTAATACCTATTGGCGGCGAACGGATGCAATACCAGGTATTGATTTCATCAGATAGATTACGACAATATAATTTATCCATTAATGATGTTGACAATGCTTTGCAACTGACCAACCTTAATACCACCGGTGGTTTTATCGACAATAAAGGTTCAGAAGTTCTGATAAGAAACATCGGCCGTGCCAATACATTGGAAGATTTAAAAAGTACCGTTGTTGCTAATCGCAACGGCACTCCCGTATTATTACAACAGGTAGCTGAAGTAAAATTTGGAGGTCCTGTTAAAAGAGGCGATGGCTCTTTTAATGGAAAACCTGCAGTGATACTGAGTATTGAAAAACAACCCGGTGCCGGCACCATTACGCTTACCGATGATATATTGGCTGCTATTGATGATATAAAAGCATCGCTCCCAAAAGATATTCATATCAATACAGATGTGTTTCAGCAAAAAAGTTTTATTGCAACTTCACTTACAAATGTAGAACATGCACTACGGGATGGGTTTATACTGATAATTATTATCCTGTTTTTGTTCCTGCTCAATTTCAGAACAACGATTATAACACTTACTGCAATACCATTGTCACTTATCATCAGTGCGATTGTTTTTAAAATGTTTGATATTTCTATCAATACACTTACGTTGGGAGGACTTGCCATTGCCATTGGGGAATTGGTGGATGATGCCATTGTGGATGTAGAGAATGTATATCGGCGGATGAAAGAAAACTGGGCAAGTGAACATCCAAGGCCGTTGCTGAAAGTTATTTACGAAGCCAGCAGTGAAGTAAGAAATTCTATTGTGTATGCTACTATTATTGTGGTACTTGTTTTTATTCCGTTGTTTTATTTACAGGGAATAGAAGGAAAGATTTTTGCACCGCTTGGTATTGCTTATATTACTTCCATCGTTGCATCGTTGGTAGTTTCGTTAACACTCACACCGGTATTGTGTAGTTATTTATTAAAAAAGAAGAAACACTTGTCTCATGTTAATTTAGCGTTTTGGAGGAAGAAAAAAATTGGCTATGCGCAATGGGCAAGAGGGAATGAGCAAGATGCCCTGGCTCCCTCTCCCTCGGATAGGTCGGGGGGTGAGGTTGATGCTGCTCATGAGGACGACAGTCCATTAGTAAAATGGTTAAAGAAGAAGGATAAAAAATTACTTCATTGGGGCTTACAACGACCCAAAGCAATTATTGGAGTTGCCATTGCATTAATTATTGCATCTGCAGCTATTATTCCTTTTTTCGGTACAGAATTTTTACCGCCCTTCAATGAAGGTAGTTATACGATTAATGTACTAGCACCAGCCGGCACTTCATTGGATGAATCAAACAAATTAGGAACAATAGCTGAAAAACAAATATTAAAAGTACCCGAAGTAGCCCTTACCTCCCGTAGAACCGGAAGGGCTGAATTAGACGAACATGCTGAACCGCCCAGTTATTCAGAAATAGATGTAACCTTGAAACCCGGAGGACGCAACAAGAAAAAAGTACTGGAAGACATTCGTAATAATTTATCGGTACTGAAAGGAGTAACGGTGAATATCGGCCAACCCATTTCTCACCGGCTCGACCATTTACTAAGTGGTGTACGGGCACAAATAGCGATAAAGATTTTTGGAAATGATTTGACAACACTTCGTTCTACAGCGGAACAGTTACGTACAACAATCAGCTCCGTTCCCGGTGCAGTAGATGTACAGGTAGAAAACCAGGTAATGGTGCCGCAACTAATGGTGAAGATTGACCGCATTGCTTTACAACGATACGGTTTGCAGGCAGGTAAAGTAGCGGAGGACATTGAAGTGTTTTATAATGGAAAAGTAGTAAGCCAGATATTGGACGGTCAAAAAACATTTGACATTGTATTAAGGACAGATGACAGCACCCGTAAAAATATTGATGCTATAAAAAATACACAGATTGCTACGCCGGATGGTTCCTTGATCCCTTTAGAACAAATTGCCAAAGTGGAATTAGAAAACAGTATCAGCAGTGTGAACCATGAGAATACACAACGTAGAATTGTTGTTTCCGCCAATGTACAGGGGAGAGATTTGGGCAGCACTGTAAAGGAGATGCAGGAAAAAGTAAAAAAAGAATTAAAATTAGAGGAAGGTTATTACCTGCAATGGGGCGGGCAATTTGAAAGCCAGCAATCTGCCTCAAAATTGATTACTATTCTAAGTATATTCTCTGTTGCCGGTATTTTCCTGGTACTCTACAGCCATTTTAAAAGTACCCGGATTGTATTGCAGATTATGCTTAATATACCATTGGCATTAATAGGAAGCGTGGTAGCAGTAATGCTAACGGGTGGTGTATTTTCTATTGCCACTATGGTTGGTTTTATTACTCTTACAGGTATTGCTTCAAGAAATGGAATTATGATGATAAGCCATTACATACACCTGGTGCAACATGAAGGGGAAGAGTTTGGCGATAAAATGATAATCAGGGGTTCTTTGGAAAGATTAGTACCTGTGCTGATGACCGCATTGGTGGCTGCACTGGCGTTGATACCACTTACATTAGATGCCACAGCCTCCGGTAAAGAAATTTTATACCCGGTTGCTACTGTTATTCTCGGAGGTCTGGTGAGTTCAACCCTGCTGGACATGATTGTAACACCGGTAGTGTTTAAACAGTTTGGGAAAAAAGCATTGGATAAATATATAGCTGAGCAAAATAAAAAGGACTTTGACTAAATAAATTAAATGAAAATAATTCATACGCTTAGCTTAATGCTGTTAATAGCTATAGGTGGATGCAGGGAAGCAGCTGAAGGAAAAAAAGATATTATACATCCATCAGCCATTACTGAGACTGATCTTGATAAAATTCAATTAACTGATCTGAAGAACCGGGGTATTGATATTCAACAATATAAGGGCAAAACCGTTTTTGTAAACTTTTGGGCTACCTGGTGCAAACCTTGTATTGCAGAAATGCCATCTATACAAAAATTACAAACCCGGCTTAAGAATGAAAATATAATTTTTCTTTTAGCTTCAAATGAAGATGTAAATGAAATCGAAGAGTTTAAAAATGTGAAGGATTATACTTTTAATTATGCCAGAATTGAGAATTTCGAATCCCAGAACATTCAAGCTATACCAACTACGCTTATTTATAACCGGGAAGGCAAACTTGTTTTTTCGGAAATGGGTGCCCGTAACTGGGATGACAGCACCAGCATTGAAATCATTCTAAAAATAATCAATCAAAAATGACCAAACACCTAAACCTTTTACTGCTCATCATAATAATTGCATCATGCAAGATGAATACAAAAGAAAAGAAAGAGACCGTACTGGCCGGAATTACGCAACTTTCTTCTCCTGCAAAAGATTCTTGTGCAGAACCTTACTTGTTTGCAGATAGTAAGGGATTGGTTTATTTATCATGGATTCAAAAAAAGGGAAAGGAGAATTATTTTAAATTTTCTACTCTTGAAAATGATAACCCGGTAGCTATCGGGTGGTCTCAACCTGTAATAATCAGCTCTGGCAATAATTGGTTTGTAAACTGGGCCGACTACCCGATGCTGGCAGCTGATGGAGCCAACAATTTAATGGCACATTTTTTAGCAAAAAGTGGCGAAAGCAAATATACATATGATATCAAGTTTTTAAATTCTGACAATAAAGGAAAATCATGGTTCCCTGCAAAGACGCTGAATGATGACGGCAAGCAGGCTGAACATGGATTTGTTTCAATGGTTCCTTACAATAATGATTTTTTTGTGGCATGGCTGGATGGAAGAAATACAGTTATGGAAGAAGGCAAATCCGGACATGAAGGCCATCATGGGCAAATGAGTTTACGAGGTGCTGTTGTTGATAAGCAGGGAAATAAAAAAGAAGAATGGGAATTGGACAACCGGGTTTGTGATTGTTGCCAAACGAGTGCAGCTATAACAACCAATGGTCCTGTTGTAATTTACAGAGACCGTTCGGAAGATGAAATCAGGGATATGGCAATTGTCCGTTATGTAAATGGAGCTTGGACAGCACCGCAAATAATTTTTCCTGACCAATGGAAAATCGAAGGGTGTCCCGTTAATGGTCCCCGGGCAGATGCAATAGGTAATCACCTGGCCATCGCCTGGTTTTCTATGCCGGAAAAAAATGGACAGGTTAATGTAATTTTTTCAGAAGATGGAGGAGCAACATTTAAAAAAACAATTCGTATTGATGAAGGTAACCCAATTGGCCGTGTGGATCTGGTGATGCTGGATGAAAATACTGCTATGGTTAGTTGGATGGAAGGCACTGCCATTAAAGCAGTAAAAGTAACGGCAGATGGAACAAAGCAAACTTCGATTCAAATTGCTTCCTCTTCCGAAGCCCGGTCCAGCGGATTTCCACAAATGACCCGGTCGGGAAAAAGATTGATATTTGCGTGGACGGATGATAAGGAGAAGACTGTAAGAGTGGCAAGCCTTGCTTTCTAATAGTTTATTGTCGAAAAGGGAGTGGAAATTATTCCGATTTATCGCCCCTCAGTTCTATTTTTCGCTATGGACTTTACTCACCCTCATACTATGAATGAGTTTAATTAGCAAAAAACAAACTCAAAATCATCTGTCAATTAAGAGTAAATTCCGCTCACCAGAATGGTGTTTTTCTTTGTATTTAGTTGAATGATTTGCGGTCATTTATATTTTCTTCGTTAGGAGGTTGCCGGAAAGACAGGATTAGCTTCGCTGATCCTAAAGAGGTGGTGGCGAAACTTCAAAACCCTTATCGCTTCGCTCGTTCGGTCTTTATTATTCCTCCGCAATTTCAAGCAAGCTTGCTTGCTGCGAAATAACAAAGCCCTCGGCTTTCGCCAAGGGCTTTGAAGTCTCGTCGGGAAGACAGGATTCGAACCTGCGACCCCCTGGTCCCAAACCAGGTGCGCTACCGGCCTGCGCTACTTCCCGAACTGTTCCGATAGTTATCGGAATGGGTGTGCAAATATAAAGGCTTCCGGCCTTATTTTACTGCTTATTTTTAACAGCAGGGTCAATTTGCTAAAAAGCCAGAACAAGCTGGATTTTCAGCTTGTTCTGGCTTTTTCTTTGGCGTTTCATTTATTTGGTCACACTGAGAGGTGTGGTCGTAGAGAAATACATGAGTTTATCCATCTGCCCGTTGGCCACATCGTCCAGGTAAACAGCAAAAACAATCATGACCTTTCTGCCATTGAGTTCTGGCATCTGCGCAAAAGGAAAGAATAGCTCCAGGTTCTTTTTCGTGGTCTTATTATAACTCACTTTGGAATTAGGCAAAAGGTTCATCTTTAAATAGGTAGCTGCAGTTCCGCCCCAGTTATAATACTGATTGCTGGTTGGGATATAATAGCCATATTCATCCGCCAGTCTTGCAACAACATATACCTGTCCCAGTTTTGAATTGGTCTTCAGGTCGAAGACCGGGTAAATAGATATACCTTTTTTGGCACTATTAGTGACCACGGACAACTTACCAAAATTGGTGATATCCACTTTAGGCACAACGAGGGTTGACTCTTTTTTATCTTTCGGGTACAGGCCCGCAATTAATGTTTTATCGCCTACAGACAAGTCGTAATTCTGTTTTACAGAATAACCATTGGTGGTTTCCCATGCATTGATGGCATAGTGCATAATCGATTTGGGATCATAGGTAGTACCGTTGGTATAAAACTGGTTCGACATTTCAAACACATTGAAATCCACTTTCGCCTTGTCCCAGCCCTGTGTTTCCTGGTAATAATTATAAACCGAATCTGTTTTTTTCCAGTTGACAGCTCCGGGATAACTTTGCTCATGCAACAAACCGATCGAATGACCAAATTCGTGGGTCACTACCCTTTTCAATTCAGCAAAGTTCCAATGATCAGGATCAGCCTTCATTTCTGCCACTAACTGGTTCAGGTTATAAGGGGCTTTGAATCCCTTTTTCTGCAATTTGGCTACGTAATAATCACCATCAGCAAAGAACAAGGTATCAAAATTCATCGTTTGATTATTCTGTGGCCGGAAACCTGCTTCGGTTCCTACGGCAGAGTTATGGCCGTATCCTTTACCCAGTTTGATCCGGATATTCGTAAAGGCGGTTGTGTCTGGTACAAATTTAAACGTGAGGTTGGCATGCTTCTCCCATTCCTTCGCACAAAGCATCACTTTGTCACGGATTACTTTACTTCCACCGGGCATGAATTTGACCAACAGTATTTTACCATTGGGCCAGGTATGATAATTATCACTTACCCCTCTTTTTTTGGTTGTATCCATTTCTTTCAGCATGGCATCGCCGACGATGGTAGTACAATTGGGCCGGGGAAAACTCTGTGCGTTCGCCGTTTCACTCACATAAATAAGACCAATTGCAATGATTAGAGCCCTTTTCATATTTCTGTATTTTAGTAATGATCGAATATAGCCAGGTTTGGTTGGTTGGCTAATACCCGTTGTACGGTATTTTAATCAGGTTTGTATTGAAAGAACGTTTTTAATAGAAAAGCCCCCCGGAGCAAACGCTTCGGTGGGCTACCGCGGAGAGGGTGGGATTCGAACCCACGGTACAGTTTAACCCGTACGACGATTTAGCAAACCGTTCCTTTCGGCCACTCAGGCACCTCTCCTATTCAATGCTCAACTTTCAATTTGCTTACCAGGCTGCAATTATAATAATTTGCCCAATTGCTCAACAGGGGGGCAAAAGTAAAGATAACAGCTAAGAAATCCCAAAAAAACAAAACCCAAATTCTAACAAAACTGGTTAGAACCTGGGTTTACAATATTTTAATTAGTATCGATTACATCGCTGCCAGTTGCACTTTTTGCTGGAGCTCCAGTACATTCTCGCGGAATACCCCATCAGTATCCATCAGGTCTTTTACCGTTTGGCAAGAGTGGATAACGGTAGTATGATCCCTGCCCCCAAAATGCTCACCAATTGTCTTCAGCGAATTCTTGGTAAAAGCTTTGGCCAGGTACATAGTAATCTGCCTTGCCTGTACGATCTCCCTTTTGCGGGTCTTCTGCAAAAGTTTGTCATAGGCCACATCAAAGTACTCACACACCATTTTCTGGATGGTGTCGATAGTAATTTCTTTGCTGGATGATTTTACAAAATTTCGTAACACTTTCTTGGCTAAGTCTAAATCAATTTCTCTTCTATTTAGCGAAGATTGTGCCAACAGTGAAATTAAGGCCCCTTCCAGCTCCCTTACATTATTACTTATATTATATGCGATGTACTTGACCACCTCCTTAGGCATTTCCAGCCCGTCATTCTTCATCTTTTTTTCCAGGATCTCGATCCGGGTGTCATATTCCGGCACCTGTAAATCAGCACTTAATCCCCAGCGAAAACGGCTAAGCAGTCTTTCCTGTACCCCATCCAGGTCTTTAGGTGATTTATCGGAGGTAAGGATCAGCTGTTTATGTGATTGGTGCAGGTGATTGAAAATAGCGAAGAAGGCATCCTGTGATTTTTCAGCTTTTGCAAAAAACTGGACGTCATCTATTATTAATACATCGATTAACTGGTAAAAATGGATAAAATCGTTGATGGCGTTGTTCCGGCTATGGTCCATAAACTGGTTAATGAACTTTTCCGAGCTTACATACAACACTACTTTGTTGGGATGTGATCGTTTAACCTCGTTCCCGATAGCTTGGGCAAGGTGGGTTTTCCCCAGTCCGACCCCGCCATAAATGACCAGTGGGTTGAATGAGTTGGTACCCGGTTTTTCAGCCACAGTTTTGCCGGCACGGCGGGCTACCCGGTTACAGTCACCTTCTATAAATGCTTCGAATGTATAAATATGATTGAGTTGCGGGTCGATCTGCATTTTCTTAAGACCCGGTATAACAAAGGGATTCTTAACAGGATTATTTATGACAAGAGGGAAATCCATTTCGTTATTTGAAAAAGTTTTAAAACCCTGGCCGCTTACATCCATGGTAACAGGTTTGTTTTTACTGTTACCACTGTCCACCATGATGCGGTATTCAAGGCGGGCATCTTTACCTAATTCTCTTTTTAAGGTCTTCGCTAATAAATTTACGTAATGTTCTTCAAGATATTCGAAAAAGAATTGACTCGGCACCTGTATCACTAATACATTATTCTTTAAAGAAACAGGATGGATGGGTTCGAACCAGGTTTTGTAATGCTGCCACTCAACAATGTCTTTGATGATCTTTAAACAATTGGTCCAGATTTTTTCAGCGTTCTTCTCCATCAGATTAGTAAGCAGTTTATACCGGGTTATCTATAGTTGTTCTGCGAAATATGTCCAAAAAAAATCTCCACACAATGTCAATAAAAAAAGTTGGACAGGAAGGCGAATATCACCATTTCTTTTATAAAAAAAAATTTTATCACCCTGTTTTTTGTGAAACAGTAATATTATGATTTTTGGCTAATTTTTTACCGGAAAATTTGGAAAATTCAAAATCTAAACGACCCAGAATAATACCCGCAAAACCCACCTGGTTGACGATCACGTCATCTCCTTTTTTATTCTTATATTGAAGCGGATTATCCAGGAAAGTATGGGTATGTCCACCAATGATCAGGTCAATATTTTCTGTCTCTTTTGCCAGCACTTCATCACTTACTTTGTTGCTCTCTTTATATAAGTTGCCAAGATGCGATAAACAAATAACCATATCGCAACCTTCGTTTCGTTTTAAACGTTCTGCAGCTTCGTTGGCTTTTTGCACAGGATCCAGGTATTTAGTGGCACCAAATAAACCATCCGGTATTAATCCCTTTCCTTCAATACTCACCCCAAACACACCAATTTTTAATTTCCCTTTCTTAAAAATTTTATACGGTTGTGTTTTATTTTCCATTGGTGTTCCGGTAAAATCATAATTACTGACCAGCATCGGAAAACTAGCATGCTTTGTTAATTGGGTACCCAGGTTTTCCATCCCTGCATCAAAATCATGGTTACCAATAGTGGTGGCATCATACTTCATTGCCGACATGGCTTTGATTTCAGGCTCACCTTTATAGATATTAAAATAAGGAGTGCCCTGGAAAATATCACCGGCATCAAATAATAACACCTGCTCTTCTTCCTGTCGTATTTTTTCTATCAGTGCGGAACGGGCTGCCACTCCACCAAGCCCCTGGTTCCGGCCACCATCCATCGGGAAGGGTTCCAGGCGGCTATGCACATCATTGGTATGCAGGATTGTGAGTCGAAGGGGGTTAAAGTACTCCGTCGCCCTAGCAATGGAAGGCCCGGCCATAATCGCCCCGGCCGAAAGAGCCGTTTGCCGGATAAAACTTTTTCTACTGAGCATAGGTAACACGGTTTTCAATTTTGGCACTGATATTTTTACCCTGGCTTTTCAGCTTTTTAATATAGTCAATGATGGCATCCCGCATCAGGTAGCCATTGGTGATCTGCGGCACGCCCCTGAGCATATCAGCGTTGTCGCCACCATTAGCCAAAAAATCTGAATTAGCCGTAACATAGGTCGCATTGAGATCAAGAGGCTTCCCCCCGATCATTACATTCACGGCTTTCTTGTCTTTGATTTGCATACTGATACCAGCCACCGGGAATCCTCCCCGTTCAGCCGTCAGATCTAGAAACTGTTGCAATATATTTCCTTTCAAATGCTGAAGCAGTAAGAGGTTATCAAAAGGCATCAGCTCAAATATTTTCCCGGTCGTTACATTACCCGCTGCCAGTTGTGTTAACCGTATCCCGCCAATGTTTAGAAAAGCAGCATCTACTTTTGTATTATATTTCTCAGTAGCCATCACCAGAAAAGCATCTACCATGAAATTACCCAGCGAAGATTCCGGTTGCTTTTTATCCATACTGATCTCCGCTACACCAATCACATCATTCATCGTCCGGTTTACATTATCACTATACGGCTGCAAAAAATTCAGGACTGCAGAATCCTTTGCCTGCTTTTCATTGATGCGGTAGGTTTGATATTGAAGTGACTGGCTCTGGTATATCGTATTGCAGGAGAAGCCTGTAACAAGGAGAACAAAAACAAGAAAGGCAATACGGGGATTTTTTTTCATAACCGGGGGCTCGTTTGAAGGTATAAATATTTTACGGCCACAACAAGGATTTAAAAAAATATTACCGGTTTTTTATTTGCATCTTTGCCGGAGTTCAATTTGTAGCTTCCCCCGGACAGCTCATTTCAGGATAAAAACCTGACAATATGCAAAAGACTCTTTCCTTCAGGTTGCTTCCTTCGGAAGCCGCCAGTGAAACGCTGGTAAAAAAATATATTGCGCAAGCAACAACTGTAACGCAATCAGCTGTTACCGGCTATACAATACTAAAACACTCTATTGATGCAAGGGGCCGTCAGGCCTGGATAAGCCTTTCACTGGTAGCATATATTAATGAACCCTTTGTCCAACGGAAACTGCTACCCTTTCATTTCCCGGATGTAAAGAAAGCAAAAGAACAGGTGATCGTTATCGGCGCAGGACCAGCTGGTTTGTTTGCAGCCCTGCAATTGATTGAAAAAGGTATCCGTCCCATCATCCTCGAAAGAGGAAAAGATGTAAGGGCCCGGAGAAGAGACCTTGCCATCCTGAATAAAGAAGGTGAAGTAAACCCTGAAAGCAATTATTGTTTTGGCGAAGGTGGTGCCGGAACCTATAGTGATGGGAAACTATACACCCGCAGCAGCAAGCGGGGAGATATCAATCGAATCCTGAATCTCTTTGTACATTTTGGAGCAGAGCAGCAGATACTATATGAAGCCCACCCGCACATTGGTACCAATAAGCTTCCGCAGATCATTACCGCCATGCGAAAAATGATACAAGATTGTGGTGGTGAATTTAATTTTGAAAAGAAAGTCGTTGATTTTTTGTTGCTCAATAACGAAATAAAAGGAGTAAGAACAGCAGATGGCTATTCGGTTGAAGCGGCTGCCGTTATTTTGGCCACCGGACATTCTGCCAGAGACATTTTTGAATTATTACATGCAAAAAAAATGCTGATCGAAGCCAAACCCTTTGCCCTCGGTGTACGGGTAGAACATCCTCAATCGCTGATTGACCGTGCCCAATACCATTGTGAAACCAGGAGCGAGTTTCTTCCGCCAGCTGCCTATAGCTGGGTGCAACAAGTAGATGGAAAAGGTGTTTTTTCGTTTTGTATGTGTCCCGGAGGTATCATTGCACCGGCTGCCACTTCGCCTGGCGAACTGGTCGTGAATGGCTGGAGTCCTTCTAAAAGAAATAACCCATATGCGAATAGCGGTATTGTGGTATCAGTAGAAGAAAAAGATGCATGGAGTTCAATTAAAAACGAAAAATCAATAATTACTAGTCCTGGTAACCCATTACTGTTGATGGAATTTCAAAAATCTGTTGAACAAAAAGCATTTATTGCGGGAGGAGGAAAATTTGTAGCCCCGGCACAGCGACTGGTTGATTTTGCTGAGAACAAAATATCTTCTTCGTTGCCTACTTGTTCTTATTTGCCCGGGCTTCAATCTGCCCCATTAAAAAATGTATTACCCCCGTTTATTCATACCAGCCTGCAACAAGCTTTTAAAGCGTATGGAAAAAAAATGAAAGGATACTTTACGAACGAGGCCGTAGTGGTGGCCACCGAATCAAGGACTTCTTCACCCGTCCGTATTCCAAGAGACCCGGTAAGCTTAGAGCATCCACAGATCAGGAACCTTTATCCCTGTGCTGAAGGCGCAGGCTATGCGGGAGGTATTGTGAGTGCTGCGATGGATGGTGAACGGGTAGCCTCTATGATCGCTTTAAAAGTACAGTGATAACTACCTTTTAGGACCTACGGCTGTTGCTGTGGCGCCTGTATCCGGGAGATCAGAACTTTGTTTTTGATCAGCTCATTTCTTTTCCAGGCCTTTTGTTCTGCCTTCAATGCTTCTTTATCCTGCTGTTGAAAATTGGAGATAATACCGGACAGGTCAGGTTTACCTGCATCTACCCATGCCGTGTACCAGAAATCCGAGATCATGCTGGCAGAATGTAATAATTGATCGTTGATGGTTTGACCCAGTAACTGGCTGTAGGCTTTTGCAAAACCAGAAGTATATGATTTTACTTCCTTGCCTCTTCTTGTCTGCACCCTGAATTTCATTGAATCGGTAAATCCTATTGTCGCTTGTATTTCTTTGCCGAAAACACCCGGTAGCAAGCTGTGAGCTCTCCGTATACAGTCCCATACAGTTTGTGCCGGGTTTTTCAAATAGCTGGCCTTATGGTGACTGTATAGATTGTAGTGTTCGATCTCAATTTCCGGTACCATGCTTTCCCATAAGCTATGCAAACCATGCTGGTTGGTCAATTGCCCATCATAATTAAGAGAGGTATGCAGGGGTACATTGGCATCACCGATATAATGAGCGAGGTCGGTAGCATAAAAGAGGATGCTGTCTTTTTGCAGGGAACGAAAGGCGCCCGTTAACTTATTTTTCATCGTAATGATATGATACGGAACATAACCATATTCCAGTAAACTGTCTTTTGTAAAAACGGCGACAGCATCCTCCCATTTAAAAGGCATTTTCCACGCAGCAGAATCCCCAAAGGCTTCCAGGTCGATAAAATGTTTGGACGCTTCTGTTGAATCCTGGTTACGGCGCTGGTCGGGGCGGCCTGCATTTTCGACCAGGTAGTTCATGTTTTTATAAAAGAAGGGCCGCATTTCACCCGGTAGTTCATATACCGCCAGTTGATGAATGGTACGATGAACAAGAAAACCCCAACTGCTAAAAAAAAAGACCGTAACGACTAACAGGAGAATACGAAAAAGAAATCTTTTCATAGCTGAGCTTTTTGGACCGCAAAGTTGCAGAAACAGCAGGAGGTAACCGCGCAATTCGGAAACTGTTTATGCAGTTTACGGCAATATTCTGACCCTTTGCCGATTTATTATATACATCCCGGCAGGACAACTATTTTTGTGTCACAATTTCATACACATGACCTTACTGGAACTGCAAAACCTGAAAAAATATTTCGCTACACAAAAAGCAGTAGATGATATCAGCCTGACCGTGGAAAAAGGTCAGATATTCGGACTGCTCGGACCTAACGGGGCCGGTAAAACAACCCTTATCAGGATGATCACCGGGATCTTTTATCCCGATGAAGGACAGATCTTGTTTGACGGCAAACAATTTGATCCGGTTAATGATGTCGGGCAGATTGGCTATATGCCGGAAGAAAGAGGGTTATATAAAAAAATGAAGATCGGTGAACAGACCCTGTACCTGGCACAACTGAAAGGGTTGCGGAAAGCAGATGCATTAGCGAAGATCAAACAATGGTTTATCAAATTTGAAATGGAAAGCTGGTGGAATAAAAAAGTAGAAGACCTGTCAAAAGGGATGAGCCAGAAACTCCAGTTCGTCACCACTGTAGTGCATAATCCGAAGCTGATCATACTGGATGAGCCTTTCAGCGGGCTGGACCCGGTGAACAGTAACCTGATCAAAGACGAAATATTCAACCTGGCCAAAAACGGGGCTACGATAATTTTCAGTACTCACCGGATGGAGCAGGTAGAAGAGATCTGCGACCATATTGCACTGGTCAATAAAGGAAAAAAGATATTGGATGGCACGGTAAAAGCGATCAAACAGGATTTTAAAGAGAACCTGTTCAGCATTGGAGCCACTGAAATGCCTTCCTTCAACGGCAATGCCCCGTTTGAAGCGGTCGGAACTAAAGGCAGTTCCCATATTGTAAAAATAAAAGAAGGCAACCGGCCCAATGATGTGCTGCAGTACTTACTGCAACAGGGCACTGCTATTCATTCGTTCAATGAAATATTGCCTTCGTTGAACGATATTTTTATCAAACTCGTGGAAGGAACACCAACAGCCCGTCAATTTCTCCAAAAGGAGTCTCCAAAGGAGTCATTGACCTTCGGACAAAAAATATAATCGTATTCAAACCAACTAAACCAGTCCTCATGCAAAAAATATGGCTCATTATAAAAAGGGAATACCTGACAAGGGTGCGAAAAAAAACGTTTATTATTTCTACATTGCTGTTTCCCTTACTTTACCTGGCCCTGATCTTTGGGATGGGATATATTGCCAATAAAAGTAAACAGAACCTTACTATAGCTGTAATAGATTCTTCCGGCTATTTTTCCCAGGCCTCACTGGAAAAGGAAAATAAACTTGATAATAGCTCCACCCTTGTATTGGTACAGTCCAATACGGCGAATATAATAGCTAATCATAAAAAAGAGGGATACGATGGATATATAGTCGTACCTCCCATTGACTGGCAAACAGGTACAAAGGATCTAGAATTTAAGGCCGGCAAGTCCTACGGAAGTTCTTCCACGATGCCGGTGGAAAAGAAGTTAAATCGCATTTGGGATGAAATAAAAAATGACAGCCTGCAAATTGATGCCGCTAAACAGCAAATCCTGAACACGAGTCACCTGGGCCTGGCAGCAAAGAATATCAATGATGAAAAAGCAGATGTAAAAACAGCGGAAGGTATTGGTTATGCCTGCGGGTTCCTGATCTATTTTATTCTGCTTATTTATGGATCCCAGGTAATGATGGGTGTAATGGAAGAAAAAACAAACCGGATCGCCGAAGTAATTGTTTCCTCCGTAAAACCTTTCCAGATGATGCTGGGTAAGATACTGGGTATTGGTATGGTGGCCCTGACACAGTTCCTGCTCTGGATTGCTTTTGTTTTCATTGTATATAATGTAGGGAAATTCTCTTCCGGTGGTGGTGGTATGGCCAATCAATTAGTGGGCAGTATGCAGGGTATGTTTGCAAGTGTCAACCTGCCCCTGATATTATTCTGTTTTGCCTTTTATTTCCTTGGAGGTTTCTTTTTCTATGCTTCTTTATATGGCGCCATCGGCAGTGCGGTCAATGAAGATATGCGGGAAGCTCAGTCCTTAAGTTTCCCTATTACTATGCTGGTCATTATTTCTATCGCATTAATGAGTTCGGCGGTCGCCAATCCTACGAGCCCGATCGCTGTATGGGCCAGTATTATTCCGTTCAGTTCGCCAATTGTAATGATGGCCCGGATACCCTTTGGGATTCCTAACACGGTGCCTTGGTGGCAGTTGGGTCTTTCCATGGCATCATTGGTACTGGGCTTCATTTTTACGGTTTGGTTCGCCGCCAAGATCTACCGTACTGGTATCCTGATGTACGGTAAAAAACCTAGCTGGAAAGAGATGATAAAGTGGGCATTCAGGAAGAATTGATTGTAAGCCAGACCGCCAAGCCTTATTATTCAAAGCGTCTTTGCGTCTTTGCGAGAAAAAAATAACCGCGGAGGAGGGGAGGTCGCAGAGAAGTTAGCGAATAAACCTGCGCCTTTGAATCTCAGCATTAAAACTATTCACTTCACTTTAGCTTCTTAGATAATAAGGGACTACCGAATTTTGTTCTGAGTACACGCCATGCCAGTTCGCCATACGTTAGCATTCAAAGCGTCTTTTCTTCTTTGCGAGAAAAAAAATAACCGCGGAGGCGGGGAGGCCGCAGAGAAGTTAGTCAATAAAGCTGCACCCCTGAATCTCTTCGGTTACCATCTCCGGGCAACATTTGTTAAAATTTCCTTTATCCGACCTTGTCTGGAACTTTGTACGAAACCAGTCGTATATTTGATACGAAATATTTCGTGAAACAAACTATTCAGCCATTTAAAACTACAAGTATGAAACCAACAAACCCTAAAACCTCCGTCTTATTATTGGCGATCGCTGCTATTATATTGACGGTAGGCCTTGTATCCTGGGGCAACAAACAAACGCCCGGCCAATACGGGCAACCGGTGAACGACACCACTCCTAAAAAGAAATCAACTGACAGAGACAAAAAGGTCCGTGACCTGGATGATGTACTGGAAGAATTGGACCATGCTGATATGAATATTGATTTTGACAAGATCCGGAAAGAAGTAGCAGAAGCCCTGAAAAATGTGGATGGTGCTAAGATCCGGGTGGAAATTGAAAAAGCCCTGAAAGAAGTAGACCTGGAGAATATAAAAGTACAGGTAGCGAATGCGATGAAAGAAGTAGATATGGCCAGGATCCGGAAAGAAGTGCAGGAATCAATGGCAAAAATTGATTTTGATAAAATAAAAATAGAAATCGCCGATGCTATGAAAGACATAGATATGGCTAAAATTCAGAAAGACGTACAGGAATCTTTGGCTAAGGTCGACTTTGATAAGATAAAGCTCGAGATTGAAAAGGTCAAAGATATTGACATGAAGAACTTAGCGGACGACATGAAAAAACTGGGTGAAGAAATGAAAGAGCTGGGTCCTAAAATGGAAAAAGAAATGAAGAAGGCCAAAGAGGAAATTGAAAAAGCCAAAGTCACCATCAAAGAATATAAAGTGTTTGTAGATGGGCTGGACAAAGATGGCCTGATCAGTAAAAAAGATAGTTACACCCTCAGGCACAAAGACGGTGAATTATTCATTAACGGGAAAAAAGTTGCTGAACAGACCTACAATAAATACCGCAGTTTCCTGAATCAACATAAAAAATTCAACTTTGATAAGTCAGATGACGACTTTGATATCGATATGGATTAAAATCTGTTATCCAAAATCAGCCATGAAAAACAAACAGTCCCGCCTGAGGCGGGACTGTTCTGTTATATTCCTTCAAAAAAAAATTGATTATCGCATTCCGCCTACGTTAAAGGGCGATGGCATAATTTCATAATCACTCACTTCGATCATTTCAATATTCAGTTGAAAAGCTTCGTCTGTTTTTACTACCACTTTTTCTTTGGTGATCTTTTTAAAACCGGCTTTTTCAAAAATAAATTTATAGATACCCGGCTTCAGCTCATCAAATGCATAGCCGCCATCTCCCTCTGTTAAAACGATCTTCTCTTTTTTAGAAACGAGCATGGCTGTAACCGTCACACCTTCGAGGGGCTTTTTATTTTCTGAATGAATAACTGTACCATTTACATCATCCTTTTTCCCATCACCCGGACCAACAGGACCAGTATTGGCTTTGACAGCAACAAATCCCAGCAGGGAAACGGCCAGCATGATTAATTTTTGTTTCATTCTACTTATTTTGAATGGTTGAATAATAATCCTTCAGCACTTATTCTGTATTATCTAAGAAGATAATTAAAATTAAACCTTTTTCAACGGATTGGCCAAACCGTCTGTAAAATCCTCCCACACTTTTTTTACGATTTCCCCGGCTGGTAAAATATGATCGAGCAATGCACTAACCTGGCCTATTTCCAGCTCACCAGCCGCCATATCCCCTTCAAACATTCCCTTTTTTGCCCTGGCTCTACCTAATAACGCAACTAATTCTTCCGCCGTTGCCCCTCTTTGTTCTGCCTCCTGCACTTGCTGATAGAATTCATTTTTTATCACCCTGACTGGCGTCAATTGTTTCATGGTAAGTTGTGTATCTCCTTCCTGCAAATGAATCACCCGTTGCTTAAAATTCTCATGCGAAGAGGCTTCTTCACTCGCCACAAAACGACTTCCCATCTGCACGCCCTCTGCTCCCAAAACCATTGCCGCCAGCATCTGTCTCCCGTTGGCGATCCCTCCTGCCGCAATCACGGGTATTTCTACGGTATCAACAACTGCCGGAATCAACACCAGGCTGGTTGTTTCTTCTCTCCCGTTATGCCCGCCGGCTTCAAATCCTTCTGCCACCACCGCATCACATCCGGCCTCTTCTGATTTCCGGGCAAATTTTGAAGAACTGACCACATGCACTACAGTAATTCCCTTCTCTTTTAACAAAGCTGTCCAGGTTTTCGGGTTACCAGCTGAAGTGAAAACAATTTTTACTCCCTCTTCCAGGAGTATCGCAATATGTTTATCAATAGCAGGGTACAGTAAAGGTACGTTGACTGCAAAAGGACGGGAGGTAGCTGTCTTACACTTACGGATATGCTCTCTTAAGACATCAGGATACATCGATCCGCTGCCTATCATTCCCAAAGCACCGGCATTGCTGACAGCACTGGCCAATTTCCAGCCGCTGGCCCAGATCATTCCGGCCTGGATGATGGGATATTCTATATTGAAGAGTTTGGTAATTCTGTTGGAGAAATCAGTCATGAGTCTGTTGTCATTTGTCAGGAGTAAAGATAATTAATGACTTCCGACTCCGAACTCCAGACTCAAGACTTCTGACTCAAGACTTCTGACTCAAGACTTCTGACTCAAGACTTCTGACTCAAGACTCCTGACTCAATGTTATCCCAAATCTATACTTGTATTATCCCCGATATTCAGTGACCGGGTTTCACCCCGAAGATTGGTATCGCTGCCGATCACCGAATCATCGAGTACAATATCAAAAAGGTTGGAGAAAGAACCGATAATAGAATTTTTTACTATGGAGTAATCGATCGTAGTATTCTCCCCGATAGATACATTTGGACCGATAATGGAATTCTTAATGTTGCATCCTGTGGCAATACTCACCGGCTGAACGATCACCGTGTTCTCAAACTGTGCAGCATCCGTCTTTACTGCAAACTTTTTTAGCAGGGTGGCATTGGACTCCAGCATGGTTTCCTTTCGGCCGCAATCAAACCAATTTTCTACTTTAAAGGATTGAAATTTGGCCCCCATCTTTATCATACAATCCAATGCATCCGTCAAACTATATTCTCCGTGGCTGCGTAGCCCCTGGCAGATATTCGTTTCCAAACACTGAAACATTTGTTCGCTTTCCCTGATCTTATACACCCCCACCAGGGCCATATTGGATTTGGGTATTTGGGGTTTTTCTACCACATGGCTGATAAAACCATCATCTTCAATTTCAGCCACCCCAAAATCCCTGGGATCATCCACCTTTCTTACTCCGATCATTGAAAATGGACTATTGACAACCTCCTGGATATCGTACTCACAAATCGTATCACCAAGTACTACCAAAACTTCATCCTGATTCACAATACTCCTTGTCAGCCTGATCGCATGGCCCACCCCCTGCCGGTCCACCTGGTGAACATAATGAGCGGTGAGATCGGGGTATTTGGCTTTTACATAATCCTGTATCTTATCACCCAGATAACCGACGATAAAAACAAATTCGTTGATACCCGCGGTTTTTAATTGGTCAATAATAATACTGAGCACTGTCTTTCCTGCCAGAGGAATGAGAGCTTTAGGCTGCGTGTAACTGTGCGGACGCAACTTGGTGCCTGCGCCGGCTACTGGTATAATAGCTTTCATTGATGAACCATAGTGATTTAGTAACTAATCAAAAGCCAACGAAAGTAACGATTTTGAAATAAACAAAAATCCGGCCCCGGAAAGCCATCTGACCGGCTGCTGACTTACTTTTGCAATAAACTGGTTCAGCCGGTCAAATAGTTCGAAAAGTTCGACAAATTTGAAACCAATAGTATCGCTGATTTCCATCCAACTTGCGAACTTTTTTAACCTTTGAACTGTAAAATCTCATCATGCAAAGAGACACTGTCATTTTCGACCTCATCAACAAAGAACTGGAACGCCAGCGTAACGGTATTGAGTTAATCGCTTCGGAAAACTTTACCTCCCTGCAGGTGATGCAGGCCATGGGTACAGTACCAACCAATAAGTATGCAGAAGGCTATCCAGGTAAACGATACTATGGCGGTTGTGAAATAGTAGATGAAATAGAAACACTGGCAATTGACCGCTTGAAAAAAGTCTTCAATACCAGCTGGGCCAATGTACAACCACATAGCGGTGCACAGGCGAATGGTGCTGTATTCCTTGCGGTGATGAAACCGGGTGAAAAAATTTTAGGGCTTGACCTTAGCATGGGCGGGCATTTGACGCATGGCAGCCCCGCCAATTTCAGTGGCAAAACCTACCAGGGACTGCATTACGGTGTAACTAAAGAAGGGATTGTGGATTATGAACAACTGGAAGCAACGGCCCGCAAAGAAAAACCAAAAATGATCATTTGCGGTGCTTCAGCTTATAGCCGCGACTGGGAATATCAACGTATCCGTGCTGTAGCTGATGAAATTGGGGCCGTTGTGTTGGCTGATATTGCCCATCCGGCCGGATTGATTGCCTCGGGATTATTAAATGACCCATTTGATCATTGTCATATTGTAAGTTCTACCACTCATAAAACACTAAGAGGTCCGAGAGGCGGCATCATTACCCTGCGGCATGATTTTGAAAATCCCTGGGGCATTAAAGATCCAAAAGGCAAATTGCGGCTAATGAGTTCCTTGTTGGACCTGGCTGTATTCCCTGGTACACAGGGCGGACCGCTGGAACATGTGATCGCTGCGAAAGCAGTGGCTTTTGCTGAAATTCTTGATCCATCCTTCAAAGCTTATGGTCAGCAGGTGATCGCTAATGCACAAGCTATGGCCCGGTCCTTTGTAACAAGAGGCTACCAGTTGATCAGTGACGGAACGGATAATCACCTGATGCTGATCGACCTGCGAAATAAAAACCTAACCGGTAAGAAGGCCCAGGAAACATTGGACAGAGCCCATATTACCCTTAATAAAAATGCAGTGCCATTTGATGATAAGTCGCCTTTTGTTACCTCAGGTATCCGGGTAGGAGTGCCAGCTATTACTACAAGAGGTATGAAAGAAACACATATGGAAACGGTAGTAGCCATGATCGATAAAGTCCTGATGAATGCCGATGATGAAGCAGTGATTACCTCAGTAAAGAACGAAGTGAAAGAATTGATGCAGCAATTTCCTTTGTACCCTGAATTGGGGTAGTAAGAATTTTTAAAACTCTTGCTTTTTTGTACTTTTATAATAATGAGGCTTTCTAATAAAGAAATACAAGTTATTAAAGACAATATCTTACGTATAGATAAGGATGCCGCTATCTATTTGTTTGGGTCAAGAACAGATGACAAAGCCAAAGGCGGCGATATTGACTTATTAATTATTTCGACAATAATAGGATTTGATGAAAAAGTAAAAATAAGAACAGGTATTTTAAACCAATTAGAAGAACAGAAAATAGATTTTGTTATTGAAAAGATTTTTCCAGCACTTTTTCAAAGATTATTCAACCTCAATTGAAATGTCTTCATCCAACCTTTTAAAACTTTTGGAAGAAACCTTGCTGCAAACACAGGATGCCGCGGGGCACTTGTCTATTTCTTATGAAAGATGTAAGGGCATTTCGCCTTTAACTGGTTATTCAGAAAATGAGTTAATAGAGCTGGAAGCTTTTACCGGAAGGTTTGCCCGCCTTTGTGATTTAATAACACAAAAATTATTGAAAACCATTGAACGATTAGACAGTGAAACTCCGGGAACCGTAAGAGACAGAATAAATAATGCGGAAAAAAAGGGAATTGTACCCTCTGCAGAAAAATTGTTAGAAATCCGGGATGTAAGTAATACAATTGCACATGACTACGAGGGAGAATCCTTCGCAGCCATCATTTCTTTTGCAGTGTCCAATACCCCACTTCTTCTTTCGATAAATGACCTGGCAAAAGAATATTGCAAAAAATTCAAATAGACAACCCTCTCTTTCAAAACAACAAATTATAAACAATGATACAACGTCAGCAAACACTTTGGCTATTATTATCAGCCCTGGGCGGGGTATTAACGTTTATGTTTCCTTTTGCCACCGGTGAAAAAATACTGAGTACCGGTGTACGGATAGCAGCTCAATTGAATGCAGGCAATAACTTTATTATTTTACTGCTTACCATCGCTGCAGTGGGTATAGCGGCTGTGACGATCTTCTTATACAAAGACCGGAAACTACAGATCAAATTATGCCTGCTCGGCCTGCTGGTTTCACTGACTATTTTTGTACTTTATTTTATGAGTATGCAAAAGTTGCTCTCCAGTACTCCCGCTTTATGGGTCATACTTCCATTGGCAGTGATCGTTGGTTTTTATATGGCCTTCCGCAATATCCGCAAGGATGAAAAACTGATCAAATCATTGGATAAACTACGTTAGTTAAAGATATTTTGCGGTGTGACTGCCTTTGAATTTCTTCAGGTCCGTGGGTTTACCTGCAAACACCAACTCTCCTCCTTTGTCTCCCGCTTCCGGACCCAGGTCGATCACCCAATCGGCACTTTTGATCACATCTGTATTATGTTCTATTACAAGAATTGAATGCCCCTGCTCAATCAATGCATTAAAAGATGTCAATAGTTTATTGATATCGTGAAAATGCAAACCCGTCGTAGGTTCATCAAAAATAAAAAGGATCTTGTTGTTAGCTCTTCCTTTACCCAAAAAGGAGGCGAGCTTAACCCGTTGTGCTTCCCCGCCGGACAAGGTATCCGATGACTGTCCCAGTTTCACATAGCCAAGGCCTACATCGCTCAGGGGCTGTATCGCTTTGGCCAGGTTTTTCTCATCATAAAAAAAATCAATGGCTTCATCCACACTCAACTCCAGTACATCAAAAATATTTTTGTCTTTATACTTTACTTCGAGTACTTCTTCCTTGAATCGTTTGCCTTCGCAGGACTCACAGACCAGGTGCACATCCGCGAGAAACTGCATCTCCACTACCTGTTCGCCTTCTCCTTTACAGGTATCACACCGTCCACCATCAACATTAAACGAAAAATGTTTAGGTTGAAATCCCCGCATCTTACTCAGCGGTTGCCGGGCAAACAGATCCCTTATTTCATCATACGCTTTGATATAGGTAACAGGGTTACTCCTTGATGATTTGCCAATAGGATTCTGGTCGACCATTTCTAATTGGGCAATGCCATCAATGTCACCGGTGATCTGTTTGTGAAAACCAATCTTATCTCCAAACTCACCTTTTAATTTTCGCAGGGCGGGATAAAGAATTTGTCTGACCAGGGTTGTTTTACCACTTCCGCTAACGCCACTGACCACACAAAGCACATTCAGCGGGAATTCAACCGTGATATTTTTCAGGTTATTTTGCCGGGCCCCTTCCACGGTAATGGAACGATTCCACTTACGGACAGATTGGGGTGGCTCGATCTTTAATTCGCCATTCAGGTATTTACCTGTCAGGCTCATTGAGTTAGTAATGATCTCGTCATAATCACCTTCTGCGATCACTTCTCCCCCCAGGTGAGATGCCAATGGCCCCATATCAATGATATGATCGGCTTCCCGCATCATCATTTCATCATGTTCTACCACTACCACGGTGTTTCCAAGATCCCTTAACTCTTTTAATACCCTGATCAGGTTCGCCGTATCCCTTGAATGCAGACCGATAGAAGGTTCATCCAGTATATATAAGGAGTTAGTGAGATTACTCCCCAGGCTCCTGGTCAGTTGGATCCGCTGACTCTCTCCGCCGCTTAATGAATTAGCCAGGCGTATCAGTGTTAAATAACCGAGCCCCACTTTGATCAGCGTATCTAACCGGTTATTCAATTCGAACAGTATCCTTTTTCCGACTTCTTTGTCATGTGAGCTGAGTTTAATTGCCAACGTTTCAAACCAAACTTTCAGGTCCTTAACAGGCATACTACTCAGTTCTCCAATATTTTTACCGTTCACTTTCACATAAAGGGCCTCCTTGCGAAGCCGGTAGCCCTTGCAATCAGGGCAATCGGTACGGCCCCGGTAGCGGCTGAGCAGTACCCTGTACTGCACTTTATATAATTGTGATTCTACATCTTTAAAAAAATCGTTGATACCCATGACGCCATGACTGCCCTCCCATAATTGCTGGTATTGCAGGTCGGTGAGGTCTGCGATGGGTTTGTGTACAGGGAAGTCAAACTTCTTCGCTCCTTTTACAAAATTTTGCCGCCACCAATCCATTTTCTCACCTTTCCACGAAGCAACAGCACCGTCAAACACACTTAATCGTCTGTCCGGAATTACCAGGTCAGGATCAATACCCAACACCTGCGAAAATCCCTCACAGGTAGGGCAGGCGCCAAAAGGATTGTTGAATGAAAAAAGATTAGGAACCGGCTCTTCAAATTGCATTCCGTCCAGTTCAAACCGGTTGTTGAAATGTAAAAGCTGTGAGTTCGGAGTCCGGCGTTTAGAGTCCGGAGTAGATTTGATTTTTTTTGAGTCGGGCTTTGGACTGTCGACAGGGGTCTGTGGACTTTGTATTTCAATATAAACATCTCCCTCGCCTTCATAAAAAGCGGTACCAATTGAGTCGGCTAAACGATGCTTATCATCTTCGTCGAACGGCTTCACCACAATTCTATCAACAAGGATATGCGTAATCTTTTTTGTTTTTAATTCTTTATCACTGTGTTCCAACAACTCTTCAATGCGGTAAATGACCCCCGACTCCTGATTACCTATTTTTGACTCCCGACTATAAACCCTGCTAAACCCCTTCTGCACGAGAATATTCAACTCTTCTTTACTATCACGGTTGGTATGTTGTTTAAAAGTGGCCAGGATAAACACTTTGTCGCCTTCATTTAGTGCTGTTATAGCGTCGAGCACATCCGTCACATCGTCTTTTTTCACTTCCTTACCTGAAACAGGAGAGATCGTTTTTCCGATCCGGGCAAAAAGGAGGCGCAGGTAATCATAGATCTCTGTCATGCTACCCACCGTACTCCGGGGAGTCCGGCTGATCACTTTTTGTTCGATGGCGATGGCGGGGCATAGGCCTTTGATAAAATCCACGTCCGGTTTATTCATCCGGTTCAGGAACTGCCGGGCATATGCACTGAGGCTTTCAGCGTAGCGGCGTTGTCCCTCCGCATATAAAGTGTCGATAGTCAGCGAAGACTTGCCGGATCCCGACACCCCGGTGACCACAATCAGCCTATTCCGGGGGATTTCTACGGTCACATTTTTGAGGTTATGCACCCGGGCACCGCTGATAAGTATGTTTTCTGCGGAAATTACGGTCTTCGATTTGGAGGGGTTTTTCCCTTTTATTGTCTTTTCCATTAATATATTGGCAAATGTAAACCCTTATGTGGCTTACTGTTGTGGCCAGATTCTTAACATTTTGTTAGCACCCTTTACTACATTTTGTTTTTACAAATGTTTGGCATTTTGCCGAAATACCCTATTTTTAATTTTCCAATAATCCAAAAAATGAAAAACTTAAAACTTAACCCGCCTATCGCAAAAACTTCTACTCGATTCTAGTCAATCAATTTATTTATTGCAACCAATATCCATTTGAATATGTGTCAGGCTATTGCCATGATACAGCAACCTAAACTGTAGAAGTTATGAAAGCTTTAGCAAAAAAAACTGACCACGAACTAATCCATCTTTTTACGGATGGAAATGTAGATGCCTTGGAAATCCTGGTGCTGCGGCATAAGGATAAACTGTACACATCTATCTTGTTCCTGGTAAAAGACAAATACCTGGCCGAAGATATCTTCCAGGATGCCTTTATTCGTATTATTGATACAATCCGCGGTGGCCGTTATACCGAGGAAGGAAAATTCCTGCCCTGGGCAATGCGGATAGCACACAATCTTTGCGTGGATCATTTCCGCAAAGTAAAACGCACCCCTACCATCCGTAATGGCGAAGACAAAGACATCTTTGAAGTGCTGAATTTTTCAGAAGACAGTGCCGAGACTGTAATGATGAGAAGACAAAGCCATGATCGTGTTCGTGATATGTTACAAAGTTTGCCCGAAGATCAGCGGGAAGTAATTATATTACGGCATTATGCAGATATGAGCTTTAAAGAGATCGCAGCTGCTACCAATTGCAGTATTAACACAGCCTTGGGGCGCATGCGGTACGGATTGATTAATTTGCGTAAACTAATGATACAAAAACAAATCGCATTATAGCCTCACTCACTCCTCTTCATCCTTCTATAAGCTTAGGATGAAAGAGGGGGAAGCTCTTGTCATTCTGTATCTCCACCCGGGTTAAAAGAAATTCTTAAAAAGAATTTTGCTTGCCAGCCCGCCTTCGCAAACGCTATGGCGGAAAAATCCGGAAGGCTGGTACAGAATGACACCAAATTGAAAGATCCCCGTTGCACAAAAAGTGACGGGGATCTTTTATTTTATACGGTGCCAATGCAAAGAGTTTGCTTCGGCCTTTCAAAAAATTTTTAGATTTTATGGTTTGCTGCGGGGCCTCGCAAGGACGAGACTCTTGCATCCAACAAACTTTTGAAGCAACACGAAGCAATTTAAACACCAGCATTCCTACCCTTCATCGCTGCGCAGGGTTTTCTCTGTTAAGCAAGAGCTACTTCTTTGTCTTCTTAAAAGCATCCAGGCCGCATTCAAGCCATTTGATAAATTCAGCTGCATTCGGCGTATAGAATTTTGTTTTGGTCAATGCTACTTGTTCAGCGCTCAGGATAGCATATTGCGGTTGAGATACCGCCCCAAAATTTTCTTTCTGGAACGCCGTCCACTTATCCCCTACCGTAACAATGTTTTCTTCCTGGCCGGAAGAAGTAGTAAAGCTGATCCGCTCCGTCAGCGGTAATTTTCTTCTTTCATCAACATAAAGCGACACAACCACAAACGCTGTACGCATCAGGCTATCCACAACATGATTGGTCCAGACCTTTTCTTCCATCCGCCGGCAATTCACACAAGCCCATCCTGTAAAATCGATCAGTACAGGTTTATTCTCTACCCGCCCTTTTTCCAACGCTCCTGCCAAATCATTTACCAGCGGTTTCACTCCTTTGGCATGCAATACATGGTGCGGATAAATGCTATAGGAAACAGGCGGCGGAAAGCCACTTAATAATTTAAGGTTGGCAAATTTTGTATTAGTAAGACCAGGAATAAGATAAAGGGTAAGGGCGCCAAACAAAGCAATAAAAAGGATCCGTAACAGTGAAAATTTTTGTCCTGGCATTCCTTTTTTCCGGAAAGCACCGGCCAGGTATAAAGTAGTCAGCAACCCAATCACAACCCACAAACCGATAAATATTTCCCGCTTCATAAAACCCCATTGTTTTACATTATCCGCATTGGCAAGAAACTTGACCGCCAATGCCAGCTCAATAAAACCGAGTACCACTTTAACGGTCGTCATCCAGCCACCGGACTTGGGTAATGATTGCAGCCAGTTAGGAAACATCGCAAACAAGGCAAAAGGCAAACTGAGCGCCAGCCCGAAACCAGCAGCACCGGCTGTTAATGGCCAGGCTCCTTCACTGGATGCACCTACGAGCAGTGTTCCGAGTATCGGCCCAGTACAGGAAAAGGAAACAATGGTCAGCGTAGCGGCCATAAAAAAAATACCGCCCAGGTTACCCAATCCAGATTTTGAATCCGCCCGGTTGGCAATTCCGGATGGCAGCGTGATCTCAAACAATCCGAAAAAAGATAAAGCGAAGAAAACAAAGATGGCAAAGAAAAAAATGTTCAGCCATACGTTGGTTGATATATTATTGAAGACCTCGCTTTTTGCCGAGTCGACAAAGTGAAAAGGAACGGTGATCAATGTATAAATGAGGAAAATAAAAAGGCCATACATCACCGCATTAAAAATGCCTTTCTTCCGATCCTGCGATTTTTTGGTAAAAAAAGTAACTGTAACCGGTATCATCGGGAATACACAGGGAGTTAATAAGGCGATCAGCCCGCCCAGTACACCCAGCAGGAAAATAGAAAAGATGCTTTTCCCTTTGGTTCCATCGTCACCGCAATTATTGACGGGCTTGTTGATATCTATGGAAGCAACTTTGATCGTGGTGGTTGATTGCACCCCGCCTTCGAGAGATACATCAAAAGAGTACGAGGTGGAAGGATAGAACTCATCATTCTTTCCATAGGTATAAAACAAACTACCCTGCAATTGGGCAGGTATAGGTCCGGCAATGGCAATGACCGCTTTCCACAGTACGTTGCCTTCCTGTACTTTCACTTTCGTGGCTTCGAAAATAATACTATTGATCTCTTTTGAGCTTCCCACTTCGGTAAAATCCCCTTCCTGTATGATACTGGAGTCAGCAAATTTCAACTCCGTAGTCTTTACTTCCAGTAAGGTTTGATTGGGAGTATACAGCTGCCAGTCACCCGAAATAGTACCGCTGAAATTCAGCTCAAATTTTCCTTCCCCGATCTTTTTGCTGATTACTTTCCAGTCATGCACCGCTCCCAGGCTGTCCTGAGCAAATCCTGAAAATGTGAGGAAGCAAAGAGATAAAAACGAAATCAGTTGTTTGGTCAGAAACATAATAGCAGCGGTTTATAACAACAAACGAGTTCCTTACAAGAACCCGTTGTTTATAAGAATGTAAACAAAGGATCTACTGGATTGCAACATTGAACTTAACTTTCTTTGGGGGCAGGCATTGATGATCATCACAGGTCTGGTATTCTACATTACCGCTGAAATTGGTCTTTACATTCGCCTTCAGTTTAATCTTTTGCACAAAGGTCACTGTCTTTGAATACTGGTGGGCCGAAATCCCAAGGGTGGCATCCTTGAATTTTTCCAGCTTACCAATCTCTTTCGCTTTGCCATCCAGTGTAAACAACGGGTTGGCATTCACCGTAAATGTGGTGGGGATTACGATAGCATCTTCGGGCTGTTTCTGCGAGTATAGGTGCCACTTGGTCTGGATGGTCGCTTTCATCTTTATTTCATAAAGCTTATCCCCTGTTTTGGTGGCACTAAAGGTCCATATGATCGGGTTCAACTGAGCCTTGGCAGTAATAGCCATCACAATAAAAAGTCCCAGTGTAAATAATTTCTTCATGTATCTTTTTTTATATCTACGCAAAAATCCTGCTTATCCGTTAGTTGATATTGTTAAATTCCTGCTGAGACAAATTTACAGCCCAATCCCCTGTTTTTTTGTTAGGAATATGACGAATTCAGGAAATTTAATAATAAGATGCCCAAAAACCCCTGCGGGTTGCGGGCATTCTTACTATTTCATTCGGTAAATAGTTATGGGGGATTAGTTTATGATCGGTTTGAACAGGCTGTTCTTTGTACTATCGAATGGAGTCCTTCAGTTTACCAACAGGCCACTCCTGACCATTTCACATGCGTTTGTGCGCTGAGACCGGGTTCTGTTTACTCCATCAGGAAACCAGTTGCTCTGCCATCAGCAGGGTTTGAATGATCTCCCTTCCGTCGGTATTACCCAGCACCGCAGAACAGGCCCTCTCCGGGTGTGGCATCATACCAAATACATTACGGCCTGCATTACAGATACCGGCGATATTACGGGTTGCTGCATTTGGATTGGCAGCATTGGTTTTAGATCCCTGCTCATCACAGTAATAAAAGATTACCTGGCCGTTGGCTTCCAGTTCATCCAGGGTTTTTTCATCAGCATAATACCTTCCCTCCCCATGCGCTACGGGTATCTTATATATCCTTTCTGCACCATTGGTAATAAAAACGTTTTTACAAACAAACTGCTGGTTGCCGTTCCGGAGTAAGGCACCCGGTAACAAATGCGATTCGCATAAGATCTGGAAACCATTACAGACGCCGAATACTTTTCCTCCGGCATTAGCAAATTCGATCACACTCTGCATCATCGGGCTGAAACGGGCGATCGCACCACAGCGTAAATAATCTCCATAAGAAAACCCGCCGGGAAGGATGATACAATCTTCAGTATTGAATTTTGATAAGTCTTTGTCTTTATGCCAGAGCATGGTTACATCCTGTCCCAGGTCATGATGCAGGGCATCATACATATCTCTGTCGCAATTTGAACCGGGGAAAACAACTACGCCGAATTTCATGGTTGAGAATTTTTGAAGAAGCAAAGATAATAGAAAAAGGCAGCGGGCAGGCTGCCGGCTAACAACCGCCGGATCTTCTTTACCAACCTATTTCATAATACTGGTACCCAAGTATAAAAGCGACAGTCAACCAAAATAATAGAAGGGGTAGTATTCGCAACGTAGCGTACAGGTAAGTACAGGCGTGAAAAGCGGCGAAGGGAATGGCCGCCATCACCCAATTTTCTAGTGTATCGCTATTATTAACAAAAGGAATAAAAACAGCTCCAAAAAGGAATAATAATAACAGGCTCCAGCCCTTTCTTACCTGTATCAGCATCCGGCGCAGGTTATCCTGTACATAATACCCGCCACCCAAAAAAGGAACGACCAGCAGGAAGGCACAACCTGCCAGCCAAACGGACTGTTTAATAGCAGGCACCCCGATTGTAAAATGCGGCAAAAGCCGCGACCAGCTCCAGGTATCGTTGATAAAAAGATAAATAGCGTAAAAATAAAAAGGAGTAGTGATACCCACTATACAAAGGGCCCACTCATTTAGCTTAAAAGGGCGCATCACAGCCAGGGCCAGTAATATCCAAATAATGAATGTAAGGGAAGGAAAAAACAGGAAAGAAGCGATACCGAGTGCCAGCCCGATATTAAAAATAGCCCCTCTGGCATTGGGTTGATTGTATATTTTAAATAAACCGGACAGTACAAATAATAAGATCGTATTGACCAGTAGTGGGGCAGAAAAAAAATTCCATTCCGGCAACAAGGAGGTTATGAGCAGATATGCCATTCCCGGGAAAAAAGTAGGCTTGTTCATCATCCGCTGGGTATTGATGAATCGGGTGAGCATAATAGCCTGGAGAAATAATAAGCCAAATGCTAAAACAGGATACAGCAATGGCGTAGAACGACCGGTTGGTTCTATAAAAGATAAGATCGCCTTAAAGAAAACACCATCGTTGCTTCTGCCCGGCGGAATATGCGGATGCAAAAACATCGGAAGTTTGATCAACAATCCGAAAACCAGCAATAAAAATATATTGGCCGGATTTTTTTGTTTAAAGATCCCAATCACGGATAAAGGAGGATATTAATTAGTTCTGCGTATAATCGATTTTTGCAAAGCAAATATAGTTACGATAGAGACAGGGAACAATCATTTGCCTCGCACTGACCTGTTTGCCGTATTTGGGCATAAACTCATAGCCCCGGTCCAGGTTCTTCAGGGTGGGGCTGCGGGTCATCTGGCCATCAGGTGAAATGCTGTAATCGGAAAGCAGGTTATTCCTTCTTTCCTGCTGGTTGAACAGGAAATGGATTTGCCCGCCGGTGTTCATCAGCTGGTAAGAGAGGAGGTCATCGGAATCATCATTAAACTGGGTCTTGCCCATTACATTGTTCCACTCCATTTTTCCCTGGTTGTCAAAGGAGAGCACCACAATATTATCTGCATGATGCCTCACCGCCTGGTTGTTATTCATCCGCGAACCCCAAAATGAGTTACTATAATAAGGAGAGTAGTAAATACTGTTATTGAAAGATGACATATAAGGGGAACCGTAGAGATAATCCCAGCGGTTCCAGTTATTAAAACGGGAGGTTGTGTAATAGGCCTCGCTACCAATAATAAAACCGCCATCTTTCCGGGTAATGATATTGCGGATAAAATAATCATTAAAAGCTGTTTTCATACTGGCTTCGCCCCTTGATTCCTTCCGGAGTTCATCGCTAAAAGCACTGGTACTTTCAAAATAAGGCCTGGCAGTTGTTTTATCCCAGGCATAAAAATAAAACCCTTCTATATTACCCTTACGTTCCTGGAAATAAAAGGAAGTCAGGTAGTATCGCTTATTGAAATTATCCACCTTGATATGGATTTCATCCAGCCAGGTCTTTTCAATATTCAATTCTTGAAACTGTAATGTGTCAGCCTGGGCATATTTCACCACAAAAGCCGCTTTACTGATATTATCATTATTGTTGCGGAAAAACTTACTGAATACCATGTCTCCGTCATTGTCCACGTAAAAATCATTGATAAAATCGTTGCGCTCTTCCATCGGAATGGTAATATGGCTTTTTTTCAGCAATTCCAGTTTGTCCGTCATCAGCATACTGGTAAGGATATAGGATTTTTTGTTCTTGCTGTTAATTTTGAAAACGATCAGCTTGCTTTTATCCTCGCTGGATTGCACGGTATAAATCTTATTATTGGCAGCAAAGCCAAGGTGGGTGGTGTCTAATTCTGTTATATCCCCGATCTTATTCCCATCCGGACCTATTTTGGAGGCCACACAGTACACGACATTTTTTTTCTGGTACTGGTAGATCATATAGCAAAAGTCGTTGTAGGGGAAAAAATCAACATTGATCATCCGGTCATTATCCGGTACATAATCCTGCTCCACTTTGGCGATCTGTTGCATATCGTTATCCAGCACTGTAATCCAGTTCCTGCTCCGGGTATTTTTATAAAGGAGAAAATTACCGCCGATCTTACCAGCTATTTCAAAATCCATCCGTCGGGTATCATCCCGGTCCGGCTCGGAGTACACAATCTTCTGGGCCGTAGTCAATAATCCCGTGCAAATTATCAAGGCAGCTAAAAACAACCGTTTTTCAATCATAATATTCTGATTTTTTGCTTATTAAAGTTACAAGTTGCCCGCCAAAACCGGGCCTGCTTTTTTATCACTGATGCAATTTTTTCTACTATTACATGAACGATGGACTGCCAGTTATAGTTCGGCACCGGCTAATAATTATCCGCGGTACCTGGTATGGACGAACGGTAAAGTTTAAAGGTTTGTTCGTTCAAATTGATTTTTGCTTATACCTTTGTCCATAACCTCGGGCAGAAATAAACAATCTGTACCCGCGTGGGTCTTTTTACCGAAAGACTTTGGCGGGCAAGCAAGGCCAAACTACAACCCTTAAAAGTGAGAATACCGACTAATAGAGTCACCGGCGCCGGATTATTGATTGCCCTGGGAATTATTTATGGTGATATTGGAACTTCCCCTCTTTACGTTTTCAACGCCATAATTGGAGGAAGAGTAATCAGTGAAGACCTGATCCTCGGAAGCCTGTCCTGTATTATCTGGACCCTGACCTTACAAACTACCATTAAATATGTGATTCTGATACTCAAAGCGGATAACCGCGGTGAGGGGGGAACATTTGCCTTATATGCCCTTGTGAGACGAAGAAAGAAGTGGCTGGTACTGCCTGCTATGGTTGGAGGTGCCGCGCTGCTGGCTGATGGTATCATTACCCCGCCGATTTCCATTACTTCTGCGATCGAAGGATTGAAACAACTCCCATGGCTGGGTATTGAAGATGGCAGCAATACGGTCGTGATAATCGTATTGAGTATCCTGGCACTTTTCTTTTTTGCGCAGCAATTTGGTACGGCCTCCATTGGGAAACTGTTTGGCCCTATCATGTTTATCTGGTTCACCATGTTGCTGGTACTGGGACTCATTCACGTCTTCGATGATATCCACATCTTCAAAGCTCTTAGCCCTTACTATGCTGTCAATTTTCTTAAGAATTACCCGGAAGGTTTTTGGTTGCTGGGAGCGGTATTTCTCTGTACCACCGGGGCGGAAGCCCTGTATAGTGACCTGGGACATTGCGGGCGGAGCAATATCCGCAGTTCCTGGATATATGTAAAAGCCTGCCTGCTGATACATTACTTCGGACAGGGTGCTTATTTATTGGCCCACCGTAACGGGCTTCTAATTACGGATGAAGTAAAAAAATCACTAAGTATTAATGCCTTTTATGACCTGATGCCGCAATGGTTTATCATCCCGGGTGTGATCATTGCTACCAGTGCTGCTATTATTGCCAGCCAGGCAATGGTCTCCGGTGCTTATACTTTGATCAGCGAAGCTATGCGACTGAACCTCTGGCCCAAAGTCAAGATCCGGTATCCCTCAGAGGCGAAAGGACAATTATTTATTCCGGCTATTAACCTACTGATGTTTTTAGGTTGTGTAGGAGTCGTATTGTATTTTCGCAAATCATCCAATATGGAAGCGGCCTATGGATTGGCGATTATTGTCACGATGCTGATGACTACCATACTCTTTGCTAATTACCTGGTCCTGCACCGGGTCAAGTCTGTCTGGATATATATTTTCCTGGGTGCCTACCTGACCCTGGAAACAGGTTATCTCGTGGCGCTGATGGTTAAATTTACCCATGGTGGTTATATCACTTTGATCATCGGCATGATCATGTTCCTCGTCATGTATATCTGGTACCGGGCCCGCAAAATCAAGAACCGTTACGTGGAGTTTGTGCGGATGGAACATTATGTTCCCAAAATACAGGAACTGAGCAATGACAAATCTGTTCCTAAATATGCGACTCACCTGGTTTACCTGACAAGTGCCAACAACCCAAAAGAGATCGAGCATAAGATCATTTACTCTATATTAAATAAGAAACCCAAACGGGCAGATATTTATTGGTTTGTACATGTGGACACCGTAGATGATCCTTATACCTGTGAGTATAAAGTAGAACATATCATCCCCAATGATATTATCCGGGTTGATTTTCGCCTGGGATTCAGGATGGAGCCAAGGATTAACCTTATGTTCCGCAAAGTTGTTGAAGACCTGGTGGCCAATAAAGAAGTCAATATCATCAGCCGCTACGAAAGCCTGGCCAGTAGCAATACCGTGGGCGACTTCCAATTCATGGTGATGGAAAAATACCTGAGCCAGGACAATGAACTGCCTTTTATAGAAAGAGTAATCATGAAATTCCATTTCTGGTTAAAAGAACATAGTCTCTCCGAAGAAAAAGGCTTTGGACTGGATGCGGCCAATGTTACCGTGGAGAAATTCCCACTGATTGTGGCACCCGTTACCAATCTGAAACTAAAAAGGGTAGAAGAATAAATATTAGAAAGAAACAGCTACAGATGATGTAATAAAAGTGCTGGTATTCGTTAGTCCCCGGCTTTTAGTAAAAATTTTATCTTTACTGCTAAAATTTCTTGCTTCCAACCTTATTAAAACATTTTTGACTAGATGATGATCAATGTTCAGTGAGTACCCTGCAGTCTGAAAGCCATGAGGACTACCAGTTGAAATAATTACACCGTTTTTATCTTTGTAATACTCCAGCTTTGCAGCAACTTTCCATTTATCGTTGAAATTATATTTTAAAATCACTATAGGTGCGTACCAGGTATTAGTACCTCCTCCTGTTGGCTTTTTTTCTTCTGCCCCAATATCAAAGCCAGCCGTTAGGCCAAGTTTATCAGTAATATTAAAAACACCGTAAAGATTATGGAAGATCCGCAATAAGCGGTTACTGTCTGGTTTATCCGTGCCAATGAATGTGCTGTAATTCAATAAGATTTTAGGGGACGGTTTGAACTGAATTTGAGTGCCCCAGTTCATTAACGAATTTCCACTAACCCTTGTAATCCTTTGCCAGCCGTTTAATGCCAGCCCACTCAATAACCATTTTCCGTTATCTGAAGTGTAGGTCAGTTTGGCTCCCGCTTCGAAATAGGGTGAGTTGTCTGCAAGAATACTTCTGGTCAGATTCCAGCAATCTTTACTTATAGCACTTTCGAATCCAATGTGTGATGGAAAAATTCCTGCATCTAACCACAAGTTTCTCTTTTTATGTAACCTTATTCCTGCATTGGCTTCAAAAAGGTTCTTCAGTACACCCGGTTCCGCTGCATAATTAGCATTCATATAAGTACCTGCTGCCAATGCCAGGTTAGCTCTGACCTTTTCAGTGGTGTAATTAGCTTTCACAAACCCAAGATTCAGGTTAAACTCATTGTGCCTGTTGTGTGAGTAAATAAATGAGGGCCGGGTATGCATTGCTGGTTTATTAAAATCGTAGGTATAATAAACTTCCAGATAACTACTCCACTCTATTGAAGGCTTTTCTTCCCCCTTTTGAGACTTTGGTTCGCCTTGTGAAAAAAGTAGCTGATGGTAAAAAAGAAAAAAAAAGGTGATTAAAAAGGTCTTTCTCATGCCGGAAACATACAGTTTTTAAGAATTTACTACAATGCTTGTTTTGCAACTCTCCCGTTAGTTCCTTAACTTCAAAAATATAAACCAAACATCTGATTGCCAACTTTCATATGGTATATTATCATTGGGATTGCTATTCTTTCCATCCTTGCCTATTTTTTTCAGGAGAAACTCATTTTCAAACCTGAAAAACTAAAACAGGATTTCCAGTTTAAATACGATGTCCCTTTTAAAGAATATTTCTTCGATATTGAACCCGGGGTGAGGATCAATGGCCTTCACTTTTTTCGGGACCAACCCAAAGGCCTGATCCTTTATTTTCATGGCAATAGCCGGAGTATCAAAGGCTGGGCCCGCTATGCCAAAGATTTTTACCGCTATGATTACGATGTGGTACTGCTGGATTACCGTGGTTTTGGCAAAAGCACGGGCAAGCGGAGTGAAAAGGAGATGCTGAATGATATGCAGTTGATCTACGAAAAATTGAAAGCCACCTACGGCGAAGACCACCTGATTGTATATGGAAGAAGTATGGGCAGTGGTTTTGCCACCAAGCTTGCCTGTGATAATAATCCCCGCTACCTGATCCTGGATGCCCCTTATTTTAATTTTTTGCGGGTGATTGAACGGTTCCTCCCGATACTGCCGGTACGGATCGTATTACGTTTTCACTTACGGACCGATCTCTGGATACCTAAAGTGAATTGTCATACCTATATTATTCATGGTACCAAAGACCGCCTGATCCCGATCCGTCACAGCGAGTCGTTACAGAAGATCAATCCACAGAAGATTACCCTGATCCGGATACACGGCGGCCGGCATAATAACCTTCCCTCCTATGACGAGTACCACAATTTTGTGCGGGATATTTTGAAATTCTGAAGGGAGAGTGGGGTTGCGAGAGTGGCTGCTGGTACAAAGGGAATGGGGTTTGGCGAGTGGCTAGTGGTACAAAGGGAGTGGGGTTTGGCGAGTGGCTAGTAGTACAAGGGGAGTCGCGTTTGGCGAGTGGCTAGTGGGGGATAGAAGGTTCTGCTTAATTA